>UMAL01079321.1_pt1 | contig 20743 bp, 16 predicted proteins | sample 1963691 | NCBI WGS metagenome assembly UMAL01 (sample SAMEA4835914, study PRJEB28245) | human gut metagenome | biome: gut microbiome; material: fecal sample | place: Denmark | collected 2008
CATAATTCCAAATACAACAATAGATAACAGTGGAATTGCCACTACAAAGATCAACGCTGCTTTCACATCTACTGTAAAAGCCATGATCATAGCACCAAATACAATAAACGGAGAACGTAACAGCAGACGCAGTGTCAGATTGACACCTGACTGCAGCTGATTTACATCACTGGTCATTCGTGTAATTAAGGTATTCGTTCCCAGTGTATCCAGCTCCGCATAGGATAATCCCTGAATATGGGAAAACAGCGCATGTCTCAGCTTCGTAGCAAAACCAACGGCTGCCTTTGCACTAAAGAACTGTGCTGTCACAGAACAAGCCAGACCAATCAGCCCTAATGCTACCAATACGCCACCCATTCTGAAGATATAACCCTTGTCATGATTGGCAATACCGGTATCAATAATTGCCGCCATAACGAGCGGCACGAATAATTCAAAAGATGCTTCCAGCATTTTGAATACGGGTGCAAGAATACTTTCTTTCTTATAGTCTTTTAAATATTTCAGCAGACTCCTCATATATTTCCTCATTTCCGGTACTCAGCATACCTGTAATATATCATATTATATCTATTCAAAATTACATGCGCAAAATCGCATCTTCGATGCTTTACTTCTCATCATACCACAGTTTTCCAAAAAGAAAAACCTGCTTGCAATGTTTTCTTATGCATGCTACGCTGAAAAAAACTACTGGAAAGGAACTGCCATGAATTTAGATATAGAGTCCGGTCAATCTACCCGTTATATGCAAGTATATGATTATTATAAGGAACTGATTCTCACAAGAAAGCTTCCTGAAAATACGAAAATGCCCTCTATCCGCCGCTGCTCCGAACAGCTTGGTCTCAGCAGGACAACAATAGAGACCGCCTACCTATGCCTTGCTGCAGACGGTTATATCATATCCCGCCCTCAAAGTGGTTATTATGTGACAGGCCGCCCCTTAGTTCCATCCACATTATCTGCGCAAATTTCAAAAAATATCCACAATTCAACACCTCAGGCTGTCTATAATTTCACCTCCAACAATGCAGATGCTGACAGTTTTGACTTTAACCTGTGGAGAAGATATATTAAGAGCGCCCTTCGTCAGGATAAACGAATGCTGACCTACGGAGAACCCCAAGGTGAACGGGAACTTCGAGAAACGATATGTAATTATGTCATCAACAAAAGGAATGCGGTCTGTACGCCGGATAATATCATCATTGGTGCAGGTTCCCAGAGTCTTCTCAACATCCTGTGTCCTCTCATCAGGGATAAACACTCCGTTGCTTTTCAGGATTCCAAGTTTGAACAGGGTACTGTTATTTTTGAAGATTATGGATTTGCGGTCATTCAAGATAAAGAACACGCAGATGTTCTCTATATGACACCCTCTAATATGACTTCCCTTGGTGATGTCATGCCCATGGAGAAAAGACTCAGCCTGTTACGTGATACCGTATCCCATAACAGACTTATTATCGAAGATGATTATAATAATGAATTTCGTTATTTCAGCAAGCCACGCCCCTGTCTTCAGGGCTTAGCCGGCGGAACTAATGTCGTATATCTGAGTACCTTTTCCAAACTGCTGCTGCCCTCCATCCGTCTAAGCTTCATGATTCTGCCGGATGAACTGCTGCCGCTATACCAGCGTAAAGCAGCATTATATAACCAGACCGCCTCCAAAGCAGAACAGCTTGCATTGTGCCAGTTCCTCCGTGACGGACACCTGGACAGTCAAATTCGTAAATTAAAACGTCTCTATGCAGGTAAAGCAAAGACCCTTGCAACCGAACTGGAACAGACCTTTGGCGATCAGGCATTTGTCACTATGGGAGAATCCGTTACTCTGGTACATCTTCATATCAAAAGTACACTTACCAATCAGGAATTCAAGGAAAAAGCATCCAAAAAAGGCATCCTCGTATTCGCCTCTCCAAAGGAAACGAAAGAGTATGCCCATATTGCCCTATCCTGTTGTGAAGTACCGGCTGCGGATTTCCATGATGCCGCCATCCTTCTGCACGATATTGCCTTTTGCAATTAATGTGTCTGCTTATTGATATAGTTGGTCTTGAATTTGGAATATACAATCTTCTGGCTTCGGTATAATCCTGTATAACCGGATAACATATAACTGAAAGCTACCGCCAGCAGGAAATATGGCATTCCATCATATCCAAATAATTCAAAGCTGATCAACAGCGATGTAATCGGACAGTTCGTAACACCACAGAATACGGACGTCATACCTACTGCCGCACACATGGCTGGGGAGAATCCGATTATATTACCAAACAGACATCCAAAGGATGCACCAATAAAGAAGGAAGGGACTATCTCACCGCCCTTATAACCTGCTCCCAGTGTCAATGCCGTAAACAGCATCTTCATGAAAAACGCTTCCGGTCTTACATTCCCTTCCATACAACTGGCAATCACGGATACACCCGTACCATTATAAGTCTGGGAGCCAACCAGCATCGTAAGTATGATAATTACGACACCGCCAGCTGCCGCACGAAGATAAGCATTTTTAAATAGTTTACGATACAGCCATTCACTGCGGTGCAGCATAATACAGAACAAAATGCTGACAATTGCACACATAGCTGACAGAAGTGTCAGAATTGCTGCTGACTGTAATGTAAATGCTGGAATCTCTCCTATGGGAAATAATTCTGCCGCAGCACCAAAGGAAATGGCAATTGCATGTGCCACCAGAGAAGATACCACACATGGCACCAGCGCAGAATAATGCATGATACCTACTGTTACGACCTCCATAGAGAAGATTGCAGCTGCCATAGGCGTTCCAAACAATGCCGAAAAAGCCGCACTCATTCCACACATGATCATAACGTGCTGATCCTTCTCATCAAACCGGAACAATCTGCCCAGTGTATTACCCAGACTTCCTCCCAACTGTAAAGCAGCACCCTCACGTCCTGCAGAACCGCCAAATAAATGCGTCAGTAACGTGGTCGCAAAAATCAGGGGCGCCATTCTAAGCGGTACACTCTCTCCCGCCGAAATAGCAGACAGTACAAGATTCGTTCCTGTATCCTTCTCATCATGAAGTAATTTATACAAGCCTACAATTGCCATACCACCAAAAGGAAGACCTAACACCAGCCAGGGATGCGCCAGCCTTGTAGCCGTTACCCAGTCCATAGCGAAATAAAAAGCCGTTCCTACCAGTCCCACGACAACACCTGATACAATAGAAAAAACAATCCACTTAATGACCGTCCCTAATCTTCTTCCATTGTGATCCAGCTTGTGTCTGATATACGCATTTGTCAATTTTTCACTGCCTGTTTTCATCTTATCTGCCATGCCTTCCTGTTACTTCTTTTGTTTTATACCTTGACTCCATTTTATTAAATTTCTATAACTTTTCAATACTTTTTTTGAAAAAGAGCTTGAAAAAAAGCCAAAATCCAGTATAATAATAAAAGCACTGATAAAATTTCTTTCGATGCGTGGCTCAGCTTGGTAGAGCGCTGCGTTCGGGACGCAGAGGTCGCAAGTTCAAATCTTGTCGCATCGACTCAATATAAAAAGACTGGATTCTTCCAGTCTTTTTATTGTACATCCTGCAAATCTAAGAACCATCAGGAAAATACCTGTTACAGTATTCTATTTTGTAATATCTTACAGCATCAGCTGCCCTTCCATACCTTCAAAGTCTACTTTACGGGTACTCCCATTCTTTAATCTCACCTGTACCGGTCCATAGCCGCCCTTCTTTTGAGGGTCAGTATAGGTTACACTTTCTATCGGGAACAATTCATCCTTTGTGAAATCTTCCAGCGTTTCTTTGGTAATTACCTGTGAGATCAGAATAGAAGGTTCATAATGATTCTGATTCTTTCTCTCCAACTTGGCATATACAACAATGGAATGTTCCGAATCGGGATTCGTACCACAGCTCTCTACATATGCAATATCATCCCATCCGTCATAAATTGTCATGGCAAGCTGTTTCTCCCTGCCTGTAGCATCATGTCCCTTTAAGATAACAGCTTTGGCTTTGCCATCTTCATATGGCTGTTCCTTTAGCGTTATCTGCGTTCCGTTATCCGGGAAGCCATATGCGCCAAGGGTCAGTGAGACAGGCTTCTTAAAGAGTCTGAGCTTATCTACTCTGATCACACCACATGGTACTGTGAAATCAGCCAGATTCATCGCCTGTATCCAGTGACACTCTGTCTGAAGATTATAGCCAAAGAACTGACGTCTATATAACACATCCTCCTTTTGTCCATGCCAGAATGTTACATTTGCCTTATCATAGGTATCTGTCGTTACATCATGAAGCACATACTGCTGCGCCTCAATATCTTTTGCAGGTGCAGATTCCCAGGGATACTTTGTGTTAAAGCACAGCTTGGAATAATTCCACATACCATGCTCGTCTCCCCTGTCCTTTACTACCTTGCCTGTTCGTAATATTGTCTCGCCATTTGCCCGATGATTGGAGAAGCATAATGCAGGACCATCCAGTGCTGTTACTTTTACTTCCTGATCTTTTAACTTCTCCCATGTACCATTATTCTCTTTCGCTGTCCAGAAAGGATGGTCTTTGGGTAAATGCAGACAAAGAAATGCCTTGCCAAGCCAGAATGGAGATTCTGCACAGGAATAGCCCTGAACCAAAGGAGTGAACTGCCCATAGAATCCCAACGTAGGTACACCCTTATACAGGAAGTCCTCTCTTTGCAGGAACTGTAACAAAGAACCGGAGGAAATTCTTCTTGCAAGCCCGGGATCAGCTTCCCAATGCTTCAGCATCATATTGCCATCAAAGGCACTCGTAGCCGCATTTCGATATATGTTGCTGCGTCCCCACATGTTTGTAAAGCCATCCACATCAAAGAAATCCGCATATGTCTTCATTAACGTATTGGAGTATTCTTCAAATTTTGCTGCCAGATATGGTTCCTTCCCATATCCATACCATTGGTTCCAGATAGGTGCATATACATTAAAAGCCCAACAGGAATAATAATCAAAAGACTGCCCGTCACGATACCAGCCATCCCCTGCATAATAATTCACAATAGCCTGGGCATGTTCTCTCATAATATCCTCATCAATAGGATATCCCTCCATAGACAGAAATGCCAGATCCAGCATATTGAACAGACGCCAGTTCTGCGGTACGGTATTACCATTTGCATATCCATAAAGGAACTCTGCTATCAGATCTTTTTCCTTCCTGGTATAGGTATCCCATATCTGCTCCTTGCTGATCCAAAGACAGATAACCAGTGCACAAGTCTCTACTGTCTGCTGAAAAGCTCGGAACGGATCTTCTTTTCCTGCCAGTTCTACCAATTCTTCATATCTTCCTACTGATAATTTATCTGAAGGTGTACAGGCTCTTAGTACGTGATTCTTGTAATACTCTTTGATGGAATATCCATTGATTACAAGCTCAGGATTATTTGCAATCAGTGGAGCTGCAACGAAGAAAGATCTCGCCAGTCCTTCAAAATATTCTGCTTTCCACTCCCAGATTGCATCTGCACTATGCGGATAGGTTACTTTTGTTTCTTTTCTGGGCATAACCACCGGATCGTCAAAGGACTTGATATTATTGAAAATCCCCTGCAAAAGATACTCTCCTGCTTCTATCCAGCTCTGCCTTGTAAGCCCTGTATATGGACTTAATTCATAATCAACTGTCTTTGGTTGAAATACCATTTCTCCCCCTCCATTCACCAGTTCATTACCATATGAACATCTCTTTATCACATAATTTCCAGATTGCCTCTATAAAATAATAATCTCCATAAATAATGGAAAATTCATGATCCTTGTCATGGTAAGCTGCTGTACACTTCTCTAACAGATTATCCTGATTCTCATCCCAGTTACATCTCTTTTCTGCCAATGCTTTCAGCATTCTAAGAGCTGCTTCTTTGTATTGGGCGCCTTCTTCCTCTGACAGATGAGAAGCAATCTCAAGCATACCACAGGCCGCAATTGCTGCCGCCGTGGAGTCTTCCCACGCCGGCTCTGCCGGCTGTCTGAAATCTACAGGAATCAGACCGCTCTCAGGAATACAGGATATAAAATATGCTGCTACTTTTCTGGCTGTATCCAGATATTTCTCCTGCTTCGTATGACGGTAGCTCAGTGCAAATCCATAAATAGCCCATGCCTGTCCTCTGGTCCAGGAAGAACCTACCCCATATCCCTGTCCACCTACAGACTGCACAAATTCACCTGTCTCTGCATTGAAGTCTACAATATGATTGACAGAACCATCATCTCTGACAAAATATTCCATGGCTGTATCCGCATGCATCTTAGCCACATGATAAAATTTCGGGTCATGAAGTTCATCACCAGCCCAATACAGTAATGGAAGATTCATCATACAGTCAATAATTGCTCTGCCCGCAAAAGAGCCGTCCTCATTGCCATCCCAGTTATTCCAGGCTCTGATAAAACGTCCAACCGGGTTAAATCTGCCAGCAAGATTATCTGCTGCCAGCAATGCTCTGTTTCTGGATTCCCCATTTCCATCCACACGATAATGCGCTACTGCTGTTGGAAGCCATTTAAAACCGCTGTCATGGTCCATGCCCTGTCTGTTCATCAGATTTGCATCCAGTTTTTCTTCGTTCTCGATTGCAATCTCTCGATACAGCTCATTTCCTGTTGCATGATAAAGCTGCCACATCATACCGCCCCAGAATCCATTGGTCCACCAGCAGATCTCTTTACCACTCTTATCATCAAATACACCATCTTTCGTTGTATATGGTATCTTGTGTGCATTTCTCTTTGCAACCTGTTCTTCTTTTGTCAGTATTTTTTCATATACCTCTTTTACCCACTTCTCTGTCATTTTGTAACCTCCCATATTTGTACTATGTACTCTATCTATAGATAATATATTTATAGATCGGATTCCCCTGAGCTGAGAATTTCTCCTCATACTCTGTCATAATATTCCCTGCACACAGCTTTTCATCATGATGCAGATCCCTGGTCACTGCCTCTGCCTTCCAGCCCGCAGGCTCCAGCTCTTCCAGTGCAAAATCAAACAACTCTTTGTTATCTGTCTTAAATTCCAATCTGCCTCCCTTTACCAGGAATTGATCATATCTAGCCAGAAATTCCCTGGAGGGCAGTCTTCTCTTAGCGTGTCTGTCCTTAGGCCATGGATCTGAGAAGTTCAGATATATCTTGTCTATCTCTTCCTTGTCAAATACTTCACAGATATCCTCTGCATCCATACGGATAAATACTACATTTGGCAATTCGTTTTCTTCCATTTTCTGAATGGCACGCAGAAGTACTGTAGAATACTTCTCGATTCCTATGTAATTAATATCTGGATGAGCCTGCGCCATTCCCATAATAAATTTACCTTTTCCCATACCTATCTCTATATGGATCGGTCTGTCATTTTCAAAGACCTCACTCCATTTTCCCTTATGTTCCTGCGGCTCATGAATCACGTACTGACTCTGTGCTATCATATCCTTTGAACCTGTTACATTTCTTAATCGCATAAGTTCCTCCATTTTGTGCTTTTATAGATTTGATTTTACACCAGCCCTTGCGCTTTGTCACGGTATTTTAGGTCTATTTATTTTATAGAAAATGGTGTAAAATAATATAGATTATTCAGCATTTTGGAAAGGATTTTCTTTTTATGATAAAGACACTGATTCGTTATACTGCGACCGCTCTTACATGTGTTATACTTGCGGTCTCTATCCCCTTTACATCCTATGCAGATACCACCAATGAGTATCAGCAGCAGATGGAAGAACGCAAGTCTCTTCCCATTCAGTCCAATGAAATTGCCAACTGGCCGGAAGGACCTGCCATTGGTGCAGAATCTGCCATTTTAATGGAAATGAATACGCATACCATTCTTTATGCCAAGAATATTCATGAAGAGATGTACCCCGCCAGCACGACCAAAATCATGACCTGTCTTCTGGCTGCTCAGAATTGCAACTTGGATGAAAAGGTTACATTTTCCCATAATGCCGTATACGGTGTGCCAAGCGACGGTTCCAACATGGGAATAGATGAAGGCGAAGTGATTACCATGGAACAGGCAATGTATGGTATTCTGGTCGGCTCTGCCAATGAAGCTGCCTCTGCTGTCGGCGAGCATGTTGCCGAAGCTTTGGGAAAAGAACCAACACAGGAGACTTTCGCCCAGATCATGAATGATAAAGCAAAGGAGCTTGGATGTGAGAACACCCACTTTGTAAATGCCAACGGTCTTTTTGATGAAAATCACTACACCAGTGCCTATGACTTGGCATTGATTGGTTGCGAATTTTTTAACAATGAGCTGCTATGTAAAATGTCCTCCACATCACATTATAATATTCCACCTACAGATACCCAGCCCGATGATATCTGGATCAATTCCAAGAACCAGTTATACAAGGGAAAAGAGCATGCCTATCCATATCTACTGGGTTCTAAAACCGGTTTCGTATCCCAGGCAAGACAGACTCTTGTATCCGGTGCTGAAAAAGATGGTATGAAGCTTGTCTGTGTTGTATTTATGGAAGAATCACCTAATCAGTTCACTGACACGATTCAGTTATTTAATTATGGTTTTGAAAATTTTCAGAAGCTCATGGTAAGCGACAATGAAACAAAATACAAGATTGATAATCTGGATTCTTTTGATACCAGCAATGATTTATTCGGTGATTCCACCCCACTTATGAACATGGAGTCTGATGCTTATATCATTCTTCCTAATACCGCTTCTTTCCAGGATGCGGTATCTACTCTGGAATATGCGGACACCAATGAATCCTCTGATTTGATTGCAACAATTGCATACACCTATTCTAACGTTCCTGTAGGAAGCTGTAATATATACTTTTCCAAAGAACAAAAGGAATCCTTTCATTTTGCTGCAGACTCTAATCAAAATACAACAGACACTACAATGAACACAGACACAAATGCTACATCTAAAGTGATATTTATTAATATCAAAAAAGTTCTTCTGGGTGTCCTGGCTGTTGCAGGAATCATCATCTTTATCCTGATCCTGATTTCCTTTATCAACAGCTACAGCTTCTCACCAAGAGGACAAAGCAGCAAAAGACGACGTCAGCGCTCCAAGGAAGCCAGAGCCGCCAAACGTAACGCCAGACGTAATGCACGCCTGTTCAAAAAACAACAAAAGAAGCGCCGTAAAGCTTATAAAAAGCGCCACTAAAAACACCGCTTGTAGTTTCTCACACTACAAGCGGTGTCTTCTTTCTTTACGTACTTCTCTCGTCTGCTGTTTTCTTTTCAATATATCTGTTACACCATTCTCATCAATGGATTTTAATGTTTTCACCACATAGATGCAATCATCCTGTACAGATTTACGCATACGTATCTTTCCTTTCAGATATCCATGGGTTTTGCAGCAGACGACAGTGTAATAGTGTTTTCCATTGTTCACAGAGAACCATGGAATTCTGCGTTTGGTATTGGCACCACACAGAAAGCATCTTGTAGATATTACTTCCTTATCCTGCATGGCAGTTAATTTATCCGGAAATGGTCTTGATATATATTTCTCATAATTTTCAAAAATTGCATGAACCTCATCTGCCCGGCTCTTTGGGAGCTGGTATGTGTCAAATGAATAATTATCAAATAATGCAGGATTATAGAAGTGAGACATTACCTTGGCTGTATAATAGGCATCACTGTCTGCTCTGTGAAATGCTATATCCTGCTCTATCTCCAGATAATCTACTGCATATTTCAAAGATCTTCTGGTCTTCCTGTCTTCATAAGCAATACTGAACAGTTTCTGTATATCATAGTATTTTAACGGGCCACTACTAAGAGAAGACATATGATAATATTCCATATTTCTTTGCAGCTCTGTCAGATCAGCCCCGCCCCATGTACAGAAGACATAATCCTCTCCACACCATTTCAGAAAATCCCCGGCCACTTCTTCAAATGACCGGCAATTACTCAATTGCTCCATCTGTATATGGATTAATTCACCTGTTACCTGGTTCATACGATGAAATACCTGTGGCTTGATCAATTCATGAAAGCTGTCAATCTGATGTTTCTTATCATTGAGTTTGACAGCACCAATTTCTATAATCTCAAACAATAACTCATTTGCAAGCTTTGTCTTCTCATCAGAAGCCTGATTCCATTCCAAGTCCATTACAATATAGTTCATAATTATCAATACTTTGAGAATTCCAATATCTTCTTGGCATTCTGTACTCTTTCTTCTGAGGGAGGATCTACTCCTTCAAGCTTATAAGGAATGCCGAGTTCCTTCCACTTGTATTCTCCTAAAGTATGATAAGGAAGTACTTCTACTTTCTTCACAGTATCCAGAGAATCAATAAACTCTCTTGTTCTCTTCAGGTATTCATCATTGTCTGTAATACCCGGAACCAGAACGTGTCTAATCCACATGGGAATACCCTGCTCAGAAAGATATCTAGCACAATCCAGAATATTCTTGTTTGTATGACCTGTAAGCTTCTTGTGTTCTTCATCATCAATATGCTTAATATCCAGCATTACAAGATCAGTATATTTCAATAATTCATTAAATTTGGAAAAGAAAGGCTCTTCTCTGGTAAAAGGCTGTGCCGAAGTATCCAGATTGGTATTAATGCCTCTCTCATGTGCCTTCTTAAAAAGGTCAATCAGAAAGTCAATTTGCAGTAAAGCTTCTCCACCGCTAACGGTAATTCCGCCTTCCTTGCCCCAGTAACTACGGAAACGTTCTGCCTTATCCAAAAGCTCATCTGCAGTCTGCAGATTGTCAGTATCCGGATTCCAGGTATCTACGTTGTGACAATACTGACAACGCATATTACATCCTTTCAGGAAAATAAGATAGCGGATTCCAGGGCCATCTACTGCGCCAAAAGATTCTAATGAGTGAATTCTGCCTTTAATCATTATAATAATCTCCATTCTCTGCCATTCTGGCAGCTGAGGGGTGAAGGTAAGTGACTTAGATTTCTACTTAGTATTACCAAAAAAGGGGTCGGACATTCCTGCCCGACCCCAAATACATCAATTATCTTAAAAACCTGTTAAGATTACAGTTTCTTATGGCAAGTTCTTGCGATAACGTCATCCTGCTGTTCCTTAGTCAGGCTGATGAACTTAACAGCATAACCAGATACACGGATGGTGAAGTTTGCGTACTCAGGCTTCTCAGGATGTGCCTGTGCATCTAACAACTTCTCTGTACCGAATACGTTAACGTTAAGGTGATGAGCACCACGATCAAAGTATCCGTCAAGAACACCTGCAAGAGTATTCTTCTGCTCGTCAAGGTCATGACCAAGAGCTGAAGGAGCCATTGTCTGAGTATTGGAAATACCATCCAGAGCATACTCATAAGGCAGCTTAGCTACAGAGTTCAGGGAAGCAAGTAAGCCGCTCTGCTCTGCACCGTAAGATGGTGATGCACCAGGAGCAAATGGTGTGTATGCTGCTCTGCCATCAGGAAGAGCACCTGTAGCCTTACCATATACAACGTTAGATGTAATAGTTAAGATAGATGTTGTAGGCTCAGAATTTCTGTAAGTATGATTCTTCTTGATCTTCTCCATGAAAGTCTTCAGAAGCCATACAGCGAATTCATCTGCTCTAGGATCATCGTTACCATACTTAGGGAACTCGCCTTCTGTCTTGAAGTCAACAGCGCATCCCTGCTCGTCACGGATAACCTTAACCTTAGCATATTTAATAGCGGACAGAGAGTCAGCTACGTGAGAAAGACCTGCAATACCAGTTGCGAATGTTCTTCTTACATCTGTATCGATCAGAGCCATCTCAGCTGCTTCATAGTAATATTTATCATGCATATAATGAATCAGGTTCAGGATGTTTACATACAGAGCTGCACACCAGTCAAGCATGATGTCATATTTATGCATAACTTCATCGAAATCAAGGTATTCAGAAGTAATAGGTGCGATTTCAGGACCACACTGCATATGCTTGCCATCTTTGTCAAGGTGCTTCTCATCCTTACCACCGTTAATAGCGTACAGTAAGCACTTAGCCAAGTTAGCACGAGCACCGAAGAACTGGATTTCCTTACCAGTCTGAGTAGCAGATACACAGCAGCAGATGCTGTAGTCATCGCCCCAGATAGGCTTCATAACATCATCATTCTCATACTGGATAGAAGATGTTGTTACAGAAATCTTAGCTGCATACTTCTTGAAGTTTGCAGGAAGAGCGCTAGAGTACAGAACTGTTAAGTTTGGCTCTGGGCTAGGTCCCATGTTCTCAAGAGTATGTAAGAAACGATAATCGTTCTTAGTAACCATATGACGGCCATCCATACCGATACCACCAACTTCAAGTGTAGCCCATACAGGGTCACCGGAGAATAACTGGTTGTATGAAGGAATACGAGCGAATTTAACCATACGGAACTTCATTGTGATATGGTCGATTAATTCCTGAGCTTCCTTCTCAGTCAATGTGCCTTCCTTTAAGTCTCTTTCAATATAGATATCAAGGAATGTAGAGATACGTCCTACGGACATAGCTGCACCATTCTGTGTCTTGATAGCTGCTAAATATCCAAAGTATAACCACTGAACTGCTTCCTTAGCGTTTGTAGCAGGACCGGAAATATCATAGCCATAAATCTTAGCCATTTCCTTCATGCCCTTCAGAGCCTTGATCTGGTCAGCAAGCTCTTCTCTTAAACGGATGATGTCTTCTGTCATTGTTCCGTTACCGCAGTTCTTCTTATCTTCCATCTTCTTCTGGATCAGGAAGTCGATACCGTACAGGGCAACTCTTCTGTAGTCACCTACGATACGTCCACGTCCATAAGTATCAGGAAGACCTGTTACGATATGTGTATGACGTGCAACCTTCATCTCATCTGTGTATGCATCAAATACAGCCTGGTTATGAGTCTTATGGTACTCATTGAAAATCTTGTCGTATTTAGCATTTACTTCGTAGCCATATGTGCTGGCTGCCTGCTGAGCCATCTTAATACCACCATAAGGCATAAATGCTCTCTTTAATGGCTTGTCTGTCTGCAGACCAACAATCTGCTCAAGATCCTTCATAGACTCATCGATATATCCAGGTCCATAAGCTGTAAGACTGGATACAACCTCTGTTTCACACTCTAAAACACCGTTGTGTTCACGTTCTGCCTTCTGTAATTCCTGAAGTCTGCCCCAAAGCTTATCTGTAGCTTCTGTAGGTCCTTCCAAAAAGCTCTCATCACCATCATACTGAGTATAGTTTCTCTGAATGAAATTACGTACATTGACATCTACATCCCAATGGCCGTCTTTCACAAAACCTCTCCATGCGTCTGCCATGAAAATTTACCTCCTTTTGGTAAAAAATAATATTATCAATAGGGAATCCTGCTGAAGATTTCACCTACTGTTGTTTACACTCAAAGTGTACTACTTATCACGGTCAAGTGTCAACAGTTTTGAGCAATGAACGTACTTTTGTACATTCCATTCTCCTAAAAATTCCATTTTTTGCTTTTACACCTGACAATTCCATCTAATTGTTCCATTTTTTCATACATTTCCGCCTTTATTATACATATCTGTAATACTTTTCATATGTCCGGTACAGATAATTTGCTGCTAAAAACAACCGTGCAGCTATCTCATCCTCTCTATGATGTGCATACTTTAAAATTCTATCTCGAAGTCAGTACCACCCGCTCTGTTGCCTTTTATCTCTATACTTCCTTCATGCACCCTGACAATCTCATTTACAAGCGCAAGTCCCAGACCTATGCCACCAAGTTCCCTGCTTCTTGACTTATCCACACGGAAAAATGGTTCAAATATTCTGCTTCTTAATTCTTCCGGTATTCCTTTTCCTGTATCAGACACCCTAATATGGATATGTTTATTCCATTCTTTGCAGGTCACTGTAACCTGTCCACCATCTATGTTATATTTAATTGCATTTTCCACAAGATTATATACAAGCCTGTAGATAAGGATATCGCTTCCCGTCATGGTGACAGACTCACATTCCCGGACCAGCCTGATATTTTTGCGTGCGGCAAGTGATTCCAGGTCGGTAAGCACTTCCTCTATCAGTGCATCCAGGGCAATCACCTCATCCCTGGCTACTGTCTGAAGCTCACTCATATCCAGAAGGGTCTTGACCATTTTGCCAAGACGCTCATTCTGCTCCGTCATCATTTTAATTGTTTCCACAGCTGCCTCATCATTACCAGGATGCGCACATGCATTGTAGGTATCTAGCTGCACCTGCATCAGGGCAAGAGGTGTGCGCAGCTCATGGGCTGCATTTGCAGTAAATTGTCTCTGTGCCTCAAAGGCATCCGACAAACGCCCCAGCATTTTGTTGTACGACATGCTCAGTTGGTTTAATTCCTTGACTTCGTTCTCCTCAATCCCTGAGTCAGCAAGATTTTGTGCCTGCACCTTCTCTATTTTATCTGAAAAAACACGGAGAGGTTTTAATGCATGTCCACTGATGAAATAAGTAATAACTCCTCCCAGCAATGCCATAAGAGCCGATATAATAAGACTCTTCTGTCTGTAATCAAGTTTATTGTTATACACCTGCACAGAAAAATCCTCCACAAAACCATCCCATGCACCATCCGGGATTCCTATATATATTTCATTTTCATCCTGTAGTGTCACAGCATCCTGTAATGAATTTATATAATACACACCATTACTATATACAAACATTGTCAGGCATCCACATATAAGGGCTATAAATAATGTTGTAATGATTGTAAGTCTCCACTGCAGTGACAACTTCTTCACTCTCTATCCTCCTCCTGCCCTGTCATAATCTGCCGTTTTCTTCTTCAAACAGATCTTTGGGCTATATTTTCAAACGCTTTATTCAGAATACTCCGTGAGTATATTGTAGCCATCCCCAATCTTATTCACGATTGGGTCATATCCAAGCACCGCCTTAAGCTTTCTCCTAAGTGATGACATATGTACACGGATAGAACCGCTAAAACTGTCTACAGAGGCATCCCACACATGCTCGATCAATTCTTCCTGGCTTACCGGTCTGCCCTGGTTTAGCAATAAATATTCCAAAATACCATTTTCTTTTCTGGTAAGTGTGACTGCTTCCCCTCTGGCACTTGCCTGGCGCTTTACAGTATCAAAGGCTATATCCCCGCAATGAAGGCATACATTCTTTTGCACAAACTTTCGTCTTGTCAGGCTTCTTATCCTTGCCTCAAGCTCCTGCAGGTGAAAAGGCTTCTCCATGTAATCATTAGCTCCTGCATCAAGTCCTTCTACCTTGTCTGCGATCTGGCTCCTGGCAGACAGGACAAGCACCTTTGTCTCCTCATCTCTCTGCCTGAGTTCCCGCAATACATCCATGCCATCCGTACCCGGCAGATTGAGGTCTAATACAATAAGATCGTATTTTTCTGCAAAAATATAATCCAAAGCCTCGTCCCCATCATAACAGGTATCAACCTCATAGCCTGCTCCATATAAGCTTTTTGCTACTGTATCACACAGCTTCTTCTCATCTTCAACAATTAACAATCTCATGATAATTTCTCCTTTTCTTAACAAGGATTTTACATCTCCTATTGTATAATCCAAATGTCGATAGGTCAAATACAATACCATAAAGAAGGAGCTGTAACTTTGAAACCAGAGAAAAATATACTAAAAATAGCCCGATTTGTGCTGCTTGTCACCGGAATAAGCTTTATTTCCTATGGTGCAGCCAGGGGCGAAGCTGCCGTGGTACTCGGCAAAGCAATAAAATTATGTCTGGAGTGTGTTGGAATTGGATAAAAAAATAGCAAAATTAAGATGTCTCATACAGGCTGCCGCCGCTCTGCTCAGCAATATCCATCTGCCAAATTTCTTTAAGGGCAAAATATATCAAGGCAACGGCAAAACTGTATGTGTTCCGGGATTAAACTGCTACTCCTGTCCTGCAGCATCAGGTGCATGTCCTATAGGCGCTTTTCAGTCAGTAGTCGGTTCCTCAAAATTTAATTTTTCCTACTATATTACAGGTTTTTTCATTTTGCTCGGTGTGATATTGGGTAGATTTATATGCGGTTTCTTATGCCCATTCGGATGGTTTCAGGATTTATTACATAAAATCCCCGGCAAAAAGCTTTCTACAGCAAGACTGAAACCTCTTCGTTACCTGAAATATGTAATCCTAGTCGTTTTTGTAATCCTGCTTCCTATATTTGTCACAAATCCTATCGGAATGGGAGATCCTTTCTTCTGCAAATATATCTGCCCCCAGGGAGTGCTGGAAGGTGCCATCCCCCTTTCACTTTTCAATGCAGGTATCCGCTCAGCACTTGGCAGGCTTTTTACATTTAAAAGCATTATCCTGATCACGGTCGTAGTACTCAGCATCCTGTTCTACAGGCCTTTCTGTAAGTGGATCTGCCCACTTGGAGCAATATACTCACTTTTCAACAAGGTATCTCTGACCGGCATAGAGGTTGAAAAGACTAAATGTATCGGATGCGGCCAGTGTACAAAAGCATGCGGGATGGATGTAAATATACTCAGGACACAAAACCATCCGGAATGTATACTCTGCGGAGCCTGCATAAAGGCTTGTCCTAAGGATGCCCTTCACTATCAGTTTGCAGGAAAGCCATTATGCCATTCCTGTAAAAACAATCCATAGATTCCAATAACCTCTCTTTGCAGGGCATTTGGTAATCTACACAGTAAAATATTAAGGAGATTTTATCATGAAAAAAAGAAGAAACATTATCGCAGCCCTCACACTTTTCACAGCACTATCGCTTACTGCGTGTGCCGGAAACAGCACAGGTGAAAGCAATAATACGCAACAAAGTTCAGCCTCTGTAACAGAAGCAGACGAAAGCACGGATGATCTTCAGGCACAGTTGACAGCCCTGTATGAACAGGAACAGAAAATATTTGATGGCCATAAAGATACCTGGGATAAAGTGTTTGAAGTGATGGATAAGGTAGAATCAGATTCCGACTACGCAGATTTTCTGCTTTCGGCGGTAGAATATAACAAGAACAATTTATCTTCCGAAGAACTGGATATGCTTACAAAAGATATTGAAGCAATACGAGGCATTGAGAAAGACATAAATGATATTGCAGAGAAGCTTCTTTCAAATGACAGCTATGTATCCTCAGTTGATACGGCAGCTTCCTCAGATGATTCCGATGCATTTAAGAACATATCAGGCACAGATCTGGATGGAAATGAAATAGACCAGAGCCTTATCTCCGATAGTACTGTGACTGTCCTGAATTTCTGGTTTTCTGGATGCAAGCCCTGTGTTGCCGAACTGTCCAAGCTTAATGAACTAAATGAAACAATCAGTTCAAAGGGTGGTCAGGTAATCGGGGTGAATGTAAATACATTTGATGGCAACGACTCTGCGATTGAAGAGGCTAAGGGTATTCTTGAAAGCCAGGGTGCCAAATACCGTAATATCTGCTTTGCCTCTGATTCTGATGCAGGTAAATATGCATTAGGCATTATGGCATTTCCAACAACTATTCTGGTTGACAGAAACGGGAATATCGTAGGCCAGCCACTACTAGGCGGTATTGACAATGAAGAAAACTTTAACAAGCTTATGGAGCAGATCCAGTCAGTCATGGACACCGATAACGCAGACTAAAAATCAACAGGCGGCAGATGCCATCCATCTATGATGTAGCACTGCCGCCTGTTTGTCATTATGATATGCCGGCATCTTGATGCATGGGCTTTATCATTTTACCTTTTTGAACAATATTTATTACCCGCAGTTCTTTATCCAATAAAAGCAGATTTCCATAATTTCCAACTGCAATCTTACCGTAGTCTTTCTCCACTCCAATAGATTTTGCCGGATTTTCAGTTGCCGCAAGAACTGCATCCTCAAGTGGGATTCCCATATTCTGTACACAGTTTCTCATACAGTCGAGCAGATTCGTGACACTGCCTGCGATAACATCCGGATTTTTCGTCAGAATAGCTTTTCTGCCTTTTACGGTCACGCCCTGTCCACCAAGCTGATAGTCTCCGTCCAAAAGCCCCGTAGCTTCCATACTGTCTGAGATCAAAATAACTTTATCTGCACCGAAAATTCGGAATGTCATTCTCACTATTGCCGGGTGGATATGGATGCCGTCTGCAATCAGTTCTACCTCTGCTCCCGCCTCTAGTGCTGCTATGATTGGTCCCGGATTCCTGTGATTGATTCCCGGCATTGCATTATAGAGGTGTGTCATGTGGCTTACGCCTTTCTCTAATGCCTCGCATGCTGTTTCGTAATTACAGCAGGTATGTGCAATAGAGATTTTAACCTGTTCATGGCACTGTTCAATAAAATCCATTGCACCTTTTTCTTCCGGTGCGATATCTACCAGTTTGATCAGTCCACCGCTTCTTTCCTGAAGACGCAGAAACATTTCCTTATCTGCCGGCATAATGTATTCCGGATTCTGTGCCCCGGCTTTTTTTAAATCAATAAACGGGCCTTCCATATTAATGCCGACCAGATCTGCTCCACTTTCTTCATTATAGTCCGCTGCCTTATCCATAACTTTTCCCAAAATTTCTTCATTATAAGACATTGTGGCAGGACATATGGCAAGGACACCATTTGCAGCTTCATACTCTGCTATTTTTAACAATTCTTCTTTCGATGCTTGGCAAAAATCATGCCCTACTGCACCATGGAAATGAATATCCACCAGTCCCGGTATTGCATATAACCCTTCTCCATCAATCACATTTTCATCCGGATCCGTGAACTGTCCGTTCTCTGCAATTTCTGTAATCCGTTCATTCCTGATTCTGACATCTTTTTTCTCAAACCGGTGATTTTCTGTATAGATCAATGCATTTTTTATAATCATATCTATCCTCCTTAATCTCCTGTCTCTCTAATGATAGCCCACTGTTAAATTTCTGAAAGTGCATCCTTATCTGCTATCAATGTAAAATCTGGATGCATCTGCAGAATAGATGCCGGAACTTCCGGTGTGACTGGTCCGGTAAATGCTTTTTTGATAATATCCGCTTTATTCCTGCCATTTGCAATCATGATCACTTTCTTTGCCTGCATGATTGGCAGAATACCCATGGTATATGCCTGATGAGGAACTTCATCTTTACTATTAAAAAATCTCTTGTTTGCCTCAATTGTGCTCTCCGTCAGATCTACACAGTGTGTATTTTTTTCAAAATGGTCCGCCGGCTCGTTAAAACCTATATGTCCGTCCAAACCAATCCCAAGAATCTGCATATCAATGCCACCGACGGCTTCGATGATCCTATCATATTCCCTACAGACTTCCTCCGCATTAAGATTTTCCCCATTTGGAATGAAAATACGGTCTTCTCTTACATTTATATGTTTAAACAGATTTTCGTGCATAAAGCTCCAGTAGCTCTGTTCATGGCTTCTTTTGATTCCCCTGTATTCATCCAGGTTAATTGTCGTAACTTCGGAAAAATCAATTTCGTTATTGTTATATGCCTCCACGATTTTTTTATATGCCCCTACAGGTGAGCCACCTGTAGCAAGTCCTAAAACTGCATCAGGTTTTAAATTTACCTGTCCAAGAATCATATTGGCTGTCCTTACAGAAACTTCATCATAATCTGTTACTTTGATAATTCTCATGTAATCTTCCTCCTTCTTATTGGCATGAATCATACGACATCATAAAATGCTCTTCCACCTGTTTTGTATCAATACCACACATTATACAGCACATAATGCACGCACCATATATCGGTGGATAGTCCGGAACATCTAATATGATATCCGGATGCAGCATCTCTTTTAACATTACCCGGAAAGCAGGTTTCTGTTTTAAAATTCCGCCGGATGCAACTACATATTTTCCAACATCGCAATGATCCACAGCAAAATTGATCAGTTCCGCTACGCATACTGCATTATTCTTTAAAATCTGTTCTGCAATCTTATCTCCGTTTTCATACGCAAGAAATACACACGGTGTAAAAGATGCGATATAGGACTGGTTTTTACTGTATATATCCTGGATACTCTCCCATACGGTATTTCCAATTTTATCCTCAACCAGATCTGTCAATATTGTGTGTTTCCCTGTTCCGTCTCTCGCATCCTGAGCCGCACAGATTGCATCCCGCCCAATGTGAAAGCCACTGCCTCCCTTATCAAGAAGATATCCCCGCCCACCAAAATGTTTCAGATTACCATTCCGGTTCGCATAAACAATCATTCCTGTTCCGCAGATTGCAGCCACACACTGGTCAAGATTTTTTCCACATGCAATGACATTAAAAACATCATTTTCACACCGGATTTTTACCTTTGGATATTTTTCTTTTAACATCTTTTTGATCTTTGATGTGTTATTCCCGGAATCCAGTCCTGCCGCACCTACGAAGATTCCGCTGATTTTCCCCTTAATCCTCAGCAGCGTATCAATGCCAAGCTGTAAGATGTTGATTGCATTCTCCATTCCAACCGTATTTGGATTAGAGCCGCCAAGAACAATCCTGTTCAAGACCCTTCCGCTCTCTGAAAATAATACAAACTCTGTTTTGGTTCCACCTCCATCGATTCCGATCATCATCTTTTCGCTATCGCCGCTTCCACTAAGCAGCGTATCAATTGATATGCCAAAAATCTCTGAGATCATACATAAATTTTCGATACTCGGACAAGACTGTCCCGTCTCCCTTAATTAAAGATATTGTTGGGTAAAAAAGA
>UMAL01062994.1_pt1 | contig 20694 bp, 31 predicted proteins | sample 1963691 | NCBI WGS metagenome assembly UMAL01 (sample SAMEA4835914, study PRJEB28245) | human gut metagenome | biome: gut microbiome; material: fecal sample | place: Denmark | collected 2008
AGAAATCCCAGACGGCGTGCCCTACTGTTGCTGGTGCGGGAAAAAACAGCAAACAAAAAAGGCCACAAAACGCGGGAACGGCACGGGCTCGGTATACCGGCGCAACGATAAATGGGTAGCGGAAATAACAAAGGGATACCGAGAAGAAAACGGATCTGTAAAGCGCGTTGTCGCTCGGAAATGCGGATTCCGCACAAAAAAAGAAGCGCTTGACTACCTGCCGATGTTGGCCGGGCAGAAGAAGCGTGAAAAAGCAATTACATGGCGCGAACTCTACGAAATGTGGCTCCCCACTCACAGAGCTGGGAAATCCACAATTGATTGCTACAAATCAGCCGAAAAATACTTTTATCAAGTTGAGTTCTGGAAACTGGAAGATATAGAAATAGATGATTTGCAGGAATGCATGGACGAATGCCCGAGAGGAAGAAGAACAAAAGAAAACATGAAAGCGTTAGCAGGGCTTATGTACAAGTACGCAGTTCCGCGCGGCTACGCAGAACTGAATTTAGGGCAATATCTGATTGTCAGCGGAGAGTTCGGAGCGGCGAGGGAAAGCTTTACGCAAGAACAGATTGAAAGAATGCGAGACGCTGTCGGCGTAATTCCGTTCGCGGATTATATTTATGCAATGTGCTATCTCGGCTTCAGACCGTCAGAACTGCTGGCCCTGAGCGTTGACAACTACGATGCGAATAAAAAAACGCTGACCGGTGGTGCGAAAACGGAGGCTGGAAAAAATCGTGTCGTTCCCATTAGCCCGAAGATCCAGCCCATTATTGATCGTCTTTACGCAGGAAAAGCGTCCGGCGCGTTGTTCTGCGATGAAAAAGGTAACCAATTTTCCTATGATAGATTCCGGGACGCTGTTTTTTACCCCACACTAGAAGCCGTCGGCATTGAAAACCCAATGGTAAACGGAATCCACAAATATTCGCCGCATACATGCAGGCACACATTCGCGACATTGATGAAAAAAGTTGTTGCGCCCGACAAGGATAAAATGAAATTGATCGGCCACGCAAGCCCTGAGATGCTCCGGTACTACCAAGACGTGAATCTGGAAGACTTGAAGAAAATCATAAACGCGATCTAGGATAAAAAGTGGAGTGTAACCGGGAGTGTAACCCAACGTGATTTCTCGAAATCTGGCGTGATTTTTCCTTTACGGAGAAGAAAAGAAAAAACCCTGAAACCTTTGCAGTTTCAGGGCTTTTCCCGTTTTGCATTGGTCCGAGTGACTGGATTCGAACCAGCGGCCTCTTGAACCCCATTCAATAAAAAATGCAGTAATTTCAACGGTTTTTCTTGCTTTTGAGCGTAACAAGAGTGTAACCAGTTTTATCTTGTATCGGATATCTTCCGCATAACGGAATCATACACGCTTCGCTTGACGAGCAATACCGTATCCATCAGCTCGTCCACGATCGGCCAGACTTTGGACGGGTCTTTTTCTGCGATGGCGCGCAGGAAGTCACTGTCTCCGTAGCTGCCTACCATCTGCGTGGCCGCTGTCTGCGGAACTGCCGCCTGCACTGCAGGTGCATGGGCTCCGGAATAAGCGTGCACGCGCGAACTCCGGCTTCCCTGTTCGTCCTCCTGCATCTTGTCGCGTATCACGTAAAGATCTGCCAGTTTGGCATAATTGGGATAGCTGGATTCCTCATATTCCAGCCGCGCTATCTCCTTGCGGATCTCGGCTTTATCCAGCATATCATATCCCCCTTATGCCCGCTCGATCTGCTCCATGCAGCGGCGGATCGCTTCGCGGGTCTTGTCGTCGTCCGCGTCGCGCATCATATCCTCCAGCTGCGCATGCATATGCTCGCGGGCGTCTGTGCGGCTGTAGCGGCCCATTGCGTCGCGGCGGCGCCCACGGTATGAACTTCCGCGTCCATATGTGCCGCGCATATCCGCTTCCCATTCGCTGTCGCGGGAATATCCGCCGTCCTCGAGCATTTCAATCTTATAGGTGTTTTTGATGGAGCTCGTCAACTTCTGGATCGCGTCCAGATCGCCCGCAGACATTTCGCGCTTGTCGGCGATTTCGTCAAGCTCTTTGCAGAGCATTTCACGCAGGTTTCTCAAATCGTACATATTGCATCCTCCTTTCACGATACGCGCTCGACGATCATATTGCTATTTGCAAAACTGATCGCCTGTGCGCTTGTGTTCTTCGCCGATACAGTCAGGCAGCATCCGCGCGGAACTTCCACAAATGCAGAAACATAGATGTTGAAATAGTTCTCAACAGCCGCAGGGGTTACGGTCGCTGTGGCGCTGCTCAGAGGTTCGCCGTTGATTGCAAGCGCAGAGGTAATGGCACCTACTGTCCCGCCTGTAGGGACGGCGATATTCGCGCCAAAGGATACGCGGAACTTCGCCTTGCATTGCTGAGTAAGCCCGCGCAGCGTAACGAGCCCGCTTCCTTCGCGATGTAGGATGCACGGCTTTCCGCAAGCCGCCGTGGAGATCAGAGGGACGTCCTGCCCAGCAGCGACAGTTTGAATCCCGGATGATGTAAATTCAGCCATAAAATCATTCCTTTCTAAATGCGTCAAATTCGACACGGTTAAAAATAGCGGCGGGACGATTGCCCCGCCGCGTTGCTATCGAGTATCGGCAATGGGGCCGACCATTTTCGTGAGGCCACGAAAAAGCTCTACGATGTGGAGTTGTTACGCGCAGTTTCCGCAGCCGTAGTTGTAGCCGCTGTTATAGCCATTGCATCCTGCGTACTGGTACGGGGCCGGGACTGCGAAGGACGGAACCGGGCGCGGGTTATAATACGCCAGCTGCCCGCTCACGTAGTTACGCAGATCGAGCGTCTGTGCGTTCTGGCTTGCCGCAAGCTGCGCAACAAAGAGCTGCTGGCCCTGCTCGGCGATCTTGGCATCCTTTGCAGCCAGCTCCTGTGCGGTCAGGCGCTGGTCGATGCTGCGGAAGCCGCAGTTCATCGCGTCGATGATGTCGCGCGTGGTGTTCTGCACGGTGTTGCGGGTGTCACATGCCTGCGTCGCCATGTCGTAGCGCACCTGGGCGATTGCCGCGCGGTTTTCGCAGCAGCACTCCTGCGCCTGCATCGCCATGTTGTTCAGCTGCTGCATAAGCGCGGCCTGCTGGTTGCAGCGGGAAAGCTCGGCCTGCGAGAAGCCGGAAGTCACAGCCTGCGTCACACCTGCAAAGCCGTTGAGCATGCCCGTATTCATGGCGTAGAAGCCATCACAGATACCGTTGTTTACGTTGTCAAGCTTGCGCTCGATGTTGGAGAAGTCAGAGGCCAGCACATAGCCGTCTACAACACCGCCGGAATTTCTGCCGTTGTTGCCGAATCCGTTTCCATTGCCGCCCCAGCCGCAGAAAATGGCAAGGAACAGGATGATGATCCACCAGCCATTATCACCGCCAAAGCCGCCCCATCCGCCGCCTGTCATACCGGTAGGCGCAACGGGCATCGTCATAGTCGGAGAGCCGTCATTCAAACTCATATTTTTCATTCCTTTCGTAGATTCAAAATATTTATCTCAATCGTGGCCACGAATTGAAATCTGTTATCCGAGCAGCTGTCTGAACTGCCCAGCCACCTGCTGCAGCTGATTTAACTGCTGCTGTGATATCTTCCCGCTTTGCACCAGCTTTTCGACCTCTGCTTTTGGATCACCATGAAAGCTGTTCTGAAACTGCCGGAACTGCTGCACCATATTTTGAAATTGCCCCATCTGGCCTGGCATTTGCTCGCCGCCGAGCGCGTTAAACAGTGGGTTCATTGCCCGCCTCCTTCATCTTTCGCGGTCTGACGCTTGGAGCGGCCAGCTTCGCCACAAGCTCGTCAAACTCCTTGCGCGTCACGTATTCCTCCATCATGTCTTTTCGCGCCGCTGTGGGCGTTGTAACGGCCTGTGCGCGCTCCACAAGGTCGTAGGTCGTCATGGTCGGCTTTCCGCTTGCGTCGGCCTTTTTGACGTACACGACCGGCGCGTTCATATCCCAAAGCGTTACCGCGTTGTTGGGCGCGACGATAAAGTCGTTTGCGGCCTGTTCGTTCGGAATCCAGATGATCGACTGATTCTGCGTCTGCTGTGGCTGCGGCTGGTATTGCTGCATCTGCGGCGCAGGCTGATACTGTGGGCGCATCATTGGCTCCTGCATTGGCTGACCAATTGGCTGATTATAAATAGGCTGCTGATACACATACGGCTGTTGTCCAAACATCATTTATCCTCCTTTGCCCAATAGAACAGTGGAATTTCATTCCCAGAATCCCACGTGTCAAAATACGTCCCATCTTCCACGCACACAACGTGGCTTGATAACGCCAGCACGTACACCCCACGCGGATGATCTGCGCAGAAATCCGCGACGGTATAGCAGTCCGGGCACGTGTTCGGGATCACGTTTCGTGCAAAGCCCTGCTGCCGGAGGTAAGCGCTCCACACACTGTTTGCGCTCGGCAGATCGCCCATGATGAGCCCCTGCAGGCACAGGCCGATATACACCTCGTCCCAGCTCTTCCCGGTCGCCTTTGCGATAGCCCGGACGGTGCAGTCCCCGACCTTCTGCCCGGCAGGGTTCGGATTAAAATAAGAAAAGCCCATACCGAACACTCCTTTGATGTGTCCAGTATGGGCTTTTTTATGTTTTGATGTGCCTCAGTTTTGCCTCAGTTGTGCATCAGTTCTGCTCAGTTTGGGAGGCTTCCGGACGCAGACTTCATCCGCGCCATGATCTCCGGAAGGCGGCGCTGAACGGTGGCGCGGCCAAGATACAATTCTGTTGCAACGTCCACTTGCGGGAGCTTATCCACGAAATAAAGCTGCGCGATTTGCGAATTCTCCCGTCCAAGATTGGCCTGATAGATCACGGTTTCCATGCCTTGCCGCGTCAGGCCGTCCAGCTCCGGAGGAAGTTTATACCGTGCTTGCGGAGACATAGCGCCGCCTCCTTACTTCATTGCTGCTGCCAGCTTCTTAAGAAGATCTGCGCCGTACTTGTACGCCGCCAGATAGTCGATCGTGCCGTCCGCAAGCCCGGCCTTAGCCTTGATCGTTGCCTTTGCGTCCTCGACGGCCCTGTCGACCGTTTCCGTATCGTACTCTACCCACGGGAGCTTTCCGTGCTTCTTCCACACACGGCTGTTGTAGCCGCCCTTGAGGCCGATGTTGCCGACGCATGTAATCTGCACGCCATTGTCCCAGATCGGCGTGCATTCGACCGCAAGGCCGTCTCCGATGTACAGGCCCCAGTGCCCGGGCATCCACAGGCCTTCGCCTGGGACGAGCTTGTCCCAGCCGGATGCGGATACATCCTTGCACTTGGCAATCATGCCGTCGGCGGAGACGTCCGGGACGGCGTTGCCGGCGTAGCGGGCGCCTCCGTGGTAGGCGTTTTTGTTGCCGTTCCAGCCCCACAGGATCCCCTTCGTGAGATTCACGCAGTCAAAGCCAAAGTAGCCCTTTCCGATCAGCCCGCGGAATCTGGCCTGCTTTGCGGCGTCGTACCAGTCCGGGTATTGCTTTGCCTTCTCAGTGATGATCCCATCCGTGACCGGAGAGCCGAAGCAGCCCCACATGTACACGGTTTTGTAATTCTTTGCAACGTCGATGTGCCGCCTGACGAGCTCGGAGGCTTTCATGATACTCATGCCCGCTCACTCCCGTACAACTCGTGGTGCAGCTGCAGCACGGCGGCCTCGATCAGCTTATCGATCGTTTCCACATCAAATTGAATGCCCTTCTCGGCGAGGAAGTTCACAACATACGCCTTTTTCGCCGCGCCGTCCGTCGCGGTGTATAGCTGCTCTGCCGCCTTTACGCCGATCTCAACGTAAGTGCGGAGCGTTTGCAGCTTGTCCGCGTCGATTTTCGTTTTGAGCCACGGGATCAGAAATGCCGAGACGAGTGCGCTGATGAGCGCGATCACTGCCGAGATGATTTGCGTGTAGTCCATAAGTAATTACTCCTTTCGCTATTCGACTGTTTCATTTTTCTTTGCAAAAACCCGCTTGAAGGCAAGCAGGCCAAGCTCTGTGATGGTTGCCCAGCCGGTAAAGCCGAGTACGTCGGACAGGTCGACCGTCGCGCCGAGCTCCGGGCTGCGGATGACTGCAATTAGGACGGCGACGGTTTTCAGCGCGCAGGCCCAGACAATTACCGTCGTGATGAGCTGGAGCAGATATACAACAATGGTTCGCGCCATTTCGCCCTTGCTCCACTTGCCTTTTACCCGCATATCTGCCTCCCAATTTATTGTGCACTGCTATGTTCGCACTGCGCCTCCAGCTGGTGCAAAAACTTTTTTACATCGCCGTTTCCGCCCAGTTTGACGTATTTCTGCCCGGCGATCAGGCGCTCTGCCATTGGCATTTCTTCCGACATGATGGTCAGCCGGAGGATCGCCAGATACTGCTCGTCCTGATGCTCCTGCATTTTCCCGAGCTTTTTGTTGATCTCTGTAAGACGCTCCTCCTGCGTTGTGGCCTTGCCGCGCTTTTTCTGTATTGCGCTGACGACGGCATTGACGACCGCCGTCAGCGCGGACGAGCCGAGGACGGCGCAGATGATCGTGATGGTTCCAGCATCCATGTTTTTACCTCTTTTATGTATTTCCCGGCGGTCAGTCGTTTGCCATTTTAATATAAGTGACCGTATCGTCGGAATAGCTGACGTTTGGCAGCGTATCGCCGCCGAGCTGGGTATAAAGCTCCGGGTAGTCCGTCTGCGAGAAGGTCGAGCCGTCGCAGGCGTGCCACGGGGCGGCCAGCTCCCGCACGGTGACGAGCAGATCGCCGATCTTGTACTGCGGCGTGGAGAGCTTGTCCAGCGCGTCGTTGACGGTCGGATCCGCCGGGGCGTCGTCCGCCGTCCAGAGGAGGGCGGCAGTCTCGTCGGTCAGCAGATTCGCCTTGACGAGTGGCGTTTCCTCGGCCAGCGGTTCGTCCTCCAGCCGGAGCCAGACCTGCCGCAGCAGATTCCCCGCCGCGTCATAGGCCCCGTAGCAGACCGCGCCGTTCGCCAGATCGTTCGTCCCTTTTCTGTCCCGCATGGCTCATTCCTCCACGGCCTTGATGTAGGCATGACTGCGGCTATCCGGAGTGATCGTTGGGATTTTCTTAGCATCATAAGTAAAATCTCTGTAGATGTTGACGCTAGAGGCTCCTTGCGATTTTAATGCACCAACGATTAAGCCAGAACCGTTACCTGCAAAAGTATTAACATCTGTCGGTGCATCAATGGATAAAAATCCTTGAGTCAGATCGTCTGTGTACAGTAATTTAGGAGCACTGTCAGCCTCCTGTACAACTGTTCGCGTAGATAGTACAGCAATTCCACCAATAATTTTTACCCAATCACGCTGGGGGCTCACGTTCGGCTTGGTAGTAAGGGACGCTGTCTTGAACGTTTTACCCCCATCAACTGAGTACACATAATTGCGTGGCGCTGTACCCTTTCCGAGAGCTAGAATTAAATTTCCTTCAACTGCAATACCGATGTAGTCGCCTTGCTCAGAGTATATCACCTGCCAGGAGTTATAGTCGTCTGGAGTACGCGTTCGAGCTAACTGATTGGCACTCGAATATTCGTGTGTGCCCTTTGCGCCGTAGAAGTAACCATCAGCCTCGTTATATGCAATATTTTCTACAGTGTTTGAATCAGAGCCCGAAGATGTTCCACCTCCGAAATCGCTTGTCTGCCATGCTGGAGGAAATAAGCTTAAAGACGAGGTCATACCGTACTGCTCTTTCTTTACCAGATAGTATTTCGTGCCATCTGTGATAATGTCCTCAGCACTATCGCCAGGTACAAATGAATCTATCTCCTGTTGTACCGCACCTCCGATGGTCCACGGTCCAGCAGGCTGGCTCGCATAGTAGATATAGCCTGTGTAGTGCGCACGAATACCGCTACTGTATGGAACATACTTAATAGCGATGCATACGTATTTATTCTCATAGTAGTGTACAGGCGTAAGTTGATGCACATTATTCGCAACAGATATCTTATGCCACGAATTCATGTCATCACTCGAGTACCACATTTTAGCAGTATAGAACTCCTTCTGACTTACGCACTGCACTCTTGTTCGAAACCAAGTACTATTTGCGTACGAAATAATATCTCCCGCAGCGTCAGGCTTGCTATTAGTGTCCACAACCTGTGTGTCCCAGTTGCCTTGACTTGCAGTCACACGCAAAATGCTGAACAGCTCAGGGTAATCAGCTTGCGAAATGTAGCGTCCATCACAGGGCAACCACGCGGAAGACGGTGCTTCACGGGACGTCAGCTCGATATCGCCGATGAGGTGCATACCCTTCGATAGCTTTTCAAATGCCTGGTTGACAGTTGGGTCCTCCGGTTTGTTGCTGCCGGGCCAGAGCTTCGAAGCTGTGGCGTCCGAGAGAAGATTTGCCTTGCTGAGAGGCGTTCCCTCGACGGTCGGCGCGTCCTCGCGCCGGAGATATTCATAGTGGTCGAGCGTGCCATCCGCGCGGTAGATGCCATAGCGGATGGCCCCGTTCGCCAGTACCTGTGTCGGTTGTCTGTCTGTCATAGTAATCCTCCCGCGGCGCACTCCGCCGCGCCGGTGTAGCGAAACGCATTTATCACATTGTCGACCAGCGTCTCGCAGATGGTCAGGATGCGTTCGATATCGTTTGCGCCCGCATACGTCAGCAACGCGATCTCCGGCACATCCGGGGCATTTGCGGGGTAGGTGAGCGCGGCGCGGACGTCGCCGATCTGGTCGTGGTATGCGCTGCCCTGTGCGGCTGTTATAACGTCCGTCATAGCCCAATCTGTCTTCGCCTGCCACGTGATATCCCTGCCGCAGACGCCGGTCAGGCGGTCGCGGAGGTAGTTCAGCGCAGTCCCGACGCGGTTGAGGTCAACGGCGTTGTATGCGCCCTTCATCCCCGCCAGCCACTCCGCCAGCTCCGCCGCCGTCATGCCCGCGTAGCCCTTCACAGCCAACTCGTGCACGCTTGCGACGTCCGCTGCCGTTCGGTCGGTGATTAGGGTGTCAATAATCGTACTCATAGAAGCTCCTTAACGCCCGTCGGCTCAATATTAGAAACTCTTAGAGAGTTATCTACTAGGTATGATTAAACTGTAACAAAATCGTTGCTCGACCAATCCGCAACTGCGCCTACCGCGCCCATCCAGACCTTAATCTCTCCGTTGTGCGTGTAGTAAGCGTTCTGGATGAGGGCCATGCCAGAAGCCCACACGATGGGGTTGTCTACCGTGCCGGCTTTGACTTCCTGCTCGACGTACACCTGCCGCACCAAGATCTTGTTGACGTAAATGTTCCGCCAGTCGTAGCCCAGCTTGTCCGATTGCGTCACGTCCTCCGTGATGCCGCCTGCGGCCTGCACGAGCTTACCATCCTTGATAGCAGTTTTGAGCTTTTCCAATTTAGCCTGCGTCATAGACTGCCTCCAGTTCTACAAGCGCGGCTTCCGCCTCGGTAAGCGGGACGGCTGCACCATGCTGTTCGTAGGTGCCGACCGGCTCACTGCCTTTTAGCGTACGCCCTTCCAGCCGGTACACTGTATCATACAGCGCCCTGTATTTGTTCCCATCCTCGTCCGTCTGCAGGATGGCTTTTTTTGCGCAAAATCCATCTGCTTCGCTTTCCTCGCATGGCACATAGCACCCGTTCTGGTGCAGTTTGATCGGGATTACACTGTCTGCGTATCCGTCAAACGTTCCTTCTCTTGTGACGATATACATGCTTTCCTCCGATCTTTTCCGCGTATATTTGTTTCAGCCGGCTTGTGCTTGCGGTACGCAGCCGGTTTTTCCAATACCCGTTTTCCTGACCCGGCCATTTTTCATCCGCAAAATCTTCTCCGCATCCATGCTTTGCATACCATCGGTACAAATCGCTCAGCATTTTCTGCCGCTCGGCACCTTCTTGCGTGTTCGGCCTGAAATGCTCCCTCCCGTTTTCAGACGTTATGGCGCATATCCGTCTGCCGTCTGCTGCAAACAGAAACCCCGCGATCTCCGATACCACAGTTCCGTACCGGAGATTAAATTCCCCATCGATGCCATGCCCACGGAACCGCTTATACACGATATACTCCATGCGCTTCTCCTCATACGCAAAAGCCGGGCGCGAAGCCGATGGAATAGGACGCGTAGTCGTGGTAGACTGACCCGCCGGTGCCCACAAACACGAAAATGCCGGAGATGCTCGCACGCGGAGAACGGAGCCACCAACGAGCGGCGGTACGCGTGCCGTTGTGCTTGTACTTGATTTTGCTATTCCCGGCGGAATAATAGGCGTACTGCGCTTGTTTGCTCGACTCGTTGCTATTCGCGTAGGAAATGCTGCCGAAAACCTCGTACTCCGAGAGGAGGAAAAAGTAATCCGTCGTTGCCGTGACCGCGCTCGCCGCCGTACTTCCGCCGCCGGTGTTGTCCGTGTACTTGGTAACGGACTTGAGGACGGCACGGAGCGCCGCCGGAATGACTGCGATAATCGTCCCGGAATAGCTCGAGAGGCTCGTCCCGCAAATGTTTGTACGCATTTGCGAGCTTTTCCATCCGCCGGAGTTGGTGTTGCTCGCGTTCATAACGAAATAGCCCGCACCCGGGGACGACCATCCGCTATCCGGGCCATATTGATTATCGCAGAAACACACGTCCGTACCGCCGGAGAGCGCGGTCTTTGCAAGCTGAAAATGGATGCGGTTTGCGCCCTCGACGCTTGCGTTATGGTTAAACCCAATGATAAATGCGTAGGTCGTGTAATTAGATAACGTCAGCGCGCCGACCGTGCCGTTAAGCGTGACCGCCTTTCGGTCGCCAATGCTCCAATAGTTTGCGCCCTGTCCCGCGTCGGAAACGGACTTGATAACGCTCCATTCGTTATTGTTGAGCGTAGACGAAACAAAAGAGAGTGTCACCTCGTAGCTGTTCGTGATGGATACGGTTTTTGTGTTGGACATTTGTCCGCCCAGCGTGGCAGATACGCTCCATGTGCCGGTTTCCGGCACGGTAAGCGTGCACATTCCATTGACCGATGTGCCGCTCACAGACAGGCTTCCTTTTGTAGCCGTGACGGTCGCACCAGCAGATACCGTCACGACAATCTGTAGTTGCGGGACAGTCATGGTGCCGGTGATGCGCTTGCCACTCGCGTCATGCGCAGTCTCGCCTTGTGCAAGCTTCGCTGCCGTAACGGTGTCCTGTGTCAGATCAAGCTTTACTTCGCCGTTAATCTCAACCTTGTTGACTGCCACGATCAAGCACCTACTTTCAGTGTCTGGCCTCCCTGAGCGTTATCGGTGTAGGTGACAGGAATTGCAGCAACCGTCACAGAAGACAGATAATTGTAATCAGGACTGTCAGGTGTAACTTCCTGCTGTGCGAATGTCGGAGTAACCGTCTTCGCCTGAGGCTTTACGCCTTCAGAACCAGACATAGTACCTTCAACACCAAGCACCGTGATACCCTCACGAATGTTGGCCGGAATCAGCTTTGCAGCCTCATCAGCGTCGATAGAAGCATCACCAGAACCGTCATGGAAGCCCATCGGAATAGGCACAGGAGTGTCCTTATTGGTGATTTTCAGGTGCTTTGCCCCGTTATTAGGCATTGTACCAGTCGGCTTGGAGCCTGCCACATATGCTGTCTTATCCTTCAGAATTTCTGCAGCAACGGCAGTTGCATCGCTGGTGTCAGCATCCTTTGTACTGGTACCAACGATAGGTGCGCCAGATTTGTCATGGGCTTTAATGCCCTCAGCCAGCTTATCAGGAGTGATATCGTCCTGAGTAAGGTCGAGCTTAACTTCAGTACCAACGATAACCTTGTTTACATATTGATTAGCCATAATATTCATCTCCCATAATGAGTGTTGCACCCCCCGCATCGTTCGAGACAATATACTGGGGGATCTTCTTGACGGTTACATTGTCTTTCAGGAAGCGGTCCTTCGTTTCCAGCGAGACCGCCTCATAGATCTTGGGCGTGACCTCGTATGCCCCGGTGTAAGGTTTGGCACCCCCGGCGGATATGGAGGCCGAGAAGCCGAAGGAGACGTCGCTGCCTCCGCCGGTGTCAAAGCGCAGCGCGCGATCTCCGGCCAGCTCAAACGTGACCGGCGTCACTGGAACCATTACAGCACCACCTTTGACAGCGCGTGTAGAACGTCGATCTGCTGGATCGGGGAGCCGATGACGTCCCCCGAGGTAAATTTCACACGCACCTGCATCTGGCAGGTCTTCGGGAGCTTGAATGTCTCCTGCTGCGTCAGCGGGAAGCGGAACTTCCCGTCCTTGTATTCGACTTCGCCTGGGTATTTCTTCTGCAGGTACAGAAGCGAGACCTCGACGGTCTCGATATCGTTGATCTCGAGCGCTTCGCCGTTGTTCGTGATGGAAATATCGATGTTATAGGCATCACCCTGAACCATAGGATGCACCTCCGTTTCTCAGGATCCTACAATTTCACACTCCGCCGCCGCGATCCCGCTGAGCAAGATACCCATGCTGGTAATCGTGCCGGTGATCGTGCTGCCCCACGGCGTCGTCGTTTTGACGTAATCGCCGGGGGTCTCGCCGTCCATGACGATCCGCACGCTGTGGGTCTGACGGCGCATGTAATAGTCGTAGACGTGCTGGGTGACCGCGGCGACGTTGCTGCTGTTGACCAGCGTGGCGTCCCTGACCTCAACGACGTTTGGCTTCGTCGTGGCCGTGACCTTCGGATTAGTCTTCGTCGTGACAGTGGTCGTGTGGTAATACGTCGTGCCGTCGACCTCCACGCTGTCGCCGCTGCCGGTCGTTTTGTACGCATGCGCCGTCACGCGCACCTCCGTCACTGGGGAAGATGTTTCCACGCTGCCGCCGGTATAGAGTCGGTCAAGCGGGATCTCCGCCGCCTCGTCCGCCGCGAGCTTGCGCACCTTGATCCCGCGCGTGCCGCTGGTGTCGATGGTGGCGCAGATGGCAAATGCGATCTGCTGCAGCGCCTCGCGCTTCGTGCAGTCCGGGATGTAGCCCGTGACCTTCGCGTCATCCAGCGCGGAGTCGTATTCCAGTGTGAAGTGCCCGGCAAGGATCGTCTGTATCAGCGTCTTTGCGGACGCGCCGGAATAGATCGCAGCCGCAAACGGCTCGCTATCTATGACGCCGAGGGCGTCGATGCAGGAAATATCATAGACGCTCACGCTTTTCCGGGAGGACGATTCGATATAAAACACGCCGATCAGGTGGTCTGAGTCATACGCGCTGACGGGCTGCTTCTGCTGGAAGACGTAGTCGATATCGTCCGCGCTGTCCAGCGAGAAGTCGAGTGTGTTGATCTCCAGATCTTCTGAAATGATGTTCATGCCCTCCGTGACCCGGACGGAGCGCAGCTCTCTCCGCTCGAACTCCCGGACGATTCCGAAGAAGATCTGCGAGATCTTCGCGTAGTGGTTCGGCAGGTGGGTCTTATTGATCTGCACGACGAGCTTGTTGTATAAGTCGACCTGCTGCTCGCAGAAATACTTGTACGAGTTCGGCGTGAAGGTCTTGCTCGCAAGCTGTTCTTCGCCGTTGTACCACATCAGGACAATCTCGCTGCAGTAGTCACCCTCCGATCCGTCGAAGTAGAAGAAAATGCCCGGGGAGGAGAACTGACCATTCAGGGAGATCGTGATCGTCGGCGCTGCGTCAAACGTGCAGTCGTCGTTGCTTTGCACCGCGGACCAGAATGCGGCCCGCTGGTTCCCGAGCAAGACGCGCGTCCCGTCTAGGACCCACTGGTTCTGCTCGCAGGACGCCAGCAGCCCGGCGTCCGTGCCGTAGGGGAGCAGGGCAGGGTTCGCAAAGTCTTTCTTCGCCGTCGTCGTTACCGTCGACGCATCTGCTGCGCCGACCGCGACGTCTTCATATACCACTCTTACGCTCATGCCGGGGTCCTCTTCGGTTTCATGGCAACGAAATTGACGGTCAGGTTCTGCCAGCTGTTTTTCCCGGCATAGCTGGACGCCAGCTCGTCGTCGCCATTTGCAACATACGCGTCGAACGTCATGGTCGTCTGCGCATAGGGGACTGTCAGTACGTGGCTGTCTGCCGGTGCGGAGATCGTTTCATAAAACTCGTCGTATTCCTCGGGGTTCGATGTCACTGAATCAATTTCCAGGCTGTAATTGTAATAGGTGCCGATGATGTCGCGCGTCATTGCGCCAGTCATCACGCGCCCGGCATTGTCGCCGTCGAGCACGGAAAACGAACGTTTCAGACTCACGACGTGCAGATTTGGATACGCTTTCCCATCAAGGCTCAATACGCTTGTCATGTTCTCACCCCCGCCAGACGAACGCCAACGCGCTGCGTCTCGTCGTTGTTCGCCTGATATACCGCGCGGGCAAACTCGCGCTTATCGACCTGCATCACGACTGTAATGCTCCGGCCTCCCATGCCGCCCGTCTCGTTCATGGCCTGCTTGAAAGCCTGCACCATTGTGGCAAGCGGCGTTTCGATATTCGTTCCGCTTTTCTGGTCTCCCAGCACAGCCATAAACTCCCGGTTCGGCGGGATGACCGCGCCAGAGGCTAGGCGGGGCAGCGATACACGGGAAACAGGCGTGATATTGATGCCAAATGATTTTCCGCCAACAAGCGGAACCCAATCTGGAACTTCAAAGTGGATTTTGTTCAAAGCGGAAATCAAAAGGTTAATTCCGTCAATGATGAAGTTAATCGCGCCTTCGACCGTACCGACAATGAGATTCCAAACGCCTTTCAGAATATCTAGGACGCCGTTCCATGCTTTCTTCCAGTCTCCGGTGAATACGCCGGTCAGGAAAGTAATAAGGCCACTGAGGATCTTTTTCCATGCGTTGTACTGGTCGGAGAACAGCTTTCCGATTGTTTCAAAAATCGCAGCAAGTGCCGGGTTCTTGCCCTGCAGCCATGTAATAAATGCGCTCCAAGCGTCTTTGATGGAGTTTACAATCGCGTTCCACGTCTGCTTAAGCCCTTCCCAAATTTGTTTCGCGCCTTCTGCGGCAAGCTTTAAGTCTCCCGTAAACACGCCCTTAAAGAATTTCCCGAATCCGTCTATGATATTTTTCAGGCCTTCGATGAGTTCTTCGCCATGTCCGGTAAAGGAAACAAGTGCAACCAGAGCGGCAACAAATCCCGCAATCAGGAGTGGAATCCAGCTACCCGTCAGAAGCGAAATGCCGATACCGGCGGCAAGTAGCCCCGCGATGATCGTAAGCGTATTTACTAAATTAAATCCATTTTCAATGACATCCTTGATTCCGACAACAAGCATAGCAAGACCGCCCACAACAAGCGCAATGCCTGCTGCTATCGGGCCAAATGCGATTGCAAGTCCGGCAGCAAGCGCGGCAAGCCCCGCAAGCATTCCGAGGAAATTTTGTAAATCAATCCCGTTCTTCCACGCGTCTAGCCAGAAATACACAAGTGCAAACGCACCAGCTGCTGCAAGCGCGATCCCGGCAATCTTGCTCAAATCGTTTGTAAACATGCTTGCAATTTTCCAAGCGAGCAGCCCGGCTGCAATCGCACCTACTAGGCCGAGAATATCGTGGAGTTTATCCTCCGCCATGTCGAGGTTTGAAAAATCCGGCGCGATATCCGTAGACGCCGCCCCGCCCGCGCCGCCACCGCCTCCAGATGCCTGATTGCTGGTAATCTGGTTGATCTCGTCGAAGCTCGCCATGCTCTTGCTGGCGTCTTCAGCTGCGGAGCCTACCCCCTCGATTGCTTCTTTTTCCGCATTCAGCCCTTTTGCCGCTGCGACCTGCGCGCCCCAGCTTTTGCCGGACAGCATGCCGAAAAACTTTGCGATAGCTGTAACAACCTGTGTCAGAATGTCCACAAGCCTCACAAAAACGGGGATCACGACTTGAAGAATCGGCTGAGCCAGCGTCAAAAACGCCGCCTTAAGCCGCGCAACCGCTGCACGCGCCTCCTCGTTCTGCATGATTGTTTTCCCGAGCCATGTCCGCAGGCTTTGCAGCGCTCTAGTAATCAGAGAGAACACCAGGACACGCTTAAAAAGCCCGGAAACACGCTTGCTGAACGTGTTCATGCTGTCGGAAACATTTTTTGCGGCAAGCTCCATCCGTTCGGACGCGCCGCTTGCGTTTGTAATCTCTCGCGTAAGATCTCCTGCGCGTGTCTTCGCCGCGTCCAGCGCGGAGGTCTGCTCCATTACCTTGTCCGTAATTTTTGCGTACTTGCCGTCCAAGCTCTCAACGATCTTGTCTTGCTCTTTCAGACGCGCTTCCTGTTCCTTAATCTGTGCAGCAACTTCGGATTGCCGACTGTATGCAGAAATATACGCATCAGGCGATGCAGACACCTCGCCGGATGTGACCTGCCGCAGCCGCTCAGATTCTGCACGCAACGATTTCAACGCAGTTTCTGCCTGTTTTGCGGATTCCTTTGCCGCGTCAAGCTGTGCCTTGATCCCGCTTTGCTCGCCGCTGCTCTTTTTCAGGTCAGTTTCCAGCTTGTCAATTCTCGCTGTAAGTTTATCAAGCTCCCGCTGTGCTTTTTTCGCATCAACTTCCGCCTGCACAACGATTTTCCCATCTGCCATTTTCTCACCACCTTATTTTGAGACACCCCACGCTGCCAGAATATCCTTTTCTGCGTCTGTGTAATTCGTTTTCAAATCAATAATTTCACGGTTTCGCCTGTAAAACTCTCGTTCCTGCTTGTCAAGAGGCTTCCCGTGAGATTTCTTGTCCCGGATACTTACCACATGGGCAAACAGGCAGTCTCCAATTTCCTGATAATAGGATAAAAACGTATACCAGTGCAGATATTCCAATGCGCGGATTTCACATCCTGCAATTCTGTTGATGGGCGCGACAATCATCGCAAAGTCCTGCTCCCACGACATCAACGTCGGCTGCTTTTTTTGCTCCTTTTTGTCTTGCTCGTAGTCAATAAACCTGAAACATTTCCGCAGTGCTTCCTCATAATCTGAAAGCGGAATATCGTCAAAGTCAGGGTAGAATATCTCAAGGGCAGCAATGGTGCGCTCCTCTTCCGTCAAATCTTTATCAGAAAGAGCGGCGAGGATATCCAGCACCGCTCTATAATCTGATTCAATCTGATATGTTTTGCCGTTTACCTCAGCTGACGTCGGGAGCGCGTAGATCAGCGCTTTCTTTTCGCCCATCTGTCCGTGTACTGTTTTACTCTTGGGCTTAGTCTGGTTTTTTCGAGATCGAAACCAGCGTCCATCTCGTCGATGACAGCAAGCATAAGATTCGCCCATACCGGCAGACCATTTGCAAGCGCCATTACGTTTGTCCTGAACACTTCAGTACAAATCGGCTTTCCAAAAATTCCATCGATTTTTTCGCGAATCTCCTTGTCGAACTGATCTGCCAAATCGAGAATTTTTTTCGGGTCCGTCTCGTTTTCGGCGCGTTTTGCGTATTCATGCTGTCTGGATTCCAACTCTTCGAACAGCGAAAACAGCTTTTTCGCAAATTCACTGTCCGTAGGGTTGAACTCTACACTTACGCCGCCGTTAATTTGGAAGGACTGTACACCAGTATCAAATCTGATATCTGCCATTTAGTGTCCCTCCTTACGCCGCAGAATCAGCCGTGAATGTAACTGCACCGTTGCTGCCGACCGCAGCCGTTCCGGTCGTGCGCGTGCCGCCCAGCGTCACGTCGAACGGCATACCGACGAAACCGCCGCCCTCGCCGCCGAGGCTCGCGGGCTTGACCATTGTGCCGTCGTAACGCTCCGCAAAGACTGCCGTCTTGGCCGTGCCTGCGTAAAAATGAACGATGAGAACGTCCTGATTCGCCAGCGCCGCTGCATCCTGGTCTTTGACAGCCAGGTTCCACAGCTTGACAAGCGCCGCGTCGCCTGCGTCCAGCTCGCACGGGTCAAAGCTCTGCGTGATGATGGGCTTCTTCATGGTGGTTCTTGTAGTGCCGAGGATATCCTTACTGGAATCCTCCTGCCAATCGTACTCCATGCTGGAATCCGTGACGCGCTTGCCGAACGGAGACCAGACAGGCGTAGACGACTCGCCGGTATTCAGGTATGCGATCAGCAATTCGCGGTCAATGGTCTGGCCAGCAGTGGTATTAAAGGTCATGTCTGCCATAATTAAATCACCTCATATGTCAGTTTCATAAGTATCTGATGGTCTTCTGTTCCGTCATCGTACCGGGCGAACAGAGCCGCACGGCTGGACGCTTCCACGCTCCGGACGCGCATGCCATCGCCCAAAGACGGATAATTTTGCATAGCCCAGTCTCCGAAGCGGTTCAGCATGGCGTCGCATTTTAGGCGCTTATCGTTGCTGCTGCCGGGGATGATACGGGCGATGATCTTAAATTGGTATTCTGCTTCATGCCCGCCAAGCAGGTATTTCCGTGTGATGTACGCGCCCTGAATAGCAGAAAGCGCCATGCTCGCGGAATCTGCGGCGAGAAATTCATAGTTGATCGTCGCGGCTGGCATATCGTCGTCAGAAAAGGAGTTCGCCCAGACCATCATCTTTCGGGCGATATCCTGTTCTTCTTCCGCTGACACCAACTTTTTCTGTTTTTCAGAGTCCATGTTTCACCGCCTTGTCCGCAACGCGGATCCATTTATCAAGGTTCTCAGCCTTTGAAGCCTCGAACCAGTGCGATTGTGCCTGCGCGTGTCCGGATGTCGTGAACACAAGGTTTTTGTCTGTCAGAACCTTCGTCCCACCCTTCGGTGCGTATGTGCTGCCCGTCTCCGGGTCAACCATAACTTTCCCGTAATACAAAAACCGTGCATACGGTCCCGGATAGATGATCGCATTACCGTCCACCATTGTTCTCTGGTCGAGAGAGCCCGTCAGGAACGGCACATATGGGCTTGTGTCCTTCCGCACCTGCGTTGCAACAATATGCTCTGCTTTGGTGCAGGCCTGCGCGAGCTTTTCCTGCAGCGCGTCAAATCCGTCTGCCTTTACGCTGAATTTCAGCATTACGAGCCTCCGACCTGCCAGTGCTGCATAGAGGGACTGCCGAAGTCCTTCATGTCCACCTTTGTCACTTTGTACACATCATCGTACAGCATCTCGATCTGTTCTTCCGTCTTGTCCGGCTCGACTACTTCGCCCTTCACAAAGAATGTTGTGCCGCCGTTACCGTCCGTAGATAGCGTCCAGATTTTGCTTTTATCAGTTGCACGCCAGAACTCCTGCGGGCCGACGTAGCGCTTTTCTGCGCCCGTCACGCCGTCTACAGCAGCCGCAGAGAACGGAATGTACAGATTCACCGCATCTGCTCCTTCAAGCCCGCTCGCGCGGACGTTAGCCGCTTTTGACGCTTGGAGCATTACCCCGCGAATTACAGTGATATGGATTTTTTGCGTATCTTTGAACGTTTCCGGATCCTGCTCCTGCGTGACGTTGTAGATGGTTACAGTGTGTGGGGCGTACATGAAAAACACCTGCCTCTGTAGAGAAGCCCGGTATGGGCTAGATATTCACGCGCTACGCTTGCAAGGGCATTCTTTGCCTCCGAAGCCGCCTTCAATGCAGCTACGGAAGAATCGCCGCCGCTGCGAAGTGTCCGGGAATAGCCGCCTACAGTCTCGCTCTGCAATTCTCCTTCGTCAGATGCAAGCCCGGCGGACACATTCTTTCTGGCAAGCTCCTGCGCTGTGTCGATCAGCATATACTGATCGACCAGAGCGCAGCAGCACATTTTAACGGCTTCGAGATCCGCGTAGTCTTTTACTCGGTTCTGCGTGTAATAATCGAGGAAGGAGCTGGCGCGGACGACCAGACGCTGGAAATCCTCCTCATTGATGCTGCCGTAGTAGCAGCCGGAGTAAAATTCATAGTCGGCATAAATCATTCGTACCAGCTCCTTTCATTTTTTACGAACCGACCGTGACGGTAGCCGTGCCGGTCTTGGTGCTGTCCTGCTTCGACTTTGCAGTGACGGTAATGCTCGTGGACGTCTCATTGGACGCGACCTTCAGCACGCCGCCTTCCGTGATAGACGACTTTGCGCCGCTCTGGCTCCACTCGACGTCGCCACTTACAATGCCTTCACCCGCAACAGAGGCGGAAAATGCTTTGCTTGCGCCCTTCGCCACGGTCGCGGTTGCCGGGGAGACAGTCACAGTGGAGACCGTTCCAGCCTTGCCGTAGACCGAGAACGGGAACGGATTGGCAATATCAACGTTATACGCGTTTACCGGGTTCGCGATTTCCCAGCCAAGCCGCATGACCGCACGCAGCGCAACCATGTCGTTCTGCATGAGGTTATACGTGATGGCCTTCGTGGTCGGATCCTGAATGACGCCCTCGGTGAAGATCTTGAACGTCATGTCCTGACGGATTGCATAGACCAACTGCGACCAGTCGCCGACGATCATCTGCGCCCGAGACGGGTCAAATGCACCGTTCATCGGGAAGTACATATCCATGCCGTCAAGGCCATAGCGGGTCGCGCCCTGCATATCGGACTTGAAGATGGGCTGGCCGGTCGTGTCTTTCAAGCCGCGAAGCTTTCCGCGCATCTGGATCGCGGACATAACGCCGTTCGGATTGAAGCCGTCAAGCTCGACCTTCGCGATCAGGCCGTTCTCGCCCATGATGTCGTCAAAGACGCTTGTGCCGACGGGTACGCCGTTTCCAGCAGCAATGGCAGAGGGCACAACGCCATCGCGCCACGTGGTGGGCTTGTTCGTGCCAAACAG
>UMAL01085766.1_pt1 | contig 19928 bp, 18 predicted proteins | sample 1963691 | NCBI WGS metagenome assembly UMAL01 (sample SAMEA4835914, study PRJEB28245) | human gut metagenome | biome: gut microbiome; material: fecal sample | place: Denmark | collected 2008
ACCGTATCGGCACTTAGAATTATGCGGTATTGCCATAAAGACATTTGGAAAAGTGAAAGGAACGTGGTTTGCGGCATGGCCAGCCATACAGGCAAAATTGATATGATCCGCGGCTCCATCATCAAATCGGCGGCACTGTTTGCCCTGCCGATCTGTGTGGGCAATATCTTGCAGCAGCTTTACGGCACGGTGGATACCCTTGTGGTGGGCAATTTCTGTGATTCCGCCGCGCTGGCGGCGGTGGGCACCGCCACACAGCCAATGGAAATTCTGCTGTGCGTGTTTTTGGGCATCGGCAACGGGGCGTCCATCCTTGTTTCTCAGGAAATGGGCCGCCGCAATGCGGATGGGCTGCGCATGCTGGTGCGCACGGCGGTGTGGTTTTTGTATCTGTGCGCCATCCCGGTCACGATACTGGCAATGTTTGTCGGCCCGGCGCTGCTGCGGCTGATGCAGGTCCCGGCAGATGCCTTTGATTATGCGGTGCTCTACCTGCGGATCACGGCGCTGGGCACCCTGGGCAACCTTGGCTATAACATGAACGCCGGTATTCTGCGCGGGCTGGGGGACAGCCGGTCCACCTTGCTGTTGCTGCTGATCTCCTGCCTGACCAATATTGTGCTGGATGTTGCCTTTGTGGCGGTGCTGGGCATGGGTGTGGCCGGTGCGGCGCTGGCAACCACCATTGCGCTGTATCTTTCCTGGCTGACCAGCATCCTGTACACCCGCCGCAATTACGAGGGTTTGCAATTTCCCCTGCTGCCCCATGGCTATGATAAGGCGCAGCTGGCGGCCATCCTGAAAGTGGGTGTGCCGCTGGGGCTGAATAACTCGCTGTACTCGGTGGGGCATGTGGCGGTGCAGGCTGTGTATAATATGCAGGGCTCGGTGTTTGTGGCCGGGTGCTCCATTGCAGGCCGCGTGACCGGCATTGCCGGTATTGCCATCACCTCGTTTTCTTCTGCCGCGGTGGTGTTTGCCGGGCAGAACCTGGGGGCCGGCAACTACCGCCGCTTGCAGCGGGGCGTGGTGCAGATCACCTGCGCTGCTGGTGTAGTTACATTACTGATTGGCCTGGTGGCTACTGTGTTCTGCCGCCCGCTGCTGGGGCTGTTCAGCAGCGACCCGGCGGTTCTGGATGCCGCAGTGCGCTATACCTGGTGGGTGCTGCCCTTTATCTGGACTTATGCGGTGTTCAACTGCATGATGAGCTTTGTGAACGGTACCGGCGCGGTCAAATATACCACGGTGGTCAACCTGCTGATCCTGTGGGCTGTGCGCATTCCGGCGGCGTATATCCTGCATGCGCTGGGGTACGGCACTTCCTCCATGGCCTGCGTTTCCCTCAGCTATGCCGTGGGCCTGGTGGCCATGCTCGGTTATTTTTTGACCCCGGAATGGGGCAAACTGCGCCGCAAGGCAAAGAAACTGGGGGACGCGGTGACGGCGGAAACAGAACCGACACTGTAAAATATAAAATCAATAAAAGTCTGCGGAGAACTCCCAAAATGACAGAACGAATCATCGGCAACCAAATCCGGCTGATTCCCTATTATCGGAATGATGCGGTGTCCCTGCCGTGGTATCGGGACAGGGACGTCTGGGTTCAAGAAAATAGATACGGAATGGTATGAATATCGGCTTTGAAAAGATTGTGGGGAATGGGCGGAGAAGAAGATAAAGCGGGAAGTAAATATGTCAACAGGAATCATGATTATTGGTCCGTCCGGAAGTGGAAAGACAACACTGGGGAAAGTGGTTGCTGAAAAATTGGGATATGCCATAACATAATGAGATATACGACAAGGCCCCGTTTGCGTAAACAGCAACTACCCAAAAAATAACCCGCCAGCAAGCAGCAACAGAAATACGCTGCCGCCCGCTGGCGGGTTTGTGTGTTTTACAACGCTTTACTTCAAATCAATACCGGTACACAATGCCCTGCTTGACGGCGTTGGATGCTTGCTGCCCGGCCAGGCGGCTGGCGAGGGCCAGCGCAAAGGGGATGGCCGCACCCAGCGCTTCGCCGGTAATGATGTTGCCGTCCAGCGTGATGGGCAGGCCGGTGTACTCGGCCCCGGCGGCGGTCAGCTTATCTTCCATGCCGGGGTAAACCGTTGCCTTTTTGCCCTGCAAAATGCCGAACGCCGCCAACACAGACGGTGCGGCGCAGATTGCGGCCACGACCTTGCCTGCGGCGGCAAACTCGGTGCAGACCTTGCGCACCGTGGCATCGGCTTTCAGGTTGTTCACACCCGGAATGCCGCCGGGCAGGATGGCGGCATCAAAAGCGGAATAATCCAGCTCTTCGGCCAGGGCATCCGCCACAACGCTGATGCTGCGGGCAGATTTGACGATCTTTTCGCCGCCCACGGCAGCAATCGTTACTTCCACACCGGAACGGCGCAGCAGATCCACGCACAAAAGGCCCTCGCACTCTTCCAGGCCGGGCGCAAAAAAGATAACAGCTTTGCTCATACAAAACACTCCTTTACAAAATAATACAATTTGAATAATATAAAACAAATATACAAATGTGACTAAAACTCTTCTGAATAATACAATCTGGAAAATACAAATAAAATATACGAATTAAAATGGGTGGAACCGCGCGACCAGCAGGCCAATGAACGGCAGGGGTGCGGCCCGGCGGCGCAGCGCCGTGATAAGCCCCACCAGCGAAAGCACATCTACCAACAGCGTCAGGCTCAACGCAACCTGCTCCAGCACCGGAACAAACCCAAGCGCGGCACAGATGGTTGCCAGCATCAACACCATCAGCCCTTGGTTCAGGTGGAACCGTACAAATTCATCCTGCCGCCATTTGGTGCAGGCGGGAATTAAAATCAAAATGCTCAGGTAGCACAAAGCACCCATCCAGCGGGCCGTGCTGCTGACGGCGGGTTCTTCCGGCTGGGTGTGTTCTGCTTTGGCCGGTTCAGCAGGGGCAGCCGCGGGGGTGCTGCGCTTTTTCTTTTTACTCATACTTGCCGCCAAACAAAAAGTCCATGCATGCAGGCACCTGCTTGGCCCAGCAGGCTTCGCAGTGGGTGCCGTCCGGCTGCATATAGGGGTCAACGGCGGCGCCTTTGCCCAGCAGCGCGCGGCATACTTCCAGCGCATTGGCGGTGTATTCGCCCAAAGCACCGGGCTTATCGCTCTCTTTTTCGCCCCAGCTCAGATAAACACGGGTGCCGGGGTGGATCGTGGCGTTGGCAATCTCCTGCCGCAGCTCCGGCATGCACAGCCGCACCGAGGGCGACAGGCATGCTGCTTTGGAAAACACTTTGTTGTAAGCGGTGATGGCGTACAGGCTCATCAGGCCGCCCATGCTGCTGCCGCCAATGGCCGTGTTGGCGCGGCCAGGCAGGGTGGGGTAGCGCTTGTCCATCATCGGCTTGAACTCTTTGGTCAGCCACTCCATGTATTCATGCCCGGTGCCCGTAATGCCGCCGAACCAGTCCGACTGGTAGGGACAGTATTCTTCCAGCCGCTTGTTGCCCTCGTGGTTGCACTCCGGTGCGGCAATGATCCAGTTGGGGTGGGCGTCACAGTATTCTTTCAGCCCCCAGCAGGTGCCATATGTGGCGGTGGAGTCAAAAAACAGGTTGTGGCCGTCAAACATATAGAGTACGGGATATTTTTTGCCGGAAGTCTGCCAGTCATCCGGCAGGTAAACAAAAGTTCGGCGGGTCAGCCCGTACGGGGTAATGCTGACATCAAACGTTTCAACCATACAAAATCCCCCAATTCCAGCAGGGCAAACGCCCGGCCAAAAGATTGGTATTATTGTACCGCAAAAACCAATCTTTGACAACCGCCCGCAATCGGCCCGCTCTTGGTGGAAAACTATTGTCATGATTTGTGTCTTGACACATGACAACTTCGGCGGTACAATGCTGAAAGATATCTGAGAGGAGCAAGAGTATGGGAAAGCTTAAGGAATTTTTGAAGCGCAAGGACGTTGTGTTCTCGGCGCATCGCTATGGCATTGATGCTATGGGCGCTATGGCTCAGGGCCTGTTTGCCAGTTTACTGATCGGCACCATCATTAAAACGCTGGGCGAGCAGATCGGCCTGCAGTTTTTGGTGGATGCCGGTACTTTCGCCCAGAGCGTGGCCGGGCCTGCCATGGCGGCTTCCATCGGTTACGCCCTGCACACCCCGCCGCTGGTGCTGTTCAGCCTGATCGCTGTGGGCAGCGCGGCCAACAGCCTGGGCGGTGCAGGCGGCCCCCTGGCCGTATACTTTATCGCCATTGTTTCGGCAGAGTGCGGCAAGCTTGTCAGCAAAGAGACCAAAGTCGATATCATCGTTACCCCGGCGGTCACCATTCTGGTGGGCACGGGTCTGAGTGTGCTGTTTGCCCCTGCCATCGGCGCGGCGGCTTCTGCGGTGGGCAGCGTGATCATGTGGGCCACTGAGCTGCAGCCCCTGCTGATGGGCATTCTGGTTTCGGTGCTGGTTGGCATTGCGCTGACTTTGCCCATTTCCAGCGCAGCCATCTGCGCGGCGCTCAACCTGACCGGTCTGGCGGGCGGCGCTGCCGTTGCGGGCTGCTGCGCCCAGATGGTCGGCTTTGCCGTGATGAGCTTTAAGGAAAACGGCGTGGGCGGTCTGGTCAGCCAGGGCATTGGCACCAGCATGCTGCAAATGCCCAACATCCTGAAAAAGCCCCGCGTGTGGCTGCCGCCGATCATTGCTTCCGCCATTACCGGTCCCATTGCCACCTGCGTGTTCAAATTGCAGATGAACGGCCCGGCGGTTTCTTCCGGCATGGGCACCTGCGGCCTGGTGGGTCAGATCGGCGTGTACACCGGCTGGGTGGCCGATGTGGCATCCGGCGCAAAAGCGGGCATCACCGCCTTTGACTGGGCAGGCTTACTGCTGGTCAGCTTTGTTCTGCCCGCCGTGCTGTGCGCGGTGCTGGGCGCGCTGTTCCGCAAAAAGGGCTGGATCAAGGATGGCGACCTGAAGCTGGACTAAGCCAATGGACGTTCAGGAAGTGTGGGCGCTGCTGGAACAGCACCAGGGCGAGCAATTTTATACCGCAAAATGCCTGCCGTTTTGCTATATCATCCGTGGCGGCGGCCCTGCAAAAGATTGCGACCCGCCAGGCAGCGGGGGAGGCCATCACCGGCCCCAAAAAGATTGGCTGCTATGGTGCCGGCTACTGATACCCGATGTTTTAAATCTGGGTATCATTCCACAACCTGAAACAGGCAAAGAAATTTAAGACAATCAAAGAACTTTTTCGGCAGTGCCGGGCAGATTTCTGCCCGGCACTGGCTTTTTTACTAAAAATCGACGGATAAAATTTAATATCAAATCTTAAAAATTGCCTTTACAAATCTCAAAACTGTGCTATAATAAGGCTATAGAACAAGGCATAATATACTGATACAAAAACTTTGATTCGGAATAAATCTTAAACTATGAATAAGGAGAATGTTATGAACAAGTATGCTGGTACCCAGAGCGAGAAAAACCTGATGACCGCATTTGCGGGCGAATCCGAAGCACGCAACAAGTACACCTTCTTTGCCTCCGTGGCCAAAAAGCAGGGTTTTGAGCAGATCGCAGCACTGTTTTTGAAAACGGCTGATAACGAAAAAGAACATGCCAAGCTGTGGTTCAAGGAGCTGAACGGCATCGGCGATACCGCCGACAACCTGAAAGCCGCCGCCGCGGGCGAAAATTACGAATGGACCGATATGTATGACAGCTTTGCCAAGACGGCTGAGGAAGAGGGCTTCCCTGAACTGGCTGCCCGGTTCCGCCTGGTGGGAGCCATTGAAAAGCATCACGAAGAGCGCTACCGCGCCCTGCTGCACAACATTGAAATGGCAGAAGTGTTTGCCAAGAGCGAAGTAAAAGTGTGGGAGTGCCGCAACTGCGGCCACATCGTGGTGGGCACCCAGGCCCCCGAAGTCTGCCCCACCTGCAATCACCCCCAGAGCTACTTTGAAGTCCACGCGGAAAATTATTGATGATGGAGAACCGCCCCGGAAAGCATAACCTTTCCGGGGCGGTTTTTGGTGTGGGAAAATGTATTTTATGGGGCTAAGAATGGGAAAAATAGTTGAGTGGGCGGTATCGCCCATAACGGGATTTCCCCCAAAGTCCCGGAACGCTCAAGACCGTTCCGAAACATTATGAATGATGCACGCTCTGCTGTAATGCCATGAACATTGCAAAAATTTGAAATATCTACATGCGCGCCTCTATGGGAATTTGCTCACCCGTAAAGAGTACATTTCCCAGGCAATCTACCGCTCATCAAACAAAAAATCTCCGCAACCCTTGCCAAACACAGCAGGTTACGGAGATTTTTTATGCTATATTGTGATTTTGTTAAATCAGTTCACGCTGGGGGCCTGGCTCAGGTCGGTGCCAAAGTACTTCTCGCTGATCTCGGCAATGGTGCCGTCCTCGCGCAACTCATTGATAGCCTGGTTCAGAGCTTCGCGCAGGGTGGCAGTTTCATCGCCCTTGCGTACAGGGAAAGCAACCTGGGAAGCATCATTGGTCAAAGCCGCAATCTTGATGTTCGCATCGGGATGCTCTTTCAGGTAGTCAAAATAGGTTACTTCGGCGTTCAGGGTGGCATCCACACGGCCGTTCAGCAGCAGCTCAATGGTCTGGTTCAGGTCGTCCACGCCGGTGGTTTTGGCGCCATAGCTTTCGGCCAGTGTTGCATAGGTGCTGGAAATGGTGTTGGCGGTGGTCTTGCCGTTCAGATCCTCAAAGCTGTTGATGCTGTCATCATCGCTTTTTACAATAATGGCAGTGCGGATGTAGCAGTACGGGTCAGAAAAATCGTATTTCTGGGCGCGCTCTTCGGTAATTTCCACGCCGTTGGCCATGCTGTCATAGCGGCCGCCGTCCACGCCGGCCAGCAGGCCGTCCCATTCGCCCTCCACAAAGGTGGCCTTTACGCCAAGCTTTTCGGCAACCTTCTGGGCAACTTCAATGTCGAAGCCAACCAGCTGGTCGTTTTCGTCATGGTAGGTCCAGGGGGACCAGGTGCCCTCGGTGCCAAACACGATCTCGCCGCGCTGCTGAATCTGGGCCAGCAGATCGCCGGAGTTATCGGCGCTGGCAGCGGTTTCGCTGGAAGTATCCGCTGCCGGTGCAGCAGAGGACGCTGCGGAGGAACCGCAGGCGGACAGCAGGGCGGCTGCCAGTACGGCAGCGGTCAATGCTTTCAGTTTCATATGTGCTTCTCCTTGGTTATGTAAAAACTTTCATTTATCTTCCACCAGACGCAAAAAAGCGCGGGTGCGCTCCTCGCGTGGGGCGGTAAAAATCTCTTTGGCGGGACCCTGTTCCACCACAACGCCGTGCTCCATGAACACGACCTGGTTAGAAACGTTGCGGGCAAAGCCCATCTCGTGGGTCACGACCAGCATTGTCATGCCATCGGCGGCCAGGTCCCGCATCACGGCCAGCACTTCCACGGTCAGCTCCGGGTCCAGCGCGCTGGTGGGCTCGTCAAAATAGATGATCTTGGGGTCGGTGGCAATGGCGCGGGCAATGGCCACGCGCTGCTGCTGCCCGCCGGAAAGCTGATTGGGGTAGCTGGCACCGCGGTTGCCCAGGCCGACCTTTTCCAGCGCTTTTTGGGCGCGGGCTTCGGCCTCATCCCTGGGCATTTTGCGGGCAACAATCAACCCTTCGGTCACGTTCTGCAGCGCGGTCTTATTCAAAAACAGGTTGTAATTCTGGAACACAAACGCTGTGTGGCGGCGGGCTTCGTACATCTCAGTGCGGCGCACATGGCCCAAATGGTAGGTCTGGCCGTCCAGCACCATAGTGCCGTCCTCGGCCTGGTCCAAAAAGTTGGCGCAGCGCAGCAGCGTGGTCTTGCCGGAACCGGAAGGCCCGATCAGCGAAACAACCTCGCCCTTGTGCACCGTCAGGTCCACGCCTTTCAGCACATCCAGCGTGCTGAACGATTTGCGGATTCCGGTGATTTTCAGCATCTCCTGCATGGCGGCACCTCCTCAGGAATTCTGGCTGAAGCCCTTGGCGTTCAGCTTTTTTTCGCCCCAGCGCTGGACCTGCGTCAGGATGGTGGAGAACATCAGGTAGATAAAGGCAACTTCCAGATAAAGCGGCAGCGATTCATAGGTGCGCGCCACAATGCGCTGGGTGGCCATAAACATCTCGGTTACCGTAATGTTTGCGGCAAGGGAGGTATCTTTGAGCAGGGAAATCAGCGAGTTGAACAGCGGCGGGAACGCCGTGCGCAGTGCCTGCGGCAGCACAATACGGCGCATCGTCTGCAGATAGGTCATGCCAACGCAGTACCCGGCTTCCATCTGACCAGCGGGAACAGATTCCAGCGCGGCGCGGATGGTCTCGGCGCAGTAGGCACCCTCATTGATGGCAAAGCAGGCCACAGCAGCCGGGAACGGGTCGATCAGTACGCCAAGGCTGGGCAGGCCGTAAAACACCACGAACAGCTGTACCAGCACCGGGGTGCCGCGGATGACCCAGACATAAAACCGGGCAAGTTGCCGCAGAACGGGGATTTTGGCGGTCTGCACAAGGGCAGTAATCAGCGCAATGACCAACGCAAGCGCAAAAGAAATGATCGTAAGCGGCAGGGTGACCGTAAGGCCATTAATTAAAATATTAGGAAAAGAGTCAATCAAAATGCCGACCAGACGTGTATTCACAGCGGAGTCCTTTCCGTTTTTGCAAAACAAGATAAAAATAGACAAACTACCCATCATTATACTAGGGTATGGGAGAAAAAGCAAATTAAATCTGCTTCATAAAATAAAGCAGAGTACAAAATGGCAGGCAAAAACACAAAAGCCCGCTTGAAAAGCGGGCTTTTGTGCATAGAGGGGTGGGAAAGTATATAAAGGTCAGAAGATGGTAATGTAATAAATGGGAACTTAAAGGGGTTATACTCTGTTTTTCTCTTTCTTGTTACAAGTACATTATAACCTTGATTATTAAAATGTCAAATGCAATACTTGCAATTTTGTTTTGCTTTTATTATAATGATGCCCAGATAACTTAAAATAATTCAGCATATGCACAGAAAATAAAAGGGTTTTCGGTTTTGTAATGCCATACAAGGTTTATTTGCTTTATTTTATTTTTATTGTGCTCATTGACTAAAACTGACAGGAAGTGACTCGACATGGATGAATTAGACAGCAAAATCATCCAGCTTATGATGCGCAACGCCCGCATGCCGGTCAAGGAAATCGCCAAACAGGTCAACCTGACCAGTCCGGCGGTGTCCAGCCGTATCCACCGCATGGAGCAGGAGGGCATCATCGGCGGCTATACCGTGCGCCTGCACCACCCCGGCGAGAATAACCGAGTCCAGGCGTTGATTTCCATCCAGACGGCGGCATCGGAACGGGACCATTTCCTTAAAATGATCCAGGGCGAACCGCAGATCCTGCAGTGCTACCGCGTGACCGGCAGCTATAACTTTATCGTCAAGGTCAGCTGCCCCGGCATTGATGCACTGGAACACCTGCTGACCCACCTGCAAAAGATGGGCAACACCAACACCCAGATCATTCTTGCCACACCGCTGGACCGCAGTCTGAGCCTGGAAGGGGACGTATAAATGGAATTGCATATTTGTAAACAATGCGGTCTGGTGGCTCCCAAGGGAACTACCGTCTGCCCGCGCTGCGGCCGTGCGCTGCCCCCCACCAAAGCAGAAGCCAGCCGCCCGCGCTATACCATCCATGTGGACCCAGATATGGTTCAATACTGGGATGATGAAGACGAGGATGAATTTCCGCTGAAAGAGGATCCCTTTTTCATGTGGTATGGGGGCGAGCAACAGGAAGAGATGGGCACTGGGCATTACCTTGCAACGCTGCTGTTGTTTGCCATCCCGGTGGTGGGCCTTATCATGATGATTTACTGGAGCCTTTGCGGCAGCAAATGGGAGGAACGCCAGAAGCTGGCCACTGCCTGCATGATCAAGCGGCTGGTGGGGGACCTGGTCATTTTGGCCCTGCTGATTGCGGCGCACAGTGTGATCGTTGGCCTTTCTTACATGCCCATCCTGCTTGGCGGCATGGGTTATTAAAAGGAGGGAAGCACAGTGAAAGCAAGCGTGATTATCCCCAATCTGAATGGTGCTGGCTGGCTGCGGGATTCCATCGAATCCATCTGGGCGCAGACTGAGCAGGACTTTGAGCTGATCGTGATCGATAACGGCTCCACCGATGAAAGCCTCGAAATTGCCCGCAGCTACTGCGGTAACCCCCGCTACCACCTGATCGAAAACAGCGAGAATACCGGTTTTTCCCATGCGGTCAACCAAGGCATCGCCATGGCCAAAGGCGAGTATATGGCCTTGTTCAATAACGATGCCTTTGCCGAACCGAACTGGTTGGAAGAGCTGCTGAAAACCGCTGAGAGCGACCCGAAGATTTTTGCGGTATCCAGCCTGATGCTGCGCTATTACGAGCCGGAACTGGCCGATGACGCCGGAGATTATGTGACGATTCTGGGCTTTGCCTGCAAGCGCGGCGACGGCCTGAAAGCCAGCCGCTACCAGAAGCCCTGCCGTATTTTTTCTGCCTGTGGCGGCGCAGCACTGTACAGAAAATCCATTTTGGATAAAATTGGCGTTTTTGACGAATTGTTTTTTGCCTACTATGAGGATGTTGACCTCAGCTGGCGCGCCAACAATTTTGGTTATAAAAACGTCTATTGCCCCACCGCAAAGTGCCGCCATATCTGCGGTGCCACCACCGGCGCGGTGCGGTATAACCCATTCAAAAGCATTCAGAGCGGCCGCAACAGCATTCTGCTGCCCTACAAAAACCAGCCGGTGGTCATGCTGGTTGTCAATTTTATCCCCATGCTGCTGGGCTATTTGTTGAAAGTTATCATGTTCCGTCACCGCGGCTTCGGCAATGATTATGCCAAGGGCTATGCGGAAGCCAAGATCGCCCTGCCCAAAATCAAAAAGCCCAAATTTTACTGGCGTAATCTGCCTAACTATTTATGGTGCGAGGGCAGCATGATCGTTGGGCTGTTCCGCTACCTGGTCTACCGCGTTCAGCGCGCGCTGAAAATTACCTGAAAGATAACGGAAGCAATAGAATAAAATAAAGCATGTGATTTCCCGCCCGACAAAGGTGGAAAAAGCACATGCTTTTTGTATTTGTGGAATCGTGTTATATCTAAGGCAACACCGCATAATTCTAAGTGCCGATACGGCGAGCGAGGTGCGGCAGCTGCTAAGCCAAAAGCGCAGATAATACTGGATGCTGCAAAGGTGAGCGCCGCCAGTGGCGGAAACAGCGAACCGAAGCAGGGGCAGCGGTCGCAGAGTGTGAGGGACTTTTGCCCCCGAAGCACGATGCGGGTACCGCAACCCGACATTATCGAGCATTTTGGCAACGCAGATGCCGTGCCGCAGCCGTCGGAGCGGTGCTTAAGCCGTAAGGCGGGAATTGTGCGGTGTTGCCCTAAATATGTCTATATTCTGTAGAGAAACGTAGGGGTACACACGAACATGTGGCTGATGAGGCAAGGCCCGATGCGCGGGACGATGCAAGCATCGTCCCCTACAAATTTTGGCCAGGGCCATCACAATTTTGCAATGCGCAATAAGGCAGAGTTGGAAGAAACCCTACAAATGCTTGCTGGGGTTTCGTGGATATTCGTTATTTTCTCCCGCGCTGCAATTCGATCCAGGCCAGGTCTCCGCGCTCCAGGCCGTGGATCAAAACCTCGGCAGTGGCAATGTTGGTGGCAACGGGGATGGCGCGGGTATCGCACAGGCGCAGCAGGGTAACGGCGTTCGGCTCATTGGGCCGGGCGTTGACGGGGTCGCGGAAAAACAGCAGCATATCAATTTCGCCGCAGGCAATCATGGAGGAAATCTGCTCGGCACCGCCGCGTGCACCGGGATACAGGCAGCGAACCGGCAGCCCACAGGCATCGTGTACCACTTTGCCCGTCACGCCGGTGGCAACCAGTTCGTTCTGAGACAGAATACGCACATAGGCTGTGCAGAACTGGGCCAAAAGCTCTTTGCGGGAATCATGGGCAATCAATGCGATCCTCAAGGTGGGTGCCTCCTATAATTAGTTATTTATATAATATCATAGAATAGATTGCTGAAAAATGCAAGCCACCTTTGGTTAAACCACCCGCTAACCCCGAAAAAGCGTGCAGTGTTACCAAAAAACTTTATACGATTTTGGCAAAACCGCTTTGTGCGAATGTGCTATAATATGTACAATAAATACATAACCTGTAAGGCACCAAAAGCGCCGCACAGGCAAAGGAGGAAAAACGCTATGAAAAAATCCGCACAGACCGTCATTCGGGAAGGCGCCTGCTATACTATCGCTGCCGCCAATGGTCGCGTGCTGGAAGTTGCCGATTTCAACACCGAGAACGGCGCATCCATCCGCCTGTGGAGCTATGAGGGTCAGCCCTGGCAGCAATGGATTTTTGAGGAAGCCGCCGAAGGCCAGTACCGCATCAAAAACCGCTTTACCGGCAAGGTGATGGACCTGGCCATGAGTGGTGTTGTGAACGGAACCTGGGTGCACCAGTGGGAGAAAACCACCGGCAAGGGCCAGCGGTGGGAGATTGTTCCCGCCGATGGCGGCAAGGCCAAGATCCGCAATGTGCTGGCTGATAAGGTCATTGACCTGGTAGGCATGCGGGTCGATAACGGTACCCAGGCCCAGATCTGGCAGGATGTGTTTGGCGAAAACCAGCTGTGGAGCATCCAGCCCGTGCCGGATAAGCTGCTGCAAAAGGATATGCCAAAGCCGGAACCCAAGAAAACGGCCCCCAAGTCCACCCGCACCCAGACCGGCACCGGCCACGCCAAAAAGACCGGCGGCAAAGGCGGACGCCGCGCAGCCAAGTAAAGCAGAGAAAACCGAATAAATAAAATTGAAACAGCCCGCTCATCCGGCAACAAACGGATGGACGGGCTGTTGCGGTTACATTTTGAAAGCCAAGGCAATACCGCATAATTCTAAGTGCCGATACGGCGAGCGAGGTGCGGCAGATGCCAAGCCAAAAGCGCAGATAATACTGGATGCTGCAAAGGTGAGCGCCGCCAGTGGCGGAAACAGCGAACCGAAGCAGGGGCAGCGGTCGCAGAGTGCGAGGGGCTTTTGCCCCCGAAGCACGATGCGGGTACCGCAACCCGACATTATCGAGCATTTTGGCAACGCAGATGCCGTGCCGCAGCTGCCGGAGCGGTGCTTAAGCCGCAAGGCGGGAATTGTGCGGTGTTGCCCCAAACTTTACTGGCGGATCATGCGGTAGCCAACGCCGATGTGGGTCTGGATATAGCGGGGGTGGCTGGGGTCTTCCTCAATTTTTTTGCGCAGCGTTGCCATAAATACGCGCAGGGACGGCGTATCCGATGCGGCCGGGCTGCCCCAGACTTCGTTCAGCAGATAGTTGTGGGTCAGCACTTTGCCGGTGTTCTTGGCCAGCACGCAGATCAGCTTGTACTCAATGGGGGTCAGGTGAATCTCCGTTCCGCCGCGGTACACACAGCCTGCGGCATAGTCAATGCGCAGTTCTCCGTTCTCGTATATGCTGGCCTGGTCACCTGCGCGGGAAGTATCATACCGCACACGGCGCAGCGCCACGCGCAGCCGGGCCAAAAGCTCCTCTACGCTGAACGGCTTGGTCAGGTAATCATCTGCACCGGCATCCAGGGCGGATACTTTGTCGGTATCATCACTGCGGGCCGAAACCACCAGAATGGGCACGTTGCTCCACCCGCGAATCTTGCGGATCACATCAATACCGTCCATATCCGGCAGGCCAAGGTCCAGCAAAATTACATCCGGCCGTGCCGAAGCAGCTTCCAACAGGGCACCGGCTCCGTTCTGTACACGGTGGTACTGATAATTGCGGGTTTCCAGTGTGGTGGAGATCAGCCGTGCAACAGCCGGGTCATCCTCCACCACAAGGATCAGCGGTTTATTCATACAGGGTCACCTCAGTTCGCGGGAGTGTAAAACGGAAGCAGGCACCGTGCGGTGCAGCGTTCTGTACATTGATCACACCGCCATGGGCGGCAACAATGGAACGGCACAAGGCCAGCCCAAGACCCAGCCCGCGGCGGCCATCGCTGCGGGTTTTGCCAAGGGTATAAAACATATCAAACAGCTTGTCCCGGCTTTCTTCCGGGATGCCGGGGCCGTCATCCGTTACGCAGATGCGGACAAATTTACCCTCCGGCGCGGCGAAAAGCTCGATGCGGGAATGTTCGGGGGTATATTTGATGGCGTTGTTGATGAGGTTCACCAGCACCTGCTCGATCAGCTGGGCGTCCATATCGGCCATCAGCAGGTCATCTGCCACGTTGGTCACAATGGTGTGGCGGGCGGCGTCATGGTCTAAATGCGCCAGTACATCGTCAAAAATGTCTTGAATCAGCTCCGGCTGAATGTGCAGGTTTACCTGGCCGTTCTCCATCCGGGTGATGGAAAGCAGATTTTCCACCAGATGGTTCAGCCAGTTGGCGTCCTCATAAATTGCGGCAGAAAGCTCCCGGCGCTTTTCCTCGGTCAGCAGGGGATTTTTCTCGGTCAAAATCAGCGCGTTGCCGGAAATGCTTGTCAGCGGGGTGCGCAGGTCATGGCTGATGCTGCGCAGCAGGTTGGCGCGCAGCTGTTCCTGGCGGGCGGCTTCCTCAATTTCGCGCCGGGCGCGGTTGGAGGCTTCTTTTTCCAGCGCCAGGGAACACACATCCAGGATGGATAATGCCAGATTGTGCTCATAGGTGCTGAACTCATGCAGCTCCGGGCAACTGCGGTAATCCGTCTGGGCGGGAGGGAGCAGAATCAGGGTTCCCGGTGCAATGTGCTCCGGCGCGGGAGCAAAGCAGACCGGGCGCTCCAACAGCTTGCCCAGCTGGGTGGCCGTTATCCGCAGAATGGTGTCAGGGTCCTCGGCCCCCAACAGGCTGCGGCTGGCTTCCAGCAGCACCTGCGAAGCATAGGCTTTGCGCTCGCTTTGGGCGGCCTGTACCTTGATACGCCCCGTCAGCGAGGAGCAGAGCAGCGAAACGCAGAGCATGACCACTGCCGTTACCATGTCGTCTGACCGGATGCGGAACTGCATAAAAGGGTCAATGAACATATAGTTGACCAGCATCACCGAGAACAGCGAAGCCACAACGCCGTACACCAACCCCGATGTAAAGACGTTGATATACATGACGCCCAGGATATAGGTCAGGATATAGTTGGAAGAAACAAAATCCAGCCGGAAAAATACCCAGCTTGTCAGCGTACACAGCGCAAGGACCAATGCGGTCAGGGCGCAGTCCCGTAGCCAAAGCAGGGCAGGTTCGCGTTGCGGCATGGGTGCAGGCTCCTTTCCACTACAGGGCAGGGAATGCGGCAAGGCGGCCCAGCACTGTATTTATCCTATGGCAACACCGCACAATTCCCGCCTTGCGGCTTAAGCACCGCTCCGGCAGCTGCGGCACGGCATCTGCGTTGCCAAAATGCTCGATAATACACAAAGTATTATCTGCGCTTTTGGCTTGGCATCTGCCGCACCTCGCTCGCCGTATCGGCACTTAGAATTATGCGGTATTGCCCTATTATAACATATTGCCGAACTCTTTGATACAAACGGAATAATCTTTATATAAATTTAATGTAGGCCTACCCTATCCGCGGCAGCCCCGGCACTTTTTTGCACGCTGGGCGGGGCATTGGTTGAAATCAGGCCGCAAATCGGTTATACTATTTTGTAATAATTGGATTGTTCTGCCCTGCGGGCGGTATTGCCATATAAAAAGGAGTGTTTTTACAATGTCCCATACCGTTATGGTGACCGGTGCCGATGGCTTTATCGGCAGCCATCTGGCCGAAGAGCTGGTAAAAAGCGGCGAGAAAGTGCGTGCTTTCTGCCTGTATAACTCGTTTGGTTCCCTGGGCTGGATCGATACCCTGCCCCCGGAGATCCGCAATGAAATGGATATCTTTATGGGCGATGTACGTGACCCCAACGGCGTGCGTACTGCCATGCGCGGGCAGGAGCGCGTGTTTCATCTGGCTGCCCTGATTGCCATTCCGTTCAGCTACCACAGCCCGGACAGCTATGTGGATACCAACATCAAGGGCACCCTGAATGTGCTGAACGCCGCCCGCGAGCTGGGCACCCAGCGCGTGATGGTTACTTCCACCAGCGAAGTATACGGCACCGCCCAGTATGTGCCCATTGACGAGCATCACCCGTTCCAGGGCCAGAGCCCCTACTCTGCCACCAAGATCGGCGCGGACCGCCTGGCTGAAAGCTTTTACCGCAGCTTTGACCTGCCGGTTTCCATTGTGCGCCCCTTCAACACCTATGGCCCGCGCCAGAGCGGCCGCGCCATCATCCCCACCATCATCACCCAGCTGCTGGCCGGCCAGCAGGAAATCAAGCTGGGCAGCCTGACCCCCACCCGCGACTTTAACTATGTCAAGGACACCGCCCACGGCTTTATGGCCATTGCGGACTGCGATGCCGCCATTGGCCAGGAAATCAACATTGCCACCGGCGTGGAACATTCCATCGGCGATTTGGCCAATGAGCTGATTGCCCAGATCAACCCCAGCGCCAGGATCGTCTGCGAAGCCGAGCGCCTGCGCCCCGAAAAGAGCGAGGTCAACCGCCTGCTGGGTGATGCCACCAAGTTACGCACCTTGACCGATTGGAAACCGCAGTATACCTTTGAACAGGGCCTTGCCGAAACCATTGAGTTCCTGCGCGGCAACCTGGACCAGTACAAGGTCGGCCAGTACATTCTGTAAGGGCGGTTGTAGGGAAGTTTTATGCCAATAAAATTACAAAAGCTGCCCGCCGCTGTGCGGTGGGGGCTGGCTGTGCTGTGCGCCGCCGTGTGCGGCGTGCTGTGGGCCTATTACTGGCGGGTGTTCTTTGGGCTGGATAACCGTGTGTCCCCCCTGGTGGTTACACTGGGGTGTGCGGCCTTTCTGGAAGTATGTCTGCTGGCCGGGTATTGTGTGCGGCGGTTTGCAAAAGGATTTGCGGCAAAAGGGGCCGTGTGCATCTTTTTGTGCGGGCTGCTGTTTGCATTTGCCAACCCGCCGCTGCAAACGCCGGACGAAGCCGACCATTACCTGCGCACCTATGCCATCTCCACCGGGCACTTTGATTTTGATGCTTCCCGCACCTACCCGGACGATGTGGCCTACCTGCTGGAAGCGTTCCCCGGTGCATGGGTGAATGCGCATACCTCTGCCGGCGTGGGCACTGACCCCGATACCGGGGCGGAAAAAGCCTATAACACCGCGGGCTATGCCCTGAAGCAATACGGCAAGGACGGCGCAGTGCAGAGCATGGCGGACAGCTTTGCCCTGTACCTGGCGCACGATGTGCGGGATTCTGTGCCGGACCCGGTCAGCGAGCCGGTCAGCTTTCTGGTCATTCCATTCCTGCCGGGTGCGGTCGGTATGGCGTTGGCACGCCTGCTGGGCTTTGGCGCGCTGGGCTGCCTGTATGGCGGGCGCATCGTCAACCTGCTGGCCTACACGCTGTTGTGCGCGTTGGCGCTGGCCAAAGCGGAGCGTTACCGCCCGGCCTTTGCGGCCATTATGCTGCTGCCGATGTCGCTGTTTATGGGGTCGTCGCTGAGCTATGATGCAACCCTGCTGGGCTGCTATTACCTGATGCTTGCCCTGCTGACCCGCAGGGAGTGGAACACCCAAACGGCGGGCATTTACACCGCTGCCTGCATCTTTGTCAATATCGCCAAACCGTACCTGAACCTTTTGTGGGTGCTGCCTATCTTTTTGGTGGCAAAGCGGGAATGGCACGCCAAGGGACGCCGCCCGCTGTGGGCGCTGGGCGGCTTTGGCGGTGCTATGGCCGTTACCCTGCTGACGGAATGGTACGGAACGGCGTTCCGCTATAACTATCCCATCATTGAGCGCCAGGGCGGCAGCACGGTAAACGGCGGTGAACAGCTGGCCTTTGTGCTGCGCAACCCTCTGCGGACCATTGCTGCGTTCTGGGGGACCCTGGGAGAGAATGATTTCTTTATTGGGCAGCTCGGCCTGTTCGGCTGGAAGGACCTGCCCATCAGCTTTTTGAACCTGACCGGCCCGCTGGTGCTGCTGTTGGCCGCCCTGCTGGCTGCTGCGCAGCAAAAACGCGTCGATGTCAATGCGTTCCCCACCCGCCGCCGCGTGGGTGGGGCGGCGCTGCTGGCGCTGGTGTACGCCGCCGGTGCCATGGCAGCCATGTATATCACCTATACCCCGGTGGGCATGGTGCGCATTGTGGGGCTGCAGGCGCGGTATTTCCTCTGCGTCTGGCTGGCATTGCTGCCCGCCCTGGCCGTACTGCTGCGCAAAACCATCCGCCCCGCCATCACGGAAGAAAAGGCCGAAGCGGCCATCACCCCGCTGTGCGCCTGCTATGCCGTTTTTGGCGCTGTGCTGCTCTTCCAGCACTACTTTGTGGGGCCGGTGTACGTCGTATACGCGTGAGCTGGCTTACGCGTATATGAGAGAATAGTTAAAAAGAATAATGGCGGTGTGCCTGCGGCACGATCAAATCTGCGGTTTTTCGCGGCTTTTGCGTGATAGTCTTCGGGTATAGAATCAGCCTTTATATGCTATCTTGCCCCAAATTTCTGAGCCGCCCACCGGGCGGCGGTCCACCAACATGATTCTCTATTATTTTTAAATTTCAATCCGGGAGGTGCTGTACCGTGCAGATTGTATTCGGCCTGCTGTTTTTGCTGTTCTTCTCCGCATGCTGTCTGTGCGTGGCGGCATGTACCCGGTTCGATGCCGCCCTGCTGCCGCTGCCCGCTTTGTGCGGGTCGGCCGTGGTGCTGTATCTGCTTTCCCTGCTGGGGCTTTTGCAGTTCGGCCATTTTATCATCATGGCGGTCTGGCTGGCCGGCGGGGTCTATTTTGGGGTGCGTGCCGGGTGGCGGGCTATCCGGCGGGCGCTGTTCAGCCCCGGCTTTTTGCTGTTTGTGGGCGGCAGCTGTTTTTTGTGGGTGCTGTTTGCTTTGCAGCAGCCCATGTTTACCCAGTGGGATGAATTTACCGCCTGGGGCCTTGCCCCCAAGATGGTGGCGGAGCGCGCTGCGCTGTATGTGGCGGATCCCATCAACCTGACGGCGAGCTTTACCTACCCGGCAACCAGCCTGGTTTCCTATCTCTTCCAGCGCGTACCGGGCCAGTTTTATGAATGGCAGTGCCTGGCCGGGCTGGATATTTTGTTCCTGGCCTGCATTGCCCCGGCGGCAGCCATGCCGCGCAAAAACTGGGCGGGTGCTGTGTTGGTGTTTGCTGCGGGCTTTCTTCTGCCGTTCTTTTTCAGCGTGGTTCCGGCGGGCACCCCATCCACCATGTACGCCAACGCCATGGCGGATACCCCCCTGGCGCTGCTGTTTGGCGGAACCCTGTGCCTGTATGCCGCGGCGGGCGGGCGCAAAACCGGCTTTTTTGCCTGTGCCATGCCACTTGCCGTGCTGACCATGACCAAAGATATCGGTTTTGCCTATGCCTTGATCGTTACGTTTCTGATCGGGCTGGATCAGCTGTTCGGTACGCCGCACCCGGATACAAAGCCTGCCCGCATTTTCGGCGTATCGCTGGCAAAATGCAGTATTCTGGCGGCGGTGGTGCTGGCGGTGTTTATCAGCTGGAACCGCTATACCGCCGCCGTGACCCCAACCGAAACCACTGGGGCCAGCGTGGGCAGCGCGGGCCTGAGCTATGGTGCTGTGCTGACCGGCGGCATCAAGCAGCTGCTGGGCATTGGGCGCGAAGAACGCTTTGCCCAGATCATGCAGAGCATGGGCCAGGCATTTTTGTACCGCCGCGTCTGTTTGGTGGGCGCGCCCATCATGGCTGTCAGCTGCATTCTGCTGCTGTTCACGGCGGCCTTTGTGGCAGCGCCTG
>UMAL01030776.1_pt1 | contig 19666 bp, 13 predicted proteins | sample 1963691 | NCBI WGS metagenome assembly UMAL01 (sample SAMEA4835914, study PRJEB28245) | human gut metagenome | biome: gut microbiome; material: fecal sample | place: Denmark | collected 2008
AAAAATGCACTGTTGGCAGTTCTGATCATTACTCCGTTATTTGGAATTCTTGGAACGATGATCGTGAATAAAAAAATGGCATTTTTCTCAGATTCATTAGGACATTCCGCATTGACCGGAATTGCGATCGGAGCTGTGCTTGGAATGAAAGATACGACACTTTCCATGATCCTTTTTGCAATCGTATTTGCGTTGCTTTTAAATAAGATCGCGGAAAAGAGTACCGCATCTACCGATACGCTAATCTCTGTTTTTTCTTCGGCAAGTATGGCACTTGGACTTGCTATTTTGTCAAAGGGAGGCAATTTCAGTAAATATTCAGCATTGCTGGTTGGAGATATTTTGAGCATTACCAGACGGGAAATTCTCTATTTAGTAGCTATTTTTGCAGTAACATTAGTCTTCTGGGTGCTGGCATTTAACAAACTGTGTGCCGAGAGTGTCAATGTGACGCTTGCAAAGAGCAAGGGGATTCCGGTAAAAGTCATAGAGAATCTGTTTTCCATATTGATTGCACTTATCGTTATGCTTTCCATCAAATGGATCGGGATTCTTTTGATCAATGCACTGTTGATCCTGCCGGCAGCATCCGGCCGGAATATTTCGCAGAATATGAGGGAATATCATTTCTTTTCTGTGGTATTTTCCATTTTTTCCGGAGTGCTGGGACTTCTGGTGTCGTACTATACAAATGTTGCGACAGGTCCGATGATCGTGTTGATCGCATCGGTGATTTACTTTTCTACTTATGCCTATGGACGGAGGTTTTCGTAGTGAATAAGGCCCCATTTAAAGAATATGTGAAACAGTCAGAACCGGGGAAGCGGACATTGGAACCGAAAAAGCGGACATTGGAGCGGAAAAAGCGGACATTGGGATCGAAAAAGCAGAGATTGATAAATGGCGCGTAGATATGTTACCGGATATATCAGATAAGACAGTAGGGCATATCGAGATCTTATTTGAGAAATATGGAACAAGAGAGGTCTTTGGCAGAACCGGTGTAGAGAGCACGACCGGTTTGAGGTCAACGAGAGCATCGGAACTGTTAAAACTGTTGGTAGAAAGAGGACTTGTCGAAAATGTAAAGGGACAGGGGAAAGGAAAATATCGGTTTCGGGAATAAGGTGTGATATATAAAAAATGGGGCTGTCCACATAAAGTGTGACAGCTCCATTTTCTATGTCTATGTAAGAATCAAATTCTTAGAAGTCTGTTAAATCAGCAGCTCTTCTCTCTAAGAAAGCAGTCATTCCTTCTTTCTTGTCGTGTGTAGAGCAGGTAATACCGAATAAGTTTGCTTCCATCTCAACTGCGTTCTGGATATCCATGTCATAACCATTGTTGATTGCAGCTTTTGCGATAGATACAGCATAGCTTCCTTTAGAGATGATCTTCTTAGCCATGTCTTTTGCAGTGCTCATTAATTCTTCTTTAGCTACTACTTTGTTTACAAGACCGATTCTGTATGCTTCTTCAGCATTGATGTTGTCACATGTGAAGATTAATTCTTTTGCTCTTCCCATACCAACTAAACGAGCAAGTCTCTGTGTTCCACCAAATCCAGGGATGATTCCAAGACCTGTCTCAGGCTGTGCGAAAGATGCATTGTCAGAAGCGATGCGGATATCACATGCCATAGAAATCTCACATCCACCGCCAAGAGCGAATCCGTTTACAGCAGCGATAGTAACCTGACGCATGTTCATTAATTTGAAGAAAGGAACAGATGCTTTCATACCAAATGCTCTTGCCTCTGCAGCAGAGAAGTTAACCATCTCAGAGATGTCAGCTCCTGCAACAAAAGATTTGAACTCGTTGCCCTTCTTGTCAGGACCACCTGTTAAGATAACAACCTTAACATCATCTCTTGCTTCGATTTCTGTTAATGCTTCGTTTAATTCATCCAGTGTTTCGCTGTTTAAAGCATTTAATGCAGCCGGTCTAGAGATAGTAAGAACGGCAATTTCGTCTGCAACTTCAAGTTTTAAATTGTTCATGAAAAACCTCCTAAATAAAATGTCTTTGTGTACATTACTATGTAAGTTCATTCTATAACTTTGACAAAAAATTGTCAATCCTTTCCTGTACTTTTCTGCCCTTTCTAAATATGTTATACTGTATACATAAAAATCGTAGAAAAATGGAATGAGGAAGCGAATGTTATCAGAAATCCAGTTAGAAAAAATAAATGAACCGTTACTGTCATGGTTTGAGACTCATAAAAGAGTTCTTCCATGGAGAGAAAATCCGACACCTTATCGCGTATGGGTGTCGGAAATTATGTTACAGCAGACTAGAGTAGAGGCCGTAAAGCCATATTTTGAACGTTTTACGAAAGAGCTGCCGAATGTCCGCCATCTTGCAGAATGTGACGAGGAACGTCTTTTAAAGCTGTGGGAAGGGCTGGGGTACTACAACCGCGTGCGGAATATGCAGATCGCAGCAAAAACAGTGATGGAGGAGTATCAGGGAGAACTTCCGGCAGATTATGAAAAACTACTGACGTTAAAGGGAATCGGTCATTATACGGCAGGTGCAATTGCTTCGATCGCTTATGGGATACCTGTTCCGGCGGTGGATGGCAATGTACTGCGGGTCATCACAAGGATCACTGCCGATGATACAGATATTATGAAGCAGGCGTTCCGTACACAAATGGAGCAGCAGTTGAAAGAATCCATGCCAAAAGAAGCGGCGAGTGCTTACAATCAGGCATTGATGGAATTAGGAGCAACGGTCTGTGTCCCGAATGGGGAGCCGGACTGTGACAACTGCCCTGTACAAAATATCTGTATGGCTAAAAAAGAAGGGAGCCAGATGGCATATCCGGTGAAGTCCAAAGCAAAACAAAGACGGATTGAGAAAAAAACGGTTTTTGTAATCCGGGACGGCAGCCGTGTAATCCTGAATAAACGTCCGGAGAAGGGACTTTTAGCCGGACTCTATGAATTTCCAAATGTGGAGGGGCATCTGAGTGAAGAAGAGGCATTAGAATATGTAAAAGAAATGGGACTGCTTCCGATGCGGATACAGGAGTTAGAGGAGGCAAAACATATTTTTTCACATATTGAATGGCAGATGGCCGGTTATGTGATCAAGGTTGCACAGCTAGAGGAGGACGATTCGGGATTGCTGTTTTTAGAGGCAGAGGACTGCATTCAGAATTATCCGGTCCCATCTGCATTTGAACGATATAAGAAATATATACGAAAACTGTTTTAGAGATTATTTCGTAATACGATTCGGGTGTCAAAAGGCGGTTTCCAGTTTTTTGATTGGCAACTTGCACAAAGCCGAGTCTATTTTGTTCCGTTGTACGAAAATAAGAAAATCTAAGTCTGCCTGAGTTAGATTACGCTAGAGTGACGTGTACGTCTTAAACACCCCGTCCATGGGATGCTAAGACTTTTGCTGCCGTCCATGGCAGCAAAACACTATACATCAACAGCCAGACTAAGATTTACTAATTTTCTCCCAAAGTCAAAAAAGCAGTCCCAGGTTTGTGCAAGTTGCCAATTACTAAGATGTGAGCCGCCTTTTGACAACCTAATGTAATAAAAAATACAGGAATTCTCATAGAATAGAATGTCCTGTAAAAGTCTTATAAAAAGAGGGAGCCGATGTCTTTCGACATCGGCATACATATGAAAAAGAATGTATTATAATGGATTTAACCTCATTACGTTGTCTAGTATATATGGCAAATGTGAAAAGATTGTGATTACATTATGATAAATAAGTAAAAAAAAAATGAACAAAAAATGAACAAATTATGTAAACCAAAATCCTAAAATATTCTTAAGTTTCCAGAAAGAAGTTGGAATTAGAAGCATGAGTGTGTATAATAGACGAAAGAGAGAGGGGCACATCGCCCGGAGGAAAGTAATATGTATGACAGCATTATCGTTGGCAGTGGAATTGCAGGAAGTACGGCGGCAAGGAGACTGGCAGAAGAAGGAAAACGTAACGTTTTAGTAATAGAGAAACGCAGCCATATCGGCGGGAACTGTTATGACTGCATGGATGAACATGGTATCTGGATCCATCAGTATGGACCTCATATTTTTCACACGGAAATGGAAGAGGTTTATGAATTTTTCTCAAGGTTTACCATGTGGACATCTTTCCGGCATGAAGTGGTAGCACAGGTGGGCGAGCAGTTGATCCCGGTTCCATTTAATCTGAATACACTACATATGGTCTTTGAAAAAGATAAAGCAGAGGAACTGGAAAAGAAGCTGACAGATACTTACGGTTATGGAAGTAAGGTCCCGATCATGGAACTTAGAAAAAGTGAGGATGCAGGGATCCGCGAGATCGCAGATTATGTCTATCAGAATATTTTCCTATATTATACAATGAAGCAGTGGGGACAGAAGCCGGAAGAGATCAGTGAGGAAGTAACCGGACGTGTACCGGTACTGATCTCGCGAGATAACGGATATTTTACGGACCGCTATCAGGGAGTTCCCAAGCAGGGATTCCACCGGATGTTCCGAAATCTGTTAGACCATCCGAATATTACGATCGTGTTAGATACAGATGCAAAAGAGATTTTAAAATTTCAGGAAGATGAGATTTTATTGCATGGCGAGCCATTTCAGGGTGAGGTGATCTATACGGGAGCAGTGGACGAATTATTTGACTGCTGTGATGGAAGACTTCCGTATCGTTCCCTGGATTTTGCATTTGAACATTATGATAGGGACTCCTATCAGGGCAGAAGTGTAGTCAATTATACGGTCAGTGAAGATTTTACAAGGATTACCGAGTTCAAATATCTGACGAAACAAAAAGACACGGATGGAACCACGATCGTGAAAGAATATCCGTTTGCATATACAGGGAAAGATGGAGAAATTCCTTATTATGCAATTTTAAATGAAGAGAACCGGAAGCTGTATGAGAAGTACCGAAAGCGGACGGAGCATTATAAGAACTTTTATCTGTTAGGAAGACTGGCAGAATATCAGTACTATAATATAGATGCCATGACAAAGAAGGCATTGGATCTAACTGAAAAAATTATCAATCAATAGGAGCAGAACAGATGAAATTATTAACGGTAGCTATCCCATGTTACAATTCACAGGATTATATGGAAAAATGCATTGATTCGCTGTTAATCGGGGGCGAGGATGTGGAGATCATCATTGTCGATGACGGTTCAAAGGACATGACACCGGAGATTGCAGATTCCTATGCAAAAAAACATCCGGAAATCGTGCGTGCCATCCATCAGGAAAACGGAGGACATGGAGAGGCGGTCAATACCGGAATACGAAACGCACAGGGAATTTTCTTTAAAGTAGTAGACAGTGATGACTGGGTAGATGCAGAGGCATATCAGAAGATATTGGCAACACTGCGTGAATTAGTCGGCAACGGAAGCCAGTTGGATATGCTGATCAGTAATTTTGTCTATGAAAAAGAAGGTGCAAAGCATAAAAAAGTCATGAAATATACTTCGGCGATCCCGAAAGAAAAATTGTTTACCTGGAAGGATGTGCGGCATTTTTCAAAGGGACAGTATATTTTGATGCATTCGGTTATTTACCGGACACAGCTTTTGAGAGACTGTGGATTAGAATTGCCAAAGCATACGTTTTATGTGGATAATCTGTTTGTCTATGTACCGCTTCCTTATGTAAAAAATATGTACTATCTGGATGTGGATTTTTACCGTTATTACATCGGCAGAGAGGATCAGTCCGTCAATGAGAGCGTGATGATCAAGCGGATCGACCAGCAGATCAAGGTCAATAAAATCATGGTAGATTCCTATGATCTGTGGAAATTGCAGGATCGAAAGCTCAGAAAATATATGTTTAATTACTTAGAGATCATTACCGTGGTATCTACGGTTATGCTGATCCGTTCCGGCACAGAAGAGAACCTTGAGAAAAAACGGGAGCTGTGGAATTATATCAAGCAAAAGGATCTGCGGTTATTCCATCATCTGAGAAATGGAATTATGGGTGGAACGATGAACCTTCCGGGTAAGGGAGGCAGAAAGATTTCGATCGCTGCATATAAGATTTCTCAAAAAGTAGTTGGATTTAATTAGTATTTGGATAATTACGAAAGGAACGAGTAGCAATAACTGTGGAAATTCGGTTTTTGACTGCTCGTTTTTATTGCAGTATAGGATTAGGGTGTCAAAAGGCGGATTCAAGTTTTTTGATTGGCAGATTGCACAAAGCCGGGTCTATTTTGTTCCGTTGTACAAAAATAAGAAAATCTAAGTCTGCCTGAGTTAGGTTGTGATGGAGTGACGTGTACGTCTTAAACGCCCCGTCCATGGGGCGTTAAGACTTTTGCTGCCGTCCATGGCAGCAAAACACTATACATGAACAGGCAGACTAAGATTTACTAATTTTCTCCCAAAGTCACAAAAGCAGTCCCTGTTTTATGCAATTTGCCAGTCACTAAGTTGTGAGCCGCTTTTTGACACCCTAATCAGTATAGACAGGTAAATCCACGTTGCTACAAATGTGAGGTCACTTCATATTATCTATTCATAAAATGAAATGTATGTTTGATTTTGAACTGACGGCAGAGAAAATGCACCAGATCGAAGAACTTGATACCGGAAAGAGTCTTTTCTTCTCACATCATAATCCGGAGATGGTGGAATGGTTTATGAGTTTTGTGTAAGGATGTGGCATAATTGGCATTTAAAGGGATAGTAATATAGTAGGTTAAGGGAAGAAACATAAAAGTGTGAGATGCTAATTCTTTGTAAAATCAAAAGAGAAACCCCTCTATGCAGTATTGCCGTTTTTGTGATAAGATATATAAAAACTAATGCCGCGTCAAACAGTACCTGTATGGAAGAATGTTTGGACAAAGGCATCAGATTAGGAGCATAGGATGATAACTGAAAGATCAATGAATATAATTGTTACAGCCGGAGGAACGAGCGAACCGATCGATAATGTCAGAAGGATCGCAAATACGGGAACCGGCAGACTAGGAAGTCTGGTCGCGGATGAATTAGCAGAGGCAGACTGGACAGGCCATATATTTTATGTCTGTGCAAAGGACTCGATCCGCCCGGTATCAAAGCGGGTAACCTGTGTGGAAATACAGAGCGTTGCGGATCTGCAGGAGGCTGTAACAGAGCTTACAGAAAAATATGTGATCCATGGAGTCGTGCACAGCATGGCAGTCAGCGATTACAAAGTCCGTTCGGTATCAACGATTGATAGTTTATCAGAGTATTTAGAGAACCGGAGTGCAGAGACAGGTGATCTGCAGAAAAAAATCGTACAGGGAATGGATGAGACCGATTTACGGGAAGGGGTAGGAAAACTGTCCTCACAAATGGGAGCACCGTTACTTTTGTTAGAGCCGACACCGAAAATCCTTCCAATGTTCCGGGAAATGGCACCACAGGCGGTAATTATCGGTTTTAAGCTGCTAAGTCAGGTTTCCGTGGAGGAGCTTTTCGATACAGCGCATCGTTTACTTGTAAAAAACCGCTGCGATTTTGTACTGGCGAATGATATGACAGAGATTGATGAAAACCATCATCGTGGTTATCTGATCGATCCGGAAAGAAACATACAGACCTTTGACACGAAGCAGGAGATCGCAAAGGGAATTGTTCAAACAATATACAGTGAGGTGGAACACAGATGAAGAAAAATATAATATTAGGTGTTACCGGAAGTATTGCAGCTTATAAGGCAGCCGATATTGCAAATACATTGACAAAAGAAGGACACAGCGTTCATGTGATCATGACAAAGGCAGGCATGGAATTTATCACACCGCTGACCATGCAGACCTTGACAAAAAACAAAGTTCACACAGACCAGTTTGCACCTTATGTGCCTTCGGAAGTAGAACATATTTCACTTGCACAGAAGGCAGATCTGTTTCTGGTGGCTCCGGCAAGTGCAGATTTTATCGCAAAAGCTGCTGCAGGGATAGCAGATGATATGTTGACGACGGTATTGTTAGCAACCCGGAAGGTTCCGATTCTGGTTGCCCCTGCTATGAATACCGCGATGTACGAAAATCCGATCACACAGCGCAATATCAGAACACTGTCAGAGTTCGGGGTTAAGATGATCGAACCGCGTGAGGCATTACTTGCCTGCGGAGATTTAGGAAAGGGCGCATTAGCAGATACAGAGGATATTATCTCCGCGGTTCAAAAGGCATTATGCAAAGGAATTTGAAAAGCAGGCAGAGTAAAAGTCGGCAGAAAAATGGCAAAAGAAAAACAGAAGAAAACAGCTTCTGATAAAAGAGTCATATAAAAAATAATAAGTAGTGAAAAAGAAAGCCCCATGGTAATCATACGAATCTGAAATCTGACGATTGGAGGTCCGTACCATACCACGGGGGTTTTTTTGATTAAAAATGGCAGGAAAAAATTTAATCTTCCTGTAAATTATGTAGTTCGTTTAACAGATCATTTTTCAGATCATAGAGCTTCTTACTTAAATCTACATGGATCTCATGCGGATTGACAAAACGCTTAGTCTCATCCCAGATCGTGTCTTTTTCTTTATTACAGATCTCCTGGATCTCCATAACGCTTGGAGATTCATAGATACATTTTCCATCTTTAAAGACCGGCACAAGAAGCTCGCGTAACGTATAGCTTCCACCGGCTAAACGTGTCTTTTTCCAAGGCTCGTTCGGGTCAAAAATGGTCATATCTTCCTCCGGGTCAAAGACTTCGCCGACTAAACAGATCAGGTCAGCACGGATCTTTCCGGTATTCTTGTCATAGATACGATAAATCGTCTTATTTCCGGGATTAGTAACTTTTTCCGTATTCTCAGATAACTTGATCTTAGGAATAAAAGTACCGTTCTCATCCCGGATAGCAGCTAATTTGTATACACCGCCAAAAGCAGGATTGTCTTTTGCTGTGATCAGGTTTGTTCCAACACCCCAGGAGGTGATCACAGCACCCTGAAGTTTCAGGCTCTCGATCAGGTATTCGTCTAAATCATTAGAAGCAGAGATGACTGCATCCGGGAAACCGGCTTCGTCTAACATTTTTCGTACTTTTTTAGAAAGATAAGCTAAGTCGCCGCTGTCCATACGGATTCCGTAGAAAGTAAGAGGAATACCGGCTTCACGCATTTCTTTAAAGACGCGGATGGCATTTGGCATACCGGATTTTAAAGTGTCATAAGTATCGACTAATAAGATGCAGGCAGACGGATATAATTCTGCATATTTCTTAAATGCCGTATATTCATCCGGAAAACTCATAATCCAGCTATGTGCGTGGGTACCTTTGACAGGAACATCAAAAAGCTGTCCGGCGAGGACATTAGAAGTTCCGGTACAACCACCGATCACGGCAGCTCTTGCACCATAAGTTCCGGCATCCGGTCCCTGTGCACGGCGAAGACCAAATTCCATAACGCCGTCACCTTTTGCTGCATAGCAGACTCTGGCTGATTTTGTAGCGATCAGACACTGGTGGTTTAAAATATTTAAAATAGCTGTTTCTACTAACTGTGCTTCCATGATCGGAGCAACCACCTTAATGATCGGCTCACGCGGGAAAATAACGGTTCCCTCCGGAATGGCATAAATGTCGCCGGAAAAATGGAAGTTGGCAAGGTACTCTAAGAAGTCATCATCAAAGATGTTCAGACTTTTCAAATAGGCAAGATCATTTTCATCGAAATGAAGGTCCTTGATATATTCAATGACCTGATCGAGTCCTGCGCAAATTGCATATCCGCCGTCACATGGATTGTTGCGGTAGAAAGCATCAAATACAACTACTTCGTGGTTCTGTGTCTTGAAATATCCCTGCATCATTGTCATCTCATACAAATCTGTCATCAGGGTCAGGTTTAATGTACTCATAATAATTTACATGAAAAAAACATGTACTCCTCTCTTTTTCTTGTGGTACAGACCGTAGTCTGTGCTGTGACAGCAAGCTGTCTTGTCAGTCTAATTAACAGAAATTATACCACATTCTGCTATTTTTACAAGGTTGCATTTGGTTTTTCGCAGGAATGGTTGAGGAAAACAGGGATAACATGATATAATTTTCAAAAGTTGTGAGCCGACATAGGAAACAGTCAGGAGAAAAAACAGGTCATGATACAGCACATATTTTTGGATTTAGACGATACGATATTTGATTTTAAGAAAGCGGAGCGGATTGCCTTGAGCAGAACCCTGCGTGAAGAGGGGATCAAGCCGACGGAACATATTCTAAATCGCTACAGTGAGATCAATCTTTCGCAGTGGAAACTATTAGAATTAGGAAAACTGACGCGTGAGGAAGTGTTAGTAAGGCATTATGAGATATTGTTTCAGGAAGTGGGAATGTCCTGTGATGCAAAAAAAATTTCAGAAAAGTATGAGGATTTTTTAGGAGAAGGACATTATTTTATTCCGGGTGCAAAAGAACTGTTAGAGGATCTGTCAAAAAAATATCATTTGTATCTGGCATCGAACGGAGCCGTGAAAGTGCAGATGAGCAGGATCCAAAGTGCCGGAATTGAAAAATATTTAGAGAAGATATTTTTATCGGAACAGATTGGATACGAGAAACCAAGTCCGCAGTTTTTTGAAAAATGTTTCGCACAGATTCCGAATTTTAAAAAGGAAGAAGCACTGATCTTAGGTGACAGTCTGACTTCCGATATCCGGGGCGGAAAAAATGCCGGGATCCTGACCGTGTGGTTTCATCCATCTGGAAAAAAGGTCGAAGAGGAGATCGTGCCGGATTATGAGATTGGAAAGTTAGAAGAACTGAAAACGATTTTGTCCTTTTATTCCTGAAAAAATGCAAGGGAACGGTTGACAATCCTGGCCGTTAGGATTTATAATTCTAACGAATCAGATAAAGAATTAAAAAGACAATGACGAAGACAGTAGGATATTGGCAAAAGTGACAGCGAGCCGGAGCAGGTGAAAGCCGGTATGAGTAGCCATTATTACGAACATCACTTCTAAGTTGCAGCCTGAACCCGGCATTAAAAATATATAGAAGGTATATATTAGGAAGAGATTATTTTTAAGGCAGGCAGTAGGTGCTGACGGAGGTCTCCACGTTACGGAGAACATGTATGCAGGAGCAGGGCTTCTAAGTACAAGGTAACAGGTGGTAACGCAGAAAATATGCTCGCGTCCTTTTACAGGACACGGGTTTTTTTATTTTATAAGTGCGGATGCCAAAGCTATATTTTTATATAGGTATATGGTACAAATCCAATATTCCAAGTTTCCTTGTGCAGGACATTCCGATGAACCTCAAAAAACAGACATCGTGTTCGCCAGTGGACTTCACGATGTCTTGAGTTTCATCTCCATTGCACAAAAAGAAACTTTCCATATTGGATTTGTACCAATTACTACGATACCTGAAAATATAGCTTTGGCATCCGAAGCATAAAAAAAGAAATCACTTTATGTAGTGAATATAATAGGAGGAACACAGATGTACAACAAAGTATCAACTAACATGAATTTTGTCGAGCGTGAAAAAGAAATTGAAAAATTCTGGCGCGACAATGACATTTTTAGAAAAAGTATGGAGAACCGGAAAGAGGGAGAAACCTATACTTTCTATGACGGACCGCCGACTGCAAATGGAAAACCGCATATCGGTCATGTATTAACGCGTGTTATCAAAGATATGATCCCAAGATACCAGACCATGAAAGGCAAGATGGTTCCGCGAAAAGCCGGCTGGGATACTCATGGACTTCCGGTAGAATTAGAGGTAGAAAAACTCTTAGGTCTGGACGGAAAAGAGCAGATCGAAGAATATGGATTAGATCCGTTTATCAAGAAGTGTAAGGAAAGTGTCTGGAAATACAAGGGAATGTGGGAAGATTTTTCCGAAACCGTTGGTTTCTGGGCAGATATGGATAATCCGTATGTTACCTATGATGATAATTTTATTGAGTCCGAATGGTGGGCATTAAAACAAATCTGGGACAAAAAGCTGTTATACAAAGGCTTCAAAATCGTACCATACTGCCCACGATGCGGTACACCTCTGTCCTCCCATGAGGTTGCACAGGGATATAAAGACGTAAAAGAGCGTTCCGCAATTGCAAGATTTAAGGTAAAAGATGAGGATGCTTACATTCTGGCATGGACGACAACTCCTTGGACACTGCCTTCAAACGTGGCACTTTGTGTAAACCCGAATGAAACCTATGTAAAAGTAAAAGCAGGCGACGGATATACCTATTATATGGCAGAAGCACTGTTAGATTCCGTTCTTGGAAAACTTGCCGATGAGGAAAATGGTGTAAAAGCCTACGAAATCTTAGAGACCTATAAGGGCAGTGATTTAGAAAATAAAGAGTATGAGCCACTCTTTGATTTTGCAAAAGACATTATCGCAAAACAGCATAAGAAAGCATATTATGTAACCTGTGACACCTATGTAACCATGGGCGATGGTACCGGAGTTGTACACATTGCACCGGCATTTGGTGAAGATGATGCACAGGTAGGAAGAAAATATGACCTTCCGTTTGTACAGCTTGTCAATGGAAAAGGTGAAATGACCGAAGAGACACCATACGCAGGCGTATTCTGCAAAAAGGCAGATCCAATGGTGTTAAAGGATTTAGAGGAAAAAGGCCTGTTATTCGACGCACCGAAATTTGAGCACAGCTACCCACACTGTTGGAGATGTGATACACCGTTAATCTACTACGCAAGAGAGTCCTGGTTCATTAAAATGACCGCAGTAAAGGATGACTTGGTACGCAATAACAATACGGTTAACTGGATTCCGGAATCGATCGGAAAAGGACGTTTCGGTGACTGGCTGGAAAATATCCAGGACTGGGGAATTTCCCGTAACCGTTACTGGGGAACACCACTCAACGTATGGGAATGTGAATGTGGTCATCAGGAGTGTATCGGAAGCCGCGCAGAGTTAGCAGAAAAGAGTGGAAACCCGGATGCTGCACAGGTAGAGCTTCACAGACCATACATTGATGCCGTAACCATCAAATGCCCGGATTGTGGAAAAGAAATGCACCGTGTACCGGAAGTGATCGACTGCTGGTTTGATTCCGGAGCAATGCCATTTGCACAGCATCATTATCCATTTGAAAATAAAGAAGTGTTTGAGCAGCAGTTCCCTGCAAAATTTATTTCTGAAGCAGTAGACCAGACGCGTGGATGGTTCTATTCCTTGATGGCAGAGTCCACACTGTTATTTAACAAAGCACCTTATGAAAATGTTATCGTTTTAGGTCACGTTCAGGATGAGAACGGACAGAAGATGAGTAAGTCCAAAGGAAATGCCGTAGATCCGTTTGAAGCATTAGAGCAGTACGGAGCAGATGCAATCCGCTGGTACTTCTATATTAATTCCGCACCATGGCTGCCAAACCGTTTCCACGGAAAAGCAGTACAGGAAGGACAGAGAAAATTCATGTCCACACTGTGGAATACCTACGCATTCTATGTACTGTATGCAGAGATCGATCAGTTCGATGCAACGAAGTATACTTTAGACTATGAAAAATTACCGGTTATGGATAAATGGATATTGTCCAAACTGAATACACTGGTTAAGACGGTCGATGAGAACCTTGGAAATTACAGAATCCCGGAGGCAGCAAGAGCATTGGATTCCTTTGTGGATGAGATGAGTAACTGGTATGTCAGAAGAAGCCGTGACCGTTTCTGGGCAAAAGGCATGGAGCAGGATAAAATCAATGCATATATGACCTTGTATACCGCATTGGTAACTGTCGCTAAGACAGCAGCACCGATGATTCCGTTCATGACAGAGGATATCTATCAGAACCTTGTCAGAAATCTGGATCCGTCAGCACCGGAAAGTATCCATCTGTGTGACTTCCCGGTTGCAAATGAGCAGCACATTGATAAAGAATTAGAAGACAATATGGAAGCTGTTTTAAAAATCGTCGTAATTGGCCGTGCATGCAGAAACACAGCAAACATTAAGACAAAACAGCCGATCGGAAAGATGTATGTCAAAGCAGATTTTGCACTGTCAGAGTATTTTGTTGAGATCATCGAAGATGAGCTGAATGTAAAGAACGTGGAATTTACAGAAGACGTCAGTGCATTTACAAGCTACACCTTCAAACCACAGCTTCGTACCGTAGGACCAAAATACGGTAAATATTTGAAACAGATCCAGCAGACTTTAGCATCCTTAGATGGCAATCAGGCAATGGCGAAACTCAAGGCAGAAGGGGCGCTCAAGCTTGACAATATCAGCGACGAGGTTGTATTATGTGAAGAGGATTTACTGATCAGCATGGCACAGAAAGAAGGCTATGTTTCTGACAGTGAAGGTGGGGTTACCGTGGTACTTGACACGAATCTGACACCGGAACTGATCGAAGAAGGAATGGTAAGAGAGATCATCAGTAAATTACAGACCATGAGAAAAGAAGCAGACTTTGAGGTAACAGATCGGATCCATGTAACCTACAGCGGTTCCGACAAGGTAGGCGAGATCTTTGAAAAGTATGGTGAAAATATCAAGACAGTAGTCCTTGCAGATACTGTTACAGAGGGAACGACAGACGGATATCAGAAGGAGTGGAAGATTAACGGAGAAACAGTTCTTCTTGGTGTTCAGAAGGCACAGTAAACAATTATAAAAGAGGAGTTTGCTTATGAATAATGAGACTTTTGACAAAGCGCAATTTATAAAAGATGTACAGGACAATGTCAAGAACCTGTACCGCAAAACCATCAAAGAGGCAACCCAGCAGGAGATTTTTCAGGCTGTATCCTTTACGGTAAAAGATGTCATCATTGATGAGTGGTTAGCAACACAGAGAAGTTTTGATAAACAGGACCCGAAAATGGTTTATTACATGTCCATGGAGTTCTTAATGGGTCGTGCTCTCGGCAACAACCTGATCAACTTAAAGGCATACAAACAGGTAAAAGAAGCACTCGAAGAGATGGGACTGAATCTGGATGTCATTGAGGATCAGGAGCCGGATCCGGCACTTGGAAACGGTGGACTGGGTCGTCTTGCAGCCTGCTTTATGGAATCCCTCGCAACACTGGGCTATGCAGCATATGGCTGTGGAATCCGTTACCGTTACGGAATGTTCAAACAGAAGATCAAAGATGGTTTTCAGGTTGAGGTACCGGACAACTGGTTAAAAGACGGTTATCCATTTGAATTACGCAGACCGGAGCATGCCTGTGAAGTAAAATTTGGCGGATATGTCCGTGCAGAAGCAGGTGAGAACGGAAGAACCCGTTTTATTCAGGAAGGATATCAGTCAGTAAATGCCGTACCATACGATATGCCGATCATCGGATATGGTAATAACGTGGTAAATACTCTGATGATCTGGGATGCAGAGCCGATGAACTGCTTCGAGTTAGATTCCTTTGATAAAGGAGATTATCACAAAGCAGTAGAGCAGGAGAACCTTGCAAAGAACTTAGTAGAAGTGCTTTATCCGAACGATAACCATATCGCAGGAAAAGAGCTGCGTTTAAAACAGCAGTACTTCTTCGTATCTGCAAGCGTACAGCGTGCCGTAGCACGTTTTAAAAAGAATCATCCTGACATTCATCAGTTACCGGAAAAAGTAACGTTCCAGTTAAACGATACACATCCGACCGTAGCCGTAGCAGAGTTGATGCGTGTCCTGTTAGATGAAGAAGGTTTAGAGTGGGATGAGGCATGGGAGATCACAACCAAGACCTGTGCATACACAAACCATACGATCATGGCAGAAGCATTGGAAAAATGGCCGATTGAGATCTTCTCCAGATTACTGCCTAGAATCTATCAGATCGTAGAAGAGATTAACAGACGTTTCATCCTTGAGATAGAGAAAAAATATCCGGGCAATCAGGAAAAAGTCCGCAAGATGGCAATTGTTTATGATGGACAGGTAAAAATGGCACATCTTGCGATCGCAGCAGGATATTCCGTCAACGGTGTGGCAAGACTTCATACAGAAATCTTAAAGAACCAGGAATTAAAGGATTTTTACGAGATGTTCCCGCAGAAATTCAACAATAAGACCAATGGTATCACACAGCGCCGTTTCTTAATGCATGGAAACCCACTGTTAGCAGACTGGGTAAGCAATAAGATTGGCGAGGACTGGATTACGAACTTAAAACATTTAAAGAAATTAGAGATCTATGCGGATGACAAGAAAGCACAGCAGGAGTTCATGCAGATCAAGTACCAGAACAAGCTGCGTTTGGCAGAGTACATCCAGAAGCACAACGGAGTGGAAGTAGACCCACGTTCTATTTTCGATGTACAGGTTAAGAGACTGCATGAGTACAAGAGACAGTTATTGAACATTCTTCATGTGATGTATCTGTACAATCAGTTGAAAGAGCATCCGGAAATGGAATTCTACCCAAGAACCTTTATCTTCGGAGCAAAGGCAGCAGCAGGATATAAAAATGCAAAGCTGACGATCAAACTGATCAACAGCGTTGCAGATGTGATCAATAATGACCCGAGTATCAATGGAAAGATCAAAGTTGTATTCATTGAAGACTACAGGGTATCGATTGCAGAGTGGATCTTTGCGGCAGCAGATGTATCTGAGCAGATTTCTACAGCAAGTAAGGAAGCCTCAGGAACAGGTAACATGAAGTTTATGTTAAATGGTGCTTTAACACTTGGAACCATGGATGGAGCCAATGTAGAGATCGTAGAGGAAGTCGGAGAAGAGAATGCATTTATCTTCGGTATGAGTTCCGATGAAGTCATTGAGCATGAGCAGAAACGTGATTACAATCCGATGGATATTTTCAATCAGGATCAGGATATCCGCAAGGTATTAATGGAACTGATCAACGGATTCTATTCACCAAATGATCCGGAGTTATTCCGTGATCTGTATAACTCACTGCTGAATACACAGTGTACACAGTTTGCAGATACCTATTTCATCTTAGCAGATTTCCGTTCCTATGCAGAAGCGCAGAAACGTGTGATGGAAGCATATAAAGATGAAGAAGGCTGGGCAAAGAGTGCAATTTTAAATGTTGCAAATTCAGGAAAATTCTCATCCGACAGAACCATCCAGGAATATGTGGATGACATCTGGCACTTAGATAAAGTAACGGTAGATATGAGTGTCGTTGAGGATTAATCGGCATTAATAGAATATAGGGATCGTGTGAAAAACCGGAACAGAAGGCTGTGAAAAGCCGGATGTTTCCGGTTTTTTTTATGGGATTGAAAAATAAAGTTAAGTCTTTTATACTAATATTATAAAATGTGTGGTTAGATTTTGGGCTTGTGTTTCGCAAGCGTTGACGAAAACGGTAGGGAGATTTGCTAAAATTTTAAACGCAGATGCGTCTCTTCTTTCCTTCCCTTATTCAATAAAGAACGCATAATGAGTAACCACACATTTTTTTGAGGAGGAGAAATGAAAAGTTTAAATGAACTAGAGACAAGAAATGAATTAGCAGATTACTTAAAGATACCTAAAAAAACATTATCATATATCCTATATATAAAGAAGGTAGATGAGTTATATATATCCTTTGAAATACCAAAGAAAGGCGGGGGAGTTAGGAGTATAGATGCACCTGTAGAACAGCTGAAAAATATTCAAAGAAAAGTGGCAGATGCTTTATGGAAGTATCAGTTGGATATTTGGAAAAGCAGAAATGTAAATCCGAATATTTCCCATGCGTTTACAAAGGGAAAAGGTATTATAACAAACGCACAAATTCATAGAAATAAGAGATTTGTATATAATTTGGATTTGGAAAATTTTTTTGATAGTTTTCATTTTGGTCGTGTACGCGGATTTTTCTTAAAAAATCGTGATTATCAGTTTGCAGATGAAGTAGCAGCAACGATTGCAAATTTATGCTGTTATAAAGGAAAATTGCCACAGGGGGCACCAAGTTCGCCAATCATTACAAATTTAATTTGTAATGTGATGGATATGAGATTGCTAAAAATTGCAAAAAAATACAAGTTGGATTATACAAGATATGCGGATGATTTAACATTTTCGACAAATGATAGGAAATTTTTGGAAATTCAGGAACAGTTCTATCAGGAAGTTGCCAAAGAAATAGAATCCTCTGGTTTTAAGATAAATGATAAAAAGACAAGATTACAATTTCGAGATTCCAGACAGGAAGTTACAGGGGTGATTGTAAATAAAAAGCTGAATGTGAATCGGGATTATTATAAGAGAACTAGGGCTATGGCATATGAATTGTATACAAAAGGCGAATTTTTTATAGATGGTGAAGCCGGAACCATGAATCAACTAGAAGGAAGATTTTCATTTATAGATCAATTAGAACAATATAATAATAAACGGGATGGAAATAAGCATAATTTTAACGAACTCAATGGGAGGGAGATACAGTATCAAAAATTTCTGTTTTATAAATATTTTTTTGTGAATGAAAAACCAGTCATTGTTACAGAGGGAAAAACGGATATAGTCTATATAAAAGCGGCATTAAAAAATTTGTATAAGGAATACCCGGCATTAGTTACAAAAAATAGTAAAGGAGAATTTGGATATAAAATCTCCTTTTTTAAAAAGACAAAAAAGATGCGGTACTTTTTGAATATTGTAAAAGATGGCGGAGATATGATGAAAAATATTTGCAATTTTTTCACAAATCGTGGAGGCGTTAAATCACCTAATTATTTAGAAACCTTTAAAAAATTAAGTGAAACAATACCACAGAATCCGGTGATTTTATTATTGGATAATGAGTTTGAAGGTGGGAAACCAGTAGATAAATGTGTAAAATACTTGCAACTCACTGAAGAAGAAAAAGAGACTTTAAAAAGAGAGAACAGACTCAATATAGTGGATAATTTATATCTTGTAGTCACACCATTAACGAAAGAAAAGGAGAGTGACATTGAGGACTTGTTTGATAAAGAAACATTGGCGAAAGAGATAAATGGGAAAAGTTTTTGCAAGAAGGATAAATATGATATCAATAAGTATTATGGAAAAGAAATCTTCTCAAAGCATATTATGAGAAATTATGAGGACATAAATTTTGATGGTTTTAAGCCGTTATTAAATAATATACAGTCAGTTGTAGAAAGTTATCAATCGTATAGAAAAGGAAAGTAACAGAGTGCAGAGGGAGTAGTGAATATTGTCAGCTATTTGAAAAAATATAATGCAAAGATATTATGGCTTCTACAATATAAGGTCATAGCAACTAAGAATGTAGTAATAGAAATGGGATATCTATGTCGTAAGCTGACAGCACAAAATTGAAATTATATAGGTAAACAGGAGAAAATATAATGGGAGAATTATCGAAGTTACCGAATATAGGAAAAACTGTAGAAGAGCAGTTGATACAGGTTGGGATCAATTCTGCGGATGAATTAAAGAAAACAGGTGCTAAGGCGGCATGGCTGAAAATACAGGAAATAGATGAATCGGCATGTATCCATCGGCTTATGGCATTAGAGGGAGCTATCCGGGGAGTCAAAAAAACGATGCTGCCGGAGGATGTGAAAAATACAGATGGCTTAGAAGAGGCATATCAATTAGGAACCTGTGATATTTGACCCTCGCGGCAATAAAGCAAAAGGAAGGTTAGATAAGATGAACAGAAATGGAAAGAAACTATTGACTTTAGGAATGGTGTTGCTTGTAATGTTTGGAAATATGGTATTTCAGACATATTTAGTTGGTGCCGGAGCATC
>UMAL01072568.1_pt1 | contig 19354 bp, 17 predicted proteins | sample 1963691 | NCBI WGS metagenome assembly UMAL01 (sample SAMEA4835914, study PRJEB28245) | human gut metagenome | biome: gut microbiome; material: fecal sample | place: Denmark | collected 2008
ATCTGACCGAAATCTGCGTCCCCAGCGCTCGCGATTTTTTAAGGAACAAGGCCTAAACCACGGTTACTGACAACGACCTTTAGAACTTCAGATATGCCTGCAATCAACATCCCCAAGCCCGTTAAGCTGACAACATGGCTGCTGCCCATGTTCTTTGCCCTGTTGATATTTGTGCAGGAATATATCGGTCCCCGGTCGGGCGACAGGGTGGAATATGGCTTTGTGGTGTCCGTACACGGTCAGGAGAATCCATACCGGCGCATCCGCTCGATAGGCGATGTAATAGAATCGCAGCACAACCATTATCTGTATGAAAACGGGCGGGTGGCCGTTCACAGCATTGTGCAGCCCTTCTGCGCTCTCGACCCCTCGGTGCCGTGGCTGTTCGGTCTCTTCGACGCTGTTGTCTTCATGCTCTTTGTGTTGCTGATGAAGCGCCTGTTGCGCTGGGGCTCGGGAGCAAGACAGATGCTGTTGCTGTCGGCGCTGCTATATCTCTACATAGTCGAGGTTCAGACAGACATTGCCTATCAGGTCAATTATCTGTGGATAGCCACGTTGGTAACGGGCTTTGTGGTGGCCTTCACCTCGGTGAGGGTGAAGAAGTGGTGGCAATGGATATTGCTAATCCTGTTGGGCTTTGTCACGGGCGAGAGCAACGAGGCCTTCACAGCCGGCTTGGGACTGGCTCTGGCGGCTTATATGATGCTTCACCGCCATCAGCTCAAGAAGGAGCAGCTGTGCGTGGCTCTGACTTTTGCCGCCGGCTTCTTCTTCAATGTGCTGGCGCCGGGCAATCAGGTGCGGCTCGATTCTTACACTCCGCAGACGGTTGTGGCGCGGTTGGCCAATCTGGTCTTATGGAACTGGTATTTCGTGCCGTTGGTGATTTTGCTGATATGGCGGCATCGGCGCGGCTTAAACCTGCGGCTTTATGTGCGCCGTTATGCTTACGCCTTGGTGGCGGTTGCCGGACTGGCTTTTGTGCTGCTGATGGTGGGTTCGGTGTATCTGAATGCCTGCATGGGCATCCGTCTGGCGCTCATGATAATGCTGTTGGGTGCGCTGAGAGACGTAAGGCTGAGCCGGGGATGGGCAGCGGCACTGCTGATTTTAGTGACTGTGGTGGCGTACATGAAAATCTCCGACACTCTGCATCTGTACAAGAAATACAACTATATTATGGAGTCGTATCTCAAATCGCGTGACGGGAATGTTTTCCTGTCGGGCGAGATGATGGGTTCGGAATATCGCAAGACGAACGACTTTATAATACCTCTGACGTGGGTGCGCCGCAGCACTGACCCGCAGGCTCCTGTCATTAAGGTCTGGCCGCAGGGCACGGAGAATTTAACGGCTGACAAGGACACGAATATGGTAGTCGACATGGGAGGCGATTCCTGGGCTGCCGTACAGTCAAAGAGGAATCCGCGTCCCATATATCTGGTGAAATATCTGCCCTTCGGCAACAAGGCTGTATGGGTGCGTGAGCTGGATTTCGACTCCAGTAGCTGGGATTACTGGGACGAGAGCGAAGGCTGGCGCATGGCCGTTTATCACAACAATATGCCGTGGCTCTTCCGCTGCGAAATGACTTTAGAACCTTGACACAATGATGGATTGGAAAGATACTTTGAAGAATTTACAGACGTCGGGGACTCTGCCTGAGGGGCCTGAGACGCTGTCGGAAACTCCCGCCGAAGAGAAGCCACAGACCCATAAGGGGAAGCTGCACATAGCCATTGAGAAGAAGGGTCGCGGCGGCAAGACTGCCACCATAATTTATGGCTTCAACGGCTCCGACGAAGAGCTTCAGGAGTTGGCCTCCACGCTTCGGCACCGGCTCGGCACCGGGGGCTCGGCACGCGGCGGCGAGATTCTGTTGCAAGGCGACAGGCGGCAGCAGACCGCCGAGCTGCTTCGCAGCCTGGGATATAAAATATAACAACGGCCGGGTAAGTGGCTGCAAATCATTAATTTAGCTTTTTATCATGATTACTCTTAAACGGGCTTCGGCCGGGTCAGGCAAGACCTACAGTCTGACAAAAATGTATCTTAAACTGCTGTTGGGCATAAAGGAGAATGGCAAATGGCGTCTTCGCCGCAACCGGGGGAAGCATCGCGAGATTCTTGATGTCCACAGCCATCTGCTGGCCATTACTTTTACCAACAAGGCCACGGCCGAAATGCGCAACCGTTTTATTTTGGGTCTGTCGCGTCTGGCAAATCCTAAGGATAAGAAAACGCCCTATCTCAGTGATTTTGAAGAAGAGCTGCACGCAAGTGCTTCCGAAATTCGCGCTGTTGCCCGTGAGACGCTCTATCAGATTCTCAACCATTATTCCGATTTTCAGGTTTCCACCATTGACAGTTTCTTTCAACAGATTCTGCGCAGCTTTGCCTATGAGGTGGAACTGCCCGACAATTACGATGTTGAGCTCGACACAACTCTGGTAATTGCGGCAGCCCTCGATGCTCTGTTTGCCACGGCCATAAACAACCCTCACAGCGAGGAGGCTTTCTGGACTCAGAAGTATATGTCGATGCTGCAGAAAAATGGCCAGAAATGGAACCTAAGCCAACACTCAGGCAAGTCTTACTCCGATTTACTCGACTATCTGGAAATGATAGAAAAGGAGAAATTCAAAAATGAGCTCAAGGCGCTTGAAGAGTACTTCGCTTCACAAAAAGACCTCAGAGGCCTGGAAGCGGCGGTGAAAAATCAGGGTGATATTTTGCTTACTGAGAATGCGGAGGCAGCAAAACAAACTGCGGAGGAATTTCTGCGTCTTGCCACAGAAAAAGGTATCGACAAACAAATATATTCCCATCTGAGGAAACGCATAGACGCAGTGCTTGCCACTCCGGCCAACGAATTGCCGGATGTCACTCTCACTCCTTATAAGACTCTCATCAATAAGAAGGGCCTTGAGAAACTTTCTTCGGCCGACGAGCTGCTGAAATTCAAGGAGCTTGACGAGACGCTGTTGCAACAATGCCTGGCCTGGACCAACATCAACAACTATGTGGCCTGTATGACCAACGCCGTTCCTGTGCTGGCGCTGATTCATCTGCTGTTGGGCTACATACAAAACTACACGGTGAGCAACAACATTGTGCAGCTTGCCGACACCAACACCATTCTGCAGAAGATAAACCAGGGCAGCGATGTGCCTTTCATATATGAGAAAATCGGCACGGTGCTGGAATCGTACATGATAGACGAGTTCCAGGACACGTCGTTGCTTCAGTGGGTAAACATGAAGCCTCTCATCGACGAGAGCAAGAGCAACGAGAATATGATAATCGGCGACGCCAAACAGAGTATCTACCGTTTCCGCAACGCCGACTCCACTCTCATCACAAGTAAGGTGCCTCAATTATATTCCGGAAGGGATCTGGAGATAACGGGAGACACCGCGGGCAACAACATCAACTATCGGTCAGCCCCGGCCATTGTGCAGTTCAACAATGCCATGTTCAGGTATCTCGCCTCTCATTACGCCGACAACAAGACCGCTGTGGCCGATATTGAGGCCACTTATAAAGGTCTGGAGCAGATTCCACACTGCGAAGATCTGCAAGGGTATGTGGAGATAAATCAGGAGGAGACATCCGAGATGACGTATCTCGGCCCCCTCATCGTCGAGCTCATAGGCCGCGGTTATTACCAAAAGGATATTGCGGTGCTTGTGCGCTCACATACCGACGGCACCAAGGCCATCCGCGCTATAACGGAATACAACCGCAATGCGCTGAATGAGGATGCCGATTTCACGCCTATTGAAGTGATAAGCGACGAATCGCTGATAATCAAAAACGGCCACAGCATACAGACCATCGTCACCATGCTTCAGGCCATCAAGAGCGAGGGCTCGCGCGCCGAGTCGCCGGAAGGCTATTCAAAGCTGGTGAATGATTTCATCGACTCCATACACCGGCTCAGCGTGGGCAATCCGCAGGCCACCACAGCCGAGCTTATCAATATGTATTTTGCGGGTTCTACGGCAGCTCAGGATGCCGGAAGCATCCTCGCCGGCGACACTTCGCTGACGCTCGGAGCCATGGTGGAACGCATCATCGCCACGTTCGTGCCTGAGGAGGAACGACGTCTTGAGGCGCGGTATATAAGTGCCTTCCAGGATGTGGTGTCAAATTTCTGCGAGACGCATCAGGCTGACGTGGCCTCTTTCCTGAATTATTGGGAGGATAAGCAGTACAAGCTGGCCATTGCCTCGCCGCAAGACGCCAACGCTGTGCAGATTCTCACCATCCACAAATCGAAAGGCCTGGAGAGGCGCTGCATCATTTTGCCGGCAATGAACGGTCGCACCACGATAAAGGGTGGCCCCGGTGAGATGGTCTGGTTCCATCCGGGCGCTGACTTTGCCCACATTATGCCCAAGTTGGTACCGGCAAAAATCAACAGTGCTGATGATTTCGCGGGCACTCCCTGGGAGACTCCGGTGAATGATATTGAGAGTGAGCAGTGTCTCGATGCGCTCAACCTGGCGTATGTGGCTTTCACCCGTGCCAAAGATGAGCTGTATGTGTATATCAGCGCCAAACCGGCCGACAAGGGCATTGGCAAGGCAATTACCGAGATAAAGAGCGCCGAAGACCTGAAGCTCCCGGGTCTGATAATGGCCGATGAAGGTGAGTTTGATGAGTTTGAAGAGGGAGGAGAAGCCGGTGATGATGATGATATAGAAGCCAAACTCCTCTTCTCTTTCGGCGCGCGTCCCGACAGGGATTATGTGCTGAAGCGCAACGAGAAAGAGAACAGCGACAAGCCTAAGGAAGAGGAGATGGTATTGGAGTCGTACCGCGTCAACATCAATCTGCCGGAGATAAAATATGCTCCTGAGGAGGAATCGCCGTTCAGCGGCGACAATGAGGCTGAAACGAACAAGCGGCTCGACAAAATCACCCGCGAGGCTCTTAAGAGCCTGGTATCAGGCAACAATCCTGATGACAGCATCAGTCGCTTCCTGCTGCGTGCGGAGGTACGCGGGTTCATCTCGGCAAACGAGCGACAGCGCCTCCAAAAAGCTATGCTCAGCGAGCTGCATTCAAACAGATATGCCGCCGCATGGTTTGGTCCGGATAACAAGGTTCTCGAACCTCATAGCCTCTACGACAGGGCAAAGGTCTATACCGCCGACCTGATGGTCGTAGACCCGAGCAACAAGGCTGCGGTGATTGACATTGCCACCGACTCCGACGACATAAATCACGAAATAAGGGTGCGCGGATATGCCTCGCGCCTGCAAAAGACCGGCCGCTATGCTCACATAGAGGGTTATGTGTGGCATCCGGCCTCAGGCAGCGTCAATGAGGTCTGGCACTGAAGCCGTTAACGCCGGTAGTCGGAAGGCGACATGCCGGTAATATTGCGGAAATATTTGCCGAAGAAGGCTTGTGAGGAGAAATGCAGCCGCGATGCTATCTCTTTGATGCGCAGCGAAGAGTTGGAGAGCAAAATCTTTGCCTCGCGCACCACATAGAGCTCTATCCAGTCGCCGGCGGTTTTGCCTGAGGTCGCCTTCAGCACCGTGCTGAGATGCTTGGCCGAAATCTGCAAAGAGGTCGCATAGAACTCCACATCGCGGTGCTCCTGGAAGTATTTGCCTAACAGGTAGAAGAAATGCGCCGTTATCTCGCGGCTGCGGCCCGACAGACCGGAGGTTTCGTCGGGCATACGCCGCTCTATTATTTCATAAATAGCGGCCTTGAAGATGCAACCTGCCTTACGCGAGGTCTGTGCCTGCCTCGGTTCATTGACGGCCATGCGCCTCAGCAAATCCAGATAAGGCCGAAGCGCCTCTACTCCACCCGGCTGCATCTTCACCACAGGGTCGATATGCAGCTTTATCACCAAGGGCATAATCTCGCTGAGGGTGTCGGCCATATTATCTTCCACTTTCTCCGAACAGCCTATTATGGAGACGTCAATCGGCTCGCCGTTGAGCGTGCTGAAGTTGCTCAGATAGCAGTATGGCCGCAAAATACCCACCGTATTGGGTTCCAGCCTGTACTCCTTTCCGTCGATGCTGAAAACTGCCGAGCCGTGATGCACGGCAATGCCAATGAGGGCGTCGAACCTTACGGGCAGGAAATCGGTGTCTCTGTGGGTGAGAGGACCCTCATACATCCACATCTCGCTGCCCAAGGGCATACCGGCCTCACCGGCGTTCAGTTGAGCCAGGGTAATGATTCTGTCTTCCATCACCGCCGCATCATCTCTTCATGGCGCGGAATATGAACCCGATGTGCCGGCAGAGTGTTGAGCCGAAACCGTAGTGATGACTCATGATGCGGAAACGCTCCAACAGCGACGAGAGCTTATGCACACGCGTCAGGCCGCCGTCGAGATAATGCACCGTTACGCACCTCAGATTCTCGCAACGCTCGGGAGTAGTGGCTCTGATGCACTTCACGCACCAGTCGTAATCAGCCGACCAACGGTAAGCTGTGTCGAACAGAGGAGCCAGCTCGCGGCGCACCATAAAGGCCTGATGACATATCAGCATACCCTGCTTAAAACTGTCGGCGGTAAGGATTTTCGGCGCCGACAGATGCCGGGGTCTCAGCAGCGCGTCGGCAGCATCCACTATTACGGTGTCGCCGTAAATGATGTCGGGATTGCGGTCGGCTGCCATTGCATAACGGCTAAGGGTGGCATTCGTAGCCAGTCTGTCGCCGGCGTTCAGAAACAGCACATATTTCCCTTTGGCCATCTGCAGGCCCTTGTTCATGGCGTCATACAGGCCATTGTCCTTTTCCGACAGTATGCGCAGTCCCGGCGTGGAATAACGCCGCGCCACGGCAAGGGTGCTGTCGGTGCTCGCGCCGTCAATGATGATGTGCTCGAAATCGGCACATTGCTGTTCACGAAGGCTCTGCATGGTAGCCGGTAAAACGCCGGCGGCATTATATGTTACCGTGATGACGGAAATCAGAGGCTGCTGGTTGTCCATTATATTCCTTTAATTTGGATTGCGACTGGGGTTAATAATGCAAAGATAATAAATAAATTCGTTCAATTGTATAATTGGCTATCTGAAAATTAAGTCAGGGGCAAAAAAAGACGGGGTTGTGTGAAAATCTTTCATCACAACCTCGCTTTTTAACTTGACTGAAAAGCCTTATCCCTCTTCGATAGCGTCGTTGGGGCAAACAGCAGCGCAGCTGCCGCAGCTGATGCAAGTGTCCGGGTCGATGTGATAGATTTCGCCCTCGGAAATAGCCTCTACGGGGCAAACCGGCTGGCAGGTACCGCATGCTATGCAACGGTCGGTGATAACGTAAGCCATGATTAGTTTTTTTAGATTTTGTTGGTTGGTTGGTTGAGTTGTTTATTTTAGCCGCGCCGCCGGGAGCTGCCGTCAATGTCCGCGTTGCCTCTCTTTTCGACGGGGCTATTTTACGGGACATTCGTCAACGCTGTCGGCCCTCCTTTGCAAGAAGAGCCTGCGGCTTGGCGTTATTTTGACTGCAAAGTTAGTGCATTTTTGCGTACTGACAAATATTCCGGCCATTTTTAACCTGCGCGCTGCAAATTTTTCTCTAAGCGCCCCTTCGCCAACGTCAAAAATCTTAGGCTAACAGCCTCTTCAAAGGGGTTTTGGCATTTTTCCACACCCCGAAATTTCTCTTCACGCCTCTTTTGCAACTCATAACGCCTCCTTACTCCGTTCTTTGGTTGATTTGAGTGGTAAAGCCTTTTTCCTTGTCTCTCTTTTTATCATCATGTCCATTTTCACCAATCCTCTCTTGCGAAAAATAGAAAAAAATTTTTCCCTAACGTAAAAATTTTAGTGATGTTTAACATATACGTCTGATTATTTAACTTACTTTAAGGTAAAAGCGATATATTAACCCTTGATTTGTTAATAATTTTGCAGTCGCAAGGAGGAAACATCCATGGATAGAGACTGACATGGATGGTTCATCAATTTGAAGCAATAGTGATATAATTAATAGGAGTGAGGTACGAGGCTTTCTAAGCTCGTGAGAGTCTAAATTGCAATCGCCTCACAAAGCAAGAAGAGATTGAGAAATTTCTTCTTGTTTTTTTATGCGCCTGTTAATCTGATTATGCACCCGGCAACACACTTCCGGCAATACAAATGCTGCCTCAGAAGCGGACACCGGTGGAGAGCGAGACGGTCTCTACGGAATGGAAGAAGTTGTAATGGCTGCCGCGGAACCAGTGTCCGTCGATTTTGCCGGTCAGCCCGAAAAAGAAATCCGACACGTTATAGACAAGTCCCATACGCCCTAACACGTTGAGGGTAAACTTGTTATGCTTGCCGTCGGAGCTGTCGGCCAGGCTGTGTTTGAAGCCTATCGACGGGGTGGCCGTTACGTTGAACACGAATTTCTGGGCAAACACCAGATTATAGCCATAGCCTATTATGAAGGAGTAATCGTTGTAATGGAACCGGAATTTTGTATGGTTGCTTTTGAGGTATTGCAGCATATCGGCCGGTAGCGATGAGAAATCCACATTGACCCGGTGATTGGATATAGAGATGCCGGCAATGAAGCTGCCGGCGCTCTTTTTCTGCAGATTCGAGAAGCCGTAAACGCAGCCCTGCGAATAACGCGAGTTATTGAAGAAGTAATAGGCGTTGACGCCGTAAGAAGTAAAGCTCACACCGGAAATGTGCATCTTAAACAGCTTTCGGTCGTTGTAATCGCCGAAACGGCGCAGATAAGTGCCGCCGGTATTTTCGCTGTAATAGCCTTCGGCAAAGAAGCGCGCGCAGGTAAAGGCAAAGTCAAAGCGTTTGTGCAGCAATGGCCTGTTGCCAATCACGTGGCTCATGTCGAGACTGTAACCCAGACTCACAGCCATATACTGAAGATAGAAGCCGAGGTTGCAATAAGGCTCAGAGACCATCCATATCGGCACATCGCCTTTAAAGTCCATGGCGTAAGAATCGAACCAGTTGTCGTTCACCAGACGCGCCTTCCAGCGTTTGCCGGTACCCTCCACATATTCGCTGTCGTAATAGTTGAAAGCCTTATTGGCCCAGTTGTAGACGTCGACGCAGAACCCCACGAAGCGTGGATATATAACGGTGGTGTCGGCCATGCTGTGTGTGCCCGAGCGGATGCGGTTGATCCACCAATTGGGGTTATCGCGCCGCGAGGCATATTCGGGCACGCTCTCCACGGTTTTTATCAACTGCAGGGTGTCGCACGGCGTAATGCTGCAGGTGTCAACGGGCCACTCCTTCACCTCCGGTTGCTCTACATCCGGCGTTTCGCCTTTCAGCGGAAAGGAGCTTGCCCAAAGGCACAGCATCACAGCAACCATTGCCGCAAGACTACACTTCCTGCAACAGGCAAGAATTTTGTGATAAAATATTATCAGACGGCAACCTTGCAAGTCAAATCTCCGATTTTTATCAAATAAACGCCGTGATTGTTAATGGTCATTCTGTAGCTGCCGCTCTGCAATGTGCTTTGCGCCACCAGATGACCAAGTATGGAATAAACCTTGACCTGCACAGGGCGGTTGGTGGCAATGTAAATTACATTTCTGCCCGACCGCAGTTCTATATCGGTCTGTTTCACCACCACACGGGCTTCGGGCACAGCGTCTATACGCGCTATATCCCAACTGCGTGCCGCTGCCTCAAATGGCAGCATCATCAGCAACACAGCTATTACTCCGAGCAGGCGATGCTTCAGACCCTTCATCATGATTCTTCTGCGAAAGTCTATAAATCAGGGCGTAAAATTACTACAATTTTCTGATTCCTGCAAACTGACACCACATTTGTGGGTCAATCGTGATGTTGGCGGAGTATTTCTTGCGCCTTTCGGGCATTCTTTTGCTCTACGAGGAGATTTATAGAGCCGTTGTCGACATTGAGCGAGGGGAAGACGGAATTGCCTCCAACATCCTGAATCACAGCCTCTATGCCGTTGGATTCCAGAAGACCTTTGGCCAGATATGCCTCGTCTGTGTTGGTGTATGAACGGATAACTTCAAGCATGACAGTGGTGTTTTAGGGTTATATTTTTGAAACACCGCTACCCCGCTGTTGGTTTATCCCGACTCATTTTATGCCTTTGGCATTCAGTGCTTTACGGTAGGCCAGCGCATTCTGCTGATGCGCCGAGTAGCTGTCTGTGAACACATGATACCCCGAGAAATCGGGCTTGGCACACATATACAAATCCTCCGAGGGCGCCGAGTTGAGAATGGCGTCTACAGTGGCCGGCTCAACGGTGCGGATGGGAGCCGGGGGCAGACCTTCATGGCGATAGGTGTTATAGGGAGATTCCACCATCAGCATATCGCGGCCCACACGCCTTATGGTGAAATCGTTCATAGCAAACCTGACTGTAGGGTCAGCCTGCAGGCGCATACCCTTTTGCAACCGGTTGATGTACAACCGACCTATGCGGCCGCGCTCGTCGGCATGCGTACTCTCCTCCTCTGCTATGGAGGCTATGATGATTACCTCTTCAGGCTTCAGATTCAGCTTGGCGGCCTTGGCTTTGCGCTCGTCGGTCCAGAACTGATTATAAGCTTTGCCTATGCGGTGCACCACCCTCTTCGGGTCGTTCGACCATAGTGCCTCATGCGTGTTATTGAGGAAGAGCGCCGTGGCATTTTCCGGCGTCAAGCCATACTCGGCCATTTCGTCGGCATCGTTGAGAACCGAGTCGAGAGCCTCAGGGGTGAAATAGAATTTCTGCGCCACGGCATTGACAATGTCCTGCCGGGTGCGCTGATTGTTTATGGTGAACTTCACGGGCGTCTGGCGGCGGCCGTTCAGCCTCCATATCACGCGCCACAGACTCGTGCCTTCTTCTATATCATAAAGGCCCGGTTTTTCATGCAGTTTGCCGCCTATGAACGATGCTCCCTGCATCACCCTGCCGGCGTAGGCGTCGCCATAATATTTGGCCAGGGTGTCCCTTACGGACGCCTCCGTGGCTCCCGGCGGTATCATGATGACGGCCTTGCGGGGCGAGCCTCCGGTGAAAAATACAATTATTGCCGCCATAATAACTAAGGCGATAAAGAGGCCTATAACCGTATAAACAGTGCCTTTGCGCTTAATCCATTGCTTCATATCATGCAAAAGTAACATAATTTGGCGGCGTGTGCAAACGCGTTGTTCACAGCTCGCAAAATATTTATTATCTTTGCAGTGTGAAAAAGCTGAGCGTGATAATACCTGTGCATAACCGTGCTGACCTGCTGAAGCATTGTCTCGACAGTGTGGCTCAGCAGCAATGGCGCCCTATGCAGGTGGTAATCGTTGACGACGGCTCCACTGATGCCTCGCAAGCTGTGGCCATAGAATGGGGACAGCAGGTATCTGCGCCCGACTTCGAGGTAAAGATTATCAGCCGCAAGCAACAGGGGGCGTCGGCAGCAAGGCGTGCGGGGGCTCTGCAGGCCAACGGCAGTGTGTTCGCCTTCGTTGACAGCGACGACACTTTGCGCCGCGAATATTCCGAGGCCGTTATGGCGGCTTTTGAGGATGCCGACACGGAGCTGGTTTACTGGCGGCAGTTGGGGCATTTCGACTCCAGCCGCACTCGCTCGTTCAAGTTTCCGCGCCATGTCAGCATGGCAAATCACGTTACGCACGCCGTTCTCAACACGCTGTGCTGCGCCGTCAGCCGCAACCTCTATTTCCGGTCGGGCGGATGGGATGAGGCTGTGAGCGTATGGGACGACTGGGAGTTAGGCATACGCTATCTGTCGGCTCTGCGCGGCAATGCGGTACGCATCAACAAGACTCTCACCGACGCGCGTCTGCACGGCGAATCCATCACCGGCCGCAACTATCTCTCGCGCAAGGGCCGTTACCGCGAGGCTCTCAACGCCGCCGAACGCCACGCGCATCAGTTGCCTGCGCCGCAGAGGCTCGAACTCAGCCGCCTCATAGCGTATAAAACAGCTGTCCTGGCTGCTCATTATCACCGCGAAGGGGACCGCGACTCGGCTCGGCAGACTCTGCAGAGGGCTATTGCCAATCTGCCCGACAGGCGCGGACGTTTAATTCTAAAAATCGTTTTTGCCTACACGCGACGCGGGTTACGCGGCGCCGCAATATGGGCTTTGCCTCTTTTGATAAGTTAATGCTGAAGAAAAACACATCTCACAACAACCCTCCCGCTCATACCGCTCCAAAGCAGGAGAAACTCTGGGGCAAAGAGTACTGGAAGGTGATGACAACCAATTTCCTCCTCTTCTTCGCCTTCTACCTGCTCACACCGCTGTTGCCCATCTATCTCGACGCCCAGTTCGACGCCAACAAGGACATCATCGGCCTGGTGCTAAGCGGATATGTGGTAGCCACCTTTCTGGTGAGGCCATTCAGCGGGTTTGTGGTCGACACGTTCAACCGCAAAAAGGTGCTTACCATCTGCTTCCTCTTCTTCTTCATCTGTTTTGCGGGCTACATAGGCGCGGGCACGCTGCTGCTCTTTGCCATTGTGCGCACCATACACGGATTGCCCTTCGGCGCCGCCACAGTGGCCAACTCCACGGCCGCCATCGACGTGCTACCCTCTTCGCGCCGCAACGAGGGTATAGGCTTCTACGGGCTGAGTAACAATGTGGCAATGGCCATTGCGCCTTCTGCCGGCATCTGGATATACCATGAGAGCGGCAGCTTCGAGCTGCTTTTCTGGATTTCTCTCATCCTCTCGTTCCTCGGCTTTCTATGCGCCACCACCATAAAGCTGCCCAAACGGGCTCCCGTGCCGGGAAAACGCAAACTCGACTGGGACCACTTCTTCCTCAACAGGGCTTGGCTCATGGCGCTCAACATTCTGCTTTTCGGACTCTGCTGGGGCATCATGAGCAACTATGTGGCCATTTACGGCCAGGAGCGGCTCGGCATCACCGACGGCACGGGCATCTTCTTTGCTATTCTCTCGTGCGGATTGGTGCTGTCGCGTCTCACGGGCCACAAGGCGCTGCGTCAGGGTCGGTTGGTGCAGAACTGTGCTGTGGGTGTGATACTCTCGCTGGCAGGTTACACGCTCTTCGCCCTCGCCTTCGGCCAGTGGAGCTATTATCTGTCGGCACTGCTCATCGGTCTGGGCAACGGACGTATGTATCCGGCATTCCTGAATATGTTTGTAAGCGTGGCACGCCATGATCAGCGAGGCACGGCCAACAGCTCCATTCTGGTGTCGTGGGATCTGGGCATGGGACTGGGCATACTCGTGGGCGGCTTCGTGGCCGAATACACGGGTTACTCGGCCGCTTTCTGGCTCTGCGCCTTTGTGCAGGCCACAGGCACGCTTCTGTTCCTTTTCGCCACCCGACGCTTCTATCTCAGCAGGCGGCTGGAATAACGAGTTTGCACATCTCCCCGCTTTTTTCTATATTTGCAATTTGATAGTAGTCAGTATGCAGAAGACGCCGGTTTTAGCCGCAGTTGGTTCTTCTGTGCTTTTGTAAGATATGCTTAACAACAACACACCCTCGTGGCTGCGTGCCATTCCACCCGTTACACGCAACCTCATAATCATAAACGTGCTCATCTGGCTGTTGGAGTTCATCCCGGGCTTCCGGGCAATGCTCATGCAGCGCCTCGCTCTCCACTTCTGGGGAGCCGCCGACTTCAACCCGGCGCAGATTATCACTTACGCCTTTATCCACGAGCCAAAGACCATTATCCATGTGGGCTTCAATATGTTCACGCTGTGGATGTTCGGCCGCCTTATGGAGCAGGTATGGGGCTCGCGCCGCTTCTTCATCTTCTATTTCGTATGTGCTATCGGCGCCGCCCTGGTGCAGGAATTAGTGTGGCAGTTCAGCTGGATGCACGAGCTCGCCGCCGTCAACGGCCTCTCCGTTGACCAGCTCAACAATGCGTTGGCAATGCAGGAAATCTCCGACCCCGCGGCGGTGCACAATCTGCTGGCAGCCTCCAAAAACGGCCTGCTGTGTGTGGGAGCCTCCGGAGCCATCTTCGGCATCCTGCTCGGCTTCGCCTTCGTCTTTCCCAACATGCCACTCTATCTCTTCTTCATCCCCGTACCCATCAAAGCCAAATACATGGTCATTGGTTACGCAGTGCTTGAATTCTTCTTAGGCGTTAGCGGCGGCGGCACGGTGGCTCACTTCGCCCATCTCGGCGGTATGCTCTTCGCCCTCCCGCTCATTTTCTATTGGAAGCACAACGGCACTCTGCGCGGTGGCCGCTTCTGGTAAACTTTTTGCCAAATGACTGCGTTACGGAATCTGTCAGCCACTGTCTGGCTCATAGCCGCCAACGTACTGGTATTCATAGTGCTGCTCGCGGGCGGCATCTCTCCCTCGGCTGTGGGGGTGCCCTCCGACGTCCGTCTGCTCCTTACGCATCCGTGGACGCCGCTCACATATATGTTTGTGCATTTCAGCTTCTGGCACCTGCTCATCAATATATTGTGGCTGTGGATGTTCGGCCGTCTGCTCACCGACATCTTCTCCAACCGGGCTCTCACGCTCCTCTACCTCACCGGCGGACTCTCCGGAGCCCTATTTTACATAGCCGCCACACTCTTTCTGCCGGTGTCGTCGGCGTTGTGCGGCGCCTCGGCGGCAGTGGTGGCTGTGATGACGGCTGCCGGGCTACGGCTGCCCGATATGCCGGTAAGGCTCTTTTTCTTTGCGCCGGTGAAGCTGAAATGGATTGTCCTTGCAGGCATTCTGCTCCTCTTCCTGGGCGCCGGAGGAGCCGGTTTCTTTGCCCATTTAGGCGGTGTTTGCGGCGGTTTAAGCTTCGTGCTTATCCCGGCAAGGAAACGCTCTGTAAAGCCGCGTAAAACCCCAAAACCGTCGCGCCGCCGACTCAAAGAGATAAACCGCAAAATGACGGCCAGGCGCAATGAGATGAAAAGGCTCGACGACCTGCTCGACAGGGTACGGATTTCCGGCTTCGACTCGCTCTCACGGGCGGAAAAAGCGGAGCTAAAACGCATCTCGGAGTGCCTCAACAAAGGCTCTGAAAAATAATATAAACCCTCAAATTTATAGAAGTGACATTTTCTTTTTTCCTCCGTATAATAGGCAAGACGCTCACTTTTGCGTTGTATCTCATCACCTTGCTGGCAGCCTTCGGCGGGTACATACCACCCACGCTCTGGTCGCTGCCGGCCATCTTTGTGCTGGCCTTCCCCTATCTGCTCATCCTCACCTTCATTGTGGCTCTGGCCTGGCTCATCGGCGGACGTATGTTCATTGCCATTGCGGGTGCGGTGACGATTCTGATTGCGTGGCCTGTGTCGGGCAGTTCCTGTCCGGTGTCGTTCAGCACAGAGCCTAAGAAAAGCTCCTTCTCGCTGCTCACTTACAACGTCTTCGACCTGCAGGACTATGAGCATCCCGACGATGAGGGGGACTCCCGCGCACTCAGCTATATCATCAGCTCAAAAGCCGATATTGTGTGTCTGCAGGAGCTTTACAACCTGCCTCACATGCGCACCCAATTGCACGCTCAGAGCGATTCTCTGCGCCATATCTATCCCTACATCATCCCGGGCAAACCGTGGCAAGGATATTACACGCCCTTCATGCTGCTGAGCAAATACCCCGCTGTGGAATGTGAGATACCCAAGTCGCTGTGGACCGACTGCGCCCTTTACAAGATACGGTTACCGAATATGGTTATCCATCTGCTCAACGTACATCTCACCTCCTACGCCCTGTCGCAGAAAGAGCGTAAGATAGTGAGCAACATACGCGGCTTCCGTTCGGCCAAACAAAGCATGCAGATGGATAAATCTGTCTATGCCAAGCTGTCGGCGGCGTTTGCCTCGCGCGACACGCTCAGCCATGCCATTCGCCAGATTGCCGATTCCATTCAGGGACCCTTAATCATAGCCGGCGACTTCAACGATGTCCCTGCCTCATACGCTTACAGAACAATCTGCGGCGACGATTTCAAGGATGCCGTGGCCAAGACCACCTTCGGCCCTATGATAACATATCATGCTCACGGCTTTCTCTTCCACATCGACCAGGTGCTTTACCGGGGCAAGCTCACGCCCAACAGCACCAAACGCGGCAGCCTGAAATGCTCTGACCACTACCCTGTCAGGGTCATCTTCAGCTACTGACACAGCTGTTGCCCTTACCGCAACAAAATCAAGTGATAGTGTTTTATGAGCTGTTTTTACCTTCGGTCTGCCGCAATCACCCGTATTTTCATTGCAGCATGCACGAATATCAGCGAATGTACGAGCTGTTCCTCCCCAGGTTCGGGAATATAAACAGATACGATAAAACCGCTAAAACAACAACAAAACACACATCCGTTTGCAATAACCGGGTTAAAATGATGCCTGCGCCGCGTTGCGTACCGTCAAACGTGAATCCGATATTTCTGAAATACACCTTGAATGGTACAGATAAAAATAATTTATTTCCCAGACGCCGAAACAAACTGCAAATTATCAAATTATTTGTTTTGAGATTAAATATAAACCAGTTTGTCAGTATTACATCTCGAATCTCCGTGATTTTTGGCAATATGTCATAAATCTTCAGATGCCATAACAACCAATATATGGGCATTAATGAAATTTTAAAAAATAATTGATGAAAAGTATTGCATAAGTGTTAAAAGTGTATTATATTTGCATCCGAATAACACATGGTATTGCTTGCAGCAGACAGAACCGGTGTTGTTCAACCTATATTGACCTTTAAATCGCAGTAAGAGATGAAACAATTTCTCAACGGAGTAATAGCCTTACTCCTCTTCTCATCACATCATGCAGCGCAGACTTGCCTGATGTGGTGAATCCGGGCGGCAGTCCGGTAACAACGCATCGCTCCCTTTCGGTGAAAGAAGTGAGCAACCGACTGAATGGCATTTGGGGAACTTTACCCAAGTCCAATCCCTCAACACGAAACTCAGACGTTCTGCCGGCGGATTCCATTTTCGCCTTACCCGGCGGAGAGTTTGATACCTTCTAAGATATTATAATTGATACACGCGCTTCAGTATCAGATGATACAGAAGAAGAATGTGACTGTGATCCATTATGCGGAGGTACTTCTTCGCTTACGTTCTATCGTAAGAACCACATGATAATCAATATACGGCCATGAAACAATCAGCCCTGTACAAGACAGTAGTTTCGCTCCTGTTGGTACTTATCGCACTCCCTCTTTGCATCTCATGCAACGATGATGCAGACCCTACACCCCCGAATGGACAGGCTTCCCCAAGAGTTGATTTTGATAGTATACATCCTTTAGTCTTGAGTTATAGCAATATGCTCGAGACATGGTCTGATACTACTTCAGTGTTGGACTACAGATACATTCGAGTAGCAGATGCTTGGAGAGGATTGGACATCAGGCTGGGGTCAGATGTACCTTATTATCCTTATTCGGATACTATGTCTCACAAAGAGCTTTTCCGGTATCTGATGAACATAAACAATGACACCTGTTACAAGGAAGGCGTTGAATATTTTAGGGAGATGTATCACAATTCGCACTTGCAACGAGTGTATATAGAAGATATAGTTGATTTGCAAGTGACAGCGGTAACAGATTTTGACAAAGATCATCCGGCCGGATCCGATCTTTCAGATTTATGCTACCTGTCATACGGTTCATCCTATAAATACGTTCAGGAAGGCTGTGTATTCAACGAACGCTCCATTGGTAATGGCATATATCCGGCTTTGAGGGAATATTACGAGACCGGTCCCGTCGATACAATATGGTGGAGAAAAGGTCGTTGGGATGGTGTGCTGAATAAACATTGCTGGGAACGTGGTGTCAGGGAAATACTCAACCATATAAAAGTTGCTGACATAAAGAACAATCGCTTGAAAATGGTTTCAGGTTTAGAACCTACTTTGTCGTTTTCAGTGAAGCCGGCGCAGCGGTGCAAGATTGAAATAACGCGCACTATACAGATACCCGGAGGCATATTCCCGGCTCGTGTAAGCAAAGGCGTCAGAATCATAGAATAAAGCTTCACAAAGGGGCATTTTCAATGCCTTTGCCTTTGCGGGAGGTGTGTCATAATTATGATACACTTCCTTTTAGTTTAAATTTTACCCGAACGTAGAGACCCACGGCTCACGCATCCGTCATAATGCGAGCAGTCTGCAACCAATATACGAATCTTCGCGATACAATGACGGACACACGAGCAATCTACAATCAATATGCAAAACCCCATGGCTAAATGACGGACGCACGAGCCGTGCGTCCCTACGTTCGCGAAATTTGACACACCTTCTTATATTATTAGCTAAAATACACCGCCGAAATCAGAAAATGCATCAAAATGATTTTTCCGGACAGCAATTATTAAAAACAACAGGGGTCGTGTCGGTCTTGACACGGCCCCTGAAATTCTTCCTGTCGGCAAATGTTATTTGCGGTGTACTATGCGGAGGCGTTTCACGCTGCCGTCGGCATATTTGCGTACTACGAGGTAGATGTTGCCGCTGACGAGGTCAGTCTCTCGTACAGCTATACCGTTGACGGTGAAGTAATGCTCTTCCACAATTTCAAGCAGCGTGGCGTCGTTGATGTCAGCACCGGCTGTCTTGTCGATGTAAAGCTCATATTTCTTGGAGTGTTCACCGGCTGTTGCGGTCAGCGTAACGGCGCCGCAATATGCGTCGTTGGTTACGTGGATGCGGTTGCCGTCAATGCGCAATACCGGACTCGGGCCGCTCCATACCAGACCTTCGGGGCAGCCTACGTTGAAGCTGCGGGTTACCTTGGCCTCCGTGTCACCGGCGGTGAGGTGGATGGCTGCACTGTGAACCTTGGCAAGGTTATGGTCGGCAAATACCCGCAATACCGGATATGAGTAGTTATCGGCCGAGGTCCATTTGGCACCCAAGTTGAGAGTGGCCAGTTCGGCGCGGGTGAGCTGACGGCCTACAGGTGTGAGCATGCTTGCCGAAACGCCTTCAAGATAATAAGTATCGGTTACCGAGCAATCCGTGCTCCAATAGCTCTCAACTTCCGGATTGGCGAAGTCAATGCCAATGATGGCACCGCTGACGTCGGCATCAGCCTCAACCTTGCCCACATTATAGCAGCGTGTCATGTTGAAAATGCCGTTGCCGTTGTTGGTGCCGGAGAAGGTCTGACCCACGAGGCCGCCTACCTGATTGGCACCCTTCACAGAGCCTACATTGTAGCAGTCAATGAAAGTGCCGCCCGAAGCACCTGCAAGGCCGCCTATGGCATGACCGGTGGCACTGCTGCCCGATTCGGTGGTGCCTTTCAGCGTACATGTAGTGGCTACGTTGCCGAAGTTGACACACTGTTCAACCACGATCTGATTCTTCTGGCTGGTGCCCACAATGCCGCCGATGCGGTTTGTGCCGCCGG
>UMAL01085880.1_pt1 | contig 18521 bp, 16 predicted proteins | sample 1963691 | NCBI WGS metagenome assembly UMAL01 (sample SAMEA4835914, study PRJEB28245) | human gut metagenome | biome: gut microbiome; material: fecal sample | place: Denmark | collected 2008
CTTTATCCGCATCCAAAATTGCTACCAGTGTAATTTCCGGAATATCCAGTCCCTCTCGCAAAAGGTTGATCCCCACCAGCACATCAAAGACATCCAGACGCAGGTCACGGATGATCTCCGCCCGCTCTAACGTATCGATATCCGAATGCAGATATTTTACCCGGATGCCTACTTCCCGCATATAATCGGTCAGATCTTCTGCCATCCGTTTTGTCAATGTCGTAACCAGTACCTTATGATGCCCGGAAATTTCTTTTTTTACTTCTGCTAAGAGATCGTCTATCTGTCCCTCCACTGGACGGACATCCACTTCCGGATCCAACAGTCCTGTCGGACGGATGATCTGCTCTGTCCGCAGCAGCTCATGCTCATCTTCATATACGTTTGGCGTTGCAGATACAAACAGCATCTGATCGATCTTACTCTCAAATTCCTCAAAGTTCAGTGGACGGTTGTCTTTTGCCGATGGCAGACGGAATCCATAGTCCACCAGTGTGGATTTTCTTGCCTGGTCTCCTGCATACATACCACGCACCTGCGGTATTGTGATATGCGACTCATCCACTATGATCAGATAATCATCTGTAAAGTAGTCCATTAAAGTATGTGGTGTTGCTCCTGCCGGACTTCCCGCCAAATGTCTGGAATAGTTCTCGATTCCACTGCAAAATCCGGTCTCTTTTAACATTTCTATATCAAAATTTGTTCTCTCTGCAATCCGCTGTGCCTCTAACAGCTTGTCCTCGCCCTTAAAATATTTTACGCGCTCTTCTAATTCTTTTTCTATATCCACACAGGCACGATTGATCTTTTCCTGCGGCACGACGTAGTGGGATGCCGGGAAGATGGAGATATGCTCTAACCGGCTCTTGATCTCTCCGGTCAGCACATCGATCTCGGTAATTCTGTCTATCTCATCTCCAAAAAATTCCACACGCACTGCCGTATCACTGTTATTTGCCGGAAAAATCTCCAACGTATCTCCATGCACCCGGAAGGTTCCTCTTCCAAAGTCCATCTCATTTCTTGTATACTGTATATCTATCAACGCCCGGATGACATCATCCCTGTCTTTTTCCATTCCCGGACGCAGAGATACCATCATTCCCATATAGTCTTCCGGACTTCCCAAACCGTAAATACAGGAAACGCTAGCTATCACGATGACATCTTTCCGCTCCACCAACGCGGCGGTCGCCGACAGACGCAGTTTATCGATTTCCTCGTTGATTGAGGAATCTTTTGCGATATAAGTATCCGTGGACGGCACATATGCCTCCGGTTGATAATAATCATAATAGGAAACAAAATATTCCACAGCGTTTTCCGGAAAGAATTCTTTGAACTCCCCATACAACTGTGCCGCCAATGTCTTATTATGCGAGATAATCAGTGTCGGCTTATTCAGTGCAGCTATGACATTTGCCATCGTAAATGTTTTTCCCGAACCCGTAACTCCCAGCAGGGTCTGGAACTGGTTGCCCTCCTGAAAGCCCTTCACCAGTGCCTCAATCGCCTGTGGCTGGTCACCGGTTGGCTGATATTTTGATACTAATTTGAAATGCTCCATAAAAAATTTCTCCTGATCATATCCTGTTATCTATCTGTAATGCTTGCAATTTTTTGCAATATGAATGTTTTGGATCTGTTCTTATTATTGTTACCTGTTTAGTATATCATTCAATATAAAAAAAGTACAGAACAAAATCGAATGTTTGTTCTGTACTTTTTTATGTAATTCTTTTTTCTGCAATTTGTTCATCAGAATTCTGTTAGTTAGCATCACATATTTTTATATTATCTATATGTTGCCTTTGAAATTTTTATATGTTTCAGCCATTTCGCATCCTGCCGAGACCAATGTTTTTCATCTTGAAGCCATTTAAACTTGTTCTCTTTTAAAAACAACCATAAGTTTCTATCATTCAACAACGATTTGGGTCCTATCGTAATATTTTCAATTATTTTATGATTACAATTTTTAAAACAAATTTCTCGATATGGTAAAATGTGCTTATTATTTGTTCTAAACTTAACTTCACTAATCTTATCCAAATCTGTATCGTTAAATGGACAAGATATTCTATATTCACGCTCTTCTCGAAATGCCGGGTTTTTACATATCATTGAATCTTCCAAAAGGTAAGATACCAATATTCTAACTTTATTATAAATTAAATTTTCTTTTCCCCTGTCAATTTCTTTTTCCAAATTATCAAGACAACTATCAATCTCTTTTCCATCTAATAATTCCATCTGTTTTTCCAGGTCATATATTATATCCTTTCCCGACAACAAATTACTATACGCCAACAATTGATCTACATTTATTCCTATAGCAACTCCTTGTCCATCATCAGCATAGGAGCGCCATTGGCTCAAAACATCATTCTCTTTAGATAAGCATAAAATATACGGAAAATCTATTTCTTGTATAATACTTTTTATTATCTTTTCTATTTGCTCCCATTTTTCCAATGTCTTTTGATACTTTCCTTTTTTAATAGCATACGCTTCAACCAATTCCAAAAACCATAGAATTTCTGCTGAATCATTCATTGATAAAGGATTTCCTAATCGCAGTGTTGATGTTTGTATAATATTAAAAAATGTATCTACTGAGCAATAATGATAATATATTCTTTCATCCATCATAAACTCCCCTTTCAGTATTTCTAATTTATATATTTATTTTCTACCATATTATTAAGCAAAAAGTGCAGAGCAAGCTCAAACCCTTCGCCGTCCGGCAAATTCACATCTAAAAGGATCACGTCCGCACCTTCTTTTAATTCTCTATCATCCTCAACGATCAGTATTTTTCTCATGATTTTTCTTTATCTTTTCCTCCCACTCATGCAGACGTTTTGCTGCCTCCGGATTCTGTTTTTCCAATCTGTGCTCTAAGCGGACACGGCTTGCCTCTAAACGTTCTAAGACCTCCGGATGTTCCTTTTGTACCTGTTCCATGATCCTGCGTCGTCTCTTTTCGATCAGTTCGAGGATCACGGCACGGTTATCCTGTGCACTCAGATTCTTAGAAAGCTCATCCATGTGCAACTCCATACGTCTTAGGAACTCGTCCTCGTCAATCACACCAAGGCTGTGCCAGGTTTCCATATATTTTTCTAAGCCCTGCTCTGCTAAATTCTCTAAATCCGGCATCTTTTGAATATTTTCTAAGACAAGGTGTACCCGCTTTTCAATCTCTTCTACCGTATCTTCGCCAAACGCCCAGGTGAACTCTTCCAACGTATTTTCCGCTTCTGCCGGAATACTCATTAAGAATTTCTGTTTTCTCTCATCCAGCCCGCTCAGTACATACGGCTCCTGCAGTCCTGCATCGTGAAGTGCCGCCGTAATGGTACGCCGCACGTGTCCTTCCTCGATCAGATGACCAATGCCTAACTTTCGCATCTGTACATTGACGGTATCCATGTGCTCTGTCAGATAAAAACGGATGCCGCGTTTTTGCAGATTTTCCGCTAACAGTTCTAAGCGGTCTGCTGCTGTAATGTCGATTCCCGTGACCGCTCCCGCATCCACGATCACTACTTTGGTATCGTCCTTGATATGACTTTCAATATCCTCCTGAAAAATCTTTATATTTGCAAAAAAGAGACTTTCGCTGAACTGATAGATCAGCACATGTTCGATCTCATAAGCATAGCGGTTTTTCTTTCTGTCATAAAAACCCTCCCTGCCCGGAATGACTCCCAAAAACGCTCTTGGAGGATTCGTTGCCCGAAGGATCACAGCCACAAAAGAGAGTAACATTCCGATAATGACTCCGTAAATGGTTCCAAGTAACAGCACGCCTAAAAAAGCCGCCACAAAAATATAAAATTCATTTTTGCTGACTTCATAGAGGCGCTTCGCTAAATCAAACTCTACCACCTTCATCAGTGCGGAAATAACGATCGCCGTCAGCACCGGAACCGGAAGATAGCCGATAAAGCCGGTTCCAAACAGCAGTAACAGTATCATGGACAATCCTGCCGTGATGGATACCACCTGTGTCTTTCCACCATACTGCTCATTCATAGAAGTCCTCGATATGCTTCCGTTGACCGGACAGCAGCCCACAAATGCCGCCGCTAAGTTGCTGACACCACAGGCAAGGATCTCCCTGTTGTCATCAATTTTATAACCATTCTTAAATGCAAAATTATTTTCCGACAAAAGTGTTTCCGCCATGATGACTACCGCCACCATCAATCCGCGTCCCGCTGCCTGTGTCAGATTGACCATTCCCAGTTCCGGGAAGAAAAAAGAAGGCATTCCCGGCTCTACTTCTGCTAACAGGCGTACCCCATACTCATCAATATGACAGACACAGGTCAAAAAGACTCCGGCAGCCATGACGACCACCGCCATCGGAAACTTCGGAGCAAATTTTCTCACTACCACGATTGCCACTAAGGAAGATACCCCAAGAATAACCGAAACTATGTTAATATTTTCACATGCTTTGATGATATGGCGTATCAGTTCTACCAACTCTCCCGAACCGGAACTGCTTCCTAAGATTTTCGGGATCTGCATGAGGATGATCGTCACGGCGATTCCGCTGATGAAGCCTCCCATGACAGGCGTAGAAATAAAATCCACTATTTTCCCCGCATGGAATAAATAAAAGACCAGCAGCCACACACCCGCAAACAGCGCCACCATCGGCACAAACTGCATTGCCTCTTCCGATGCCGGTGCAATGCCAAGCGTCGCTAATGCCGCACCTACGATCGCCGCCGGTGCTGCATCGACTCCCATGATAAACTGTGGCGACGTAGAAAAAATCGCAAATAACAAAATCGGAAATACCGAACCGTAAAGTCCGTAAACTGCCGGAAGTCCTGCCACTTCCGCGTATCCCATCGCAATCGGTATGGACACTGCCGCCATGATGATGCCCGAAAGGATATCTTTTGGCAGATACTGTACTTTATAATTTTTGCATGTGTGAAATAGTCCTGTCTTCATTCCAATCTCTCCCTGAATTTCTTTCATCATTTTATTGATAAATTTCTTATTAATAAATTTCCAATGAATCCTTTCCTCTTATATGGTATACATCGCTCTCCGACAATGTCGGACTTTAAGAGCCTGTCCATAGAATCGAAACAGGGAATGCCTCGTCTTCCGATGCACTCCCTGTTATTTTTACCTGATTTTCTTTAGCGTCTTCCGCAACACTGTTTGTATTTCTTTCCACTGCCACATGGACATGGATCATTCGGATATACCTTTGCTGTCTCACGGCGCTTTGGAGTCGCTGCCACAGAATCATCTTTATTCGTTCCGGTTACTTTTGCAACCTGTTCTCTCTCTACCTTCTGCTCAATGCGGACATGGAAGAGAAGTCTTACGGTATCTTCCTGAATGTTCGCGATCATATCATCAAACATATCAAATCCGCTCATCTTGTATTCTACTAACGGATCTTTCTGTCCATATGCCTGCAACCCGATACCCTGACGGAGCTGGTCCATATCATCAATATGATCCATCCATTTTCTGTCGATAACCTTTAATAAGATCACACGCTCTAATTCACGCAGTGCTTCCGGTTCCGGGAACTCTGCTTCTTTTGCTTCGTACAGCTTCACTGCCTGTTCTTTCAGCTTATGCTTTAACTCTTTGACATCTTTTACTTCATCTGTCAGTGCTGCCGTGATCGGTTTTAACGGAATGATCGGAAGTAACAGCTCATTCAGTTCTGTTAAATTCCAGTCCTCTTTTGGAATATCGGAAGAAATACAGATATCGATTGTATTTTCCACACGATCCGTGATCATCTTATAGATCACATCCCGCATACTTTCACCGTTTAATACGCGGCGGCGCTCTTCGTAGATGATTTCTCTCTGATCGTTCATAACCTGGTCATATTCTAGCAGATTTTTACGAATACCAAAGTTGTTACCCTCGATCTTCATCTGTGCTTTTTCAATCGCATTGGTCAGCATCTTATGCTGGATCTGTTCATTTTCCGGAACACCAAGCGTATTGAATACTTCCATCAGCTTCTCAGAACCGAACAGACGCATCAGATCGTCCTCTAAGGAAATGAAGAACTGGGATTCACCCGGATCTCCCTGACGGCCGGAACGTCCACGCAACTGGTTATCAATACGTCTGGATTCGTGACGCTCTGTACCGATGATCTTCAGACCGCCCGCAGCGCGTGCTTCATCGTCTAACTTAATATCGGTACCACGGCCTGCCATGTTGGTTGCGATCGTAACTGCTCCGTGCAATCCGGCATCTGCTACGATTTCTGCTTCCATTTCATGGAACTTCGCATTTAAGACCTTATGCTGAATTCCTGCTTTTTTCAAAAGCCGGCTGATCTCCTCGGAAATATCAATGGTAATGGTTCCGACCAATACCGGCTGACCTTTTTCATGTGCCTTGATCACTTCCTCAACTACTGCATGATATTTTTCTTTTTTCGTCTTATAAACGGCATCCTGTAAGTCCTCACGGATAACCGGTTTATTCGTAGGAATGACGATAACGTCCATTCCGTAAATATCACGAAACTCTTTTTCCTCTGTTAAAGCGGTACCTGTCATACCTGCTTTTTTATCATATTTATTAAAGAAGTTTTGGAAAGTAATGGTTGCTAATGTCTTACTTTCTCTCTTAACCTTTACATGCTCTTTTGCCTCAATTGCCTGATGCAGTCCGTCAGAATAACGGCGGCCCGGCATGATACGTCCGGTAAACTCATCTACGATCAATACCTGATCATCCTGAACGACATAGTCCTGATCGCGGAACATCAGATTGTGTGCACGGAGTGCTAAAATAATATTGTGCTGGATTTCTAAGTTGTCCGGATCTGCAAGGTTGTCAATCTTAAAGAACTGCTCTACCTTCTTCACACCATCCTGTGTCAGGTTTACGACTTTATCTTTTTCATTTACGATAAAATCTCCGCTCTCTTCCACTTCAATTCCCATGATGGCATCCATCTTGGAAAACTCCTGGCTCTCTTCGCCTCGTACCAATTGTCTTGCTAAAATATCGCAGGCTTCATAAAGACTGGTAGATTTTCCACTCTGACCGGAAATAATAAGCGGTGTTCTCGCTTCGTCGATCAATACGGAGTCAACCTCGTCGATAATTGCATAATGAAGGCCTCTTTGTACCAGCTGCTCCTTGTAAATGACCATGTTGTCTCTCAGATAGTCAAATCCAAGTTCATTATTCGTAATATAAGTAATATCACAGTTATATGCCTCGCGGCGCTCATCGTTGTCCATACTATTCAGAACCACACCTACAGTCAGTCCTAAAAATTCATGAACTTTTCCCATCCACTCAGCATCACGTTTTGCCAGATAATCATTGACGGTAACGATGTGTACACCTTTTCCTTCCAATGCATTCAGATATGCCGGAAGTGTGGATACCAAGGTCTTACCTTCACCGGTTTTCATCTCCGCAATACGTCCCTGGTGCAGTACCACACCACCCATAAGCTGTACACGGTAGTGCTCCATGCCAAGAACACGTCTTGCTGCCTCTCTTACTGTTGCAAATGCCTCCGGAAGCAGATCGTCTAATGTCTCGCCTTCTTCTAAACGTTTCTTATACTCTTTTGTTTTATCTCTCAGTTCTTCATCAGACAATGCCATCATGGAGTCCCGCATTGCCTCAATCTTGTCTACGATTGGATTTACAATTTTAAGTTCCCTGTCACTATGCGTGCCAAACAATTTTTCTGCTATCTTCATATTCGATCTCCTATCGTCTCTGCCATCTTTCCCATAGCAGTCTTTCCTAAAATAAAAAATACTTGCATATAGAGAATATTTTATCACGATTTCCCCAGTGAAACAATACATAATCCCCCATAAAGCTATGAACGAATTATTAAATTTTTGTAAAAATGACTTCCTATTATAAACTTCATGCTATAATATCAACGGATTCGGGTTTCAATATTGTATTTCAAAAACATTTTTCACAGATTGCACAAATGAGATATGGAAGGTTTCTTTTTGTGCAATGGAAATGAAACTCAGGAAATCATGAAGTCCTCTGGCGAACATGATTTCTGCTTTCGGAGGTTCATTGGAATGTTCTGCACAAGGAAACGTGGAATATCTCATTTGTGCAGGCTGTGAGCGGTATCGTTAAGATACAATATTGAAGCCCGAATCCGGCACTCAAAATCGTTTGAGTAAAAAACAAACATTTTACAAAATTCAAAGGAGGAACATTTATGTATACTTATCATACGAAAGGAACCTGTTCAAAACAGATCGATATTGAATTAGATGGCAACATCATCAAACATGTAAAATTCTACGGTGGCTGTGACGGAAACCTGCAGGCGATCCCAAAACTGGTAGAGGGCATGACGATTGACGAAGTAGAGAAAAGGCTGAGCGGCATCTCCTGTAACGGCCGTCCGACTTCCTGTGGTGATCAGTTAGCAAGAGCCTGTCGCGAGGCATACGAAGCATCCAAATAATTCGTTTTTGTTGTACTAATTGTTTGTTGTATTCTCAACTTTCAGACAATTTATTATTTATTTAAAAATTTTAAAATTTCTTGTTGACAAACTTCCTTCTATCTGTTAATATAAAATCAACAAAAGAACAGAAGACAAATAAAAAAACAAGGAGGTACAGTCCAATGGGAACATAAGACTACAACGAAAAAGCATTTAAGAATGGCAGTTTTCATAATCTGAAATTCAAAGAAGGATAAAAGGATAAAGTCGAATACCAATCGAACAAAGAACTTAACAGGAAGAGTTCATAAGCCGGAAAGAATAAAGATTTTGGAATCCGATTTCAAAAATGAAAAAAGAACTTCAGCACCTCGTGAAAAAGCTGAATTCAAAAAATCTCCAACACAATCGCGATTGGATGATTTATAAAAAATAAAAACAAGGAGGTACGGTCCACCAAAAACGTAAGCTAAACCCAAAAAGAAACACAAGAAGAAAGTGAGGACAGTCCATTGGATTATGAAGTTTAAAGGCATCATCTTTGAAGAACTTATTCAAAGGTGGTGCTTTTTTTGTGTGATTTTTTATGTCTGCTTTTAGCGGCAACTGCTACCCTGCATATCTGACGGATACATTCCGACTCCATGCATACGATCCACGCATAAGCTGAGAGGTATCAACCAGGGATGCAAACCTTGACATTCTCCCTGCGGATTGCTATAGTAGCAACGTTAACGTATAACTACATAAGATTATAGGACGCAGGAGGTTTTATTATGTCCAATTTTTTTGCTTTTGCAACAAAAAACAGCTGGGATGAAGATGTCTTTCAGCTTACTACCGGTGGTATTCTCACCATTGTTGCACTGATCGTTTTCTTAATCGTAGCTGCTCTTTTTATTCATAGTCGTAAGGGCTCCCACAAGCTTTCCACAAAGCAGTTAGTATTTTCTGCTGTTGCCATGGCACTTGGAACCGTAACATCTATGATTAAGCTGTTTCACCTTCCAATGGGCGGCTCCATTACGCTGTTCAGTATGCTGTTCATTGTATTGATCGGTTACTGGTACGGTCCCGAAGTCGGTATTATGACTTCTGTTGCTTACGGACTTTTACAGTTCGTCATCGATCCGGTCTTCTATTCCATTCCACAGTTGCTGGTAGATTATCCTCTGGCTTTTGGTGCATTGGGATTATCCGGTTTCTTCCATGACTCCAAACACGGACTGATCAAAGGCTACATCGTCGGTGTGCTCGGGCGATATGTCTTTGCATTTTTATCAGGACTCTTATTCTTTGCTGCATACGCAGAGGGAAGCGGAATGAGCGCTCCGGTTTATTCCTTAGTTTATAACGGATTCTATTTAATACCGGAAGCCATCATCACTTTAGTGATCATTGCAATCCCTGCTGTCAGCAAAGCATTGCAGCACATCCAGCAGCTCGCCCGTGAATAATCTACAGATCATCCTTTAACTGCTGGTATACTTCGGATGTCTTCTCGTCTTTATCGGCTGAGAAGATATAACATCCGTCTTCCGTCTGAATCAGGATAAATGCCTGATTCTGCGGATTGACATTCATCCGGCATTCGCCAAATCCTTCCACATTATAGATTCCCCTTTGTAAATTATCCATACCGGTTCCAAATACTTTACTGTTGCTTGGAAGTTTATCTAAGAACATAATAAACTGCATTGTATCGACATCTATCGTGTAATTCGTTCTTGTCTGTCCCGATTTCAGGACTCCGTCTTTATAAGTAAGTGTCAATGGAAGTGATTGTGCACGGACTAAATATACTCCAAACACCAATAACAGAGCGATCAGTACCCAGGCTAACACGCTCAGGAATTTTCCCATTGGTTTTGCATGGTTGATACAGGTTCCGACTCCGATCTTTTTTTCGCCATTCAGACGCGTATCACCCGGATTATAATAAAAAATTCCATGTCTCCACTGCTCATCAATCTGTGGAAGGGAACATCCATCCATATAATGATGTTCTGCTTTCAATGTTTTTACTCTGGCATTCGCAACCCAATATGGCAGATAGCTACATACGACCAACAGTAAAAATAGGATCATCCAAAGCAATACCTGTACTGTTCCATTGTCTGTTCCAAACATCACTGCCGGCGCAGCCACAAAGATCACTGTGAAAATTCCCAGCATCGTCATATATTTTTTCTGAACCCCTTTGATCTCCTCGTTTTCTAATTTTTCATTTGGAACCGTAATTGAAAAAATCTCATTTTCTCCCGGATTCTTTGCTTTCCACATAATTCCAAACTGAGCGATTAATACGATATAATAACAAACTGCAATGATAATGCTGACGTTCATGCCAACTGCTCCTTTCTACTACCTACTCTGCTTTTTATGATCAGCGTCCCTTCATGGCCGCCTTACATTCATACATCTTCTGATCTGCCCGCTTGATCGTATCGTGAATATCATGATTAGACTTTTTATCATACGCTGCATAACCGGATGCTACAGACATTTTATTTTCAAAAAATCTTCCATTCAATGCCTCGATCCTGTCGTTCATTCCTCTTCGTAACTCCATGAATTCTTCTTCGGTAACACCTTCTGTTACTGCACAGAATTCATCTCCACCGATCCGATAGACTTTTCCATACATACCGAAAATATCCTGAATGATCTCGCTGCATACAATAATGTAATAATCTCCGGTCGCATGACCATGTGTATCGTTAAAATATTTCAGATTGTTCAGATCGAACATAACTGCTGCCGACTTTTGTGTTGCTTCATATGACATCAAATCATGTTCAAATGCTGTACGGTTAGAAAGTTTTGTCAGTGCATCGATTCTTGCTTCCTTCGAGATACTTTCAAACTGCTCACCTAAACGCATCAGGTGAACGGAATTCTGAAATACAATGCAAAGCATGATCACGATATAGGCCAGTAGGGCATATCGGCTCAATCTTGCAGAATCCACCGTCTCACACTGCAGATAACGTACCATATCATATCCCACAAAAAACAGAAGTTCACCCAGACACAGCCCCTGTATGATCATTCTTCTTCGCTCTTTTTTCTTACCCTGTACAATCCGTTTTCCAACAATCCAGAGCATCCAGAGGAATCCGATACCGTAGACAACGTATGCCATCCATATGGTTTCCCTATAATCTCTGATCCCCAAAAACTGCAGAACCGTTGTCACTACAAGTATCACCACATTGGCAACACAGATTCCATCGTATATCTTACTTTCTTCTACTTCACAGAAATTTTTCACAAATGAAACCAGTGGAATTAAAAGCATCTGGAATACGATAAATGCCACCTGATTTCCCCTCACATTCTGGGCATAGATCAGAGCGATGATCTGTGTCTGAATACCGGACCAGAATGCCACAACAATAGAAAACACTCCCAGCCAGTATAAATAATCCGGCACATGGAGTTCCCGCTGGAAATACATCAATCCGATAATAATTGCCAGTCCAATGGCAAACATCAATATTGATGCAAACAGAGCCAAAGAACGGTCTGTAATAATATCAACGACAATCTTTGCACTGTCGCCATATATAATATCCGGAAGATTCTCTGCTTTATCTTCGTAGACCGGTTCTAACTCAATGGTTAGTGTCTTTCCTGCATACTCCGACGAAAGATTGATAAAAGTCCAGGTTGTTCCCGGTGTCTTACTGGTTTTTTCATAGTCCTTTGGAATATTAAAAGAATAGACCATTTCATTATCCACATAAGCATGTATCACATTATGTCCCATATAAAATGCTACCGTGTCACCATGTGCAATCTCCTGCGGAAGCTGTTTTTTTAATATGAATTTTGTCTCATTATTTTTTCTTGGAAGTGTATTGGGGAGCTCCTTATAAAACTTTTCCTGTTTTCCTATCTGAACTGTCCAGTTGTCATCGTAACTTCTCTGCTTCGCATTCGTAAGGGTATTTCCTTCATCTTTTGCGCTTACAATCAAAACAACGGCCAGTAGCAATCCGACAATGGCCGTTATAATATATTCTTTAAAAAACTTCATATGCTCACCTGCTCCTGTGTCGCATATAGCTTCCTATATGTAACTGTAAATTTATATATATTGTACCATAGACCCCTTGCAGATTCAATGAAATAATGCCCTTTCCGGCAGTTTCCCCGCATTTACAATCCGTCGGTTTTCCTATATTTACGTTCATGATTGTGCGACTTTTTATTGTTTTTTTCATTTAATATTTATCTTTTTATTGTTTTCACATAAATTTCACAATTTTATTAGCACTCATCTATTGACAGTGCTAATAATTAGTGCTATAGTTTTACTTGAACAAAGGAAATAGATAAATAAGAAAATCGAAACCGAGTTCAAACATAACTTCAACACTTCGGATTCTCCGACAGTGCTTAAATATCAACAACGTCATAGAAAGGAGACATGACTTATGATGATGCCTAGTATTTTTGGAGAAAACTTATTTGATAACTGGATGGACTTCCCATTTGAAGATGAATTCTTTGGTAAGAAGAATCCTCTGTATGGAAAACATGAAAAGAACCTTATGAAGACAGATGTCCGCGAAACCAAAGACGGCTATGAAGTAGACGTTGACCTGCCGGGATTTAAGAAAGACAATATCTCAGCACAGCTTCAGGATGGTTACCTTACCATTTCTGCCAGCAAAGGTCTCGATAAGGATGAACAGGAAAAAGACGGAACCTACATCCGCAAAGAGCGCTACAGCGGCAGCATGAGCCGTAGCTTCTATGTAGGCGAAGGCGTTACCCAGGACGATGTTCATGCAAAATTTGAGGACGGAATCCTCAGACTGAGCCTTCCTAAGAAAGATGTAAAATCTCTTCCAAAGGACAACTACATTGCAATTGAAGGATAATTCTCCTTTAATAAGTTCCTTTCAGAAACATAATCTCTAGCGAAAAATCCGGGTGCCGACTGGCACCCGGATTTTTTTATCAATCTTTCTTATAACGCCACATAATGATTGCCGTCACCAGCATTAAAATGCTGATCTGTATTCTCCGCAGACCGGCACATATCCTAATCCGTTCATACCGCACTCTTCTTTCATTTCATTCTGATCTTTATCGTTTTTAGATTAACACCTTTCGAAAAATCCCGTCAACATTTTTCACGCATCTGATAACGGAAGGTCAGATAGAAGATGATTCCTTTCGCTACGGAGGTCAGCGTCAATGCCCACCAGATTCCATCCAGTCCTAAAGATGTACGGCTTAAAACCATTGCCAATGGGATTCGCATAGAAGTAGCCGTAATACTGATCACGCTGCACAATTTTGTCTTGCCAAGGCCGGACAACGCTCCGATCGTCATCAGTTCCACGCACATAAATGCTTCGCTGAATCCGATGATGATCAGATAACTGATGGCTATTTCCATGGCTTTTTCTTCATGGAAAAACACTCCGGCTATCGGCCCCGGAAAAATAATAAATGCCAGCATGATCAAAGCTCCCCAGATGGCTACCGTCCAAAAGGATATCCGATAGCCTTTCTGCACACGGTCCATTTTTTTCGCACCATAGTTCTGTCCGACAAAGGCATTTAATGCCGCCGCAAATCCGTCTGCCGTATTCCAAGAAACAGATTCTATCTGTCCGCCCACCCGCTGGGTTGCGATCGCTTCTGCACCAAACGCTGCCACCATCCTGGTCAGCACCATGGAGATCATACAGTATACCATTCCCTGTATTGCCGTAGGACCTCCGATCTTACAGATGTTTCCAAGTTCTTCTTTGGAAAACGGTTTAAAAAGGCGGATTCCTTTGAGTACATTTTCTTCTTTTTTCGAACGGAATACTCCGACCATCATCACAAACATAACGACAAACTGTGCGCTGACCGTCGCAACTGCTGCTCCTGCTACTTCAATCCTCGGAAACGGCCCTACTCCTAAGATTAAAAGAGGATCTAATAACAGGTTGATGAGCAGTCCGATAAAGTTTGCTACAAACGGTGTCTTAGAATCTCCCTGCGCCGTATACAATCCGGTCAGTGTCAGGTTTAAAAAGGAAAACAGGATCAGACCGCAGGTGATGCGCATATATATTTTTGCATCTAGGATTGTTTTTACACCCTCTAATTTAAAAAATCCGACCAGCGGATCTGTAAACAACAGACTGACTGCCGCAAAGGCAAGTCCTAAAAGGATTGAAAGCTGCACGGCTGTCTTAGCATACCGATGTGCCTGCTCTTTATCTCCGCGTCCAAGGCACTGTGCCACATGCACCTGTCCACCCATGCGGGCAAGTGAAGCAAGTCCCTGTGACAGCCAAACATACATGCCGCCGACTCCCACCGCTGCCACTGCCTTAGAGCCTAACAGTCCGATCCACGCCATATCCGTGATATTATAAAGTGTTCCTAAAAAGGAAGAGATCATGATCGGCACCGCTAGTCCGGTCAGTGATTTTAAGATCGGCCCCTCTGTAAGCGGAACCTGCTTTTGTATCTTCATTTGTATTGCTCCTTCTATATGATCAAAATTTCTCGTTTTTTCATTTCAGCCACGGAATAGCTTAAATCATTTTTTCCGATCTTTCAATATCATTTTACTTCCTTTTTTTATAAAAAGGGTATAAAATAAGACAAAGAATTACGAATAAATACGAAAAAATATACGAAAGAGGTGTTTTTATCCATGAAAAGGAAACGATTTGGTGCGTTACTTTTAGCACTGACACTGACACTGTCTCTGATCGCTCCCGGCACCTGTCCGACTGTTCATGCCATGACAGTTTTAGAGACAGATACTTCCACTGCTTCTGACGGCTGCACCATGTTAGGCATCTATGGCTCTTACTACAGCAATGCCAAAGAGGCTTTGGACAAAATTAACGATATCCGGAAAGAGGCCTGCACTGCAGGAAATGTACCGGACCCGAGGAATCCGGAAAGAATGTTAACGCCAAGTGACTATTCCCCACTGAAATGGTCCAGTGACTTAGAGCGTGTTGCCAGAATCCGTGCTGCGGAAGCCGGTATTGCTTATCACTTTATGGATTCCGGACATCAGCGGCTGAACCAAAAGGAAATTTCAGACATCGTCTACAATGGTCATCATTCTTCTGCAGAAGATCTTTCCTATTATGACAATAAGGATATGATCGAGGGAATCCTCTTATGGTATATGGAGAAAAGAGACTGGGTAAATCAGGATTACTCAAAGACCACCGGTCACTATACCAGTATCATCAATCCTAACAATACTTATATCGGACTGGGCGGATTTTATACAGAAGCAACCCCATATCCTGCTACATTAGCAGGAGAGCTTTCCGCTACCTCCGAACAGGGACTCGATGAAACGATGCTCTCTGCTCCTAAGGATGTAATGCAAAAAATCGAGGTTTCTGATGACTTTATCAAAAACAACCTGTTAGATGGCACAACCACGATCGAGACAGACCAGACAACTACTCTGACTCCGATGGTACAGATTCAACGCAGGTCCACCCGAAAGCTCTGGATGCTAGGCACCTTTACTTATTCATCCTCCAATACGGCTGTTGCCAAGGTTGCAAACACCGGTGTTGTGACCGGAGTTACTGATGGTACTGCCACGATTACCGTTCGATCAGGCAATCATGTCATTGCTTCCACGGAGGTTACGGTGAAGTGTGCACATCCTTTAAAAATGACATCTTCTACTCCATCCACCTGTCAACGTGCCGGAGAACGTGTCTACTACTGTAGTGTTTGCAACAAAACCACGAAACAGACGCTTCCGTTAGCTGCACATGACTATGTGTATGGTACTGCTGACTCCAGCGGAAAATGTACCGGTGTATGTTCTGTGTGTAAAGATAAAGTTACGATCACACCACCAACTTCTTTTTCACTGCTCTGGGTAAATGAGTCTTTCGGATATGCTGAGTATAGCGATGATTTTCCAAAGTATAACCCGATCCCGTCTACGATCGAATGCTATATAAGCGGGGTCAAAGGCGATGAAAATTATTGCGATATGGTCATTGAATCCTCCGATGAGTCGGTACTCCTTCCACCGGATCAGGTCTATCCGAATGCACCTTTGAATCCGATACAGGTAAAAAAACCGGGAATTGCAACACTGAGCATTTATCCAAAATATAACCCGCGTATTAAAAAGACTTTTATTGTCCGGGTCGGTGATGCCGGAAGTGTTGACATAGCTCTTGCTGAGGTAACACTGTCCCCAAACTCCTATACTTATAGTGGAAAATCCTGCACCCCGGCGGTGAATGTCTCTTATTATGGCACACCTCTGACACAGGGAACCGATTACACCGTTTCCTATGAAAATAATATTGCTGCCGGAACTGCCGTGGTTACCGTTTCAGGAAAAGGCATTTTCAAAGGAAGTATCCAGAAAAATTTTACGATCAAAAGTGCAAGCACAAACGCCCATACACATCAGGCGGTCAAAACTCCTGCCGTTGCAGCAACCTGTACAACTCCGGGACACACCGAGAGTTCCTACTGCTCTGTCTGCGGTGCTGTGATCAAAAGCCAGACATCTCTGCCTGCTAAGGGTCACAATTATATAAATGGAAAATGCAGCAACTGCGGAGATTATCTCTACTTAGATGCTTCCGGTTTACGCTACACCATTAACGATGACTTATCCGGCGGCTACACGGTCAGTGTATCGGCTGTCCCGAAAACAACTTTAAGAGGAGAGATCACGATTCCTTCTAAAGTTACGATCGGTAAAACTTCCTATACCATTACGATCATCGGAAAAGATGCTTTTGCAGACCAGAAGAACCTGACCTCTGTTATTCTGCCACCGACGATCACCAATATAAAAAGTGGTGCTTTTTCTAACTGCAGCAGTCTGAAAAGTGTGACATTCCAATCCACGACAGCACCATCCGTTGATACGAATGCATGGACCGGCACTGACACATCGGCTGTGACACTCATTATTCCGGAATTAGGAACCGGTTACCGGAATATTATCGTACCGCTTTCCGGCGTTAACGTGAAAAAGACACCACATGTCCATTCTCTGCAAAAACATAAAAAAGTTTCTCCTACCTGCGAAAAATCGGGGCATGTAGAATACTACACCTGTTCCACCTGCAACCGGGTCTATCTTGACAGTTCTGCTACAGCAGAAATTTTATATAACGATACCATCCTCTATCCGGTTGGACATGACTGGGATGAAGGAAAGTATGAGACCAGAACACGTTTTGTCATTACCTGCAAGCGTTGCAAGGCCCGGAAAGTATACAATGTGGAAGATGATCCTGCCGACCCGCCACGCCCAAGTTCCCCAACGGTGAATAAAAAGCTGGTGTTAAATACCTCTGCCGGTCTGAAATGGGTTCGCAATAATACCATTGACAAGTATGTAAAACCGGAGCTGAATAAAGCCGTAAAATCTACCTATAATTCCAATACGATTTCCTGGAATAAGGTAAAAGGTGCAAAAGGCTATCAGATTTATGCCTGCAAATGTGACCACAAGAAAAATAAGACAAAACTGACTTTACTTGCGACGGTTAAGTCCAACAAGACTTCCTACAAAATCAAAAATTTAAAGAAGAATACTTTTTATGAGTATAAAGTCGTTGCATACCGTAAAGTGAACGGCAAAAAGGTTGCCATCGGAAAGTCTTTAGAGCTTCACGCTGTGACGGCTTCTAAGAGCTACAAATATAGCAATCCAACGTCCATCAAAGTAAAGCAGAAAAACAAAGTCGTTTCTTCCATTTCCGTAAAGGTCAAGAAAACGGCACAACTTAAGAGCAGTCCTGTTATGCCAAAAGGCAAAAAACTAAAAGGACATACTGCAAAGATCCGCTATATTTCTTTGAAATCCTCCATTGCTTCCGTGAACCAGAAGGGTAAGATTACCGGAAAGAAAAAGGGCACCTGTTACGTTTATGCAGTTGGCCAGAATGGGATAACGAAGAAGATTAAGGTGAAAGTGAAGTAGTATAAAACAGAGCCTGCATCCAATATAACTCCTAAACAGATAAGATGATTTGAGACTATGAAGAAAAGTCTGTAAATTAGATTCTTCTAT
>UMAL01077875.1_pt1 | contig 18430 bp, 19 predicted proteins | sample 1963691 | NCBI WGS metagenome assembly UMAL01 (sample SAMEA4835914, study PRJEB28245) | human gut metagenome | biome: gut microbiome; material: fecal sample | place: Denmark | collected 2008
CAGGACGAACTGACAAGGGTGTTCATGCTAAGGGTCAGGTTATTAATTTTAATACTAGCTTTTATATTGAGCCAAGTCGCTTTATGTATGCGATAAATAGAGGTCTTCCTGATGACATAAGAGTACTCTCACTTTCTTACGTTCCACTTAGCTTTCATTCTAGATTTAGTGCTAAAAAGAAGGAGTATCGTTATTATATTAAGTTCCAAAATTATTCTGTTTTTGAAGCTAGGTATAAAACATATATTAAAAATCTTAATTATGATTTAATGGTAGAAGCAATTAAATTATTCTTAGGAGAGCATGATTTTACAAGCTTTTGTAGCGCTGATGTAGATGATAGAAAAAGCTGTGTTAAAACAATTACAAAGGCTTATATAAATAAACATCAAGATGAATATGAATTTGTTTTTGAAGGTACAGGCTTTTTAAAATATCAAATTAGAAGAATGATGGGAATTTTAATTGCCATTGGTCACGAGAAAATAAAAAAAGATATAATTTTAGAATTATATCAAAATCACTCGAAGCAAATGCATTATCCTGTGGCTCCAGGATGTGGCTTATATTTAGTTAGAGTTGATTATTAAAATAAGAATTATAATAATTATAGAATGTACTTTTGGTTAAGCTTGTTAGCTTTAAAGCCTCAATTAAAGTACATTCTTTTTTTCTATATTTAATAAAAATGGTAATCCAGTTGCATGGAAGGACATATGATAAATGATATAGCTGTAAGATTAGATTTATTAAAGAAAAGAAAGAGAGGAGCAAAATTTAAGTATGAAGGAATTAAGTTTTATAATGATTTTTTTGATTTCAATGTTAGGATTATATTCTTGTAAAAATATTGAGCAATTATCAGCACCTGTTAAAAGAGAAGTTTTGGATAATACTGTTTATTGGAATGAAGTTTCAGGAGCAAATTCGTATACGATAAAAATTAATGATTATTAAGAAAAATGTGGTAAAGTTTAATTAAGCTTGCATTAATTATGCATCAAAGAGTTGAACTTCAAAAATCAAGTTGCCCATTGGGCTAAGACTAATTTAGAAAATTTAAATATCGTTGTTATATATAATGTAATCGATAATAGTCCTATTCAATTTGTTAAACAAGGATTGGGTTGTTTTTTAACAACCAATGATTTGTTTGATAGTTATGCCGAAGAAGCTGTTTCTTTTATTCTGTTAGAACCAGCAATTCCTACAAGTCTTGCTTTAGTGTGGAAGAGGAATATTAAATTTAGTGCAATTGCTAAAGCATTTAAGGACATTATTAATTAATAAACCTTTTAAAGAAATCATTAAAATTAATATAACAAAAAAACTTGTTTATCTATTTTGCACAAACAAGTTTTATCTTTCTATGTGTTTTAATATTACTTTTTTAAGACGTTTGTTTTTATCAAAAATATCTTCATCTAAATTCTTTATTTCAAGCAAACTTTTAATACACCATTCAGGATCCTGAGTATGAAATGTATAATAAACATCATTCATTAATTTATAATCAAAAATGCTCATTACAAATGCCGTATACTCCTCCCTTGTATATGATATATATCTATACATATAACCTATCCAAAATAAGGCACTTTTTGAATATTTTGTTTGACCGTATTTTGAATCACCATATTGTTCTACAATTAAACTAATTCCCTCATTAACATCTAAAGAGAAGGCTGAACTTCTATTTTTATCGAGTTTTTTTAGTAATTCTGAATGAAGGAATCGTCTAAAAAAAATAGGAGAAGAGCAATTAAGCTCATAAGATTTTTCAAAAAGCTTTCCTTGAAATTCTGCAAGTATTAATCCTTCGTGATCAAATTCTTTCATTTTAAAATCTCCTCGATATATAATCCATTTTTAAATTCTCTTTTTGCTAGTTTTAATTTTGTATCTATTTCATAGGATCTTTCATTTAGATTTTTTATGCAACTTTCTTTTTCTAAATTAGATAAATAGTATTTTTCAATTGGGATAAGTTTTTGCAGAGTTTTTTCTGTTTTAAAAATATATTGGAGACCTAAATTGGATGCTGATAGAGAATGTAAAGCTACATCAGCATTTATATCACCATCTGTAAATTGTGACATTATATAAAACATTTTATTATCCGCAATTGGTGCAATAATAACATCAGCTTTTTCTACTTCAGAAATTATATTTTGAATTTTTATATTTGATGAGTATTCTTTAAGTGAGCCTCTAAAGTAGCATATTGCAAGCATCCATTCTAAATTACATTCAAATTTTTTGATTTTTAAATTATCTAAATCATATTGAAATGAATACACACACGAATTGTCTTTTTCACAAACAAAAGCTAAAGCTTGATTATAGTTTTCTCCAAGATAAAAACCATTACCAAAATCACAATTATTTCTTGAACCAGAAATTGATACACTGTCTAATCCATATTTTGAACCATGAAACAATATTTTATGAGTTTTTTCTTTTAAAATTTCTTCTTTAGTCTTGTTTAATCTATAGTTGCTTTTATAGATGTATGAATATAGCTTTTCATATATTTCGTTTCTGACCACTTTATTTGACATTATATCATCTAAAGTTGCTCGTGATATTTTAGTTCGTATAGATAAATCTAAAATATTTATATGTTCTGATTCAAGTATAAATTCAATATCACTTTTGATTTTATAATCGCAATTAATTTTTAACATCTTATCAACTCCAATCTATAATAATTATATCACTTAAAACTTATTTGTACAAGTTATACAAACAAGTTATTGCTTAAATTAATAGCATTTCAAGTCTTATAAAAAGCCATTAATCATTTACTTAAGAGTTATTTTGTGTTAAACTAAATACAAATGATTTTATGTGAAAGGTATGATATTTATGCCAGGTATTTTTATAACCCTAGAGGGTGGAGAAGGTAGTGGAAAAACTACTATTATTAACGCAATTGATAACCATTTTAAAGAGATGGGATATAATACAGTTACTACAAGAGAACCAGGTGGTGTAGATATTGCCGAACAAATTCGTAGTGTTATTTTAAATGTGAATAATACTAAAATGTGTAGTGAAACAGAAGCTCTTTTATATGCCGCAGCTCGTATGCAGCATTTACATGAGAAGGTTATTCCTGCTCTTTTAAGAGGCGATGTAGTTATATGTGATCGCTATATTGATTCATCACTAGTATATCAAGGTATTGCTAGAGGACTAGGAATTGATGATGTCCTAAAGGCTAATTGCTTCGCTCTAAATTATATGCCTAATCTTACCTTTTTTATTGATGTAAGACCAGAAGTTGGTCTTAAGCGAATTGAAGGTAGAGACAAGATTGACCGTCTTGATAAGGAGGCATTCTCTTTTCATCAAAATGTATATAATGGCTATAAAAAAATTGCTAGTATGTATAAGGATAGAATAATTACCATTGATGGTGAAAGACCAAGCGAGCTTGTTGTTAAAGATATCATTAAGCATATTGACCTATATTTAAATTCTAGGAGATAACTATGAATTTTGATTTAATTAATGAACAAGCAGACATTAAAAAGATTCTTTTAAATACAAAAAGAAAAAATAGATTATCGCATGCTTATATTTTTGAAGGACCTGCTGGTGTAGGTAAAAGAGAAATGGCTTACTTTTTTGCAATGATGCTATATTGTAAAGAAGATGAGCCTTGTATGAAATGTGAAGTATGTCATCAAATTTTAAATAACGAGCATTTAAATGTATATGTTATTTCATCTGATTCTAAGGTTATTAAGAAGGAACAAATTGTTAGCCTTCAGGAAGAATTTTCTAAGACAAGTAATGTATCGGGTCCACGTATTTATATTATTATAGACGCTGATAAGATGAATCAAAATAGTCAAAATAGTTTATTAAAATTCATTGAAGAGCCCGAAGAAGGAATTTATGGAATTTTATGTACGACTAATGTTGGAAAGATTTTACCAACGATTACATCAAGATGTCAAACAATCTCATTTAAAAGCCTTGATGATAGGCTATTAGCATCAATGCTTGAAAATAAGGGCGTAGAAGCGCATTTGGCCGCTATTTTATCAAAGCTTACGAATAATATTGATGATGCTATTTTAATGTCATCAGACCCTAATGCTTTAAGATTAAATGACTTATTTAAGGATTTTTTAGACGTTGATTCACCATCTAAGGCGGTAATGTATCAAAGAAAGAATTTAGGATTCTTTGATAATTATGATAATCTATTAAGCTTTTTAAATCTATTAATTATCTTATATAGTGATATTATATCTTTATATAATGGTGTATTAGATATTCATTTAAAGGGCTATATTAATGAAATCGCTAAATATAAGAATTATTTATCGTATGATGCTGCTAAAAAGAATTTGGAGCTTGTATATAGTTTAGTATTAAAGCTTCAAAATAATGTTATGCCTAAAAATATTTTAAATAATTTATTTGTAAATATTTTCTAAAGGAGGAAATCCAAATGAAATGCTGTAAAGTACAATTTAAGCATCTAGGAAAAAGATATTATTTCGGATGTGATAAGATAAAGCTTCAAAATGGTGATAAGGTTATAGTACAAACTATAAGAGGTACTGAGCTTGGTGAAGTTGTTGGAAGTCCATTTGAACTTACAAAAGATGAAGTTCAAGGTGAAATTAAAGACGTTTTAAGAAAAGCCAGTGAAAGTGATCTTCAAACCTACAATGAAAACAAAAGCTTAGAGCCTGATATTATGAATCATACAAAGGAGCTTGTAAAAAAGCATAAGCTTGAAATGAAGGTACTAGGCTGTGAATATACGCTTGATAGACAAAAACTAATTATTTATTTTGAGTCTGAAGGACGCGTTGATTTTAGAGATTTAGTTAAGGATTTAGCGGAAATATATCGAACTCGTATTGAACTTCGTCAGGTTGGTTCGCGTGATGGAGCTAAGGTATTTGGTGGCATTGGTCCTTGTGGACTTGTAGTATGTTGCCAAACTTTCCTTACGGAATTTGCGAATGTTTCGGTTAAAATGGCTAAAAACCAAAGCTTAAGCTTGAATCCAGTTAAAATATCAGGTAACTGTGGTAAGCTTTTATGCTGTATTAATTATGAAAATGACGTTTATACAGAACTAAGAAAGAATGCTCCTGATATTGGCGACATTGTATCAACTGAACAAGGTGAAGCTAAGGTTTTAAGTTGTGATGTTTTAAATCATAATTTAAAGGTTAAATATCTTCAAACAGAAGGATTTGGTTATTTGAAATTTGAAGATGTTAAAATTCTAAGAGCTAAAAAGGACAAAGATAAGGATTATATTAATAATAAAGAGCTAAAGGAGCTTTTATAATGGCAGAGGTTATTAATGAGCTTTTAGGCGTTCCTGGTATTAAAATTTATCAGGATTATGAGATGTTTAATTTCTCACTTGATTCTATCTTACTTGCTAACTTTGTATCAATTAAGAAAAATGATAAAATGATTGTTGATTTAGGTACAGGTAATGCCCCTATCCCGCTTTATATGTCATTAAATACTGATGCCGATATTTATGGCTTTGAAATTCAAAAAAAGTCCTATGATTTAGCTTTAAAAAGTGTTAAAATAAATAATAAGGAGGGGCAAATTCATATTATTAACGATGATATTAAAAATGCATCTAAGTTACTTGGTGCTTATAAGGCTGATGTTGTCGTTACTAACCCACCTTTTTTCAAATATATTGAGGGTAAATCTAATATTAATAAAAACGATGAAAAAACAATTGCTCGTCATGAGGTTTTGATAACCCTAGATGAGCTCTTGTGTGAAGCCTCTATGCTTCTTAAAAATGGTGGAACCTTTGCGATGGTTCATAGACCTGATCGTTTACTTGATATTTTAAATGCCTGTCAAAAATATCGTTTAGAGCCTAAAAGGCTTCGCTTTGTCTATCCTAAGGAAAATGCTAAATGTAATCATATTTTGATTGAGTGTAGGAAGGATGGACAACCGGGTGGTTTAATGGTACTACCACCACTTATTATTCATACTAATGATAATAAGCATACAGCTGAGGTTTTACGAATTTACAATAATGAAAAATAGGTATGCCCAATAAGGAGTGATTTTTATGTTTTTAAGCTTACTTACAAAAAAAGAAAAATTAAAATTTTTGGATCTTGCGGTCTATATGATTGACATTGATGGAAAGCCAACTGAGGTTGAAAAGAAGCTTATTTCTCGTATTTATGGTGAAATAGGACGTGAGATTGTAGAAGAATATACATTCTCAAAATCTGATTCAATTGATGATACAATTGATTATTTTAAGGATGCTAATCAAGCTGTTAAAAATATTGTATTTTTAAATTTAGTTTCTATTTCAATGGAGGATGACCTTTATAATACGTTAGAGCATTTATTCCTTGAAAGAATTGAAAAGGAATTAGGTATTACAGCTGAAAAGCGTAAGGATTTAATGCAAATTGTCTATGATGAGCGTGATGTACGTGAAAAAGCAATGCGTGTTATAAAGTATTAATATGAAGCGTATATATAGCTATAATAATCAGGAGCATATTTTATATCTTGTAGCTACTCCTATAGGTAATCTTGAGGATATGACATTTAGGGCAGTAAATGTTTTAAAGAGTGTAGATAGAATTTACGCAGAGGATACAAGAAATAGTAAGGTGCTACTTGAAAGGTATGATATTAAAACACCACTTTATACTTATCATGAGTTTAATAAAGAGCTTAAGGAAGATGAAATTGTTGATTTTATAAAGGAAGGCTTTAGTGTAGCGATTATTTCCGATGCCGGACTTCCTGTTATATCTGATCCTGGCTTTGATATTGCAAAACGCTGTATTAAAGAAGATATTCCCGTTACGCCAATTCCGGGAGCTTCAGCAGGAATATCAGCCTTGATTGCATCAGGACTACCTCCTAAACCATTTATGTTTTATGGTTTTTTAGATAGCAAAACGACTAAACGTAAACAAGAGCTCGAGGCTTTAAAGTACCTACCATATACAACTATTTATTATGAGGCACCTCACCGAATCAAGGAAATGCTTGAGGATTTACTTGAGGTTTTTGGAAATAGAGAAATCTGCATTGGAAGAGAGCTTACTAAAAAGTTTGAAGAGTTTATTCATGGAAGTATTAGTGATGTTTTAGAAGAGGCTTCAACCTTTAAGGGTGAAATGGTTGTAATCGTTGAGGGTGCAAGGGAAGAAGAAGCTTCTGGTGATCCGATTGAAAAAATTAATGTTTTAATAAAGCTTGGATATAAGCCTAAGGAAGCCATAAAAGAGGTAGCTTTAATTTATAAGCTTGATAAAAGAGAATTATATGATTCATACGTTGAATCTAAGAATAAGGAGTCACAGTTATAGTGATTCCTTTTTGTTAATTTGTCCAAATATCAATAATTTGCCATTATAAGTTAAATACAAAATAAAATTTTATTTTTTAAAATATATTGCAAAATATATTTTAATATGTTAACATACTTATGTATTTATATGTTTCGGTGAAGGGGGGATGCTTATGATTGAGTTTTTTTAGGTTTTATTTTTAAGGTAAAGTCGAAAATAGGAGGTGTTAGTGTGAAAAAATTATATTTTGGCTTAACTTTGATTGGTTATTTGGTACTTCTTGGCTTAGGTTCTAGTAAAACAACTAAAGTAGAAGAAGATTTCGCAATTGCAAACTCTGACTATATTGAATTAAGTAAGAGGGAAGAAAAAGTTATGAGGGGCCTTGATTCTTCTGTTAAATATGCTACTGGATTATCAAAATATGATGATTTTAAAACATCATATTTTGATTGTTTAACTTATAATTTTGGTATGAATTATAAAGGATCATGTGGCTATGTTGCTATGGCTGAATTATTATCATATTATGATACTTATTATAATGATAATATAGTTTCAAATAATTATGACATTGTATCTGTTGGAAATGATAATAATATGATAAATAGAAGAAATTCACCTGGGGTATTAAAGGACGTTATTGTAAGTGATAACAATGATGCAAGGCTTGGATATAGTATGAGTGCATTAGAATATTACAATAGTATTACAGCACTTCAAAATGTATCTCTCCATGCAAAATTAATAACAATTGGTGCAAGTTTGGGATATTATGATTTTTCAGATGATTATAATCCTTGTGGAACAAATTTTGATTCTAGGAAAAAAGTTTTAGAAAACTATTTAGATGAAAATAGTATTGATTATGACTTGGTAGAATATAATGGCGAAAGTAATGCATCTAAAAGCACAGATGTTAGGAAATTTACGATAAATCAAATTAAAAACGGGAACCCTGTATTATTATCAATTAGCGGTAATTATGGAGGTCATGTTGTTGTCGCATATGATTATGATGAACTTTCAGATTCTATTTATTGTCATATGGGATGGTCTGCTAATGAAACTCACGTGACACCTGAGTCTCAAGGATTTTATAGGTATAAAACTGCTACTGTTATCAGTTTTAACGGAGAACATATACATTCTAATAATTATGGAATAACAATAAAAAATAATAAAAAAGTGTTTACAAGATATTATTGCTATGATTCTGACGATATTATCTTATATACTAAAAAATATGATAGATATATTCAATATAATAATTTAAAACATCAAAAAATATCTTCTTCTGGTATAATTACATATGAACCTCATATGATAAATTCATGTGATAGTAATAATAGATATGCTAATTGTATATTATGTGGTGCATTAGTAGATATGCATGATGGTCCGTTTATAACATTTAATGTAATTAATAATTATTTAGAGTATAATTGCTATGAAAAAAAAGAATATGAGGATTGATGAAATGAAAAAATTATATTTTTTGTTAGTTTTTATGGGTTTAATAATTTTAGCAGCTTGTCAAAATGAAAAATTAGCTAAAACAGAATTTGATGAACCAGTTATAAGTGATAATATGATTAACCCATATAGGAGTAAAGCAGTATACTTTAGTTCATTTGCAGATTTAGAGGCTGGTATGAAAGCTTCAAATATAAATGCTTATTTATTAAAACCACTCAATATTGTCAATCATAGTCTTAATAATTTTTCGATTTTAGATCCAAGTGCTACTTCAAAAATTATTGTCGAAAACTATTATGTATATGATAGTGAACTTGGTTCAATTAAGGAAGATCTGGATGTAAAGTATATTTCGTTTGAGATTAAAGCTTATTTCTATGAGACTTTAGAAAATAAAGAAACATATTTTGAAATTAAAAGAAATAGTGATAATATGGGAAATTATGCTAATATTATATTATCTAATACGAATAAAGCTATTGGTACTATTTATTTTATTGAAAATGGAATTAGTTTGTCAGAGGAAGTAATTAATTCTTATCTTAATAATAATTTAATATATTTTTAAGAAAGTAATTAACAAAGCTTCAAATAATAAAATTAGGAGTCATAACTATAATGATTCCTTTTTTTGTTGATTGTGTGTCGATTATACTAAACGTAAATATATTTTTTTTGTCGATTATACTGGACAAAAATGTAATAAAGTGAAGTATAAGCTAAAAGGTCTATGATATTTATATGGATAAAAGAGTATTAAAAAATATTATTTTGGAACAGCACAATATTATAAGGGAAATGCAAATTAATCAAAGAAATTATGAATTAGAAGATAATATGTGTTACGTTCTTGTTGGAGTTATTGCGTAAAATGTAACCCAAAAGGTTATATTATTATATAATATAAAAAATCAGGTTTGATCTAGATTTTCTTATGAAAATTTGAATTAAGCCTTTTATTTTTTCCAAAAATTGGTTTAGGGTGAACAATAGTGGCACCACCCCTAGCGTATAATAATACGTGAGGTGATGTGATTGAAGACATACGAAATCAATGGAAAAAAATACAAAGTAGAGCGTGTTAGTGCTGATAGCAAAACACAATTAATTGATAGATTAGTTTACTTGTTAATTGACTTGCGAAATGAAAGGCTTAATTCTTCAAATCAAGGAGAAGACAATGATACAAAAACAAGCAAGTGATTATGTAGTAGCTATTTATTGCAAACTATCAAAGGATGATGGTCTTGATGGTGATTCATCATCAATTCAAAATCAAAAGGAAACATTAATTAAATATTGTAATGACAATAATTATTTAGTTGGTGGAATTTATTGTGATGATGGATATTCAGGTACAAATTTTAATAGACCTGATTTTATTAGAATGATTGATGATATAAAAGAGGAAAAATCAATTGTGTTATTACAAAGGATTTATCACGTCTTGGAAGAAATTATATTCAAGTTGGATATTATCAAGAAGAATTCTTTCCATCTCATAATGTTAGATATATTGCGATTAACGATAATGTTGATAGTAATAATGATAACAACGATTTTGTAGGAGTATTCAAAAATGTAATAAATGAATATTACGCAAAGGATGTATCAAAAAAGATTAAATTTACAGTAAGAGCTAAGGCCAAAAATGGAGAATGTCGTGTAGCACCAAGACCACTTTATGGTTATATGTATAACGATAAAGGAGAAAGAGTTCCAGACCCTGAAACTGCTCCAAATGTTAAAATGATATTCAAATTATATGCAAAACTAAAAAGCTCTTCAAAAGTAGCAGAAGTGCTGAAAGAAGAAAAAGTTTATTCCCCTAATTATTATAATTATTTAAAAAGAGGAGACCATTCAGCTAGATATTCTAATTGTACAGAAGAAGAAAAGTATAATTGGTATGGCGATCGTATTTATAGAATGGTTGATAATCAAGAATACTTAGGACATTATATTACTCAGAAAACTTTAAAAAATTCATTTAAAAGTAAAAAAATAACGAAAAATAAAAGTCCTTATATTTTTGAAAATAAATTTGAGCCTTTAGTTACTCAAGAGGAATTTGACACTTGTCAACAAATTCTTAATATGTACGCATGCTTACATACACCTGAAGAAGAAAACAATTATAAAAGATTAATTGTTTGTGGCTGCTGTGGTAAGAGATTATCATTTGGTAAACGAAAAGATAGAAACACCTCAGCTAGTAAATATCGTTATTATTGTAGAAATAAAGAGTGTGAAGCATCTGCTTATATTAATCGTGAGGATTTAAATGAAATTGTTAAGAGGGAATTATCTGAGTTATTTGATATTGTCTTAGCTAATAAAGATAAATTTATAGCTTATGCAAATGAATTAACCTCACATTATGATGTTAATTACCTTAATTCTATTGAAGGTAAGAAGCGTTCTTTCTTACATCAAAAAAAGGAATTAGAAGGTAAATTATCACGTGCTAAGGAACTATATATTTCTGGTGATTTGGATGTAAATGACTATAAGACATTTAAAGCTGATACAGAAGATAAAATAGGATCTTTAGTAATTAATTATAATAATTTGTGTAGGAACTCTGAAACAAGAAATTATACTAATGAAGCTTATGCATTAATTAATATTTTAGAATCATTAAAAGATGATGAGCTAACAAGTACTAAAGTAATTGGTTCATTGATAACAAAAATAGAAGTAACTAGATCACCAAGAAATAAGGATGTATCTGTAAAGATTCATTATCCTAGAATTCCATTTCCTTTATATGCTATTGATGCTGACCAAAAAATGAGTATTAATTCTGTATCATCTTCTGATTTTTCAAATGTTAACGTCGATTTTTTAAGAACAAAACAGTTAATAAATGATTTTCAAAATCGATTAAATGTTTATTCTAAAATTGAAGAGGATGAAAACTAAATGACGCTATATTACAAGGGTAGTAAGCTAATTTTAAATTATAATGATAATGTTTTAAATATTATAAATGAATAAACTATAACATTTAATAAATAAAGAAAGGTCCTTACTTGAATTGTAAAGACCTTGTTTTTATAAAATTTGTTTATCATCAAGATTTTCTCTTGCAATGGCTAGCATAAGCTTAATTCGGTTTTCTTGATTAACCTTTGTAGCAGATGGATCATAGTCGATAGCTACAATATTAGCATGAGGATTATGCTCTTTAATTGTTTTCATAACACCTTTACCACAAATATGATTTGGTAGACAGCCAAAAGGCTGAGCACAAACGATATTTGTATATCCTAGCTCACAAAGCTCGACCATTTCAGAGGTAAGTAGCCAGCCCTCACCCATTTTAGCTCCATGGCCAATGACACCATTACACATTTCCTTGGTTTCTGTAAAAGGATTCATTGGTGTAAATTTAGTATTTTCTTTAATGGCATTTATCATAAGCTTTTCACGACGCTTAAAGTACCATATAACTAAGCGATTAATTAAGGCTGCTTTAGTTCCACGTTTGTAAATCTTTTTATCATATAAGGCGTTGTAGCAACAATAGAAGGCAAAGCCTAAAACACCGGGTACCATTACCTCAGCATTTTCGCTAATGAGGAAGTCCTCAAGACCATTATTTCCTAGGGCGGCATATTTGATATAAATTTCACCAACAATACCAACACGAGGCTTAATTTCCTGGGTTAATTCAACTTTATCAAAATCTTGGGCTATAAGACACATATTTTTCTTTATTTCGTGGTATGATGAGCCTTTATTTTGATAAAACATTTCTCTTATATCATGGACCCATTTATTAACAATCTTTTGTGAATCGCCCTTGTTTTTTTCATATGATCTAGCTTTGTTATTTAAATACATAATAAAGTCACCATAGCATAAGGCAGCTACAACTCTTTTAATTAAAGAATAGGTTATTTTGAAGCCTGAATCCTTTTCTAGGTTAGCCGCGTTTAATGATACAACAGGGATATAGCCGTATCCTGCCTTTACTAAGGCTTTTCTTAAAAGGTGAATATAGTTAGATGCACGACATCCTCCACCTGTTTGAGTAATTAAAAGGGCTACATGGTCTAAATCATCACGGTGATTTAGGGCATCAATAAATTGGCCAATTACAAGTAAAGCAGGATAGCATGTATCATTGTGAACATATTTAAGTCCCTCTGCGGCACATTCAGGACCTTTATTCTTTAAAATTTCTGTTTTATAGCCACAGCTATTTAAAGCATTTTCAAATAAGGCAAAATGAATATCAAGCATTGAAGGAATTAAAATAGTATGTGTTTTTTTCATTTCTTGAGTAAATTTAGGATATTCAACCTTAATATCATCAGTATTAATCATGATTGGCCTCCCTTTCTTGCTTTAGAGCTTCAAATAAAGAACGTAGTCTTATTTTTACAGCTCCTAAATTGGTAATTTCATCAATTTTAATTTGGGTATAAATTTTACCATGACGCTCAAGAATGTCTTTGCATTCATCAGTTGTAACGGCGTCAAGTCCACAGCCGAATGATACAAGCTGAACAAGGTTCATATCAGGTTGGTTAATAACATATTTAGCAGCTGCATAAAGTCTAGCATGATATGTCCATTGGTTAAGAACATTTACAGGGAATTTCTCTTCAAGATAAGCAATTGATTCTTCTGTAACAATTGCAACATCAAAACCAGCAATTAGTTTATCAATACCATGATTAACCTCAGGATCAACATGGTAAGGACGTCCAGCAAGAACAATAATTTGCTTTCCCTCCTTGCGAGCTTCTTCAATAATTTCTTTACCTCTAACTCTAATGTCTGCTAGGTGGTATTTATATTCGTAATAAGCTTTTTTACTTGCTTCCTTTATCTCCTTCATCGTAATATCATTAAAATATTTCTTTAGAATTTCATAAATAGATTTTTCAAATTTACGTTCATCAAAGATACCTAAATAATCACTTATGAATGTTATATTTTTAATGGCCTTAACATTATTTTTAATGTTTTCAGGATAGTATGCTACAATCGGGCAGTTATAGTGATTATCACCCTTATGCTCATCAATATTATAAGACATACAAGGATAGAATATAGTTTGAATGCCATCACCTAAAAGCTTCTCAATATGACCATGAACAAGCTTGGCTGGATAGCAAACAGTATCAGAAGGAATGGTATGTTGGCCGGATGTAAATAGCTTAGCGTTTGAAAATCCACTATTTATAACTTCAAAACCAAGGCTTGTAAAGAAGGTATGCCAGAAAGGTAAAAGCTCATAGTTATTTAAAACAAGAGGAATACCAATTTTTCCACGTTTTCCTTCTTTAGGCTTATAGCTTTGAAGTCTATTCTTTATATATTCATAAAGATTAAGACTTGAAGATCTAGCAATTCCGTTAGTTAATGGTTTTTCACAACGATTACCACTGATAAATTTCTTAGAATTAGCTCCAAAGCTATTAACTGTTAGACTACAACGATTATTACATAATCCGCAGTTTACAAATTTAACTTCATGCTTGAAGCTTTTTAATTGTTCAGGTGTTAAAATAGAAGAATTTAAAAGACCTAAATCCTTAGCATACAAGGCGGCACCATAAGCCCCCATAAGTCCTGCAATGTTAGGACAAACAACATTTAGGTTAAGCTCTCGTTCGAAGGCTCTTAAAACCGCTTCATTATGGAAGGTTCCACCCTGAACTACAACGTGCTTGCCAAGGGAATCTACATTAGTCGCTCTAATTACCTTATAAAGAGCATTTTTAACAACAGAAATAGAAAGACCAGCAGAAATATTATCAATAGTAGCTCCATCTTTTTGTGCTTGCTTAACAGATGAATTCATAAATACAGTACATCTTGAGCCTAAATCAACAGGCTTTGGTGCTAAAAGCCCCATTTTAGCAAAATCCTCAATTTGATATCCTAAAGCATTGGCGAAAGTCTGAAGGAAAGAGCCACAACCAGAAGAACAGGCCTCGTTTAAGAAGATATTAGAAATAACACCATGCTCAATCTTAAAGCATTTTATATCTTGTCCTCCGATATCAATGATGAAATCAACTGATGGCATAAAATGCTTTGCAGCTTTGAAGTGAGCCATTGTTTCAACAAGACCACCATCAAGATTAAAGGCATTTTTAATAAGCTCCTCACCATATCCTGTAGAAGAGGCTCCTACAATATGAATATAAGGATGCTCAGTATAGATATCATTTAATATATTTTTGAATAAATCAACAGGATTTCCTTTATTTGATAAATATTTAGAGTAACGAATATTTAGATCTTCGTCAATTAAAACCATTTTTAAAGTTGTTGAACCACTATCAACACCTAAGTATAAAGGCTTTGTGTAGTTATCAAGTGGTAATGTTTTAACATTATCCTCAGCATGACGCTTACGGAATTTTTCAAGATCAGCTTGTGATTCAAAAAGAGGAGCATTAAAACCAATTTTAGAATTAGAATGGTAGTTTTCAATTTTGCCTATTACTTCATTGATATTATAGTCATTAGTTGCACAAAATGCTGCACCTAAAGCTACAAAGTATAATGAATTTTCTGGACAAAAGCCATTTAGGTGAAGGGATTCATTAAAGCTTTCTTGAAGCTCTGATAGGAATGTTAATGGTCCTCCTAAATAAGCAACCTTACCAGTTATTTCTCTTCCTTGGGCAAGTCCTCCGATAGTTTGATTAACGACTGCCTTAAAGATAGAAGCGGCAATATCAGATTTAGACGCTCCTTGATTTAAAAGTGGTTGAATATCGGTTTTAGCAAATACACCACAGCGAGATGCGATATTATAAAGCTTTTCATGCTCCTTAGCATAACCATTAATTTCAGTTATATCAACATTAAGAAGGGTTGCCATTTGATCAATGAAGGCACCTGTACCACCAGCACATGATCCATTCATTCTTACTTCCATACCATCAGATAGGAATAATATTTTGGCATCTTCGCCTCCAAGCTCAATAATTACATCTGTACCTGGTATAAGCTTATTTGCAGCTATTCTTGTTGCATAAACCTCTTGAACAAAGGTAATATGGGAACCATTTGCTAGTCCCATTCCGGCAGAACCACTTATTCCAAATTTAAAATTATCTGTGATAATTCCTTTTTTCTTTAAATTATTAAGAATTTCTAAAACATTTTCTTTGATATGAGAATAGTGTCTCTTATAATCTTTTAAAATAATATTTTCATTGTCATCTAGCACAACATATTTAATTGTAGTTGAGCCAACATCTAATCCTAATTTCATAAAATAACTCCTTTAGTAGAATACCAATATAACAAAATAACCTAGTTTATATTATATATAAAAAGGAAAGTAATGTCAATTTATAAAATTTCACAAATATGAAATATGTTTTATAAGTAAACTATTTTTTGCTCTATAATTATATTATGAAAATGTTATATTTTATTAAAAAAATGAATTTTAAGACTTAATTAATTGAAATTATTTGATAAAAATTTTTTTAGAATATAAATTTATTGTAAGAAGAACAAATTTAGAGTATAATAAAATAAGAAAATTATATTAAAAATGAGGTTGTTTTTATGAGAAAATATAAATTATTTAGCATATTGGCTATGTTTATTATAGGTATAATTACACTTGCAAGTTGTAGCAGTAAGATTACCGCAACAGGTGAGTTAATAGTATTAGACCAAACAAGATATACTTTAACAATTAAAGCTTCGTTAAATGATGAGGCAAAGGAAGTAACACAAGGATCTGTTCAAATTCAATTGTATAATACTGATGGAGATAGAAAGACTACATCTAATTGTGATAAGCTAGGTGGTACTAGTGAAGATACTACTCAGCAGGTTACAATTCAATCACTTGATGAAAACACTCCTTATACTGTTAAGCTTGTATGTACAATAAAGGAACATCAATATACAATCGCACAAATTGAAGCTAAAACAAATAAGGCAGGATCGTCTCATACAGAGGCCATTCATATTACATCAGCTGATGATTTTTCAAAAATGGCTAATGATTTAGATGGTTATTATATTTTGGACAATGATATTGCTCTTGGGACTGGTAATGCAGAAAATGAAGGAATTACTGAGATTGAAAAGGGCGACTTAAAGGAATGGACACCTGTTTTCTCTTCATCATCATCAAAGGCTTTTACTGGTACATTTGATGGAAACGGCCATACAATTTCAAATTTCAAGCAAACATCATCTACATCTGATTATGGATTCTTTGGTTATTTAGCTGAAGGTGCTCAAATTAAAAATATTAATTTTGAAAATGTATATCTTAATATGACAAGATATAGCGATACTTATATTGGTGTAGTAGCTGGAAGAGCAGAGTCTGGTTCATCAATTGAAAATGTAAAGGTTTCAAATTTAAAAATTAAGGTTTCTACATCTTCAACAAGTGGAAAAACTTTCTATGTTGGTGGTCTTATTGGACAAAACACAGGGGGAAGTATTATAAATTCTACAGTTGAGAATCTTGACTTAAATATTGAAAGAGGAAAAGTTGTTTACGCTGGTGGTATTGCAGGACAAAACGCAATGGCTGAAGGTAAATGGATTGAAAATTGTGTTGTAACAGGTAAAATTACAATTAATCAAGAATATAATAATTCTTCTGATTTTACAACAAGTACGGAAATTGTTCAGCTAATTGGTGGTGTTGTTGGTAAAAATGATGGAAGAATCAGAAACACTATTTCTTATGTTAATATTGATTCTAAGTTTAATCTTGATGATAATATTGTAGATAAGGTTTATGCTAATAAGGATTCTGAGGATAAGAGTGAGGATGCTGAAAAGGAATGGAAGATTAACAATGAGATTAATGTAGCAATTGGATCATTTGCAGGATATAACAAGGGTGTTATTAGAAGTTCCGCTGCAACTGGTTCTATTTCCTTTGAATCATATAATGCATACAATGTAGCTATTGGATTATTCTGTGGCTTTAATGTATCCGAAATTCAGCCTTCAATTAATCATGTTGCATATTTTGGGGAAGGAAGAACAGTATCGGTTAAATTAACTTCAAAAGAGATTGCGGAGGAAAATCCTAAACATACTAAGACTCCTGAATATGATAGAGTATTTAAAATTACAATGACAGGTAAGGAAGAAAATAATCAAAATTATTTCCAATTACCTACAACATATTTAAGGTCAAGCTGTGAAGAGAGTTTCGGAAAAAGTACTGAAATCAGTCAATTTAAAGGAACAGAAATTGATGCATATAATGCTGAGGAATTTAACCAATTAATAGCTAAACTTCAAGAACTTTTCTAGTTTGGCAAAAAAGCGTCTAGATAATACTGGGCGTTTTTGTTAATATTAGCTAAAATTAATGAAATAGGTGATATGATGGGATTAATGATATATAATTCACTAACGAATAAAATAGAAGAATTTAAAACACATGAGCCAGGGATTGTAAACATGTATGTTTGTGGACCAACCGTTTATGATTATATTCATATTGGTAATGCTCGGCCTGTGATTTTTTATGACATGCTAAAAAATTATTTAGAATATATAGGCTATAAGGTCAATTATGCATCTAATATTACAGATGTAGACGATAAAATTATTAATAAAGCCTTAGAACAAGGTGTGTCAGA
>UMAL01030512.1_pt1 | contig 17849 bp, 15 predicted proteins | sample 1963691 | NCBI WGS metagenome assembly UMAL01 (sample SAMEA4835914, study PRJEB28245) | human gut metagenome | biome: gut microbiome; material: fecal sample | place: Denmark | collected 2008
ATTACCCTGACCGCTTATACCAAATCCATCGGCGACATCTCCATTTCTACTTTAGATTTAGCAGAAATTGCAAATAATGCACTTTATATGCCGGATGCGGACGCTGCCGCAAAAGCATCTGCTTACTTAGACACCTGTATGCAGGAGCATGACTCTTCCGGCGGTGTGATCGAATGTATTATTGATGGTATGCCTGCCGGAATCGGGGAACCTGTTTTTGATAAACTCGATGCAGATCTTGCAAAAGCCATTTTTTCTATTGGTGCCGTAAAAGGCTTTGAGATCGGGGATGGATTCTTAACTTCTTTTGCAAAGGGAAGTGAAAACAATGATGCTTTTTTCTATGATGAAAACGGAAATGTATGTAAAAAGACGAATCATGCCGGCGGTATCTTAGGCGGCATGAGCGATGGTGCCCCGATCGTGCTTCGTGCGGCAGTCAAGCCGACTCCTTCGATCTTTAAAGCCCAGCAGACGGTAAACCGTTCCGGCGAAAACATCACTCTAGAGATCAAAGGCCGGCATGATCCTGTCATTGTACCAAGAGCCGTCGTAGTAGTAGAATCTATGGCAGCTTTGGTTCTTGTCGATGCCCTGATGGAAAATATGAGTTCCAGACTAGAGCATATGATTGAATTTTATAACTCCTGAAGTTTTTTGACGCATCTGTCCATTCGACTGTGGTTTTGCAGCACAGTGAATGCCGGATGCCGTAAACTGGCAATCGTATCCGCAAGGATGACTTTATCGTTTCGGACTCCTTTCGTTCCCAAGCGTAATAGCAATACCCTTTTGGGCTATACTGAAAAAAGAAGCACTTTTTTAAATCCTTCCTTTTCTAATCGTCTTACTCTATCTATCTTCTGTTCTATACATCCTTTGATCTTACAATGATTTCACACGCGTCCTATCGCACGGTGGGAACTTCCATTGTCAGATCAGACAGCGGGAATGACACCAGCCACATTCTCCGCTTCGACAGTGTGACGGTGCTGCGATTCCATTTTTATAACTATGTGAACTTCTTAACAATTAAATTTTATTAGGAAATACAGCACTTTACAATTGACACAATCACTAATATTCTCTCTTTATAATTTATGGTCTTGGTCAGACCAAATTTTTCTTAGATTTTCTTATTTTCGTACAACGGAACAAAACAGACCCGGCTTTGGGCAATTTGCAATCAAAAAACTTGAAACCACCTTTTGACACCCTAATCCCATAGCGCAAAAAAATCAGGAAATCCTTTCGTTGTCGGTTTGGATTCCCTGATTTCTGTCATTCTTTATGTAATTTTCTAATATATCTCTAAATCTAGTCGTGAAATACTGCCTGATAGTCTTTCACAAATTTTTCGATTCCGGCATCTGTCAGCGGATGCTTGGTCATTGCCTCTAAAACGGAATATGGCACGGTTGCGATGTCTGCTCCTGCCATTGCACAATCTGTTACATGGATCGGATTGCGGATACTTGCTGCAATGATCTCCGTATGGATATCTCCTGCCTTAAAAATCTGCACGATATCTTTTACCAGATTGATACCGGCAACCGAAATATCATCGAGTCTTCCCAAAAATGGGGAAACATAGGCAGCTCCTGCTCTTGCTGCAAGCAATGCCTGATTTGCCGTAAAGATCAGGGTAACATTGACTTTGATCCCTTCACTGGATAATACTTTTGTTGCTTTTAAACCTTCCACGGTCATTGGGATCTTCACGACCATATTCGGATGGATAGCTGCAATCTCGCGTCCTTCTGCGATCATGCCCTCTGCATCCTGTGTCGTTGCTTTAACTTCACCGCTGATCGGTCCGTCCACGATAGAAGCGATTTCTGCGATCACCTCGTTAAAATCCCTTCCTTCTTTTGCGATCAGGGACGGATTCGTGGTCACACCGCAGATGACTCCCATATCGTTTGCTTTTTTTATGTCTTCTACTTTTGCTGTATCTAAGAAAAATTTCATCGGTTCTCCTCCTGTACTTTTCTTTCTAAAAGTATATCCCTCTTAGCCGACAGATGCAACCGTTCTTACCATATTATTCAAAGGAGAACACATTTAAAAACTGTTTTGCTCTTTCTGTCTTCGGATGTTCAAAGAATTCCTTCGGTTCATTTTCCTCTATGATCTGTCCTCCATCCATAAAGATCACACGGCCTGCTACTGCTTTTGCAAACTGCATTTCATGCTTAGTTTTTACGGTCATCAGAGAACCGACCAGGATGCCTAACGGCATACTGATCGCAATCGAAACCAGGCTGATCTGTACGGCAACGCCCAGTCCCTGTAACAGCCGAAGCATATTGCTTCCTTTTAATAGAACATCAATCCCCAAATCCGGCACGACGCAGCCTCCTTTCGAGTAAGCTGCCTAAAACAGATACCGGCAGCAATAAATGAAAAACAATTGAACCAGCAGAGGGGTATTTCTGCTGAGTTCAATATATACTGCTACGATCTGTCTTACCACCGGAATCCTGTTGTATTGCACCATTGCGAAAGCAATTCCAAGCAGTCCTATTCTGAGTGTGAGAACTGTCGCTTTTTCATACAAGGGCAGATATTCCACGATAAATTCCCAATTCATGTAACTGCTCTCTCCTTCCTGTTTCTAAATTCTCCTGTTATTTGGTCTCTCCGCCTTCTACAACAAGACTGTCTTCATATTCTGAGCCATAAGTATCTTTTCCTTTGGTGACTGCAGGTGCAATACTGTCATTGCTTCCAAGGGAAGGAATTCCTACCGTATAGCCTTTGTTCTGAAGTGAAAAAGCAATTACTTCTGTATTGTCATTTGCCCATGCAACAGAGGTTCCGTGCTCAAATGCCTCTTTTGCTGTTGCATAGGAGTCAAATTTCTGAAGCGGGATATCCGGATAATTTTTGATCAGGTAAGTGCTAACGCTGCTACAACAATTTTCTTTACTTTTAAATTCTTCATTTTGATTCTTGTTTATCATTCTGTTTTATATCTGTATATAGTGTCTGCTTTCCATACATTTTGTGCACAGATAAATTGCTCCGCAATTATTTTGCATAAAAATGCCCGGGCTTTACTCCCGGGCAAATGGCATCTCTATCAACAATCCGTCCTATCCGGGTGCAGCACAACACATGTCGAAGCACCCTGCCATATTACTTGCCCGGGAGTATTGCATTCGACAGCAACAACATGCATATTCCATTGAAACCACATAGAACTTTCTCATCGTAGTACGCCTCCATTTCCTAACTGATAAATCAGATTATAATATTTATTTCATAGTATATCGATAGGTTTTATGGGATTTATCTTTTTACCTATTTCTTTATCCTAATGCAACATCTAAAACCATCATGACACTGAACCCAAGTGCAAAGCACACGGTTCCTATATTCGAGTGTGTCCCCTGTGACATCTCCGGGATCAATTCCTCTACTACCACATAGAGCATCGCTCCTGCTGCAAAACTCAACAGATACGGAAGTGCCGGAACGATCAGGCTTGCTGCAAGGATCGTAAGCACTGCCCCTATCGGTTCTACGATTCCGGACAATACGCCACCTAAAAATGCTTTTGACTTTTTCATGCCCTCTGCACGAAGCGGCATGGATATAATAGCTCCCTCCGGCAGATTCTGAATTGCAATTCCCAGTGCCAGTGCAAATGCTCCTGCCGCAGTAATTTTTGCATTTCCGGAAAGATATCCTGCATAGACAACTCCTACTGCCATTCCTTCCGGGATGTTATGCAATGTAACGGCAAGTATCATCATAGTTGTACGCTTAAACTGACTCTTCGGTCCTTCTGCCTTTTCACTCTTCTGATGCAGATGTGGGATCACAGTGTCCAACATCAGCAAAAACATCATTCCTGCCCAAAATCCGACAGTCGCCGGTACAAATGACCATTTCCCCATCTCTGAAGATTGATCAATCGCCGGAATTAAAAGGCTCCAGATGGATGCAGCCACCATGACTCCTGCCGCAAATCCGGTCAATGCCCTTTGTAACATATCACTCAATGATTTTCTCATAAAAAATACAAACGCAGCTCCTAAGGATGTTCCAAAAAACGGTATCAGTATTCCAATGATTACTTTCATGCTTCTGTCTCCTTTCTTTGGTTAGTCACAGCTAACCTTTGTTTATTATACTAGATTTTCTTGTCTTTGTCCACCGGACAATCCCGGGTTCGTTTTATGCCTTCTGCTTTGGCTTCCGTTTCTGTTTTAAAATCCCCTACTACTTTCTGCGCCATCTCACAGATCTTTATTTATTTCCTATAATATGCAAAAATTCTCTGGTAGTTCTATGTCCAACTGCTCGAACCTTTATTTTCTTTCACGATCACTTATCAGCTTTCCGAATGCCTGTCCGAAGATGAACTTGCTGTACTCGCCGCTGATCTAGTGGTCTTAAGTGATATGCTTGCTAACATTGCCGCCCGCAAAGCTACCTGTTCCAATTCTTTCCCTTCTTGCCAGTCTCCTCCTATTGAATAAATATTACGATATTGTTACAATTCTTTTGTCAGCTGATACAAATACATTTCAAATAAGGAGGACGAAACTATGTGTTTAAAATTCAATAGCTGTTCCGAGTTATTTAACGCAATCTGCAAATACTTTAACCTCGGTTGTTAATGGATCATAGAACAGCCCCGGCGTGTGCCGGGGCTGTTGAAGTCTTATTTTAGAATCTCTTTAGAATTATAGTACCCTCTATCCTTAATTTAACTTATCTATGTACTTGGGAATAATATATACATCATTGTACCCACTCCATGTATTTTTCCCATAATATATGATTTTTCCATATAGTACTGCTTTACATTCTACGTCATAATCCATTGGATTCAAGCTATAATCCTGAGTAAATAGTACTTTTATCTGCTCACCTACATAACTATCTGTTCCTTGCCTTAATACCCCACATTTATAATAATCTCTATATAGATTATTGTCATCATACATGGCTTGTACATCAGTATTATACATATCCTCTACTGTAAAATAATACTTCTCTTCAAAATATACATTTATCTTTATATCCTTATCTTCTATATCATCTTTTCCAAAAAAAATTTCATCATACCATAATTCTTTGCACTTCTGTTTATATTCTTCTTCACTTTCTTCTACGGTTAAAGAATCTTTTTTCACCACACTATTCTGTTCAACTTGTTCTCTTTCCTTTACATTTTCTTCTGATTTTTTTGCAGAAGTCATAGACAAATTTTCAGAAGACTCAGTTTTCTCGTTTGGTTTTTTCGCACTTTCTTTTTTTACTTTTATTGATTGGTTATCATTACTTTGAGATTTTTTTGTTTTTTCCTTTATATCTTCCTCTTTTACCTGTTGTTGATACTCATCTGTCTTGCTATAAAGTTCTGTCCCAATTCCTAAAAAAACAAATGATACAACTATACTGGCTACTATTAAAATTGCCTGCCGTTTTGTTGAATACCTTTTTATCTTTCTCACAATGAACCACACAACAGACACCGGTAAACCTATAAATAAAGCAAAACTTCCTAATACCATAAATAAATCATCCATTTATATCTCCTCCCACAAATTAAATCTATAATCACTATTGTCCACTAATTTATAAAAAATTGCAAGTATTATAAATTTTGCAAAGAATTATCCTGTAATACCCAATATATTAAAGTTCCTATTACATAATAAAATTTATTTGATGTAACAATTACAATTCCAATAGATTTAGTTGTGAACTACATCTAAAATTAGATTTGATAGATTCTATGTCTATTATAACATCTTATATGTCTAGAGATATCTACGCTATTTGCAATGGTAATAATGCTAGCAATACTCATGTAAATTTTGTAAATGCTGATTCAGAAACACCTGTCACTTCCTCTGATTTCTCTGAATTTTGAACTAAATCATTTAACTTTATTATATATTCTCACTTTATTTTTGCATATTATCACTTATAGGCTAAATAGCTCCCAATATCTTGATAAATAAAAGATCTGAAGCTGGCACTTCAGGTCTTTTCTTATCCTAATGGATACATACTTGCTTTTCTTATCTCTGTATTGGCATCTGTAGCTGACTACTATATTTGCAAATGGCTAGACAAATGAATTTACAAAAGACGGTGTTCCTTTATTAATATTGAATAAAAATTGCTTCATACAGAAAGGTATCTAATACTTTACTTCGGCTCGGCTTAATTCTCTTACTGAATAATTCCTATGACACGTTCTCCTCTAACCTAACGCAACAAGATCAGACTTTTCATAACGATTGTGCCCTTGCAAACTCTTTTTATATTTCCAGCATATAATTGCTTCTTCTAAACTTCTTCCTTGATTGTCCGAAAAAAAATCACGAATATATGTATTATATTCGAATTGCTTATCGATCGTTGTTTTTCCATTTTTCTTTTCTTCTAAAATCTGATAATAGGCATTAATTGCATCTCCGCAGGTCTTTCCGGTATTACTTTTTAGCCATTTCTGGAATAGAACATTAAAAGAAAAACCTTTACCTATTTTTTCTTCAAAAAAAGCTCTATGCTTTTCGGAACATACCATATTAGGTTCGATCAGGGTATCCTCTGTAATTACTCCAACACTTACGGCTGTTTTCCTTTTTGCAGAAGTTTTTAACACTTTCCCTGTATCAAGAAAATATGCGATTCTATTTGTAAGTTCTATCTTCCCACCCGAAACAGGCAGATTATTTTTTCTGCAAAAATCAACCAATTCAGCTTTCAGATAATAAAAACTCCGAAACGTTTCTCCATCTAATTCTTTAGTCAGATCCGGTCTTTCACTCATTTAGATTTTCTCCTACAACTTCTAAGTTTATGGTTTCAAAAATCAAACGTTTTCTCTTCTTTTCAAATATTTTCTCATAATGACCTCCCCATATTCCAAGGAATTCTTAAATTGTCAAATTCATAAGATACACTTTTCCTTATCTTTAATTTTAACATAAAAATCGTCCATGTATAATAGAGAATCGCATCTACTCCATGTAATTTCCCTGTAACATATGATTTATAAATTTAATAAAGGATTGTCCTATCCTTACAAATATGTTAAAATTATTGTTACATAATAAAATTTAAAGGAGACTAGGTTATGAAGAAAAAAATTGTCACTATCTTACTGATTTCAACCTTAGCACTGACCGCATGCGGAAAGGAAAGCCAGGTACAATCATCGGATTCATCAACTCAAACTCAGGAGGAATCTAACACCTCAAACAAAAAGAAGGACACTTCCAAAGCAGATACCATCAATGTTGACAAAAACTTATTTGATGTAAAAATTACCATTCCGGCAGATTTCGTTGGCGAAACTACGCAGGAAGAATTAGATGCTCAGGCTAAAGAAAGCGATATCCATTCCATTACCTTAAATGACGATGGCAGCGCTACCTATGTAATGTCCAAATCACAGCACAAAAAAATAATGAAAGAGCTTTCTGACAATATCAACTCTGCATTAACAGAGATGGTTGGTTCTGAAGATTATCCAAACTTCACAGACATAAAAACAAATTCTGATTTTACCAACTTTACCGTCACTACCACGGCTTCTGAATTAGATCTGACAGATTCAGTCTCTGTGATGGCATTTTATATGTACGGTGGCATGTACGCCATTTTCAATGGTAACGATTCAGCCAACATTCATGTAGATTTTGTAAATGCTGATTCCGGAGAGATTATCGACTCTTCAGATTCCTCTGAACTTGGAAATACTGAGCAGGCTGAAGAATAATCAGAAGTGTTTCACTTTAGTACTACTAATAATAAATTTATGACTATAAAAGACCTGAAGCTGATGCTTCAGGTCTTTTCATGTGCTAATGGATAGTTTAATAACTCCATTTCATGACTCATTTTTTCGAATCCATATTTTTCATATAAACCTCTGCCCCTGTTATATAGAAAAAAAGTTGTAAAACCAATGATTTTACAACTTCCTTCTTGAGTAGCGAGAGGGGGATTTGAACCCTCGACACTGCGGGTATGAACCGCATGCTCTAGCCAACTGAGCTATCTCGCCATATTAAATTTTGTAATCAATGGGACCTACAGGGCTCGAACCTGTGACCCTCTGCTTGTAAGGCAGATGCTCTCCCAGCTGAGCTAAGATCCCATTTCGTTGTCGAACTTGCCTGACCGACCTCGTTATTATACTATCCATTCCGGGTAAAAGTCAAGCACTTTTTTCAACTTTTTTCGATTTTGTTGATTTTTTGATTTTATTTTGATTTCAGGTACATTTTACTGCGCTTTCCTTACCACGCAATGCAGGCGCATTCCTTTTCGTATCTCGGATTTTTCCACCTTCAGTCCAACCTGTTTGCAGCAATCTGCGATCAGACCTCTTGTGGCAATCTTCACATCACCGTGACCACACAGATTTGCCAATGGAAGCTCTATCTTATCCATAAACCATAACAGCAATTTGTTATCACTGGTTACCTCCCGAAGTATCAGTCTTCCTCCCTGACGAAGATATCTTTGCATACTCTTTAGTTTAGCACATTTTTCTCTGAATGCATGGTTTTTTTCGCAGCAAAAAAAGACCCCATAGAACGGTTTTTCCGCCTACAAGGTCTTTCGCTTTTATTCTGTTTAACTATCCTATTTAAAATACTTCACTCCGGACTCAAACAGCTTCATATCCTGCTCTCCGTAGATATTCATTGCCACAGAGCGTCCTTTTCTCTCTGCATGAGCCATTTTACCAAGGACACGTCCATCCGGGCTTGTGATACCCTCAATTGCCATGTAAGAGCCATTGACATTCCACTCTTCATCCATGGTCGGCCGGCCTGCTTCGTTGACATACTGGGTTGCCACCTGACCATTCTCAAATAACTTGTCTAACCATTCTTTTGGTGCTACAAAACGTCCCTCACCATGGGAAGCCGGATTACAATAAATGTTTCCAACCTCTGTTCCTGCAAGCCAAGGGGATTTATTTGTAACCACTTTCGTATACACCATCTTAGAAATATGACGTCCGATCGTATTGTAAGTCAGAGTCGGAGAATTCTCTTTCTGTGCGGTAATTTCTCCGTAAGGCACAAGACCAAGTTTGATCAATGCCTGGAAACCATTACAGATACCAAGTGCAAGACCGTCTCTCTCATTTAACAGACGCATCACGGCTTCTTTCATCTTCTCATTGCGGAATGCCGTTGCAAAGAACTTCGCACTTCCCTCCGGCTCATCACCGGCACTGAATCCGCCCGGGAACATGATCATCTGAGACTGGTCGATTGCCTTTGTAAATACTTCAACCGAATCACGGATATCCTCAGCACTTAAGTTTTTAAACACCTTCACGATCGTATCGGCACCTGCTGCCTCAAACGCACGGGCACTGTCATATTCACAGTTTGTACCTGGGAATACAGGGATAAATACGGTCGGTCTTGCAATCTTATTCTTGCATACATGAACATTTCCTGCTGTGTAAACAGGTGTATCTAAGACATCTTTTTCCTGTGTCGCACGGGTAGGGAATACCTTTTCTAAAGTCTGTGTCCATGCAGATAACGCTTCCTCCATGGTAATTGTCATATTTCCATAGGTAAATGTTCCTGTCGCTGTAACTTCACCAACAACCTGTGCCTCCGGAACTGCTTTTAAGATTTCTTCCAGTTTATCCGCAGAAACCTCGGCGATCAACTGACCAAAGCCAGGCTCAAACATTTCATCAGCAGAAATCTTTTCTGACATTGCCACACCAAGAGCATTACCAAATGCCATCTTGCTGACTGCTGCTGCCATACCTTTTCCGTCCAGCGCATAGGCAGAGCAGATCGCACCGTTTCCGATCAGGCTGTGGATCTTTTCATAGAGGTCCATCATCTGTGCATAGTCCGGAAGGTCATACGCATCCTTTGCAATCTTAAACCATACGATCGGATTGCCTGCTTTTTTGAACTCCGGTGTAATGATATCTTTTTCCTTTGCAACATCTACCGCAAAAGAAACAAGTGTCGGCGGAACATCGATTTCGTTAAAACTTCCTGACATAGAGTCTTTTCCACCAATAGACGGCAGTCTGAATCCCATCTGTGCACTGTAAGCACCAAGCAGTGCTGCAAACGGCTGACTCCAGCGTTTCGGATCTTCGCTCATTCTGCGGAAATACTCCTGGAAAGTAAAACGGATCTTCTTATAGTCACCGCCTGCTGCAACGATTCTTGCTACCGATTCTACTACAGCGTAAACTGCACCATGATATGGGCTCCAGGAAGACAGATATGGATCAAAACCATATGCCATCATCGTTACTGTATCACTGCTGCCCTTTGCAACCGGAAGTTTGGCAACCATACTCTGTGTCTCCGTAAGCTGATATTTTCCACCATAAGGCATATATACGCTTCCTGCTCCGATCGAACCGTCAAACATCTCAACCAGTCCCTTCTGGGAGCATACATTTAAATCAGCTAACATCGTCATCCATGCTTTTTTCACATTGCCTGCTGCAAGTGCATCGGCTACGCCGCTCAACTCTTTTTTGCCAAAGAATTTTTCCTTTTCATCCGGCATCTCAACCGTAACAGCAGTTTCCTGATGTGCACCATTGGTATCTAAGAAAGCTCTGGAAATATTGACGATTTCTTTTCCTCTCCACTCTAAAACAAGACGTGGCTCTTCTGTTACGACTGCAACTTCAACTGCCTCTAAGTTTTCTTCCTTTGCATAAGCTAAAAACTGCTCTACATCCTGTGGTGCAATGACTACTGCCATACGCTCCTGGGATTCGGAAATTGCAAGCTCTGTACCGTCAAGTCCTGCATATTTTTTCGGCACCTTGTCTAACTGCACGCGAAGACCGTCTGCTAACTCGCCGATTGCAACAGACACACCGCCTGCACCAAAATCGTTACATTTTTTAATAATATGAGCCACTTCTTCTCTTCTGAAAAGTCTCTGGATCTTTCGCTCTGTCGGCGGATTACCCTTTTGCACCTCGGCACCACAGGTATCAATAGACTGTGTGGTATGTGCCTTAGAAGAACCGGTTGCACCGCCGCAGCCGTCACGTCCTGTTCTTCCGCCGAGCAGGATGATGATATCGCCCGGATCAGAAGTCAGTCTCTGTACGGCACGTCTTGGGGCAGCTCCCATCACTGCACCGATCTCCATACGTTTTGCCACATAGTCCGGATGATAGATCTCCTTTACATAACCGGTTGCAAGGCCGATCTGGTTACCGTAGGAACTGTAGCCGTCTGCCGCTCCGCGTACCAGTTTTTTCTGCGGAAGTTTTCCCTCCATAGTATCTTTGACAGAAACCGTTGGGTCTGCTGCTCCGGTCACACGCATTGCCTGATATACATAAGTACGTCCGGAAAGCGGGTCACGGATCGCACCGCCAAGACAGGTTGCTGCACCACCGAAAGGTTCGATCTCCGTCGGGTGGTTATGCGTCTCATTTTTAAAATTGACAAGCCACTCCTCTGTCACACCGTCCACCTCGACCGGCACAACGATCGAGCAGGCATTGATCTCCTCGGACTCCTCTAAATCCTCTAATTTTCCTTCTTTTCTTAATTTCTTCATTGCCATCAGAGCAATGTCCATCAGGCAGACAAATTTGTCATCTCTTCCTGCGTAGATCTCTTTGTGTGTATCTAAATACTCCTGATACGTCTTTTCTAATGGTGCTTTAAAATATCCATCCTCAAAGGTCACATCCGTAAGTTCCGTAGAGAATGTCGTATGACGGCAGTGGTCTGACCAGTAGGTATCCAAAACACGGATTTCGGTCATGGATGGATTTCTCTTTTCCTCATTCTTAAAATAATTCTGGATATGCAGAAAATCCTTAAACGTCATAGCAAGTCCTAAAGAATCATATAAATCCTTGAATGCCTTCTCTTCCATATCCATAAAGCCGTCAAAAACTGCCACATCTGCCGGCTCCTCAAATTCTGTCACTAACGTATCCGGTTTTTCCATTCCGGTCTCTCTTGAATCTACCGGATTGATGCAGTAATTCTTAATCCCTTCTAATTCCGCATCGGTGATATCACCCTCGATCACATAAGTTGTTGCGGTACGGATGATCGGCTCTTCCTCTTCTTTTAACAGTTTTAAACACTGCTCTGCGGAATCGGCTCTCTGGTCGAACTGTCCCGGAAGGTATTCCACACTGAAAGTCTTTGCACCGTTTAACTCAAAATTTTCCTCATACACATCGTCAACCGGCGGCTCAAAGAACACGGTTCCCAATGCTTTTTTATAAGTCTCTTCTGAGACATTTTCTATATCATAACGAATTAATACCCGCACACCTGTTACGGTCTTAATTCCCAAGTAACTCTTAATTTCAGACTGCAGTTCTTTCGCTGCAACGGCATATGCCGGTTTCTTCTCTGCGTACACTCTTCTTACGTTACCCATAAAAAACCTCCTGTTGGAATCTGTATATTTTCACTCATTACAGTTTCATTATAGCATCTTAAGTTCAATTAGAAAAATTAATATATTTAATTCTATTTATAAGTGTTTCTAATCTATTTTCCCAAAACCCGGACATTGACGAATATATAAGTACAAATTATAATAGACTTAGATATTTATTAAAAATTCTCATAGATTATAAAGGAGTTCTGCTATGGACATCAACTACGAACTATACAAAGTATTTTTTCACGTTGCCTCTTCCCTCAGCTTTTCAGAGGCGAGCAAACAATTATTCATCTCCCAGTCTGCGGTCAGCCAGTCCATCAAGACCTTAGAAAAAAAATTAGGACAGCCGTTGTTTATCCGCAGTACCAAAAAAGTGCAGCTCACACCTGCCGGAGAAATCCTTTTAAAGCACATTGAGCCTGCCATGAACCTGATACGCCGTGGAGAAGGCCAGTTATTAGAAGCCAATACGCTTGGCCTCGGACAGCTTCATATCGGAGCAAGCGACACCATCTGCCGTTATTTTTTAGTTCCGTATTTAAAACAGTTTCATAAAAAATTCCCTTCCGTTCCGATCAAAGTCACAAACGCCACTTCGCTAAGCTGTGTAGACTTATTAGAACAGGGACGCGTGGATCTGATCGTCACCAATTTTCCAAACGCAAGATTAAACCATTCCTACGTTCAGAAAACCGTTTCACATTTCCACGATGTTTTTATTGCGAACCCTGCCTATTTTCATTTAGAGCAAAAAGAGATCGCACTTTCTGATCTGCGGGAATATCCGATCCTGATGTTAGACCGCAAGAGTACGACAAGTGAATTTTTACACAACCTCTTTTTGCAGCACCAGTTAGAACTGATCCCTGAAATCGAGTTGAGCAGTAATGACCTTTTGATCGACTTAGCAAAAATCGGTCTTGGAATTGCCTTTATCCCGGACTACTGCCTGACCAGACAAAGCCGCGACCTCTTTATCTTACGCACCAAAGAAAAATTGCCGCAGCGTCAGCTCGTTGCAGCGATCAATCCAAATCTTCCGGTTTCCGCATCCACAGAGGAATTCCTAAAACTGCTCCCTCCGGAAGTTCTTTCTTAATTCCAATTACTTCTGTTCTCTCCAGAAGTTCTCTAGCACATTGCCAATATTTTCATGGCTGCATACCGTATACTCCTCCCATTCCCTTGGAAAGAGTCTGCGGTATTCCCGTTGTAAAAAACGCTCATCCAACAACGCGATCACGCCTTTATCCTCCTTCGTCCGAATGACACGCCCCGCTGCCTGTAGCACTTTATTCATCCCCGGATAACGATATGCATAGTCAAACCCCTCGCCGCCATGCGCTTCAAAATACTGCTTTAGAATTTCCCGCTCCTGTCCAACCTGTGGCAGTCCCGTTCCCACAACGATCGCTCCGATCAAAAGTTCCTCTTTTAAATCGATCCCTTCTCCAAAGATTCCGCCCATAACGCAGAAGCCGACTAACGAATGTTCTCTTTCTTTTTCAAATTCCCCTAAAAATTCTTCCCGTTCCTCTTCCTTCATTCCTGTCGTCTGCACAATGCAATCCGTCTGCCCTTCCATCATCGGAAAGAACTCCTCATATACCTGTTCTAAAAAACGGTACGACGGAAAAAACACCATATAATTTCCTTTTTTCGCAGAGACGATCTTTTGAATATATCTTGCAATATTTTGAAATTCCATACGGTTCCGCCTGGTATATTTGCTGCTGACTCCATCCCCGATCAGCAGACAGCTCTGCTCCTTAGAAAATGCCGTCTTTGCATAAATGGCATAATTTTCCTCTTTTGTACTGAGTAACTTCTTATAATATTGGATCGGTAAAAGCGTAGCGGAAAAGAACACCGTGCTCCTCCCCTTGTCTAAACATTCCTGCAGGTTCAACGCCGGATCGACACAGAACAGTTTGATCCTAAAAGAATGATTTTCTAAAAACTGCGTATAGATGACATAGTGCTCATCTAATCTCTCATACATATTTAAAAAATGACGGACTTTTAGATATAAATCCAAAAATTCCTTCTTTCCCGGAAATTCTGTGCTTTTTTGTAAAAAGGTATCCGCTGCCGCGCCAAACCGCATCAGGGCAAATGCAAAATTCGAGATATTCTCACAGATCTGATAATCCTCACATTCCCGTTTATAAGCCAGAAGGATCTTATTACATTTCTCCAATTCCGCCGCTACTTTCTTGCTATATGGCTTGACCAGCTTTTTTACCGCTAAAAAATCCTCTTTGACGAGCACTGCACTATACATACTCCGCGCCCGCTCCACCAGATTATGTGCCTCATCCACTAAAAACAGATACTCTTCTTTCGTTCCTTCCGCAAAAAATCTCCTCAGATAGACATTCGGATCAAACACATAATTATAGTCACAGATAATGTTATCTGCCCACGAAGCCGTATCTAAACACAATTCAAACGGACATACCCTGTGTCGGTGTGCCTGTTCTAAAAAGATCTCTCTGGTAAAAATCTCCTCCTTTTGCAAAAGTTCAAAGACCGCATCATTTACACGGTCAAAATGTCCTTCGGCATAAGGACAGTTCTGCGGATTACAGTCCATTTCCTCACAGACACACATTTTTTCCTTCGCTGTGATCAGCACCGTCTTTGCCTGATAACCCTTTCCACCAAGAATCCGAAATGCATCTAAAGCTACGGTCGCCGTGATACTCTTTGCCGTCAGGTAAAAAATTTTCTCTGCCAGTCCTTCTCCCACTGCCCGGACAGATGGATAAATCGTAGACATCGTCTTTCCGGTTCCCGTCGGTGCCTGGATAAAGAGATTTTTCCTCCTATAAATCGTCCGGTAGACATCTGCCGCTAATTCCTTTTGTCCCTCACGGTAATCAAATGGAAATTCCAGCTTTTGAATCGATGCCTGCCGTTTACACCTCCATTGATATTGAAAATCTGCCCATTTTTCATACTCTGCAACAATGCCTAAAAACCAGTTTTCTAATTCCCGTACCGTATACTGCTCCACAAAACGTCGGATTTCTTCGGTATCAAGGTTACAGTACGTCATCTGCACGCCCATTTTAACATCCGGTGCAAAACTTTCTTGTTGGGCATACATGTAAGCATAACACTTCGCCTGTGCAAGATGAACACCAACAGGCTCTTCTAAATAGCTTAGATCCATATAGATGCCCTTAATCTCATCAATCGTGATCATCTCTTCTTTTATGATCCCGTCCGCACGTCCCTCGATCACAAACTGATAATTTTCCCTTGGAATCTCAATTTTCAGTGATACTTCTGCATGGTAAGAAGCACCCATTCGCCGCTGTATCTTTCGATGGACCCTGCTTCCTTCCTGCATCGCTTCTGCCTGCATCACTCTGCTTTTTCGATTGTCAATATCCCCCGAACGCAGAATAAATTCTACCAGATTTCGTACCGATATCTTAATATTCTGCTTTTCTGTCTGTTCCTGCAATTTTGTTCCTCTGTTTCTATATAAAAAATTCTATATGATCCTTATCTGTTATACTTTCTCTAATCTGTTGTGCTTTTCATGGATGGCACTGCACAGTGCCTACGTTCATTATAATGCATGCAAAAAGGGTCTGCAAACATTTCGACTAAAATCGAAATGTTCACTGACCCTTTTCTTTTGTCATAATTACCTGCACAATACCTGTTTTTTATGCTGCTTAAGCAACTGCATATTTCTGTACTGTGTTCTCAAACTCCATATCCTTACCACAATAGGTTACAGTCAGAACTCTTGATACTCCTAATCCCAGTACACCTAAGAAAGATTTTGCATCAATAATCACGCGGTCATAGGAAATATCAATATCAAAATTACAGTTACTAGCTGCCTGAACAAAATCCTGAACTTCTTCCCTACTGCGTAGTCTGATTTGTTTTTCGTTCATTTCATTCATTCCTTTCACCTTGATTCCTTTTCCCTTTTTTTTCCCTCACTATAGCATAAATTATCCCATTTTTTACCTAATTTGTCAAATAAAGGTAGGTTTTATGCGACTGGTACCGTTTACACACTTTTTACAATCATTTCACAATTTAAAGTGTCAGATACTATGCTTTTTTTCTCTTCCCTCGTTTAGAATTATAGATTTTCGCTTTTTTTCTGTGTATTCTGCACAATTTTTTCTCTTTATTTTTATTAAAAACATCGTTTTTCTACAGTTTTTTCCATATTTTTAGGATACTATTTCCTGTTTTCCAATCCTCTTGACGTATCCAAACCTTCTTTTTATAATAACTTTAATTCTGTATTTTATGAAAAAAACATAAAAAGGTGATACTATGATACTTTCAGATTTTTTCCAGCAGCATCCACAGGCAGCCATTGGATTTTCCGGCGGTGTTGATTCCGCCTACTTAGCTTACTGTGCAAAAAAGTATGCTCAAAATATGTTAGCAATATACTATAAAAGTGAATTTCAGCCGGAATTTGAATTTGAGGATGCGAAACGTTTCTGCGCTCAACACGAAATCCCTTTAAAAATTCTCCATGGGAGTGTCCTAAAAGACAATACCATTATCGAGAATCCCAAGAACCGCTGTTATTACTGTAAACAGCATATTTTTTCCGCCATTCAAAAAGAAGCCCTTGCACAGGGCTTCCCGGTTCTGTTAGACGGCACCAATGCTTCTGATGAAGCTAATGACCGTCCTGGAATGTTAGCTTTAAAAGAATTGCATGTTCTATCACCACTACGCCTTTGCGGGATGACCAAACAGGACATCCGCATGCGATCGAAAGAAGCCGGACTGTTTACCTGGGATAAACCATCTTATGCCTGCCTCGCTACCCGTATTCCTACCGGTATGAAGATCACCGGTGAACTGCTTCATGCTATCGAATCCTGCGAAAATATCCTCTTTTCTATGGGATTTTCTGATTTCCGGGTACGCGTTCGGGACGGCTATGCTCTCTTACAGGTCACGGAATCTGACTATCCAAAAGCAAGTGCATCACTTGATCATATCCAACAGGCCTTTGCCGCTTATTTTCCAAAAGTTGTGCTGGATAGGCAGGTACGGTAAAGTGTACTACATCCGTGCCTGTTTTTCCATTAAAAAAAGCAGCTATAAGTTTTATAGCTGCTTTCCTATATAAAGCAGGGACAGAAGGACTCGAACCCTCGACATTTGGTTTTGGAGACCAACGTTCTACCAACTGAACTATATCCCTTTATTATATTACATATACCTTCAAAACTTCATACAGATTCCTTGAACTTCTAAGACGGTCATCTCGATTCCGCTACGCTTCATCTCGATGATTTTGCTACGCAAAACCCTGTCTGTAACCAGTGCCATTCATACAGGCAAGCCTGCTTCATGCCACTGTTTCCATCCAGCCGTCTTTCTCCGCTTTTGGTCAAGCCCTCGACCGATTAGTAACAGTCAGCTCC
>UMAL01050405.1_pt1 | contig 17785 bp, 26 predicted proteins | sample 1963691 | NCBI WGS metagenome assembly UMAL01 (sample SAMEA4835914, study PRJEB28245) | human gut metagenome | biome: gut microbiome; material: fecal sample | place: Denmark | collected 2008
GTTTGAGTTCTTTAGCGTCATTAATAGCTTTTTCTACTTTAGTTTCTTGATGCTCAACTGTAGTATTTGGGATACCTGTATTAAATATTGCAGCATTGAAGTAAATACAAACTAGACAACGGGGATCTCTACCTAAACGTTGCCTAGTTTCGCAATTATTACATTCACCACTCATTTATTTAAGACCATTACAGTTTGCAGTTCTATAAGTAATACCACCTTCAACATCTACCATTTTAATAGAAATAGAAGGTTTATCACAAAACAGGCTGTCTATAACAGGTTCAAGAATCTTTCTAAATCCATCATAAGGACGTACTCTACGTTTTACAGTTTCAATAACATAACTGTAAAATTCCTCACGATTAAGATGATTAGCTAAGTCAGAATGATCCTTACTTGTAGGATTACTATGACTAATAGCTTTAGCTAAGTGATATTTGAGAGCTTTATCAATATCACTTTGTTGAATAACAAATTCCTTTAGATTTTCTTTTTTCGCCATAATATAAGAATGATTTTCAAAATGATTAATAACTACGTTAGTAATACTAACAATATTGAGGGTACAAAGATAAGCATTAAATTTGATTTAACCTAACATTCAGTCAGTTATGTTTATGCGAATAACATTGTAGCTACATCTTGTATTGCTCCAAATGCTACACATAAAGACTCAAATATAAATGCGAATACTGCCATAAATAACATAAGCAATACAGCTATTGTAAAACTTATCATTATAAATACTAAATTATCGGTATTATGTAGATTATTTATGAATGTTACTAATACAGACCATATTATTGCTCCTACTGCAACTAATGTTCCTAATCCGAATAAAATTAAAATAAAATGAATCATGATTTTTGATATATATATTCTATTTTAAATACTACTGCTTTATTGTCTTTGCGTCCTCCTGGCAAACAACGACAACCTATACACTCATCTAAATGTTTAAAATCACATTCTATTGCAGAACATTGAAATTCTCTTATAGGTGATTCTTCTGCTCGAACCATTGCAAAATATTTTTTGTTTGTATTTTTTCTGCTTAATGGTACTTCATGTAGTTTTCCATCTACAGGTACAACAATATACGTTTGTCCTGTATCAACTTTAAACTCTTTTAAGAACTCTTTTGAATATTCCATACATCTAATTGTTTTAATATTGGTACTGATGGATTTAAGAAATAAGAGAATGTAGGAAAATGTGTTGTATGTGGTATCTTCAATACATTTAATAATGAAGCCATGAATATATAATGTAATTCATTACTACATCTTATTTCTATTTGAAATATCTCATTTGTTTTTTCTATACGTGAGAGATATACTTTACAACATAACGAATCTTTAATCATAACTTAAACTAATATTGCTACTACGTTTTCTTTCTTAAATTGTACATTATAATATGTTACAGTTATAGGTGTAATATCAGCTTTATATATAGTTTCAATTGCTTTTTGTATTGCTGTTGAACTATTAAAAACTATTATTATTATACCTTTATCTTCTTTTATAAAGGATACATCAGATAAACATACACATCTTGCTGAATCTATGCTATCTTTTTCTATTGCACTTACTACTACTAACATTGAATTTTGCGTTTACTTTTCATTTACTTGATTCAACCTATACTAGAATAAGTCTAGCAAATGCCATTTAAAACGTTTGCATTGGCTCATATAGACCTTGAATTATCGGAGATGAATTAGAGTTCATCCCCGATAGACAAAGGCTCAATTCTTAATATATGGCGGTCAAATCTTTACAACTACAATTAATAAGAGTATTGCTATTATTGATAGTAACCATATTATAGTTACAATAGCATATCTTCGTTCTGCATCTAAATACAACTGCAAATCTTCATCATCTACATCACTGAATAGATACTTATGTCTTGCAGCAATATAAAATACAAATGGTGCTACAAAGAAAGATATAATATAGAATATCTTTTCTAATGCAGCTCTACGTCTAATATGACGTTTAATTTCTCTTTGAGTTACGAATGTCTTTTTCATGAATGTAATAATGCTATTTCTAATGGTGAAACTAATGTATGTGCTAGATTCCTCTCTTGACCAGTCCTATCCTCCTACCGGGGACTGCAAAGCTCATCTAAACTCATATTAATTTTACAAATACTTTCTTTGGTTCTTTTGGTATTACAAGTTTATGCAATACAGGACTCTCTTTTACTGCTATACGTGTAAATTTGAAAAAAGATATTATTTTCTCTCTTACTTTCACTGATCTTACTAGAATTGTAATATCTGTGTCTGATTGTGATACTTCTACATCTTGTGAACATATGATATTTATTGTTACGTTATACGTTGCACATTCTACAGTTATTCTTAAAGTCATAAATGATAATCTTTAAGTTAAAATTCTTCATCATGAATACTATTTAATAAATCTGATGTTGATATATTTGCTTCAGATATTGATAGTTCTTCAAGTTCTAATGGATCAATTATTAATTCTTTTGAATCTACAAGTTCTACTACACGTATATTATTTTCACGTAAAAATTCTTGTATTTCAGCTCTTGTTTTTGATGTTGCTGATTGAATCACTAATTGTCCATTTACCCATGATATGAATGTAGTTTTAGGAACTAACCATTCTCTTTCTCTATCATAGACTACTATTCGAAGTGTTCTTGATCTCATTGATGAATTTATTACAGATATACATATATTCTAAGTATTTCTTATTATACTCAGCATTATCTAAATCAAATACTACTGCAATTAAGTTTTTAGTTAATGTTACAATAGAATGATCTATTTCTGCTGTATATGATATGAAATGTGATGCTTCTCTATGTACTAAGAATAATATCGAATTACTTAAAGCATCTGCTAATATTTTAGATGCTTTCTGTTTTTTGAATATTAATTCGTTTCCATATACTACAGATACTTCGTTAGTTTTAAATATAACTTCTTCTGATACTCTGTCTTTAATATATACTATCATAGATGCTAAATTTACAATTATAAATAATAGTAACACTAATAATTCCATGATAACTAATGCTACTATTGTGTCACTTAAAATTTTATTTATAGATATATAACACTTATCATAAGTATTTATCTTAATAATACCTCTAATATCTATTCGAATTCTTATATAGCGTGTTATGAAAACCTAAGTAATTATGAAGTTTGAATTCAAATAGTATTAGAGGTATATTCATTGTTGCTAATTGTATTAATTTCTCATTTGATGCTTGTTTTGAGGTTAATGGTAATAATGCTTAAAGTTATGAGAATATGCTTAGGATATTTTGCGGAATTTCAAATGAAATTACAAATACTCTAAGTATTCTTATTACTGCATACTCTATACTCCATACTCTAATTTACATAGATATGATGTTAATAGATATACGATATTTTGCATTGATTTTAGATATACTAGAGTTAATTCTAAGGCTTTTACTTACGCAAATTTATAGGCCTTCTATTTCTTTTTTAAGACTTTTTATTGCTGTAGGTTCTCGACTTTAGGCATTTTGATTTTAATTTGAAGAATTTTGCTGTCGCATTGCGCTTTCTGAAGGTCATTTTGAAGATGGTTTTGAAGATGCTAGTGATGATGCTGCTACAATTCTGTCAACTATTTTCAACACTAATGTAGTATTCCTTTCAACACTAATCCCCCCCATCTGCTATACTAATGTTGTATTCCTTTCAACACTATTGTAAATTTTATTCAACACTATTGATAAAACTTATTCAATTTCTCTTCTATATTCTCTTTCAAATCCTCAACATTTTCTACAAACTTCAATGCTTTATCGTAATACTCATTGAATTTCTTTTGTCCTATTGCTTCTACTTCTTTAACTACTTCTGGATATTCATAGTCATCTAAGTTCCACAATATCTCCAAATATTGCTCTTCTTGCTTAGGTAATTTCGATTTGTTATTTAGATATTCTTGAATATACAACAGCTTTCTATAGTCATCTTTACTGAACAATTCTGACACGTGATAAGCTATTTTAAGTTCATCAACAACAGGTAATGTTCCACGTGAAACATCAAGATGTTCTTTAGTTAAAGCAACGATTTCTAGATATTTACAACGTGTATATTCAAGTATTTTCAGTAGAGTATTATCAAGAGATTTGTGATATTCGTCAGAATGTTCCCAAGAACTAATATTGCTAATTTCATTAGCTTTATCAGCAGCATATTCTTCATATTTAGCAATAATAGCTTCAGCATTAGAGATATTCTGCTTACGTTTACAAATGGCATCATAGAAGTTATTATATACTTCTGAAGATTTAATAGGAGATTTAACAGCAATATCTAAATTGAATACATTAGTATCAACTTTAATAATTGTGTAAGAATCTCTTTCTTTCTTTTCATAATCAATTCTATTAGCATCAAGCCATTGACAAAAGAATTTACAATCGTTATCTTGAGTTCTAACGAAAAAGATTTGAATATAATCTTCATAAATGTTAATAGTAGAATGATTAATATTAACAGTTGTATCTTTATAAATTACATTTAGTACATTCATGATCATTAGTCGGTTTATTAAACAATAAAAAGGGTAAATAGTGCCAAGTGAGAATACTCAGTACTATTATGAATCAATTAAGCAGCATCTTCTGTTTGCTCAGTTGCCACATCTTCGGTAGTAACTTTAGGTTTAACTACAGCTTTACGTTGAGAACGTGCAGTTTCGATACTCTTGATAAACGTAGATACCATATCAGCACCAACACCAAGTTTACCAAATACACCAATAAGACCTAAAGAGCCAACGTTGTCAGCACCAGCGAAACTGTTGAAGCTTTTTTCATGATATGTCCACTCTTCAGTATCAGGATCAATATAACCAGTTTCACCAGCAATATTCTCGTCAATAGTGAAATTAACCACATTACCTTCGAATACAATAGGTGCTAAACCGTATTGATTATACTGGTCATTTGTGATATAAACATCAACAAGAGGACTACCATTCAAAGGATCAACACGAACAATCTTACAATCATGTTTGAATTTACCTTCTTTATAGTCATCTTTGTTAATATCTTTAACAGAAATGATTTCACCAATAACTGAATGTCTAATCGGAGTTTTTAATTCGTTTGCCATAATGTTAAGTTTTAGAATTATTAAGACAAGCACCATGCCCGCCAAGTACAATAAGGGTGTTAGTCGTGTTGATTAGACGGAGTTTGTAGAGTATTAAAAAAAATAAGAGTAGCACTAAGACTACTCTTATTAATTCAAAGTTTATTAGGTTTAACAATAGACATAATAATAATTGCAATAATAGCTCCACAAAATGCAACCAATAAATAAATCTCCATTAATATTAGATGCAATCAATTCAATAATAGATTCACCTAATGATAATAAGAAGAGCACCACCAATATGATGATGCACTTCACAATAACTCTAGTAATTCTCATTGATTCAATAGTTTTAAATCATTATACATATCTTTCATACCAGCTTTAGTACAAGCAATTAACAGATTAATATCATTAGTTTTAACAATATCAACAACTTGCTTATGATCTACAGTATGAAACTGAACTTCTTCATTAATATCATCTTCATCAATCCACTGAGTAACACCAGCAATACAATCTTTGTAGACAATATCAACTACTTTACCAACAAGTGAATCAATTCTATCGAATAGCTTCTTACCGATGAATAATCTCTCAACAATATTACCTTGAAGATCATTACAATCTACTAGATAACGTTCTGAAGAATCATCAGTAGCTTTTAGAACACTAATACTATTCAATACAACTGCATTCAACTTCTTAGTTTCCGGTGCATTAATTAAAGTATTCATAACACAAATAGCAATTACCTTTACATTGCGAGGTTCTAATTATTATTAATTGAATTAATTCTATGCCTTTTAACGGTGATTGTCGCTGAGCAATAGAAATTGTAACTGCAACATCTCTATGGAAAATTGCAATTCCAATTCGGAAAATCATTCCTCATGAATCATCGACGGGGCTATTCCCCCAAGCATTAGAAGGGGGTGCTGTCGTATAAGGAGGCTCCACTAGACACCCACCCATACCAAAATCATAGCATCATCAAATCAATTAATAATCTCAATAAGAATCAAAGTATAATATCCTTATAACCCATATAAATAAATCCAATAAAAGCCTTAACAAAAATTCAATAATAATTGAAATAAAAATTTTATTATTAACGATTGTAGCAATTATAATAATAGCAATTTGATAATGCCCATTTATAAAAGCCTTAGAAAAGAATTAAATAAAGCTTCTAATAAATACTCTAGTAAACACTCTAGTAAGCCTATAAGCAAAATCCTAAGAATTACTCTTTGTAACTTTAATAAATTTTGTTGCCATTGTTGTAATAGAAATACTCTAAGTATATAAAGTATAATTAAAATTAACTCTAGAATAATTAGAATAACCATCTGTATCACTAGCAGTATCAATAAGACATTTCGCTTTATAAACTGCCAAAAATCTAAAGTGAACTATAAAGACGCTATTGCTAATACTGATATTACTCTAAGTTATACTGAATATACTATTGCATATATTATTGCTTATATTATTGCTTATATTATAAGTAAACTTAAAGTAAACTCAAATCAAATTTTCTATTATTACTAAAATAATATCTGCTGCAAAGAATACACATATTACTCATGGAACTTATAATAACTCTGTAGAGCTTTGTAATCCCCAGTAGAGAGATAGCTGTGGTCACGAGAGGAATTTTGTTGATGCTAGTGATAATTCTAATAATAAAGATATTATGTAATCCTCTGCGAATATTATAAATACTACTAATGATACTTCAAAATTCTATGCTAATACTTCTAATGCTATAATTAAAACTATTGCTGCCACAGATGCTCCGCGCGCTACCAGTCCTTCTTCCCTACCGGGGTCTGCAAAGCGCCACATAGTTCCTCATATGGGAATCTACAAAGCTCCGCATATTAATGTTATTATTGCAGATGTTAATAATTATATTATTAATATTACTAAAGATATTATTGATATTTCGATGAATCTTGCAGATGGTCGAGCCGGAGCTATTATATATACTCTAAGTTTACTTAATGTTATTCTTATTATTACTATATATACTTAGAGGAACTCTAAGTGTAATATACTTACTAAAGAAAGAGATAATAGAGATACAAATATATATAATGTTACTTTAAGTAATTCTGATGTTACTAGAAAAGGAGAGAAGAAGGGGAGAAAGAGAGGGAGAGCGGAGGGAGAAAGAAAGGGGGACTATAGGGGGTATATTAGAGGGAAGTGAGTAAGAGTGTAAGAGAGGTTATTATGAGGTTTATTTGAATATATTTAAATACATATTACGTTCCGAGAAATTGAGTAAGTGAAGATGTTCCTTTTATTATTCTTATTTATTTCTTTATTAATTCTTGTATATATCGCAAAGCTCCGCATAGCGCACGTACGTGTACGCACGTATAAACAAAGAGGTGTTGAAGATGCTCTTGCTGATTGTGTGCATTGCTTTTGCAGAATCTCGTGACGAGTGCATGGGATGGCGGCAAGGTGAAGACGGTATTTCAAATGGTATTTCTAATGAATACTATTGCTAAAACAGAAAAATATTAGTTTCAGAAAAATATATTCAAACAACCGCTTGTATTATCAAATTATTTCATACATTTGCTCATCCGAGTTTTGTTCATATTCAAGTGGGGTTACTAAGTAAAGCTGTAACTGAAGACATCGCTGCTATTACGGGTGATCCCGCTTTTACAAAAGCATTTACTGGTGAATAGTTTGGATAAATTTTTGCCATGTATGAACCTCGTTATGAAGAAGTCCTCTCTGTTAAGATCATTCTTGTAACACTTCGTGCAACCAAAACCACTTCTGATTAACGAGGTTCTTTTAAATTTAAAGTTATGATTACAGTTACTCCTAGTAATTCCCAAGTTGTTTATACTACTACCATATATGTGAATGGATATGCTTATGAATATGTTCAAGTTATAAATCTTAAACCGAATTATCTAATAAAGTAAATATTTAAACTATGGATTCAATTCAACTTAAAATTGCTAAGATTCAAGCAGGAGCTTATAACATTAATGATATTTGTGATGTTAAACATTCTCTTTGTAATATTCAAGTATCTAGTGGTAGAGCTATTGTTGCTATGAAATATAAAATGTCACCTCTTGAAGTTACTGATGTTATTAAAGTAGATAGAGAGGTTCCTAAATCTATTTATGTTATTGCTCTTCCAGTAGATTCAGATATTGATTCTTTAGGACATGAAGTTATTCTTGATATGTCTTATGGAGCTAAAGGTGTTGCTTTAAGTTCTAAGATTACTAATCTTGAAAATAAACTTGTTGATGTTCTTGGTGGTGAAGGAAATATTAAAGTTGTTGATGGACGTCCAGTTCTTGATAGTCGTTCTAAAATGATTATTGGTGAAGATGGTAAGGTTGAGTTTTGGGAATGTAATCTTATCAATTTAAATCAAATTGGTGGTGTGATTTATTAAGTTTATTCTATTATGGCTAAAGGTGCGCGTTTATATCCTCTTCAAGTTACAAAATTGTATGAAAAGATTGTTGGTATTGTAGATAGTAAAAGAAAGACTCCTACAAGATTCTATTATAAAGTTAAAGGTGGTAAGAATTATATCGAACGTTATACTGATGAACAAATTTGGTGTAGAGATTTTCTTACATTTGTTCGTAATCGTGAAGATTTTGAACGTTTTCTTAATGATATTGCTGATAGCCAATGGATGTCAGTTCTTACTGCAATGCAACGTGTAGATAGAGATATAGATGTGCCTTCTTTTGGTCGTCATTGGATTCATCCTGAAACTTATCAAATTTATGCCGAGTGTGGTTTTGATTTTAATAAGATGACTTCACTTGGTCATGAATATATGAAAGAACGTCATAGAAAATTCTATGAACGTCTTCGTGCTAAACGATTTCTTAAACTTACTGATAAAGCAGCTTATGACGCAGATTATACCCAGAGACTTGCCGATATTCTTCGACGAGGAAAAGCATAAATATACAGATGCTCTTGATAGAGAGTATATATCTACGACTACAATTATCGGTAAGTTTGTAGAACAAAAGGATTGGAAAGCTATTGCTGAGGCTTGTGCTAATATTGGTAGTAGACCTGTTCCTCCTACGCATCGTAATTACGCTAAATATATTCGATATAGAGGTAAGACTGTTAAACAGATTCTTGCTGAATGGAAAATTGAAACTGAAAAGGCTTGTGCTAAGGGAACTGAAAAGCATAATTTCCTAGAACAATGCGTTAAAAGATGTAATAACTACTATTTGAATGCAAATGGTTTTATTAATGGTCGTATTTATACGATTGATGATATTATAAGAACTCATAGTTATGGTAGACTTGATCTTGATTATTTTAGAGTTGTTGGTATTGCCGATAGATACCCGCAAATATATTCTTTTATAAGTGAGATGACTTCTATGGGATTTGAGATTTATGCTGAGATTGGTGTTTATCATCCAGAGTATTTGATTTCAGGTCTTGTTGATATTTTATTTGTTAAAGGTGATGAGTTCTTTATTCTTGATTGGAAAACTAATAAAGCACCTATTCGATTTGAAGGTGGTTATTGGGCAAAGAAAGCTGATGGTACTATTGACTTAGATAAGTATATTATTACTAATGAAACTATGTTGTTTCCTATTAATCACCTTCAAGATTCAACTGGTATTCATTATTCTCTTCAATTAAGTATGTATGATTATTTGATTGAACAATGGGGATTTAAGTGTCTTGGTAATATGCTTTGTCATATCAGAACTGTAGAGAATCCTATGATTCCTGATGATATGCCTCATGAAGAAGTTATTACTTTTGTTGATATTAAATATCTTAAAGCAGAAGTTAAAGCCATTTGTGATTACAGACTTGCTCAATTAAATAAAGAACGTAAAGCTAATACAAATTTGTTTAATTATAATATCAAGTGACAATGAGTGAACTTACAAATGCTTTGATTACTTATGATAACATTATCGCTAAAACGAATATTGATGTTCTTCGTAAGATTGCTAAGACTTATGGTTATACTATTTTTGATAAAGGTAACTATAATCTTAATATTTGGGGTATTAGATGTGATATTACTGATACCAAACATTTTAATGATCTTCTTCTAGTTTTTTATAAAGCTAATGAAGTTCATCCTAATCTAAATGGTAAATGGATTTATGATTGGTATTCTATTACTACTGATCCTTCAGATATGAATTTGATTAAACCTATTAATTCTAAAGGTTGTGCTATTCTTGATGAAGGTCAATTTCAAGGTGCATTTAAATTAGGTAAACATAAAGGTGATTATGATGCTTTAGTTCAAGCTAAACCTTTACCTATTTTCCGTATTACTAGAAAAGATGGTGATATTGAGATTTCCGGTGAACCTACTTTTGAAATGTGTGGTATTAATATACATCGTGCTTCTAAATGGAAGATAGTTAATACTATTGGTCTTTATTCGGCAGGTTGTCAAGTATTTGAATCAGTTCGTGATTATGAGGATAAGTTTATTCCTCTTGTTAAGAAAGCCGCTACTATGTATGGAAATTCATTTACGTACACTTTGGTTAATATATCTGATTTCGATTGATTATGAAAGTCAATTTTCGAGGAGTGTTAATAGCACTCCTTTTTTTATTGCTAATAGTTACTAATGTAATCCAATGTAATGAAGAAGAAAGAATATATACAAATAATATTCCTTATCATACTCTGGATTCTTTTAATAGGGTCATATCTGCTTTGGAGGAATATGCTATAAAACAGGAACATATTATAGATAGCCTTAAAGCTAATACTAATAAAACTATTATAAAGTATGAAAAAGATATTGAAAACTTCTCTGATGTTTATATTATTTCTGATGATAGTATCACTAGATATATACGGCAGAGAATTGAAAGTTTGTAAAGATACTGTTATTACATATACTCTTGAAGATAATAGAAAGATTGCAATTCTTCTTAAACAAGGAGAATATGATGCAGCTATGTGTAAATCTTTGAAGAATATTGTTGTTGGACAAGATACTCTTATTAATAATTTAAAGCATACTCTTTATACTCTTACAAACCAAGCGAACGTTTATAAGAAGTCTATTGCTGATCTTGAAAAAAGTAATAAAGATATGCTTAAAGATCTTAAGAAGTATATGCGTCGTTCTGCTAATTGGTCTAAGATTGGTAGTTGTTCTATTGGTTTAAATGTTATATTCATTGTATTATTAATTTTAGTATGAAAACTGTTTTTAGTAATCCTTTTGATTCTACTGAATTAAACGAAAAAGTGGATGGAGTTGTTTTAAAGATTGGACCTTTTGACTATACTTTCGCTAGAGCTAATGTTGATCGTATTGAAATTGATTTTGATGAACGTAATATTAAAATTAATGATTCATTAGATTCAACTGCTATGCTTAGAGAAGTTATTAGAGCATTCTTTATTATTATTACAAATGAACTTAGTCTTAATAAAGAATTTCCTAATGGTAAACAAGCTCACTTAGATGATATTGCTTATGCTAATTTAAGTTGGCTTTTTATGAATTGGTTTGATGATAGTACTTTTGAATGGGAATATAATACTCCTTATCCTGATAGAATTAATGTAGGTAATGTAAGATATATTGTTCATAATATGAAAGAAGTATCTTATCAATCTACTCAAGGTATTCAATATGGTCTTTCAGATCATGTTCTTGGTAGAATCTATGTTATAGAATCTGATAGAGGTGTTGTTGTTCCTGATTCTATTAAAAATCAAACTTTTTGGCATGAGTATGTTCATTGTTTATTTGTTCAAGCTAATGAAGATTATGCTAATGATATTGAATATGTAGTGGATGCTTATGCTACTCAAATTGCTTTGTTTATGAAACAATTTGAAACTTTTATTGATAAATAAATAAAACTAAAGATATGAATAAAGATTTTGTTGAAGTTGCAAATGACTCTGGAACTAATAATGGTTCTTTTGATGTTGTTTGTGGACAAAATAGTGGAGATGAAAGATCTACTATTTTAACTGTATCTGGGGGGGGGGTATCAAAAACTGTAGCTGTTAAACAAGCTGGTGGTTCGTATAAAAATAAAACTTTTGTTATTGCATTGGGTAACAATCTTATTGAGTGTACTTGCATTAGTGATGCTACGGCTAGTGGAACTAGAACTATATTATTACAAGCTAATAATATTGCTTTAGCAAATGATGTAACTAAAGAAGGTTTATTAGATACAAGTAAGTTTTTTGTTGGAGTACAATCTGTAGATGGAGATACTTCTATTGCTAGTAAGTTTGCTTCTATGCAAAAGATTAGAATAGATCTCTATAATTCTTTATTAACTAAAACTAATGTTATTACTGGATTTAGTTGTTTATATTTTGCTGATGATAGAGGCCCTCTAGTTTATAATTTAGCAAATGTTATGGCTTATCCAAATAAATCTATTAGTATTACAGGTGCAGATTTCAATTTAAATATTGTATTCACAGATACTACTATGGAATATTGGTGTTTGTCTGGTGCTTTATTTATGAATAAACAGAAAGGTACTTCGGGAGATTTAGCTTTGATTACATATTCTTATACTCTTGAAGAACATAAATTAGTATTTTGGAGAGGAGTTAATACCGTTAATTCCGGTGATGGTGTTCAGATTGTTGGTAATGATATAGTACCTATTGCAGAAACTATTCAACATCCTCATAATTGTAAAGAGTACGTTTTAAATGATGCAGTTGATTATCTAAGTTTACATCAATTTGCTTTGCAAGTTATTCAATATCCAGATTCTCCTATACCTATGAGTTTAAATACTACTACGGACAATAAACAGTTTGAATTTGAGTTACATTTGTACAAATAAAATTCTTTTTTATATCCGATTAATATTCTTGATATATGAAAAAATCATTTGTAACTGTTACTCCTGATGAAAGTTTCAGTAATAAAGCATTAAGTGTTAACTGTGATGCTTATAGTAGTGCTGATGATCAAGAGGAATATATTATTGTATCGAGAGGGGGAACTGAAACTATTAATTTGGTTACTAATAATATATGGTAAAGTAATAGTTACTATAAAGATTTTATTTTGTTATTATTGTATTTTGTATTTAAGAAGTAATTCTTATATTTGCCCGTATCATTAAGTTGGTACGGGCTTTTTTGTTGCTCGTAATAAAACAGATAAAACTATTGGTTATGGCATTACACGTATGGTTAGTTGAAGGTTCTAAACTTATTCTTAATGTTGAACAGATTCTTAAAGTTCCTGTTCTTGCTACTATATATAATGATTGGCATAATGATAGAGAGCTAATGTATAAGATATTTAAGTTTATTGATTGTTATGCTGATGAAGATGGATATATACATCGTAATGGTTTAAAAGATCAAAAGGCTTTTGATTATGCTATTGAAGTTGCTCAACTTAATTCTGACTTTAGACCTACTAAAGATATGGTTGATGCTATCAATTGGCTTATCGAGCATAATATAAATTATGTTGGTCAAATGTTCTTTGAAACTGTTAATGCTCTTCAAGCTGGTAAAGATTTAATGGCAGTTATGAATCAAAATCTTCGTAATGATTTAAAGAAAGATTCTTTTACTAAAGATGAAATCGGAGGTATGCTTAATTATATGCGTGAGATTACTAAGATGGGTAAAGATCTTCCTAAACTTATTGCAGAACTTAAAGAAGCTGAAGATAATTACGTTAAATCTAAACTTAGAAAAACTATTGTACGTGGAGGTAAAGAGCTTGCTGCTTCTATGGATGTTAATAATCAAATAGATAATGGTGTCGGTAGTGGTATAGATATAATTGATTAAGCTATGAATAGTAAATATGAATTTTCTCAAGATGCTATTGATAACTTCATGTTTATTCATGCTTATTGGAAAAATAGTTGTGATGGTATTAATGCTGCACCTGAGAATAAATGGGGATATAAACGTGGAGATATTCCTTTTATAGATTATCTTTGTGAAGATAAGAGTAAATATCCTAAAGCATCAGAAGGTATTAGTTATATTACTAATAAACCTTTATATGATCCAGATGATGATTTTCTTCTTGGTAATTCTGGTGGTATTCTTATGAATATTAATTTTATTGTTATCAATATCGAAAGACTTTCTCGTTCTGCTGATGCTTTTGATGAATATGGTACTTATTGTGATTATGATCCTAGTACTCCCGCTTATGAATCATTTTGGCAAAGAGAAACATCTAGACGTAAAAAAGGTGTTATTATAAAAGCTAAACTTTATTATAAAGATATTCCTAAGTTTTTTGATAAAGATACTACTGATGAAGAGCGAGATCTTTTGCTTAAGCCTATGCGTATTACAGGGGCTCATTATACTTATCTTAATTATGGTAGAATTGAACGTACACCTAACGCTAGAGAAAGAGAAAAGCTTAAAAGAGAAGGGGCTGAACACGTTGAAACTGTTATGGGTTTTCCTCGTTATTGGGATGGTGATTATTGGAATTTCAAAATAGATGAGTTTATTGCTAATAATAAATTTCATCTTACTAAAGCTAAAGCTCGTCGTAAAGGTTTCTCTTATAAACGTGGTAGTCAAGCTGCAAATACTATAAACTTATTTCCTAATGTTACTGTTACACTTGCTGCCGATCAATTAGCTTATCTTACTGACAAAGGTGCTACTACATTTATGGCTAAGAAATGCCTTGATCATTTTGAAGAACATACGTTTTGGAAAAGAGGTTACATTTCAGAAGCTATTGATGATATTCTTATGGGTTATCGTGTATCCACGAAAGGTCTTAAGAATTTTGGTTGGCTTTCTAATCTTTATAGTGTGGCTATAGGTAAGAATGAATCTGCTGCTGTAGGTAAGAAAGCTATTGAGATTGACTTTGAGGAAGCAGGTAAATGTCCTAACTTACAAAAAGCTCTTGATGTTACTTTATCTAATACTGAATCTGGTGCTATATCTGTAGGTACTATACGTGTTTATGGTACGGGTGGTACTAAAGGTGCTAACTGGGCTGCATTTAGTAAAGCATTTTATAATCCTAAAATGAATAAGATGCTTTGCATGGAAAATGTATGGGATATTAATAAACGTCATGAAGTATGTGGTTTCTTCTTTCCACAAGTATGGGATTGTGAGCCTTATGTTGAACGTGGTAATTCAATCATATTCACTGCTTATGCTTGGGATAAACAAGATAAAGAGAATCACTTTCATAATAATGATAGTGAAACTCATATAATTTATAAAGCTCAACGTGCTAATACTCCTGCCGAAGCATTCATTAATACAACGGAGAATATGTTCGCATCTCCGGAGTTGAATCTTCATGTTTCAGATTTAATTAATGACAATGCTACTAGATTCTTTCAAGATGGTTGGATTGTTGTCAATGATTTAGGAGGTGCAAATAGAGCTGAATTTATACCTAGAGCTGAATGTATTAAACGAGATATATTTGGTAAAGGTAAATTCCATGAATTTGTGAATCAAGTTCCACATGGTTCTCGTGATGATACTCATGGTTGCGTTAGAATGTACTATCGTCCTTTCTTGGTAAATGGAGAAGTACCCAAAGATTTATATTTTACGGTGGTAGATGCATATAAGGTAGATAAGGCACAAAAAGATGTTACAGATAAACATTCTCTTTATTCTGCGCAAGTATGGATGAGAAGTAATACAATTACCCCATATCCGAATCAAAAGCTCTTAGTATGCGAATATATAGGTCGTATGGACACAATGGAGCAAAATGATATAGTTACAATGGGTATGTGTCTTTTGTATAATGCTGAATGTTGTCCTGAGGCTGGTACTGGTGAAACTGTTTCTAATTTCATTAAATATAAACTTAGACGTTATTTAATGCTTGATCCAACTAATATGAATAGTCGTAAATTAGTTAATCCTAATAATAACGATTATGGTATTGTAATTGGTGATGGTGATAAAAAGTATAATGGTCTTCGTATGCTAAAGGAGTTTATTTATGAGCCTTTAAGTTATACAGATGAGGGGAATCCTATTCGTAGACTTAAGTTTATTGGTAGTGTTCGTCTGTTACTTGAATGTCAAAGATTTACTGCTGAAGGTAACTTTGACCATATTAGTGCTGCTATTGTTGCTATGTATGTCTTTCTTGCAGACTCTTTAAATACTAAGCGTCTTGTTGAAGGTAATAAAGAAGATAATAGCAGACGTATTGCAAATCGTTTAAATCGTCGTTAAATGAATGCTTCTAAGATTCCTAATTCTTTAGAAAAACCTGATGTGTTTGTTTCAGAAGCTACTAAGCGTACTCCGAAATGGACTAAAGCTATGTGCGATTGGGTTATTGCTACTGCTCATTCAAATAATGATAAAGCAGAAATTAAAGCATTTCTTGATGCCGCTAACGGTATTGTAGATGAATCTACTTATAAGTATGTCATGGCGACTTATAATTCTGTTAATGGTAGAAAAGAAGATTTGCCCGGTAAGATTAGAGATGTTGATTTTATTACTCCTATTAAAGAGAAATATATAGGAGAGTTCATTAACACCTATAATAATTATCAAGTTTATAATGCTGATATTGATATTGTAACCAAGCGTAATAAAGATCTTAGAGTTGCACTTGATTCTCTTCTTCGTCAACAATTTATAAATATTATGAATGCTAATGGAGTTCAAACAGGTGAACCTTCTAAAGAACTTCCATCAGCTGAAGATTTTATGAAAGAAGCTACTAAGGATTGGATTGATGAGGAAGCTCTTAAAGGTCAGAGAACTCTTGATTTACTTAATTCTCTCATAAAAGCTAATGAGAAATATATTCAAGCATTCTATTATTGGTTCTGTACTGAAAGTGTATATTCTTATCGTGATGTAAGATATAATGATGTTATCTTTGAAATTATTTCTCCTCTTGAGTATTATCGTATTGATAGTGGTAATCTTTTTGTTGAAGATGATGATTATGGTATGAGAGAGTTTGAGGTAAACATCAATGATATTATTGGTGAATATCAAGAGATTCTTTCTAAAAAAGATATAGCTTATATTAAGGATATAATTCATAATCATGAGAGTACTGGCGAATATGCTGTTACTCCTTTGATGCTTCGTTCTAGAGAGATTGCTTTTAATCCTACTGTTGATACACAGAGTTCCGCTCTCTACCACTCCTTGCCCTCTACCGGGGTTCTCAAAGCTCATCATTGTGTGTTTAAGATTCCTATGAAACGTGGTATTCTTAGTTATACCAATGTTTATGGTGAAATTGAACAAAAAGTGGTAGATGAGGATTATGTTTTAGATTCTACTATAGGTGATATTGATATTGAATATACATATGTTCTTCAATGTTGGGAAGCGTATCGTTTTGGTGATAAAGATTGGGGAGTATATACTAAAGCTCAACCATGTGTAGTTCAACGTGAAGAAGTTAATAATCTTAATCATTGTAAATTACCTTATAATGGTTTAAGTCGTCTTATGCTTCTTAATAATCCTAAACCTATTCCTTATCGCTTATTACCTTATCTTGCTCTTTATCGTCTTTATACATTAGTAGAAGAACGTACTATTATGAAGTTCCGTTCATGGCTATTGATTCCTGAAAGTTTCTTAGCTGATACTAATGATATGACTATGGAAGAGCGT
>UMAL01038567.1_pt1 | contig 17774 bp, 20 predicted proteins | sample 1963691 | NCBI WGS metagenome assembly UMAL01 (sample SAMEA4835914, study PRJEB28245) | human gut metagenome | biome: gut microbiome; material: fecal sample | place: Denmark | collected 2008
ATCTTCGCCTACTGGGATTGCCCTATTGCGATTTCTAACGGTTATACGGAATGCACCAACAGACTCATTCGTGAGAATAATCTGCGCGGACGTGGATACTCTTTTGAAGTCCTACGTGCAAGAACTCTATACCGAAAAACAAACCTTCGTGCAATGCTTGAAAATGGTCTTATAGATGTAGGACCAGTCATCCCGGAAGATCAGCCTGTCTTTCATTACGAAAGTGCCAAGGAGGATGAAGATGAGGATGACTATGAGCCATTCCCAAATCCAGAAGAAGAATAATTTTCAACCTGAAGATCAAATTTCCACGGTTTACAAAAATAGTAGTTTTCAACCTGAACACTATTTTTTAGGCCGTGGATTTTTTATTCTTATGATTCTCTTTTTTCAACCAGTTATTGAGATATCATATATTTCCCACGCGCTGATTTTCAACTACTTATTGCGACCAAACGAACATAAGAAAATGGTATCCGTATAAGCAGTTTCAACTACTTATTTCGGATACCCAAATATTGGGCGGAATTTTCACGTAGACGCTTGGAAGACCCGCGGACACATGCGGACATATAAGTCCGGAAAAACTGTATATATTAAAGAAACTACGCACCACCGGAAAGCACATAACGGTGATGCGCAAAATGTAAAAATGATTGTGAAATCATTAAAAGAATAGAAATTCAATAAGGAGGCAGCCATGAAAGATGTTTGCATTGCTTATGCCGATAAAAGCGGAAATGGCTTTTCTGTCAGTGAACCATGGATTGAAGACAATTTTAACACGTTGGAAGATTGCGAGCAGAAAGCCAATGACTTAAAAGAAGAAGGATATCAACATGTGATTCTTTTTTACAAAGGAGAAGAGGAGCTTGAAAGCTATTCCTGGGAATATGTGGAGCAGCATAAAATTTAATGTACCTCTGAAGTAATAGAACAAATAAATCTTTAATGTATTGAATATTTTTCACATAAAACATAACCTGTTTTATAGCACATGATAAAAATTAAAGTTTATTTTTATCGTGTGCTTTTTTTACAATTCTATTAATATCAGATTAATAATAGGAAAGGAGTATACAACATAAATGATCTGAAATACATTTTGCAAAGGAAGTTAAACTATGTTGAAAGAAATCAACTCTTCTAAAGATGTCATCACAAATGTTGATCTTTTCAATGAAATTATCGAATTAGTGAAGAACTCTAAAGACACCGCACTGATGAAATGTGAAGGTGAGCTGCCGCCATTCGTTGACTATGCTATTCCTGAATCCTACGTTTCTGGAATCTATGACTACGAATTTGATCCACTTTTTGTCCTTTCTCCGGGATATAACGAGGGATATTATCTGGATCTTTCTATCCGCGGAGCCTGGTCTATTACGTACAAAATAGACACGCTTCATTTAGGTACCATAAAAACGCTGGGTAATTCCGTAGAAGGAATCCGTCAGATGGCAACACTCTATGGAGAATGCCTTGTTTCGTTTCAAAAGATCATGTATGATAATATGGATTCGTTTACTCGAAAAGGCTTCGACCTGAAGTTTTATAACACAAAAAAGGAATATTCCGGCGGATTTTCCGGTTTAGAGAGTTCCGATATAGCCCTCCAGCGATTCCAGGAATATCATTCAAAATCGCCGGAAGAGCTTAATTACGGCATTATCCGGGATAATATGTCTCGTAAAGAAAAGATTGTTACAGAAAGGAGCAACTTATGAAAATCAATTTTTCCATAAACTATAAAGGATACACTGCTGATGTATCATACGAGCCAGAAGATAAGATCTATGTAGGTGAGGTCCGAGGCATTTCTGATTCTTTGAATTTTCATGGGAGATCCATTCTTGAGGTCAACACAATGTTTCATCAATCTATTGAGAATTATTTGGATCTCTGCAAACAGATTGGGAAAGACCCTGAAAGGGCTGCCGACTATAAGCTTGCATGCAGGATTTACACCTGCATTTCTGATAATACGGATTGTATGGCAGAACCGGAAGCAGTAGAAGCGCTCAGAGAAGCCGTTTTAAAGAGCGGAAAAGCCGGTGCTTCAGCTTTTAAGTTATTATGCGATCGTATCGAAGAATTGCTGAAAAACAAGTAAAAGCACTATTCAGAAAGGTTCTGGGGACACTGCAGATGCATGTATTCCCGGAACCTTTTTCAATTTTTCAAAAAATCCCATTGTGTTTTCAATACTATATTTGAACACAAAACACAATAGGAGGTATGAAAATTGAGACACAAAAAACTTATTATTGGAACGGACATTTGCCTTATAGGCATTGCCTTATCTGCTGCATGGTTTGTTCCATGCAAATTGGAAGCCACTTACGCCGGAAAAACACCTTATCAGTACGATGTAATTTCAGCCAAAAGCTTTCATGCAAGCACGGTAAGTCTGCTCGGAAGGAAAAATCCGGTAACAGACGTTTCTATCAGCCCTAAAGAGCTGTCTAAATCCCCCCAAAACATTACTGTGACATACGGAGATATGTCCGTATCTATACCTGTAAAAGCCATTAAAGCCGATCATATCGCATGGAGTTATGCGGATGGACCGATCTACGAAGGAGATTCTTTCCACCCGGAAAACATATCTGCGGAGCTTATTTATGCGGATAATACCAAAAAGGAACTGGCAGCATCTGATTTTGAACTCACAAAGACTCCTGAAATTTTAACTGCAGACGATCATACTGTAACTGCAAAGACTATTTTGGGCGAGGAGCAGTATGAGATTCCACTGAACACAATCGGCAAATTGACAATGGAAAGTAAAGAACTTCTCTATGAAGGAGATTATCCAAAATCTGATTTTTCTTATGAAGTCACGTATAGTGACGACGAAAAAAAAGAATTGTCTGTAGATGATGTTGAAATTCCTGACACAATTCCATTGGCAGCAGGAAATAATGATATTTCTGTTACCTATCTTGGAAAAGAATATACATCAACAATCACTGCAAAGCAAAAAACAGCCGCTGTCGTTGCTGCAGAGACCTATAAGACAGAATTGGATAATAGTGTATCTAATGTCACAACCGATAGTATTTTTGTTTCCGTTCAGCAAAAATACACGGAGAGCGGAGAATATTTCTTAACCCACATCATCGTCAACGATCCATCTAGCCAAGTCAAAGGCGGACTGTCAAACGACAGTTGGGGCGGCTATAGAGAATACCCGACTACATATGCCAGCCGTACAGGGGCCGCAGTCACAACAAACGGCAGTTATTTCTCATATGACAGTGGGCAGCCTGTATGCGCTGGGTGCTTTATTAAAGGCGGAAAAATTTTAAAGGATGGTGTGACCAACGGAAAAGAAATCTGTCTGGACAATACTGGCAAGTTTTATACCCCATCGGCTGGAATTTCAGCTTCTACACTCCTTGCATCCGGAGTCAAAGATATTTGGGGGACAGCTGATCCACTGCTAATCCAGGACGGTCAAAAAGTAGATTTGGCAAATCAGCAAAAAATAAATAATACTTACTATAACCGAACAGCAATCGGTATGGTTCAGCCAGGAGAGTATTATATGATTACTGCCGGAACGGCACAGTACAAAAATGGATTGTCTTTTGCTGAATTGCAGAGTATTTTCGCCAATCTTGGATGTACCTATGCAAGAAGCATGGACGGCGGCGGTAGCAGTTCCCTTGTCGTGAATGGAAAGTTATTAAACACACCTGCGCAATACGATGAACGTCCGGTTGTCGATTTTCTGAGCTTTTTGCCATAAATATTCATAGCTCTGGATTGGATGGGAAACTCTCCCATTTATAATGACATTTTTGTTTTCGGGCTAATTTTTCATACTATTTTCATCAGATCAAATAAACGATAAAAGGAGTACCGAAACCTATAAGATCTGAAATACATTTTGTCAAGGAGTATATTTATGAAACCTAGTGACATCCTCCCCCGCCTATAGAGGCGGGGGCTTCCTTTCGCAAAAGCGAACCGTCGGTTCTCGTTCGATGACACCACCGTGTCAAGCATAAGCGAGCTATCCCCGTGTGCCCCACGGTTTTTTCTATATTCCTGTCACTGCAGGCTGTACATAAGACGCATACCCTCATTCCGGATATTGACTGCCGCATTGACATCCCTGTCATGGTGTGTACCGCATTCCGGACAGATCCATTCACGGATTCGCAGATCCTTTGTTTCGCTATTCTTATACCCGCATACACTGCATAACTGGCTGCTTGCAAAGAAACGGCCTACTTTCACCAGTTGCTTTCCCCGTTCTTCCATTTTATACTTCAAAAAATTCACAAATATCCCCCAGCCGTTATCCAAAACGGATTTGCCAAAATGCAGTGCCTGCGACATTGCTTTCATATCGAGATCTTCTATACAGACGCAATCATATGCATCTGCAATCTTTCGCGATTGTTTATGTAAAAAATCTCTGCGCTGGGCTGCCACTTTCTCATGCATTCTGGCAACCCGGATCCGCTGCTTTCCACGGTTTTTGGAACCTTTCTGCATTTTTGAGAGCTTTCGTTGTTCTCTCTTTAATTTCTGTTCCGCTTTTCTGTAATATCCCGGATATTCCGGTTCTCTGCCTTCACTGTCCCTATACAGTTCCTGCATGGAAAAATCCAAACCGAGAAATTGATGCATGGGCTGTTTTTGTACTTGGTTTTCGTACTCGAACAGAACGCTTGCATAATAGTCCCCGCCCGGATTTTGACTGATGGTGACCGATTTGATCCGGTAATCTTCCGGTATCGCTCTGTGCTGTTTGACCTTCACATACCCTGCTTTTGGAAGTTTCAGACATCCATCTTCAAGAGCTACCGTGCCCTTCTGGTTATTCGTTGTATAAGAAGCGCGGGTTTTATGTCTGGATTTGAATTTCGGAAATCCAACTTTCGGATCCCGGAAGAAGTTATTATATGCCTTTTGCAGATTCATCTGTGCATTTGCAAGGGCCAGACTGTCAACCTCTTTCAGCCACGGAAATTCTTTTTTATACTGCGCCGGAGTATTGTTCAGTCTCTTTTTCGTTTTCTCATAATATTTGATTTTATCATCCAGCATTTTATTATAGATAAACCGTACACAGCCAAACGTTTTGGCAAACAGTGTTTTTTGTTCCCTGTTCGGATATATCCTGAATTTATATGCTTTGTTTGCCATAAGATCTGCCCCTTTTGTGGCTTTTTTCTCCCTGCGACTCAATATATTTTCTGATTACTTCTATTGGTGCGCCGCCTGTTGTAAGCAGACAGAAACTCTGGCTCCAGAAACATTCTTTCCACAGTTTCTGCCGTATCTGCGGAAATTCTTTTTTCAGGAGTCTGCTGCTTGCACTTTTATATGCATTTATGAATTTGCTGATTTCTGAATTTGGGTGCGCCCGAAATAAAATATGGACATGATCTTTATCATGATTCCATTCCTGTAACGTAATGTTATACTTGGGTGCAATATACACAAAGATTTCTTTTGCACGTTCGGAAACCGTTTCATCAAATACCTGCCTGCGGTATTTGACAACAAGGACAAGATGGTAATGCAGCAAAAATACTGAATGTGCATTATTGTCTAATTCCATATATGTTCAGCCTTTCTTTTTTTATTCGACTGATTTTATTATAACGCTTCTTATCCTGTATTTCAATATTTTATGACGGACGCAATTCATCCCCCACTTTAGAAGTCGGGGACTTCTTGCTGAGCATAGTTAAAATTTTGCGTCTAAACAGAAAGCATCTTTCACAAATGACCTATTATTTCACAAGTTTTCAGGATAATAGCTGTTCCCATGATGGACAGTCATCTATCTGCCGTATTCACAGTATGCAATATATTCCGGTAACCCCTAATATGCGTGACTACAATTTGCTTGATTCCCTTGGTGTCGCACCTGATCTGGAGCGGATTCTGGATTATGCAATGTTATATGGTGCCACTTACGTAGAACTTACTGGAAATGATGCGGATATTGATCCTTTGCTCCCCACGTTCAAATGGACTCTGGACAACGATATCTTGTATGCTATTTTGAAAGATGGCGAACAGATGGCAACTTATTTTGCTATCGGAATTGATTTTCCTTGCCATTGCATTGTCCCAGCTAACTTTGTACTTGGATCATCGGATTTTTCAGCATGCATTGAGGATACGTTACGTCGTATTGCTTCCTTATATCCTGAATCAACTACGGCAGAACTTTATGCCAACATGGGTGCTGTACCTGACGAAAAAATCCCGGAAGGAGAAGAGGATAACTGGGTTCCTGTAGATCTTGGATATTCGATTCCGGAAATTCTGAGGATTGAAAATTCGCCAAAGCCTCCACTTTACTTCAAGGTAAATCCTCATTATGAAGATACGCTGGCTTTTAAAATGCCCTATTTTGATATGGACTACCTTGAAAAACATGTTCGGCCCGAGTTTGATGAGATTTCAGAAATTATCCCAATTTCTCCAGAAGATTATCAAAAATCGATCAAATACGAAGATGTATGTACTTCCGCACGGAACTAAATCTATTTTATGACTATGCTCAACTGATATTTTTTATCAAGAAAGGATTATATTATGCTGAATTTTTTGAAAAAACTTTTTATGCGTAACCCAAAACACTACATCGTTTCCGGCCCATCTGTACCGGAGAAAGACTTTACAAACAAACGCAACGCGCGTAAATTTCTGTTTCAGAACAGTGAAAATGGCTACGATGCTATGATCGACTGCCTTGATACAGATCCTTGCTGCAAATAATCAAAAATCCCCATAGCCACAAAGGTTCTGACTTCATTTTGAAGATTCAGGACCTTTTTTATTTTATATTTACAATACTAAATATATAGAAATTATTTCAAGGAGAGCATCAACGTGGCTAAAGCATGCACATTTATCGGAAACAGAGACTTATCATTAAATGAACAGTGGGCTTTGCGCCCCCGTCTGCAGCAGGCTATTCTGAATTATCTGAATGCAGGAGGCTATTTTTTTGCGTGTGGTGGCTCATATGGGTTTGACTTAGTTGCTGCGGAAGAAGTTCTGAATTTCAAACAATATTATCCCTATATCCAGATGATTCTGCTGCTCCCATATCCCCATTATACCTCAAGGTGGACGATGGAAGACCAGCAACGCTTACAACAGGTTATGCAATACAGTATTTATCGTTATTCTTATTCTGCTTATCGAAAAGGCATCTATTCAGAGCGTAATCAGCAGCTTATTGATGGTAGTAATTATTGTATTTACTATTCGGATTCCAAGACTGCGCCTTATACGCAATCCATCATAGATTATGCAATTGATAATGGAATATGGACTACAAACCTCGCTGATAACCTTCTTTGGGGCGCAGATGACTACTTTGAACATCTTTGAGTGAAAATTTTTTAAATATTTACAATACTATACTTAGAAACAAAATTTACCAAAGAAGGAGGACGCTGTTTCATGTTTTTTAATGTATGATTACGGCCAATAATTTAATGATCAAAACAGTATTAGAATTTTTGAATGAAATTTCCCTTCCAAAACCAGATAAGAACTCATATGCTGCTAATTTTTTGAAGTTGTATGAAAACGGTTCGGAAGCCACCTATGTGCATATTACCAAAGAGAATGCATATGGAAAAGAATATCTGCAGATTTCGAATGATACAGGAGCTTGTATGTCTGACCGCGTTCAGCCATCTGAGCCTGTTTCCTATATTGATCTGATTCAGTTATCTGATAATATCTGCACCGTAGCGGAGCATGCAAAGGAATCAATTCCTTTCCAGCTTACTGCTGATGAATTTTGCTTAGTTACGGGCGTTGATATTTATAAATCAAATTTACAGGAGGACAAAAAGTGAAATCAAAGAAAGTCAGCACTACTTTTACCGTTCTTAGCATGGCTGCAGGAATGCTTCTCACTCCAGCATCCGCCTATGCAGAACCATTAGCATCCGGGCAGGAAACTGTAGTGGATTCAAGTGATGTCTCGACAGATGATTCTGTATCTGAAAAAACAGATTCTGATTCTGGCGCATCTGAAACACCGGAAAAGCCAGAAGACTCGTCATCTGATACTTCTAAGGAACCAGAGGAAAAAGATGACTCAGAAGATCCGGCACCTACGGAACCAGATGTTACCCCATCTGTCACCCCATCCGTTACTCCGGCTCCAGAGCCTTCCAAAGCTCCAACACCAGACGTATCAACCTCTGAGACTAAGCCAAAAGCTGATTCTGAATCCACTAAAAAAAATGCAAATTCCAGTTCTACATCCACAAAAGATGCAGATCCCTCTTCCGATAATGCGGCAGAAGCGGCTGCAGTAGAAGATTGGAGTCAGACAATTAACTATGAAAATTACATAGGGAAAAAGGATCTTCGTGCCGGGTTTGCCCGCGTTGATAAAGTGTATGCTTATGCAAAGGTCAACACAAGGCTTAATGTCAGAGAATCCGCTTCCACAAAGTCACGTATTGTCGGAACCCTTTCTCCAAAAGCTCTTTGTTATGTTATTTCTGATTCAGATCAAAAATGGGTATACATCGAATCTGGCGATGTCCGCGGCTTTGTCAAAAGCAACTATCTGCAGCAGGGAAAAACGGCATTAACCTACGTTTCCCGGACTGGAGAAGACAATATGGAGCTTGCTGAACAGGTAATTGATTCTGAAGAAAATGAAGCGTTTTCTTATAAAAAAGAAACGGTTTATGATGTAACCAATTCTTCCGGCGAAGGAATCATCACTTTTGCCAAACAGTTCGTCGGAAATTCCTACGTCTGGGGCGGAAATTCGCTCACGAATGGAATCGACTGCTCCCATTTTGTATGGCAGATTTTGACACGCTGCGGCGCTTACGATGGTGAATATACCACCTCTTATGGCTGGAGATCACTGGGCGAAGAGGTAAAAAGCCTTGCTGATGCAAAAGCTGGTGATGTTGTCTGCTACGATGGACACGTTGCTCTCTATGACGGAAATGGAAAAATCGTAGAAGCCCTTAATGAAGATCAGGGCATTGTCGATACCCGGAAGGTAGATAGTGACACCATTCTTACCATCCGCCGTTTTACATCTAATGATGAGATCGGAGATACCAATGCTGAAAAAATTTGGAATTATCTGCGTATGCATGGCTTTTCCAAGGAAGGAACCGCCGGTATTATGGGCAACATTGCAAATGAAGCCTCTACAGATCTGGACCCAACACTTCTGGAAAGCGGTTCTGTGAAGAAATCCGGACTCACTGGTACGCAGTATACTGCACTGGTTGATGCCGGCAGTATCAGCCGTGAAGAAGTCATTCACAGCTCTTCTTTGGGTATTTACAGTGGTGGTAGATATGGGTATGGTTTATGCGGCTTCACAGATCCTGAAATCAAGTCCTATCTGTGCAAATATACCATTGATAAAGGGAAGAGCTTAGGGTCTATTTCTGGGCAGCTGGATAGCCTTATCGCCTATCTGGAAAAACATAATCCTTCGCTGTTAGAACGTCTTAAAACTTCAGACAGCGTTGAAGATGCTGCCACTGCATTTCTGCGCGAATACGAAAAATGCAAAGACCTTGATCGTGAAGAAATCGAGCGGGTTTCGGCAGCCAAACAGATTTATGAGGTATTCCAGGAATACCAGTCACCCGTAGAATAAAACTTTCTCAAAAAAATCTCCATGTTACCCAAAATCCGACTGATTTAAGCAATTCTGCTTGGAATCAGTCGGATTTTATTATCTTTTATAACTTCTTTTACGATTTTGTCTTTTACGATTTTGGTTGCTATATCAACATTATTTGGCGTACAATATTAATTACGAGTCTATTTATATATGAGCATCGTTAATGAGGAGGGGTTGGATGTGAAAAAGAAACATATAGTTATTGCAATGATGGCTTTTATCATTCTATTATCAGTAGCTTATTTACAATGGGGCCGTAAGGAACGTGTGGTGAATTCTTTTTCGACCGCCTCTGATACGTCCTATACTCAGGAATTTAGTGTAATTGCCAACACTTTATTTTTGAACAAGAATGAATACGCAAAAGATTTAATTGCCAAAACCCTTCATAATGGCTTTCAAAATATTCGTTTTTCCTATGATGTCGGCTTTCCAGAGCAAATAACAATCTACGTTTACAAAAACAGATCTCTCTATCACCATGGAAGAGAAAATTTTCGAGTCATATACTCACAAGAAGGGAATTATAAGATAGAAGAGTAGTAAAAAAGAGATGCCGACTGACATCTCTTTTTTTTCGCCATTAAATTTCCAAAGATATATATCCGTTTTTCTGAACCGTGTGCAAATTTTTCAAGTATTTCTGTTTGTACTGCTCCACTTCGTTTGGGGACAAATTAATCCGGATATTTTCAACCGCCTTAGCCAGTATGTCATCCATACAAAATCCGTATTTTCCAAGGGCATTCTGGACTTCTTGATTAAGTGCCAGCGCATACACTTTTTCAAGATTCGAGGAGCAGAAATCATCAATCTCCGCGTATGGAATCCCATTCCGTATCATTGCACTTTTAATTGCGGAACTGGTATTTTCCTGTTCAACCAACAGAAGGAAACTGCATTCCGGCAGCCCCTTAATCAGTCCCCAAAAATCCGAATCAGACGATACCAAAATGAAAGCTTTTGTTCCTTGTTCAAAATATTCCCTTGTTGTTCCGACAGCCAAAGAAATGTCCACTAAAGACTTATCTGCCTTAACTCGCGGAATCATTTTGTGTTCTACCCCCGGAATCAATCGCTGCAGCAACCGCCAGGTAACTGTAGTATGTACATCGTTATATAAAACAATTTTTTTGATGTGTTCTCGTGTTGTCGGCTCAAGCCCGTCCAAAACAGAGTAAAGCTTATATGGATTTGCATTTTCACAATCCACAACAATCGTAATTTCCTGATTGTCTCGAATATAATCCTTAATATTCTTCTTGATTTCGTCGCTGGCATCCGTCACTTTAGAAAGATCATCAAACATATCTCCGTTTCTCCTGTACAGATAACTTACGAACTTCTCATCGTTGTACAGGATATTCCCTACTTCTACAGATAATGCTCCTACGACATACATCGTATAGGGAAATCGGTTCCGCTTTTCCCCATACGATTCTACCAGCTTTGAAACTTGTCTTTCCTTGAGTTCCGGGAGACAAAACATATCTTTTACATAGTCCCAATTAAGCCACAGTGGGAAACTATTCTTGCAGCCATTGATATGCTTTTTGATTTCAGCACTGACTAACACAACGTATTTTGCTGGGGTCCAATTAGCTCTCCAGATATCTACTTCATCCTTTTTGAGCTTTTTAATACATTCTGGGGCAATATATTCTGGAATCGTATCAATGTTTTTCATATCATACTGAAACAAATTCCGGATTCTTCCATTGTTTCTTAGTAATGCAGTCCGAATAATGCACAAATTCCGGACAATTCTTCCATCTTTACATTCCTCCAGCTCCGTGTAAATTTTCTCATCAAAATTGCTTTCTTCACCTAAAAAATACTCCTCCGATACGCCTAACAGATACGCGATTCTCGAAACGATATCGAATCTCGGATTTTTGTATTTGGATGCTTCCAGTCCGAGATCCATTTCTGAATTACACATAAACAAATTCCTCCTTTGTATGTTTTGTTTTCTATATATAGTATGGAAAATAATTTCAAAAATATTTTTCACGTACATAAAATTTATTCTTCTTTTGATTCGCCATTCTAAAAGCATCAGATCAATATTTTATGAAAGGAGTGTAAAAGCAAAGGTCTGAAATACATTATGTCAAGGAGATATCAAATGGCACACGTAGCGATTATGATCCGAATTATACCATCTGAAAATCGAAATATGTATTTTCGGATGATTCAGGACTCGGATACAACATTTAAGGTAGAAATGGGGCGTGTTGGGGCTGCTCCATACATCCGTTATTATCCTATATCAGTATGGGATAAAATGTATCAAAAGAAAATTTCAGAGGGCTATCAGGACAAGACAGAACTCATGGATGTACATTCTTCCTATACATACAAAGAAATCGAGGATGATTCTGTTCGTGAACTCATTTCTTTTTTGCAACAGGAATCATCTATGGCCATCAAATCTAATTATTCTGTATCCGTATCCGAGGTTAGCCCGCAGATGATCACGCAAGCAGAAGATATTTTGAATCAATTTTCAAATGATCCATTAAAGGATAATTCTCTTCTGGAACAATTATTTGCTCTATTGCCTCGGAAAATGAAAAATGTTGCAGACTATTTGCTCCCGGCAGATGCCGATCCGGAGCAGATTCAGAATGTTATAGATCGAGAAACCGATCTGCTGCGCATGATGGAAACCCAGATGCAGGCATTGCCGTCCAATGACAGCAAAGAAAAAACTCTTCTGGAAGAATGGAATCTATCAATCACCCCTGTAAATAATGAAAAAGAACTCTGGCAAATCAAACGACACATGGGACATTCTGCAGATTGCTTTTCAAAAGCATTCCGTGTTAAAAATTCCAATAGAGATAACGCTTTTTGGAATTATTATGACAAACATAATTATCATAAAGAAGACATTCATTACTGGTATCATGGGTCCAGAAATATGAATTGCCTGTCCATTTTACATAATGGACTTATCTTAAATCCCAAAGCGCCCAAAGTCGGTCATATGTTCGGCTATGGAATATATCTTGCTCCAAAAGCGAAAAAAAGTATTGGATATACCTCATTGAATGGGTCTTTTTGGGTACATGGCACCTCAGACAAAGCCTATTTATTTGTTATGAAAACCGTGTACAAGTCACCCTATCATGTCTACACATGGACCTCGGGCATGAAATCGCTAACCAAATCCCGCATTTCACCTCACGATGCTGTTTTTGCTCATGCTGGCACATCTTTAAGGAATGACGAGGTTGTTATTTTTGACGATGCACAGGTAACGCTTCAGTATATTATCGAATTGAAACAACAATAGAGACACAAAATGGTCGGGAATAAATCCCGGCCATTTTGTTTTTTTCACTTTTCCACATTCTAGGGGTATCAGATCAATTCATGAAGAAAGGAGTATATCAATAACCGATCTGAAATTCAATTTGTCCAAGGAGAAAAATATGCATATTACTATTAAGACGTACAACGATACCCGGAATATGGAAGTTCCACAAACAGAATCTGCCTTGTATAAGGCCATTGGGGAGCAGTTATTAAATTTGTCCGTTCCCAATCGTTTACTTGTTTCTACACCTGTAGGAGAAGCGGAGTTTGACGTTAAACAGCGTGGCACATTCGCAAAGGACGGGACCATCTATCCGAGTATGTATGTAACAGAAGAGTACAATACCATCCAGCTCCCACAGGATACCTATCCGGAAGCTTATTTAACCTGTATTAACCCAGTATCCAACAATTACAAATTCTACCATTTTCGGCCATCTGGTTCCGTACTGAATGCAACTTACGGACGTATCGGAGCTGGCAGGGGAGAAGCATTTGGAAAAAAGGACTTGAAAACCCCATATCCCATCCATCTATATTGGATTCGCTACTATGAAAAGCTTTCAAAAGGATACAAGGACGAGTCTTCTATTTATCTTGCTCCAGCTGTGTCGGAAACACCTGCTGCACCCACCATTCCTGATCAGCGTCCGGAAGCTATTGAATTATATCAAAAACTGTATACCTACGCTAAAGGTATGGTCGAACGGCATTTGGTCCACCATGACAAAGTGACCGTTGAACAGGTATCTCAGTCGAAGAAAATTCTTGCGGAATTAAGTACCAAGACTACTTTGAAGGATTTCAATGAGACGCTTCAGAAATTATTAACTATTTCCCCTCGAAAGAGCAGATATGTTAAATCTCTTCTTGCTGTGAAAACGTCTGATTTTCCTGCGATTATAGATCGTGAAAATGACCTTATCACGGCGATGGAAGTTATGCGTCCGTCCGGTTCTATCGGCAGTTTTCAGGAACATAATATTCATGTATTTGAGGCTACAGATTCCCAGCGGCAGGAAGTTATCGAACACTTAACCCCTTCTCTGCAGCGGAAAGTACGAAAGATCTGGCGTGTTATCCCAGATCGGCAGCAAAAAACCTTTAACAGCTATTGTAAAGAGCATCATATTCGCTATGTACGGCAGATGTGGCACGGAAGCCGGAATGCAAACTGGCTCAGTATCACGGAAAATTCCATCAAAATCCTTCCCTCCTATGAGAATGGACGCATGTTTGGTGACGGAGCTTATTTTGCCCTTAATCCGAACAAGAGTTTTTTGTATACAAGCAGTTCTTCTGCAAAATACACAAACGAACATGAAAATGTTGTATATATGGGGCTTTTTGCGGTTGCTTACGGAAAACCACTTTATGTGGAATCGAGCCACCACTTTACTCCAAAAGAACTGGAAGCGAAAAAGAAAAATTGTGTTCATGCCAAAGCTGGACGCTCTTTAAGAGAAGATGAAATCATCTTTTATTCAGAGGCTGCCATGGTAATGAATTATCTCGTTGAATTTGACGCTTAAAGGAGATTTTTATGAAATATTATATTAGTGATTTACATTTGTTTCACCCGGCGATTCTTCAAAAATGCAGTCGCCCATTTGCAACAATCGATGACATGCACCGGACTATTTTCCAAAATTGGAAGAAAAAAGGTATTGGTCCTTGTGATGAAGTATATATTCTTGGTGATGTTGGCATGTATCATGAAAAGGAAATTGGAAAATTTCTTATGGCTCTTCCAGGCAAAAAATACCTCGTTACCGGGAATCATGATTTCAAGAATATCCATAATCGGGACTTCTCCAGCGCTTTTTTATGGTGCCGTCCATATGCAGAAGTGAGAGATAATGAACGTAAAGTTGTTCTGTTCCATTATCCAATCGAGGAATGGAATGGGTTTTATGTGGGTTCTTATCACCTGCATGGCCATATTCACAATACAACTGTAACGCATATTGACAGAAGATATAATGTATCCGTCGATGTTATCAATTATACCCCAGTCACTCTGGATGAACTGATCGCTCAAAATGACGTAAAATAACAGCCTATTCAAGGAAAAACACTGCCCATGCATTTTATGGAGCAGTGTTTTTTTGCGAAAAAATCACCTACGTGAGAATATAAGTATTTTTCTTTTTGCAATACTATCAATAAGAAAATTTTCGAAGAGGAGGTTTTACAAATGAGAATTATTGTTGACGCGGATTCTTGTTCAAAAATCCGTCAGATTGAAGAAATTGCGGAAGAGAAAGGCTTACCAGTAATGTTGTTCTGTGATACAACGCATCAGCTTTATTCTGATTACAGCAAAATCAAAAAGGTGGCTCCCGGAAGAGATGCTTCCGATATGCAGATCTATAATGAATGCAAAATAGGAGATATCGTTATAACACAGGATTACGGACTTGCTTCGTTGGTCCTGGCTAAGGGCGCACTGGTTATGCATCCAAGTGGAGCTATTTATTCAAAAGAAACAATTGACACCCTTCTTATGAGCCGTTATTTGAATCAGATCGATCCCAATATCCGCCATCGTAAGAAAAAAAGACGCTCTGTTCAGAAAAAATATGATTTTCAGAAATCTTTATTGCAGATGATTAACCCCGCCGAAACTAAAAAGACCGCTTTTGCCTAAGAATTTGTATTAGAAAAGGGAGGTGTTTTATGCGCATATCTAAACGAAGACAACAATATTTGGATAAATTCAAGTTTCCTTATCACGGACAGATATTTTCCAGCATTAAAGCTTGTTGCGAATACTATGATGTGGCCTATTCCTGTGTTTTCCCGCTGAAAAAGGAGAAAAATATCACAGCGGAAAAAGCCATTGACCATCTAAGGGCTGCAAAAAAAGGACGTTGCGTGAAATATCACGGTCAAACATATCCATCTATGAAGGTATGCTGTGAATTGTTTAATGTTCCTGTTGACAATGTGAGTTACTATAAGCGCACTCATAAATGCTCTTTTGAAGCAGCATTGGATCATTATGTCTTAAATGAAAGCCGTTATTCTTTCAAGTTCAACAATCAAAAATATCCATCTATTAACGCTTGTTGTAAAGAGTATGGATTGAGTCCTGATGTTGTATATGCCTATAAAAACAAAAATCAGCTAACTCCTTCCGCCGCTGTCAGGGCTTGTTTAGCACAAAAGCAGCGTCAAGAGAATCAGATTGACCCACCCAAAATTCTTCCCAAGAAGAAAAAGAAAAAAGTCTCTGCTCCGTCTAAAACTCGCCCGTCAGACTCGCGGGTTGTGGAAATTAACGGAGAGGCATATCCTTCCTTATCCGCTTTTTGCAAGCAGCATCATATAAGTCATAGCAGTGTGGCTGCAAGAGCGCACCGCCTAAAATGCACCATCGAGGAATCAGCAAATCATTTTCTCGCTTTGCAAGAACTTTCACTCTTATACCCGGATGCTATACAATTCCAAAATAGTACATACGATTGCGTAGAAAAGCTCTGTTCTCGTATAGGCGTAGACCCAATCGCGATTTTACATTTTGTTAAATCCAAACAATATACGTTAGAACAGGCAATCCAAGAAGCATTATCAACCACTGGAATGCATCGCGTTCAAGATGCAGATCCTGTCGTCTTTCAAAACACAGTATATCCTACATTATACCGTTGTTATCATGCTTTACAAATTGACGCGAGGTCTGTAAAAACACGCATGGAAAAATATCATATGAGCTGGGAAGAGGCTGTTGAGGATGCAATAAAATGCAAAAAGACATCTGACAAATAACCATCTAAAGGCGTTGACGAAAAAGTTGACGCCTTTTTTGTTTTTATTTCTAATACTATAAGTATCAAAACAAGAAAGAGGTGTCTATTTTGCAACGTACAAAAGGAAATAATTTAGATTCAGACAAAATTCTGCTATCTGTGAAAGAAGCATCCGAGCTTACCGGAATTTCAGAACGTAAACTTCGTGATCTCATGAATGAAAGTAACTTTAAGGTTCAAATTGGCAGGCGTACTATGATCCATAGAAAAAAATTCGAGAAATGGATTGACCAGCATACTTGCATTTTTTAAGTTCGCGTGATACGATAATATCCGTATGCGCGTATCATTAGGAGAATGATATGGGAAAAGACTCAAATGGAAAAGAACTTGGTGCCGGCATCTATCAAAGAAAAGACGGTCGATATGAAGCTCGCATCAGAATCAAAGGGCAAAAAAAGCCCTATAGTATCTATGATACTAATCTTCGGAAACTGAAGCAAAAAAAGAAACAGTTTCTCTTATTGATGGCAAACAGAGATTTAAACCTCTCGTTTACGCTAACAGTTTCACAATGGTTTGAAATTTATTTAAAGAATTATGCACGGCCCAAACTAAAAACACAAACTCTTAATAACTATGTTACAGGCTTTGAACGTGTGGAAGATTACATTGGTTATATGAAAATAATTGACGTGAAAAATGTAAATATTGTGTCGGCTATGCAAGAACTCGAAAAAGAGGGATATGCAACGACTACAATTCAACAGTCTTTGGCCGTTTTAAAGCAAGTTTTTCGCACTGCTTTTGAAAATCGTATCATACCGTTTGATCCATGCTCCGGATATCAATACGCTGGACCGCCTAAGTCTGTAAACGAAAAACCTCCGGACGACTTATTTGAACGGACGTTTGAGCAGGTACTAACTCCTGATGTGTTGGAACAATTTTTCAAGAGTATTCAATCACGCCGCTATTATGAATTATTTATCGTTCTATTACATGGCGGCTTAAGAATCGGAGAACTTCTT
>UMAL01079242.1_pt1 | contig 16747 bp, 7 predicted proteins | sample 1963691 | NCBI WGS metagenome assembly UMAL01 (sample SAMEA4835914, study PRJEB28245) | human gut metagenome | biome: gut microbiome; material: fecal sample | place: Denmark | collected 2008
GCCGTATCGGCACTTAGAATTATGCGGTATTGCCTTTACAACTTCACAAGTATCTCCCCCGCACCGGAATCCGATTGCCCTTCTCCCCTATCCCCCAACCGCGCGTACCGTTCATCTTCATCCGCTCCCCCCACCCCAAAACAAAAGGCATGTGCCCCCTTATCTCTATCATAAGGTGGGCACATGCCGTTACATTATCATGATTTTATCACGCCAAAGTCATCAGGCAATGCAGCCATCGGCAAAGCTGTTGCGCTTGGCTTTCTCTTTCTGCTGGTTGCGCTTGGCGATGATTTCTTTGCTCAGGCCAATACGGTTGGTCTTGAAGTGGAAGAACGGGCGTTCCGGTACGGTGAAAATCTCCACCGGACGCATGTAACGTTCCGGCAGGCAGGCATTGATCTTATCGCGCACATCGTCCAAGGTGTAGCCATCTTTGAGCTGGACGTACAGGTACGGCAGGAAGCAGCCCTCGTGCTCATCATCCGGCACGATAACAAAGAACTCGTCCTTGATGCCCTTGATTTCGGCATCGGCCACGATGTTCTCCAGCGGCTGCACCATCAGGTCGCCGCCGCCAAAGCGCGGGGATGCGCCGCGGGTCATCGTGTAGAGCACACCGTCCTCGGTCATATAGCCGATATCGCCGGTGTGCAGCCAGGTCTTGCCGTCTGCGTGAACCTGCAGTGCCTTGGCGGTTGCTTCGGGGCGGTCATAGCCCAGCATCACGCCGGGGCCCGCCATGCAGATCTCACCGGGGGTATTGTAGGTCAGCTCTTCCTGGGTGCCGGGCTTGAAGATGCTGATGACGCTGTGGATCATCGGCACACCAACGTTGCCGTCACGCACCGGGAACGGAGCCATGGGCAGAGTGGCGTTGGAGCCGGCCTCGCTGCTGCCGTAGCCGGCAGTAAAGCGCAGGTTGCAGTTATGCTGCTTGAGGAACTCCTCAACATTGCGCAGCTGCTTGTTGTTGAATGCCTCGCAGCCGGCGCCGATGGCCAGCATGTGGGACATATCATAGTCAGCCGGAAGACGCTTGCTGCGGCGGATAACCTCCACAAACATGGGGATCAGGGGCCAGTTGTTGGGGCGGTAGCGCATCATTTCCAGGTCAACGTCGTACACATCCACAAACGGATCCAGAATGAGCAGCATACCGCCGGCCAGGGGCAGCAGCATCATGGAAACCACAACAGCGATCAGAGCCGGGGGCAGGATGGTCAGCAGCCAGGTGGGGCGGAATTTATCCGAAGAGCCATAAAAGTTCATCTGGGCCAGCACGCCGATGATGCTGTGTGCAGAATGGATGACCTGCTTGGAAGGGCCGGTGGAACCGCTGGTGTAGGCGCGCAGCAGCGGGCGGTCAATGTTGACCGGAGCGGGCACAAAGCCGCGAAAACGCTGGCCCATGTTACAGAAATCAGCCCACATCATGGTATCAGAGCCACGGGCGGGAACATCCGGATACAGGGCATCCAGGGAATGCTGCAGGTAAACCGGCATAGCGGCGCGGTCGCCGCTTTCCAGAGCGGGAACGATAACATAGGTATTCACGTTGGTCTGCTCACGGTAGGCTTCAATTTCGGCCTTGGAGAAGAAGTCGTGAACAAAAATCACCTTGGCATTGGCTTTCTGAACAGCTTCAATGTTTTCTTCCAGGGTGTTGTCACGGCACAGCAGCGAAGCGCCGATGCGCTCGGCTGCCAGCAGCAGATAAATGAATTCCGGCACAGAACGCAGGAACACGGGGATCTGGTCCCCCTGCTTGACGCCAAGCACCTGCAGAGCGCGGGCGGTGGCGTCCACCTTACGGAACACGGTACCCCAGGTGATATCCACGCCATAGTAGTGCATGGCAATCACGTTAGGGTCTGCAGCGCGCACGGAGAGGTACTGCTCCACGGTGCAGGCCGGAACCTGGATACCGCGCAGAACTTCTGGATAGAACTTCATCCAGGGGCGGTCAATGCTGGGCTTGCCAGTCAACATCGCGTTTTCATTCATTGCAATTTCCTCCAAATGTCTTTCCATTATAGTTGCAGGGAATTAAATTATCCAAATCAAATCACGCCAAACCTTTATGGCGCTTTCCCCTGCTGTGCACATCGTTGCACAGCGTCGCCGAACCATAATGCTATAATTATCTTCGGTGCTGAACATAGTATACCATTCCTGTTTACGGAAAGCACGAGAATCCCATGGCACAAATTTCCAGAAATTGATTCCGCATGATTCACTTTTTTCACATGGATTTTCACGCTTCGGCATGGAGTTTTCTTGCAATTTCATTTTCCTCGGTGCAACAAAAGCCCCAGCTACCGCAGCAGCCAGGGCTTTATGTTTATGCGTATGTATGTTGTATTTTTAGATTTTGTTCATCCAGCTCTCTTGCAGTTCTTCCATTTCATCACTTTTGGCGCGGGTAATCAGATGGATTCCCTGCAGGACATGATGGATGTGCTCCGCAATGGCGTTGCGCTCTTTTGTCACGTTTTGGTCATCCAAATTCCAGACCTGATCAAAATATTCACTCAGGCGGTCTTCCATCACACTGTTGTTGACCATTGCAATCCGGTTGATGGGGCAGTTATTATCCAGTCGAAGATACGATGCAGCGCCAGAAAGAAACATATTGGGGTCCGCCACATATTGGAAATCGTTCACAATGCGGCCGCTGATCAAGCGGAATTCAAGTTTTTCACGTTGCTTGCAAAGCTGCAGCACATAGCTGATGCACCGGCTGCGCTGATCCGGGGTAAGGCTGACCTTGTAACTGAAAAAGTCCAGCTCGCCGGAAACCGCCATGGAGGAAAATGCAGCTTCATAAATCAGGATGCGGATGTTTGTTTCCTCCACCACACCTTTGGCAAGGTTGTGTACGCTACGCAGCTCCGCAGGGGTAGCACCCAAAAAATCTTTCAGCTCGGCCTCGTGGGCGGTCAGGATTTCTTCAAACAAGTCATCCGGCAGCAGAAGCTCATTCAGGTGGCCGAACATCCACCGCAGATTGGAGGCCAGCAGCGTGTGCATATAGTCGTACTGGCTGATCAGCTGGCGCATGCTGGTATCGCGGAAAAGCTGGTCATCCCGCACGCAGAGCTTGGAGAAGTTATCATACAGGCTTTCGCAGTTCTGCAGGTCCTCGGTGGCGGTAACGGCAGCGCAGCGGCTGTGGCTGACCAGCAGGCCGGTAATGGCAAAATCGCCCTTGACCACAAACACCGCGCGCCCGACAGCCGCGGTGCTGCCAAACAGCTTGAAATGAATATGGCTGAAGTTGGTCAACACGTTGATAATGAGCGCGGCATCATAGATGGGGTCCCATTTTTCGCGGCTGATATCGATCATCAGCTTGAAATAGACGTTATCATAGCTGCGCTGGTCCACCAGCTGGCCGTTTTGCAGGTTGGCAACTTTCAGGCGGTATTCGCGCGCCATTTCCATCAGGTCCATCACAGCCACAATGTCCAGCTGGCTAACGCGGCGCAGCACGGGGTGCGCCATTTTGGTCAGGTATTGCAGCATGTTCAGCTCGGCCCAAAAGTCCGTATAGGGGCCAATGCGCGCCTCGCCGCTGTCCAGCTCCTCTTGCAAATAATCATATTCAGCAATCAGGTTATCATAAATGGCGGCTTTCAGGTCACTGGGGATGCTAACGCTGTATTCCCGCAGCAGCAGGTTACGGCCATCATCGGTGGCTTCATCCACCACGCAGGCACTGATGCCCTCCATCACGCGCTTTTCAGTCTTTTTGGCAGGCAGCATGCGGCCGCTGACCCATTTGCTGATATAGGAAACATCGTATTGCAGGCGCTTGGCCAGGGTATAGTTCTTGACCTCCGCAACTTCTAGCAAATGCTCCAGCAGAATGCTGAATCTATTTTTATCTTCCATTGCACCAAATCCTCTTCACCCATTTAGTTTACACTTTTCTTTTATTCTATTATACAAGTTCCATATTTCGATTGCAAATTCAAATGATAACAGGTAAGGAGAAAACGAAGAAAATATATTAAAATCTTTCACAATTCGCGGCCGCATTCTTTGGCATTCATGCCAGTTTGTTGTTTTTTTGTTGTTTGAACTGACAAAGTTTGTTTGTTCTGCTTGTGATATCCTCCAAAAATTATACTTCGCGCGCCATATTTGCCAAATTTAGCCGCAGCTTTTTAGTAGGTTTTGCCCTTGCACCGGCCTGATGTGTTCGCCATGTTTTTGTGTGTTGCCTTTATTATGCGGGTAAGGTAAATTGCGATTTTTTAATCGTGTACTATTGGGTGGGGTCACCCCGCCCTACTGATTGTTTAAGGGTGTGCTGCCCATTATAATTTGTTCTGTAGGGAACGGTCTTGACCGTTCCGAGGCCTTGTCCGATTGGTCGTGATGGGATTTGTGGCAGGGCAAGGTGCCTGCGGGCGCAGTGACTGTTCCAAGGCGCTGGATTCGATTGCTTTAGGGCAATACCGCATAATTCTAAGTGCCGATACGGCGAGCGAGGTGCGGCAGATGCCAAGCCAAAAGCGCAGATAATACTGGATGTCTTATCGAGCATTTTGGCAACGCAGATGCCGTGCCGCAGCCGCCGGAGCGGTGCTTAAGCCGTAAGGCGGGAATTGTGCGGTGTTGCCTTAGGTTTGCGGCAAGGAACCACCCCTCAGGCCGCTTCGCGTCCAGCTCCCCTCCAGGGGAGCCACCACAATCATGGGGTCCCCCGCCCTACTGGCCTGGCAAATATTTCACCGAACCTATGCCCACAAATACAAAAATGCCGCAGCAGACTGTTACATCTGCTGCGGCATTTTTATTTAGAGGTTAATGGGCTGGTTACAGCTCATTGTTCGGCTGTGGGATTACTGCAGAACGCCGGTGTTCTTATCGAAATGATAAGTGCGGCCATCGATGACTGCATCGCCCTTAGCCATGGTGCCATAGATCGGGTCGAAATAGTAACGCTTGTCAGCGCTCCAGCCCTTGATCATGTGGCCCTGTGCATCGTAACGGACCCACTTGCCGGTGCCATCGGCGCGGTCAGCCCACTGGCCAGCTTCGGATTCCTGATAGACATCCTTGCTGGTGGCTTTCTTGCCCTGGTCAACGGCATCCAGCCAGTACCAAGCGTCGGAAGCCGGGTCATAGATTTCCTTGCCGCGGCCATCCAGGCCCTGGCGAACGCCCTTTTCGTACCAGAAGTCAGCGCCTTTGATGGTCAGCCACTGGCCGTCCAGAGCGATACCGGTGTACTCGTCAAATGCGCAAGGTACACCGTCAATATCGCCTGCGCCCTTAGCCATAGCGCCGGTGATCAGGTCAAAGTAGTAGGTGCCCTTATCGGTCGTCTGCCAGCCCTTGACCATGTGGCCGTTCTCATCGTAACGGACCCACTTGCCGGTGCCATCGGGCTTATCAGCCCACTGGCCGGCGGCGGATTCCTGGTAAACGTCCTTGCTGACGGTCATTGCGCCGCCCTGGACAGCATCCAGCCAGTACCAGGCGTCGGAATCGGGATCATAGATCTCTTTGCCGCGGCCGGTGGTACCCTGCTTCACGCCCTTTTCGTACCAGTACTTCTTGCCGTTTTCTTCAACCCAGCCGTTCTTCTCGCCGTACTTGGCGGTGTAGTCCTTGCCGTTGAAGTTAACAGTAGCGGTGGTAACGCCGCTGGTCTGCTTTACCGTTGCATCCACGAACTGTGCGCTTGCGCAGTTCTTATCGGTGCAGGTAAAGACAGCCATTGCGGTAATGGTGGTCTTTTCAGCGGCACCATGGACGGTGCGTTCCTCGGCTTCAATAGCCTGAGGTTCTTCGCTGGGGTTGGTGGGGTCAGTGGTTTCAATCTTCTTGAATTCTGCAGTGATTTCAAAGTTACAATCGCTCATGGTAACCGTATACGTACCACCATCTTTGACTTTATCGGTGATAACGGTCTGACCATGGGAAGCCTGCTCCAGTTCATAGCCAGAATTCGGCGTAACCGTTACAGCCATTTCAGCGCCCTTAGGTGCGCGTTTCAATTCAGATTTGCCATTAACTGTAACAGTAATCGTGCCACCTTCAGCCGGGTCTGCCGTAGTTACAATGCTGTACTCAACAGTCGTGAACTGTACGCTGATGGTTACATTATCGGCAGGCATCTCGAAAGTATAGGTGCCATCTGTGGTGCCAGCCTTGTAATCAACAGCAGTACCCTTGCTATCCTTAACAGACAGGCCATTTTCAGCCAACTTGGTCAGAATAGTAGCTTCGTTCTTCGGGGTAACGGTAAAGGTAACAATGTCGCCAGCCTTCAGGGCAGTGGTCTCGGTAACAGCTGCATCATTAGCTGTTACTTCTACCGCGCCTTCGCCCTTCTTGTCAACAGCAACGCTGTAAGTTTTAACCTCAACGGCTTCAAACGCAGCGCTAACGGTAACATTGGCAGCAGGCATCTTGAAGGTAGTCTTGCCTTCAGTCAGGGTCAGCGTTTTGGTCTCGGTCTTTTCACCGTCTTTGTAGCTGTAAGTCAGGCCGTCATCCTTAAGCTTGTAGCCATCCTTAATGTTCTTAACCTCAACGGTGATTTCGGCATCCTTCGCAGCTTCCTTTGGGGTTGCGGTAACTTCAGCGGCTTCGCCTTCAACAGGGTCAACCGTAACCGTGTACTTCTTAACCTCTTCAAACGCTGCGCTGACAGTTGCATCGCCAGCGGGCATTGCAAAGGTGTAAGTGTTGGCCTTTTCTGTGTCAGGAGTTGCTTTCAGGGTCTGATTGTCGCCGTAAGTAACCACCACACCGTCAGCCGTCAGGGTATAGCCATCCTTCGGGGTAGCCACAACGGTAACGCTGGTGCCCTCAGCAACCTTATCCAGGTCAGCTTCGGGGCTGGTGATCTTCAACGTATCCTTGTTAGCATCGGCCACCTTGACCGCATAGGTCTTAGCGGCTTTGGTAACACTAATGGTCACATCGCCGTCCGGCATGGTGAAGGTGTAAACCGTCTTAGCCTTTTCGGTGGTAGCCTGTTCGGCGGTAGCCTGGGCTGCGGCTTCGTCCTGCGCTGCTTCCTGAACTTCAGTCAGAGCAACATCGGTATCGCCGTTCTTTGCGGTAACGGTAACGATATCGGTGCCTTCCTTTTCTACGGTCAGGGTAACGGTATCGTCCTTGATGTAGGTGTTGCTGGTGGTGCCCAGGGTCAGGGTAACACCTTCAACTGCATTGGGCAGGGTTACAGTGTGAGGTACGCTTTCGGTTGCGGTATGGCAATCAGAGCACAGGTACACATTGTTGCCAACGGACTTGGTTTCCAGCTCGTCCAGAGCCCAGGTATGGCCCTTGGGCAGTGCGCCGTCAGCGTACTTCTTTTCACCCTTGGTCAGGCCATACTTGTTGGTGCGGGCCTGGGTGTAAGCGGGGGTATCGCACCATGCTTCAACGGAAACATCGGTGGTTGCGCCGCTGTTCAGGTCGCTGACCATGTCGGACATCGGCATGGTTTCAACCAGGTTCGCGCACCACATGAACTCTTCGTTCTTGTTCTTCTCGTCAGAGCTGCCCATGTTCTGGTTGTAACTCGGGTTGTAGTTCCAGGACTCGGTCTTGTAGCTCTTACGGTTTGCATAAGAAGTGCCGGAAGCATCGGTCTTGACTTCTGCCTTGCCGTCCACCAGTTCCTTATAGGTGTTGGACAGGTTGGTGCCGACAGAAACGATCAGCTGATCCTTGGTGGTGTTGATGCCGGTGATCACAGTCTGGCCCTGCTGGGTGGTGGTAGTAAAGCTGTAGCTGTCACGCAGGGTCAGGCCCGCCAGAGGATGGTTCATGAAGGTCTTCAGATACTGCACACTGTCGGTATTCTGGGGGCTGTCCATGATAACCATGCTCATGCCGGGAAAGTGGGTATCGGGAACCTTGTTGCCGTCCTTATCCTTGGTCAGCTTAATGCCGCCATAGACGGTGTTGTATTCCTTCACTTCTTTCACTTCGCCGGTGGTGGGGTTCAGGCGGTAGATGGCGTTGTTGACGTTGAAGTACAGCTTGCCATCATACAGTGCGGTAGAGTGTACCAGTGCGGGGTAGATCCGCTTTGCAGCAGCGTCTGCCAGGCACTCGGTGTTCAGGTTGTTTTCAACCTTGGTATGCTTATCTTTTGCACTGGTATCGATCTTATAGATGGTGCCAGCTTCGGCCAGGACCTTGGCATTGCTGTCGTCATCATTGAAGTTGCTGCTGGTTTCCTTCAGATCGTTGTAGTACATCAGGATGATATCAAACGGGTCATCCGTCTTGGTAAAGCTGCTCATGCTGAAGCCGCCGGGTCTGCTGCTGGAATCCTCTTTGCGGATATAGTAGTTCGCATTACGCGGACGTGCTTCCAGAGTATCGGGGCCCTGGTTCTGCATCTTCTTCATGAACTGCTGCATCTGGGAGTTGTTACCAGAGCTGCCGGAACCAGAGTTGCCGTTGTTGCCGTTCTCGGACTGCTGGCGGCGCATGTTGTTGTACAGGTTCTGGTTGGTCGTGGTATCAACGTAATAGAAGTAATTATTGTCGAAGTAGATGGGGCTGCAGATAGAGGTGAACCAGGTATCCTCGTAGCAGGTATCGGTGTAACGGGTCTCGTTCTTGTTCTCTGCCTTGGTGTAAGAGTAATGCGGCTTGCCGTTGTTCAGAATGACATTGCCTTTATCGTCCTTATCGGGTTCCTTGTTTTTGGTGTAGGTGTAGCCATCGTACAGCGAGTCAATGTAATCATAGTACTTGCTGTAACGGCCTTCCAGACCGGAGGGAGAAACCAGGAAGTTGACATGGCGCATGTCGCCTGCGTTCTCAACGCGGGTCTGGGCCATGCACTCGGTGTTCACGTCGTCATAGCAGACGTCAACATAGTACCAGTTTTTGTTGTTTTCGCCGGTGGTCATCGTAGCAGAGTTGCTGTCACCCTGCAGCTTGTTAACCTTGACTGCGTTGAAGTAGTGGACGTTGTTGAACATGCCGCCGCCGAACGCATTACCGGCAACACTGGTATCAGAAGTATCGCAGTAATACAGGATCTGGGCAAAGTCAACAACAGCGTTATCGCCTACTTCATCGGGGGTCTTCCAGGTGCCGTCTTCATTCTTATAGATGCTCTTGTTGTCAGGCAAATTCTGGACCATGTAGTTAAATGCAGATGCATAGCCCAGGCAGATGCAGCCATACTCAACGCCGGAAGCGCCGATCCCGCCGCCCAGCAGGGCGCCGAAAGCAGTCATCTGGATGGGATCGTTGTTGCCGCCGCCGGTGATATCGCCCATGGAGCCCATATCGAATTCTGCAACCTGGGAGATCCAGTCGTGCAGGATCAGCAGCTTGGTGACATAGTCAGCGCTTTCCCCCAGCTTGGCAACCTGTGCCAGGCCTGCATCACGGATGGCTTTCAGAGCTTCGCCATAGGTCATAACGTAAGACATAAAGCCCTGCGGAAGGAACTGCAGCATAAATGCCATGGTGGTCGGCGGGACATCATCGTTCGGATCAATGCTGCACAATACCTTGATTGCGCCCATGGTGCCGGTGATGCTGCCATCCTCGCCCTGCTTCTGAACGCCCTTGGAGGTCCAGAACGGGGCAACCACGCCGAAGTACTCTGCTTCGTCCTGGTTGAACTGCGACAGCTGGAAGTAGTAGTAGTTCATCTGCGCAGTCGAGATATCGTAAGTATTGGTGACCTGGTTGTTCTGGTCGTCCACATACACGGCAGTCTTCTGGCTGTCGTACAGCAGCAGGCTGTTCTTGCCCTTGTTGTCGCCGCTCTGATAGGTGAAGTTCACCTTGCTTGCGTCAACCGGGTTGTTCTGCATATCGTACCAGTTGCCGTCCTTCATTGCGGACACCAGGGTAACGCCGGTGCCGCCGGAGGTGGTATCCAGGGTCGGGGTGCCGCCCACATTGATGTAGACGGAATTGTCATTCTGGTCTACCACAACGCTGACCGGCATGGTCATTACCGGCTGGGTTTTGATTTCTTCGCCGCAGACAGCGCACTTGAAGGTGACGCTGGTGCATTCCCAGTCAATGGTAACGGGAGCGCCGGCAGAAATTTTGCCGGTTTCGCTGTCATAGAACAGCTGGGCGTTGCTGTAGTCATCGGCCAGCTTGCCCTCGACCTTCTTCATTTCCCAGTTGAAGGTAGCAACAAAGTTGCCATCTGCATCCTTGGGCACGGCATGGTTCTGGCAGGGCAGGGCGGCAATGTCGTCGGTGCGGGTGGTGGGTTCCTTGTATTCCTTCTTAACCGGGCTCTTGTCAGCGGGCACGCTGGCAGAGTAAACGGTCTTGCCGGCAACGCCGGGCTTTGCCTCGGTGGTATTCTTGGTCACGGTGCCTTCTACCTTCTGGTAGGCATCGTCCTTTTCACAGGTATACACAGCGGTGTAAGCCCAGCCGTCATCGGTCTTGGTCCAGTAACCATCGGGGGTTTCCTTCCAGGTATGGGTGTGGCCATCCTCCGGGTTGGTGTCATTCCAGTACCATTTCGGCTCGCCATAGGTATGGCCGTCCGCAGCGGCGCTGGCCGCAAAGGTATCGGAGTTTTCAGCAACGTAAGCCTGTGCGTAGCTGTCAGCCTGCTGCGCAATCACTTCATCATCGCTGTTGGTCATGGATTCCATCGCAGAGGTCATGCCGGAGCTGCCGGTAAAGGTAACGGCGGTCACAACGCCTGCGGCGTTCGTCTCATAGCCCAGGTCGGTAACGGCGCTGGACAGATGATACGTTTTGATGGTGGCAGCCATCACCGATGCCATCTCGTCCTTGTTCAGGCCATAGGCTTCGGTGTTGATCTTGCCGGCTGCGGCGTTGGCGTACATGGCATCGGCCAGTGCATTTTCCAACGCTGCAAGGCTCATGCCCGCCTTGCTCTGTGCAGTCGCTTCCAGCTTGGCATCGTCCTGCTCCAGTTCATGCACTTCGCCCTGGGCAGCCAGCGTTTGGGCTGTCTGCTTGATCAGGTCTGCGGTGCTGGTGAACTTGGGCAGGGACTGCACAGCGCTGGCCGCGCTTGCTGCGCTAGCTGCAACAGACTGCGTTACCGAAGAATCAATCTTGGTAGTTTCGGCTGCTGCGGGAAGCGCCACGCTCTGGGCAACCATGGCTGCTGCCAGCACGGATGCACCAAAACGCTGAAGGTTTTTCTTCATAATTTTATCCTCCCTTAAGTGTTACTACTTTCCCCTTTTGTGTGAAAAGTGGTACGGCAGATGTGCGGCACTTTGCAGGTGTTGATTGCAAAACGCCTGGTTGTGCTCCCCTCGGTCTGGCGATCCCTTGCCGGGCTGCGGCCTGCTTTTGGGGCTTTTGGCCCCGGCACAGCGGCTGACAAAACGTTGTACCGGCTGCATGCCTTGATCCCGCAAATGATAACCTTTCCGACACATCTAGGTATATACATTATATCACAGTTGCCAGAATTTGCATAGTTCATTAGAGCGGTTTCTATCTAAATTTTTGTCCTTGAATCAACTGAAACCTGTTTTTCGCACATTATTTGCGTTGCGGTGCGCTGACTCTTTGGCGGTACTTATTAACATTTTTGAATGGTTTATTCCTGATTTTATCAAATGATTAAACATTTACCCCGATAATGTTCTTTGCAATCTCTTAATACAATCACCCGGTATTGTGATCGCGCATTTTTTGTCATTTCGGTTTGGCTTGTTGTTGAGAGATTTGGCAGAGATTGGAGGAAACTTGAAGGGAAAATTGGAGGTTGAGAATTACCCATTATAAATTGTACTGTAGAAAGCGTTCCTGACCGTTCCGAAAACTTAGGGATAGATCACCCCTTGCCCCTTAACCGCGACCTGAAATACACCTTCCCAAGGTAGGGCGGTGTGAGTGTCCCCTCCTGCTCTACTTTTTCAAAGTTCCGAATGGTGTCCTCTCCCCTATCTACAATTCCTGATGTTTTCATGATGCCTTCCTTGGTCTTCCACACCCGGCCTTTGCCCCCTCCCCGCCCCATAAGTCGTACACAACAAAAAGGCCCCTGCCTTAACAGCAGGAGCCTTGAAAGCTATATCACAAGCCGAAAATTACTTCTCGATCTTGGAAACAACGCCGGAACCAACAGTGTGGCCACCTTCGCGGATAGCGAAACGCATGCCTTCTTCCATGGCAACCGGGGTGATCAGCTCAACGTGCATATCAACGTTGTCGCCGGGCATGCACATCTCAGTGCCTTCGGGCAGGGTGATGATGCCGGTAACGTCGGTGGTACGGAAGTAGAACTGAGGACGATAGTTGTTGAAGAACGGGGTATGACGGCCGCCTTCTTCCTTCTTCAGGACGTAAACATGGCCATCGAAAGTGGTGTGGGGATGAACAGAGCCGGGAACAGCCAGAACCTGGCCACGCTCGATCTGGTCACGGTCAATACCACGCAGCAGAGCGCCGATGTTGTCGCCAGCCTGAGCGAACTCGAGGCTCTTGCGGAACATTTCCAGACCAGTGATGGTGGTGGTCAGCTTCTCTTCCTTCAGACCAACGATTTCCATCTGATCGCCGACATGAGCAGTACCACGCTCAACACGACCGGTAGCAACGGTGCCACGGCCGGAGATGGTCATAACGTCCTCAACGGGCATCAGGAACGGCTTATCAGCAGCACGGTCCGGGGTCGGGATGTAGCTGTCAACAGCGTCCATCAGCTCCCAAATGCACTTGTATTCCGGAGCATCGGGATCCTTGGAAGTGCTCTCCAGAGCCTTCAGAGCGGAACCACGGATGATCGGGGTGTTGTCGCCGTCGAAATCCTGGCTGTCCAGCAGTTCGCGAACTTCCATTTCGACCAGGTCGAGCAGCTCTTCGTCGTCAACCATATCGCACTTGTTCAGGAACACAACGATCTTGGGCACGCCAACCTGACGAGCCAGCAGGATGTGCTCACGGGTCTGCGGCATCGGGCCATCGGTTGCAGCAACAACCAGGATAGCGCCGTCCATCTGAGCAGCACCGGTGATCATGTTCTTGATGTAGTCAGCATGGCCCGGGCAGTCAACGTGGGCATAGTGACGCTTCGCGGTGTGGTACTCAACGTGAGCGGTGTTGATCGTGATACCACGAGCCTTCTCTTCAGGAGCCTTATCGATGCTGGAGTAATCCATGAAATCGGCGTCGCCCTTCAGAGCCAGAACCTTGGTGATAGCGGCAGTCAGAGTGGTCTTGCCGTGGTCAACGTGACCGATGGTACCGATGTTGACATGCTCCAAAGAGCGGTCAAATTTTTCCTTTTCAGCCATTGGAAGTATCCTCCTTTAATTCAAACAGATAAAATAGCCTGTTGTAAGGCTATCATACTAGATTTTTCAAGAAAAATCAAGTATTTTGCGCGAATTTGTGCAGAATCAGCCCTTATTGCGCTCGGTCATGATCTTATCTGCAACACTCTTGGGAACCTGCTGGTAATCAGCCGGCTCCATGGAGTACTGGCCACGGCCCTGGGTCTTGGAACGCAGGTCAGTAGCGTAACCGAACATCTCGGACAGAGGAACCATAGCGGTGACACGGGCAGTGCCATCGGTGGATTCCTGGTTCTGGATCGCGCCGCGGCGGCTGTTCAAGTCGCCAATGACGTTGCCCATATACTCGTCAGGAACAACAACGTCAACCTTCATGATAGGCTCCATAATGACGGGATCAGCCTTCTTCATAGCATCCTTGAATGCCATGGAGCCGGCGATGGAGAACGCCATTTCAGAGGAGTCAACTTCATGATAGGAGCCATCCCACAGAGTGACCTTGACATCCACGACGGGATAGCCAGCCAGAATGCCGGACTTCATCGCGCCCTGGATACCGTTGTCAACAGCGGGGATGTATTCCTTCGGGATAGCGCCGCCAACAATACCGTTGACAAACTCATAACCCTTACCCGGGTTGGGCTCAATCTTGATCTTAACGTGACCATACTGGCCCTTACCACCGGACTGACGTGCGTACTTGGTTTCCTGGTTAGCATCCTTGCGGATGGTTTCACGGTAGGCAACCTGAGGTGCGCCAACGTTAGCTTCGACCTTAAACTCGCGGAGCAGACGGTCCACGATGATTTCCAGGTGGAGCTCGCCCATGCCGGCGATGATGGTCTGACCGGTTTCTTCATCGGTCCAGGTACGGAAAGTCGGGTCCTCTTCAGCCAGCTTAGACAGGGCAATACCCATCTTCTCGCTGCCAGCCTTGGTCTTGGGCTCGATGGCAACGCGGATAACCGGCTCGGGGAAGTTCATGGACTCGAGGATGATGGGATGCTTCTCATCGCACAGGGTATCACCAGTGGTGGTGTTCTTCAGACCAACAGCAGCGGCGATATCGCCAGCGTAGCAGATGTCGATATCCTTACGGTTGTTTGCATGCATCTGCAGGATACGGCCGATACGCTCGTCCTGATCCTTAACAGAGTTGTAAACAGTGGTGCCAGCCTCAACGGTACCAGAGTACACGCGGAAGAAGCACAGCTTACCGACATACGGGTCAGTCATAATCTTGAATGCCAGTGCAGAGAACGGCTGATCATCGGAAGAAGTGCGATCTTCTTCCTCGCCAGTCTCCGGGTTGGTGCCCTTGATGGCCGCAACGTCGGTCGGAGCAGGCATATAATCAACGATTGCATCCAACAGTTTCTGAACGCCACGGTTCTTGTAAGAAGAGCCGCAGACAACAGGAACGATCTCGTTGGAAATAGTAGCCTTACGCAGAGCAGCCTTGATTTCTCCCTTGGTCAGCTCTTCGCCTTCCAGGTACTTCATCATCAGCTCTTCGTCGGTCTCAGCAACAGCTTCGATCAGCTTGTCATGATATTCCTGAGCCTGTTCTTTCAGGTCTTCAGGAATTTCCTCAACGCGCACATCATTGCCCATATCATCATAGTAGATATCGGCTTTCATGTCGATCAGATCGATGATGCCGCGGAAAGTGTCTTCCTGGCCGACAGGCAGCTGGATAGGCACACCGTTGGCATGCAGACGATCATGCATCATCTGTACGCAGCGGAAGAAGTCAGCACCCATGGTATCCATCTTGTTGACGTAAACCATGCGGGGAACCTTGTACTCGTCAGCCTGGCGCCAAACGGTTTCAGACTGAGGCTCAACGCCACCCTTTGCGGCCAGAACGGTAACAGAACCGTCCAGAACACGCAGAGAACGCTGAACTTCAACAGTAAAGTCAACGTGGCCCGGGGTGTCGATGATGTTGATACGATGACGGTTCTTTTTGAACAGAGCCGGATCGTGCTGGGTCTCGGTGTGGCTCCAGTAGCAGGTGGTTGCAGCGGAAGTGATGGTAATACCACGTTCCTGTTCCTGCTCCATCCAGTCCATCGTGGCAGCGCCGTCATGAACTTCGCCGATCTTATGGTTAATACCGGTGTAGTACAGAATGCGCTCGGTGGTGGTGGTCTTGCCTGCGTCGATGTGGGCCATGATACCGATATTTCGGGTCATTTGCAGGGATACGTCTCTCGGCGTTGCCATGGCTTAAACCTCCTCAGTAAGCAGATCAATAACGGTAATGCGCGAAAGCCTTGTTGGCTTCTGCCATCTTGTGGGTATCTTCGCGCTTCTTGACAGCGCCGCCAACGTTGTTGGTAGCGTCGATGATCTCGGCGGCCAGGCGAGCGGACATGGTCTTTTCACCACGGCTGCGGCTGTACAGAGTCAGCCAGCGCAGGCCGAGGGTCTCGCGGCGGGCGGGGCTGACCTCCAGGGGAACCTGGTAGGTGGAGCCGCCGACACGGCGGGCCTTAACTTCGAGGCTGGGCATGATGTTTTCCATGGCCTTCTCGAACATTTCGAGAGGATCGTTGCCGGTCTTCTCTTTGACAGTCTCAAAAGCTTCGTAAACGATCTTCTGAGCGACGCCCTTCTTGCCATCCAGCATGATGCTGTTGACCAGACGGGTGACGAGCTTGGAATTGTAAATAGGATCAGCCAGAACTTCGCGCTTTGCGATTTTACCTCTTCTGGGCATCTTTCTTCCCTCCTTCACATTAATGATATCATCGGTACTCGAAAGTTAAAGAAAACTCCCGTTATGCCACAAAAGGGTCAGCTGACCATTTTATGGCGAAAAGATGTTTCCTTACTTCTTGGCACCGGCCTTGGGACGCTTTGCGCCGTATTTGCTGCGAGCCTGGTTACGGTTTGCAACACCCTGAGTATCCAGAGTACCACGGATGATGTGGTAACGGACACCGGGCAGGTCCTTAACACGACCGCCACGGATCAGGACAACGCTGTGCTCCTGCAGGTTATGGCCGATACCAGGAATGTAGGAGGTGACCTCGATACCATTCGTCAGGCGGACACGGGCAACTTTACGCAGAGCAGAGTTGGGCTTTTTGGGGGTCATGGTACGAACAGCGGTGCAAACACCACGCTTCTGGGGGCTGTTCATGGTGGTGTACTGCTTCTTCTGGGAGTTGTAGCTCTTCTGAAGGGCAGGAGCAGTGCTCTTGGTTACCAGGACCTCACGGCCTTTGCGTACGAGCTGGTTAAAAGTAGGCATTTCTTTTCTCCTTTCTTGATTATTCCGCGCAGTTTTTTGCGGGGGTTGTGCTTCCATTTTGGCCGCACTTGACCCCTTAACTCACGCATTTATAATAATAGCGGATAAACCACGCTCTGTCAAGAGTATTCACAAAAAATATTTCAAATAATCGTGCAAGATGCTGATTTTCTGCACTGGGGGTTCTAAGGCAATACCGCACAATTCCCGCCTAACGGCTCAAGCA
>UMAL01003884.1_pt1 | contig 16057 bp, 39 predicted proteins | sample 1963691 | NCBI WGS metagenome assembly UMAL01 (sample SAMEA4835914, study PRJEB28245) | human gut metagenome | biome: gut microbiome; material: fecal sample | place: Denmark | collected 2008
ATCAATATTCGCTTTGAAAACGGGAAAGTAAACATCATCGTCGACGGCGCGCTGTTTCGGGATGTGCATAGTCTCAGCCTTGATTATATCAAGGGGCTGCCTATGCTATTTTCCTGCGTCTCAGATGTGGGTGAGGAGCAGGACAAACGGCGGGAGCCGCGGGTCCTGCACTAGTCATAGTACTCCATGCGCATGGACGGTATTGTGACTTGGTTGCCAAGCACAGCAATATAAGTTTGCACGCCCTTGCATTCGCCGTAGCACGTTATCTGATCGTTCTCCAAAATGCGGCTTTCTCCTTCTGGCCTTGAGTATGTTACATACCAGATCCCAAAAGGTGTTTGCACGCGAAGCGTGACGGAGTTCAGGAATCCCTCTTGAACTTCAATGACTGTTCCACTTATTACAACTTTTCTCCCCTTGTAATCGTCCGGATCTCTTGAAATCGCGGAATAAGAAAGATCCTCACATTGCGCTATGTATTCTTCGCGAGAAAGCTCTTTCGGCTTGTCTTCTTCGCTTTCAAGTACATACTCGGTGCCTGTGTTCTCCGTTTGCTTTTCGAGTTCGTTATTTGGCTCATAGTTTTGCGGCGAAGAGGGAGCTACCGAAATCATGCTTGATAAACTGACAACGCACAGAGCGCACAGAATCGCGACAAGCACTTTTCCGATCGGAGACAACTTCTTTTTGTTTTTTGCCCCGCAAGCCGGGCACCGCTTTACCTTCGCGTTGATCTGCGCCCCGCACGTCTTGCATACGATTTTTCTGTTTGGAGCCTGACAGTACGGGCAGAACTTCTCTCTTTCGTCAAACTCTTCCCCGCACCGCGGGCAGATCACGTGATAGATCTGCTTCTGCATACAACATCGCCCTCCATATATTTTGGTAATACTTGTATAGTATCACCAAAACGAAACAGCCGCAATGCTGAACCTGCACAAAAATAGACGTTGAAATTTGGAAGTTTGGAGATAGGAGGCCACAATGCTGGAAAATTTACAGGAAGTGTGCTATGATAGCAGCCAGATAGAGCAGATTCGCACACAGCTAAAGAGGATCGTGTTAGAACTTTCGATTGAAGAACAGGAAGAACTTTTGAGAATGATTAAGGAGGGTATGCATGAGTAAGCCGTTCACTCCGATTCATGTAATGACTGAAGCGTTTCGGAAAGCCATGTATGATATTGTTGCAAAAGCGCAAGAGAAACAGCGACAGAGCACGACGCAAGAGCAGACACCTGCTCCGCAGAAAACGAAGGAGGGTAAGTATGTTCACAACAAGAAATGAGCTAAAGCGCAGAATTGCAGACCTTGAACGAGAGCGTGACGCGCTTTTGCGGGAGCGTGAAATTGCAGACAACAGCGGCCTAGCAAAATGCAAGGGAATCATGTGTAGAAGTTGCGAACACGCTGTCTTTATTTCTAATATATGTGGGTCTAGCAGACTTCTTGGCTGCGATCTAACGACAAACTGCGATAACTACAAAAGGATTCCACACAGCGCAGCTAAGGCTTGACAATCGATACAATAAGGCCGGAAATAGCAATCAGCGTTGTAATTAAATACGGAACCCAGAAATTCCTTCCGTCGCGTCTCCTTTGATCTACATAAGCGCGACCAGCATATGTGATTTCATAGCCAAATTGCTTGTGGTCTCCAACATCGTTAATAGATCTGCTGGATTCCCAAGTGGAAATGAATTTCTCAGAACAAAGAGCGGAAACACACAGACTGCTGCTTTCTCTTTCTTCTTCGTGTGTTTCTGACTGAATTTCTTCAAAAGTCAACCGATCTTTTTTGTAGAAGAGGCCTAGAAGTTTGTAAGCTTTTTTATCAAGCATAGTCATTCCCTCTGGCTTTTCAAATACCGGATATATTTGATCACGTCCGCGAGTTCTTCGCCGGACGCAGAATCCAGAAAGTCTAATATCTCCTGCGCGGCAGGACTCACCGCCTCATCCTTCGGGATGGGGTCTTTTTTTATGCCTTTGCCCATCAGTTCTTCTACTGTTACGCCGAAGTAGTCGGCGATTTTTTGCGCATTTACGTCAGAGGGTTTTGTCTTCCGCGCTTTCCAACAGCTTATTGTTGATTTGTCAATTCCGAGTTCTCGGCCAACGTATGCAGGGGTTTTGTTTACAGAAGCGCAAAGCGCAACAAAGTTGTCATAAAACACAATAATACACCTCTGGAATTGTTAAATACGACGAAAGTTGAATTAGTTTGCAAATAGCGGTTGACAGTTGAGAATGTTTGATGTATTATTGCCTTGTGGTTGAAAAAGTTTGCAACAGACAAGGCCCAAGCAAATCAACGCTTGCGCCAATGCTAATGTGTTTCTCGCAAATTCATAGTAGCACAAACAGTAAACAATTTCAACAACAAATTTCAAAAGTTGACTGCGGCGAAAAGAAAAGCCGCCCGTGGTTCGTTCACGAGCGGGTTTCCCCAGAGTTGTTTACCAGAACGCGCTGCACAGGATGGTCGTCTGCATTACTTCGCATCCGTCCGAATTGGTAGAGTTCTTTCCACCGGCTTGGCAATGCCATCCTGACACAAAACGAACTTACGCTTCTATGACGCGCCGCTCACTTTGGCAGTTCTGGCGCTGCCCCTTGCCCTAACGCATCACGCCGTTTCTTTGGTCTGGAACTGGCAAGTTCAAAAGTTTGGTCATGACAACCACCTCCTGAATTTACCTAAAAGGGCTAATGGCAGTATAGCACGTCCGGGGCGTTGCAGTCAACAATTTTAACAGAATGGAGGTGTGTATATGCCTGAAAAATGGACAGGCGTACTGATCGGGAAAATGCACAATGCGCGTGTTTCATACGACGATCTTGCCGCAGAGCTTGGACTTACAAAAGGCTATCTGTCCTTGATCTTGAACGGGAAAAGAAATCCGCCGGGTGCGAGGAAGCGCTTGGAAGACGCGGTTAAGGCCGTGATCGAACGAAGAAAGGAGGAAAAATGACGCTGGACGATATCCGGGCAATGTCAAAGCCCACAATCCTCGCAAGCGAGGCGGCGCAGGTGCTCGGCTGTACCCCGCAATGGCTTCGCTTGATGGCGAGGGAACAGCCCGAAAAGCTGGGCTTCCCGGTTTGCTGCACAAGCAAGCACAGAGTAAAGATCCCGAGAGAGCCGTTTTTGCGGTTTCTCGGAGCATGAGGAGGAACAAAGGAGGATACTGAACACCATGAGAAAAGCCAAAACCACCACCACCGTCGTATCCCTGATTGCGGCGGCTCTGCTGGCACTGCTGATTACGGCCATGTTGACTGGCTGCTCGGAGGCAGACAAGGTCAATGCCAACATCAGCAAGCAGGCGGATTATTTCGAATCCGAGCGCCGGATCACCGTATACAACGCCCGGACAGACAAGATCATCCTCGAGGCCGAGGGTTACATGAGCATTTCCAATAACGGAAGCAGTGAGCTCGTCGTGACTTGCAAGGTCGGCCCCGGCGAGTACAAGAAGAATTACATATACTTGAACGACTACACCCTCTACGTGGTAGAGGACATTTCCGGGACGCACACAGACCCGTACCACTACAAGATGTACTTCCACACAGAATTCCCGGTTGATGTTGAGGTAAGGCCATGAATATTAAGGAGCTTTTGAGCCTTTTCCGCCTGACGTGCGACGTGCGGGAGGTGGGAGGCTGAGTCGTGGCGAAGGAAAAGATATACACCCTCACATTGAGCGGGCAGGAGCTGCATGATCTGATTGAGGCGGCGCTGGTCTGTGAGTGCCAGGCAGCGCAGATCATAAACGGGCTGAAGCGCAAGGGGCTGGACCTGGACGCGCAGAAGCTCGCGATACAAAACGCTCGTCTGGCGCGGCTCGTCAGGCGGATGCAGGAAGCGAAGGAGAAAACCGTATGAGAAACGCACTTGCGGTCGTGGAGACGACTGAGGAGCGCAGACAGCGCATCAATGAGGAATTGGAGCTGCAGCGGGTAATGGTCCGGATGATCAAGCGGCTGTGCCTGTGGATCGGCGGGGCGGCGGCTGCGCTGGCCGTGCTGGCCTGCGGGGCGGAGATGGTCAATGAGGCCGTCGTGACCGGCGCGATCGCGCTGGGGACAACGCTGTTCGGGCTGCTGTGATGGACATCAAGGAAAAGGCGCTGCTGATGACGCCTTGCGAGGTCTGCGAAATGCTGGGCCAGAAGCGCGGATGCCGCCCGGAAGACGACTGCTACACCTGCGGCATTTACGCCGAGATCATGTTTGCGCAGTGGGACGCGACCTGCAGGCTTATCCGGGAGCGCACGGGCAAAAAGAAATGACCCCTGCCGCGTTGCCGCGCGACAGAGGCCGAAATGAAAGGACATTATGTCGGCTTTTATTATAAGCCAGAAAGGAACCTATGTCAAGTTTAACGGATTCCCGCGTCCGGCACGGCGCAAAGGCCTGTGTCGAGGCGGTTCGGGCCGACTACCCGAAGTTTAATAAATGTTTGCTTTCGCAGTGTGAAGCGCCGGAGAAATACGGCGTTCAGCTCGTGCCGGAGGCTGCGGCCTCCATCAAGGCGCTGGACGCGCCGAAGAACCGCGCCGACCGGCGAAAGAAGACAAACCGGTATTACTTCCGCCTGACGGACGATCAGGCTAAGAAGCTGGACAGGCTTCTGAAAAAGTTAGGCTATTCAACGGTTCAGAGCTTCTGTGAAGCGCTGATCCGCCAGGAGGTGAGCCGGAATGGCGTATGACGGCGAAAATCTGTACTTGAGCATTCCGGAGCCGGAGTACGAGCCGGACGAGCCGGAGGACGAAGACCGTTATTTGTTCCCGCCGCTGTGGCTAATAAAAAAAATGAAACAGGAGGAAGGATAAAATGGCAATCAAGAAACCCGCTGAACTAGATTTCAGCAACAAGAAATTCATGTGCATCATTTCCGGACAGCCCGGCCTTGGCAAGACAACGCTGGCGCTTTCGGCCCCGAAGCCGTTTCTGTTCGACACGGACAACGGCATTGCCCGCGTCAGGCCAGAGCAGCGCGGCGTGACCTCTGTTGTGGAATCCTACGAAGAAATGCTTGGCGATATGGACTCCGACGAATACAAGGCGGCTGAATCCGTTGTAATCGATACCGGCGGCATGCTGGTGCAGCTGATGAAGGATTGGGCGAAGAAGCAGGACAGCAAGGCCGCAAAGGATGGCCGCGCGATGTACGGAGTGATTAAGTCTGAGTTTGACCGGCTGTGTTATCAGATCCGCGCAAAAGACCGGAAGCATTTGATCGTGGTGTTCCACACGACGGAACAGCAGAAGGGCGACACCATCCAGACACGCCTGTCCTGCGAGGGCGGCGCAAAAGATATCGTCTGGACGCCTGCGGACTTCGGCGGCTATATGTTCATGATGGGAAACAAGCGCATGATCGGCTTCACACCGACGGACGAATACTTTGCAAAGGGCTGCTTTGGCGTGCGTGGCGTGATGCAGCTGCCGGAGCTCAAGCCCGGCCAGAAGTCCACATTTTTGACGGATTTGTTCCGCAAAGCGCAAGAGGACATTAACGCACAGGCCGAGATCTATAGCGGCGAGAAAACCGCATATGACGTGGCGATGCAGGAAGGCCGCGCGTTCATTGCGCTTGTCGGAGATCCCGACACGGCGTTAAAGGCGCGGGAAGGGCTGGCAAAGATCCATCACGCTCTGACTAGCGCCGCCGAGCTTGGCGCAGAGTTCAAGCGCAAGTGCAAGAAACTCGGTCTGAAATACGATAAGGAGATAAAAGCCTATGTATTGGCTGACACAAAGCCTGCTAAGCAGCTGGAAGCACTTTCTTGATGCGGATGATGCGTATGCAGACGCGGCGCTGTCCTCATTCCTCTCTACGCTTCGGCGTGAAGAGAAGGAAACAGCGCAGGCGATGCAGGCTGGCATTGACTTCGAGGCGGCGATCAACAGCACGGTTGCGGGCGTACCAATTGAGCCTGTCAGCGAGAAATACGACCGGGCTGTAGCAAAATTTTCCCGCATCTGCTCGGGCGGTCAGCCACAAGTGCCGGTCGCCGGGCGGCTGCATGTATCGGGCTTGGATTTCCAGTTATACGGCGTCTGCGACTATGTAAAGGCTGGTATGATCTACGATATCAAGCGCGTGCAGCGGTACGAATACGGCAAGTATCTGCACAGCCCGCAGCATCCGATGTATCTGCATCTGCTGCCCGGTGCGTCAAAATTTACATACCTGATCTTCGACGGCGCGAACACTTACGCGGAGACGTACCGACGCGGCGATTTCGAGCCTATCGAAGATACGATCTCTCGCTTTATCAACTGGCTTTTGGCAAATGGATATATCAACGATTATTTTACACATTGGGAAATGAACACTGAAAGGATGGAAAAGGTAGATGGGATTCAAAGCTGTTAAAAACGACGGCGGCCTGATGAAGGCTGGCGATTATGAGTGCTATTTGAAATCGTGCGGCTACGGCGTGACGAAGAACGGAAATGAGTGCATCAAGTTTGATTTCGTCGTCCGTGAGGACGTTGAACAGGAATACCGGAAAAAGCACATCTTCAAGAACTTCTGGCCCGACCGCAATACCGGAGAGTATGACGCTGACAAGATCGGCAAATATGCAAACGCGCTTGGCATTGAGCCGGGCACCGATTTTGAACTTGACGATCTGGTAGGCCGCAACTGCATTTTGCACATGGAGCCGTTTGAGGGCGATGACGGTGTGACACGTGACTGTATCCGGTATCTCAAGCCCAGCAAGGCAGAGTCCTTTGTAACGCCCGCACCGGCCAGCGCAGAGGAGTTCAAACAGCTTGACGAAAGCGACGACGACCTGCCGTTCTGAGGGCTGATAGATGGCAAAATGCTACGTGAAGGCCTTTTTTGACTGGATCGAGCAGACGGCGGCGCTGGAAGACGATGAACGCGGGAGGCTGTTTATTGCGATCCTTGAATATGCGAGGTCCGGGGCTGTTCCGGACCTCGCAGGGCGGGAGTCTATTTTGTTCCCGGTATTCAAGTCACAAGTTGACCGAGATCTGGAGAGCAGCGCCGCTTATGCAGAGAACGGCAAAAAGGGCGGCAAAGTAAAAACTTCGAACCAAACCGAACCAAAACTAACCAAACCAAACCAAAGTGAACCAAAACGCCCTAACAAAGAAAAAGAAAAAGACAAAGAAAAAGACAATGACAAAGACGAAGAGATAACGGCGGCTTCGCCGCCAACGCGCGCGAAGAGCAGCGATTTCGATCTCTTCTGGCAAGCGTACCCGAAGAAAGTCGGGAAGGAAGCCGCTAGGAAAGCATTCAGCCGGGTAAAAGCCCCGCTTGAATCACTCCTGACCGCCATAGAGCGGCAGAAGTGTGGCAACCAATGGCTTACGGAAAACGGGCGATTTATCCCGAATCCGGCCACATGGCTGAATCAGGGACGCTGGGAGGACGACGTGACGTCTGCAGCACCTACAGCGAAGCCCGGCTACGGCGTGCAGGGCCACCATGACCCGCTGAATCCGCTGGAAGAGGCTGCTGTCAACCGGCTGTTCGAGAAACCGCCGAAGGGCGCGGAGAAAATGCGGCACGGCGTGCAGAACCACGGAGACGATCTGACGGCGTTCCAGATGGCAGCGGTCGAACGGATGCTTGCAGAAAACAAGGAGGATAAGACATGAAAATGCTGAAAAAACTGGCAGGGGCACTGGCGGCGCGCTATGTCTGCCAGAACTGTGAGAAGGAAAAAGAACGAAGGGCCGTGGCTCACAACGCCACGAAATGCCTGGAGCGCAACACTCTTTTGGCCGAAAGCAATCAGGCTGCGTCCATCGAGATCCACCGCCTCGAAAAGGCGCTGGCGAAAGCAGAGCTGGAACGCGACGTTGCACGGGAGATGCTGATCGAGAGAAGCACGCCGGACACCCGGCCGGGGGCGCTGGCATGAGGTTTGTATGCGACGCCTGCCAGGATATCACGAACATCGAGGCCGACCGAATGGAGATCCAGGGCGCCATGCTGGAATGGGCGTGGCGCCAGTACGTTGGGAAACAGACCTGTTTCGACCTGGCGGCGTTTGGAGGTGCAAAAGCGGAATGAAATGGCATATTGCAAGTGTCAGCTGGGGCAAGGACAGCCTGGCCATGCTCCTAATGCTGATTGCCAAGGGCTACCCGCTGAATGAGGTGGTTTTCTACGATACCGGAATGGAGTTTGAGGCGATTTACCACACACGGGATCAAATGCTACCCCGCCTGGAGCAGCTGGGGATCAAGTACACCAGACTGGAGCCGGAAAACCCGTTCCTGTTTGATATGCTGGAAAGGCCGGTTTGCAGTAAGCAGAAAGGCACACACCAAGGTTATGGCTGGTGTGGCGGCCTCTGCCGCTGGGGAACCACGGGGAAGCTGAAAGCCATAGACAGGTACGCGGAGGCGCGGGACGCTATGGTTTACGTTGGCATAGCTGCCGACGAAACGCCGCGACTGGAAAAAGAACGGAAGCCGTATAAACTGCACCCGCTGGCGGAGTGGGGCATGCCGGAAGCCGACGCCATGGCATATTGCTATGAAAACGGGTTTTCGTGGCTGGAGGGCACGATCCGCCTTTATGACGTGCTGGACCGTGTTTCGTGCTGGTGCTGCTGCAACAAGAACCTGCGGGAACTGCGGAATATGTATATTTACCTGCCGGAATACTGGGAGCGCCTGAAAGACCTGCAACGGAAAATAGACAGGCCAATGAAAGGCTATTACAAAGGCAAGCCGCGCGGCGTGTTTGAACTGGAACAACGGTTCCGCGCAGAATTGGAACAGGAGGCAAGAGCATGAGCAAAGCTGTTTTGATCAGCATTCGCCCGGAGTGGTGTGAGAAGATCATCAACGGGCGGAAGACGATCGAGGTGCGCAAGACGCTCTCGAAGATGGATACGCCGTTTAAGTGCTACATCTACTGCACGGCAGGCAGACCTGATCTGAACATCCCGATTTCTCAGGAGCGGCTTATGCGTGATTATCTGGAAACTGGTTCAATGAAATCGATGAACTGCCCACTTGGAAACGGGAAGGTTATCGGAGAGTTTACCTGCAACAGGGTAACGAACCTTTTTTCAAACAGCAGATTTTGGCTGGACGAGGATGATGTTTTACACACATGTTTGTCTGCTGCGGAAATGCGAAAATACGCAAATGGTGCGCATGGGTTATACGGCTGGCACATCTCAGATTTGCGAGTTTACGATCACCCGCGCGATCTGTGGGAGTTTACCGGCCTGCGGGAGACAAAATTCGGCCTTGCGCCCGGGCCAATCACCCGCCCGCCGCAGAGCTGGCGGTATGTGGAGGAAGAGCTATGGAACGATTGACTTATTTCAAAGACGGATACTGGCGGGTAAATTTCAGCGGAGTGCAGTACCAGGCGGATTTTGTTGATCGACTTGCGGCCTACGAGGACATTGCCGAGTTGTGCGGCGGGTTTGACCGCCTCCGCGAGCTTGCCGAGGCCGACAAGGACGGGCACGTGGTCGTGCTGCCGTGCGAGGTGGGCCAGCGGGTGTTCGCCTTGATGGACATGGATAAGCATATAAGCGAGTGCGAGGTCAAGCGGATTGGTATGGGCAATGAAATCGGCTTTATTGGCCTTGAGCTAATAGGCGCCAGAGGGCGGGAGTATGGCGTAGCGCTAAACGGATTTGGCAAGACCGTATTTCTCACCCGCGAAGCGGCGGAGAAAGCATTGGAGGGGATAAAGGATGGATATTGAAAAGAAAAAGGCTGAACTGTTTGCGATTCTTGCAGAATTGGATGCCGAGATTCAAACCATAAGTGATCGCATCGCAAAAGCGCGTGAGGATTTGGCGAACGTTTACACGGAGGACGATGCGAAACGATTTGCCGAGAACTGTGACCTTGAGGAGGGCCTAGAGCACATTCTACTGATTTAGGAGGGCGGACAATGGATGATTGCATTGAGCGGAAAGCGCAGGCGCTGGGCGTGGAGCCTAGCCGCCTCCGCGAGCTTGCCGAGGCCGACAGAGACGGGCGCGTCCTGATTCTGCCGTGCAAGCTGGGTACAAAAGTCTATCGAATCCGCTACGAAATCGCTGATTACCCGGACGAACCGGATCTGGAAATTGCAGACACATGGTTTACGCCGGAATATCGTGATGACATCGGTAAAACCGTATTTTTGACCCGCGCTGAAGCCGAGCGGGCTTTGAAGGAAATGGAGTAGCAGATGAAGAACAGATTGACGGTCAAACACGGGATGCTGTCCGACCTCAGAGCATACTTGAAGCAAAGTGGCTGGAAACTCGAAGAACCTGTCGGCGAGTACGAGGTTCTGAGGGCACGAAATCCGAATTATCCGCGACCACTTCTGGTTCACAACCGGGCAGAACGCGGCGTTGGGTACAGCATCGACGGGCGCGATGCGAAGATTTACAGTGGATGGAAACGGAACCGCCGCAAGCGTGGCTTCGACCCAGACTGGCCTACGCAGGAAGAACGGACACGGTATTTTGAAGGAGTGGACGGAGTATGAGTTTCAGTAAGAAAAAGCGGGAAGCGGTCTATGCGAAGTATGACGGCCACTGTGCCTATTGTGGACGGGCTATCGAAATCAAGGATATGCAAGTCGATCATTTCAAGCCGCAACGTGCATGGAACGCCGAAGACGCAGGGACGGACGATATTTCCAACCTTATGCCGTCATGCCGAATGTGCAACCACTACAAGCGGGCAAATTCTCTGGAAACGTTCCGGCGCTATATCGCGGAAATTCCCAGAAAGCTCCGAGAAAACTACATCTACAAAGTAGGGGGCGTTTATGGGAATGTCATTGAGCAAGAGAAACCGATCACGTTTTACTTTGAGATGGAGGACAAGGCATGACCAGAAAACGCGCAAGAAAGATCCTCATGGCTATCGGCACGAGCCGGAACCGTGAGATGTTCGGCGGGCCAGAGGGGGAACTTTGAAATGATTGGTTACATCAAAGACAAGGACGTCTACGCGCTCTTTGACGAGCGCGGGACTGCTCGCTTGCACGTCGGGGACATCGACAGCCTGGAAAGGATATACTTCCCCGCCGAACTGCACGTTGGAGATCGCGCGTGGAAGAAGGCCATGAGCATCCTTGATAAGAAATACGCGGAAGCAAAAAAGATGCCGTTCGTCCGTGACCCGCTGGCATGGGCACTGTATCACACTTGGAGGGAGTTTGACGATGGAAAACGTTGCGACTGAAGAATTTATCAGCAGAACCGAGGCACTGAAAGACTTTGAATCCTGCAACGCGGAAAATCCGAACTGGACACCGCAGCGGGTAAAAACGCTCCTGCTGCGTCAGCCCGCCGCCGACGTTGCGGAGGTGGTGCATGGACAGTGGCTGCGAGCAGATGATGACTGGAATAGCCTCACAACAATTCAGTGCTCCCTTTGCAGCGAAGAGTGGTGCTTTGAGACGGACGATGACGTGAGCTTGCTGAATTACAAATACTGCCCCAACTGCGGGGCGAAGATGGATGGAGGTAACGACAATGTTTCAGATTGAGCTTTTATCCGGTGGCGTTTTCTGGGTATACGCCGTATACCCGCAGATGAGCGCGTTTTTGATTTGGAAAGACGATCACTGGATTTGGATGGCGGCTGATAAGTGTAAACCGTATGTCCAGCCGTGGATAAGCGTTACACCTGACGTGGCCTATCAGCCTGATGGCCGCACGAGCGAAAAGGACGTGCTGCTATGAACACTAAAATTTTGAAAATCAAGGGCGATTGGCAGGAGGTCGTGAACACCTGCCGCGCCACTTCCGGAAACGGGCCGCTCGGGCATGAGCCAAGCAAGAGGTTCAAGCGGCGGATCCTGATCGCTGAGCACTCGCCCATCCGCCGGATCTCGGTATCGTGGATATGGGAGGGGGTCAAAAGCTGGATCGCTACGCACTGGAGCCGCCATAAGTGGGAATGCTTCATTTCCACGCAGCGGACAGATCGGACAGGCACACCGCGGGACAAGCTCCCGCAGGACGCGCCGGTGATCTTCGAGGGAGAAGCGAACGTACAAGCCCTGATCGATTCCATGCGCAAGCGGTTATGCAGTCAGGCAGACCCGGAGACGCGCGCGTATGCCGAGGATTTCAAAGCGGCGCTGCATGAGATTCAGCCGGAGATCTCGGACGTGTTGGTGCCAAACTGCATTTACCGGTGCGGATGCCCGGAGCTGCAGCCATGCGGTTTGTATGAAAGCTGGTCCCGCCTTCGACCGGAAGTCATGAGTACAGATATCCAACAGCGATACGACATCTACAACAGTATGTTTTGGAAAGCGAGGGCAAAACGTGGGAACGATACTGGCGATTGACCCCGGCAATATTCAATCGGGCTATGTAATCGTAGAGCACGACGGCGAAGAAATTCGCCGCGTGCTGGACGCCGGGAAAATCGAGAATCCGGCAGTGACAGATATGCTTGACCGGAAGCTTTATGCGAACTGCATAGATGTTGCGATTGAGATGGTGCAGGGGATGGGGCAGACCGTAGGGCAGGAAGTGTTTGACACTTGCGTCTGGGTCGGGCGATTCTGGGAAATTGCATTGAGATCTGGCGGATATGAGCCGAAAAGGATATACAGGCGAGAAGAAAAGCTATACCTGTGCGGCTGCCTGAGCGCGAAGGATAAGAATATCCGGCAAGCGCTGATTGACAGATACGGAGGTGTAGGGACGAAAAAAGAGCCGGGCTTCTTTTATGTGAACGGCACGAAGTTTGCAAAAGATATGTGGGCGGCGATGGCCGTTGCAACCACATATTTTGACAAGTACATCAAGGGGGTAAAGCTGTAATGGCAAACATCACGGCGACCTGCCCGGTTTGCGGGAAGGTGTTTACCCGGCCCTGCAAGCCGCGCGCGGATGGCCGGTATCTTTGCAGTCGGGCGTGTGCCGGGGCATGGCGCAAGCTGCATCCCATCTGCACGGGCAAGCGGCGCGATCGCGCATGGGATGAAGTGCGGATTCAGATCACGGCGATCATCCCGGTCTATCCCGCCATGCGCCCGCGCATGGGCGAAGTGTACGACGCGGAAAAATATGAATACATCAGCAGCATGCCCGGATACGTTGTGCGCGTCGGAGACAAGCGGGTCTGTGTGAGGGTGGACGAATGCAGGGAGATTTAAGGATCAGCCCATATTCCGCTCCGTGCGGCAGCTGCCCCGAGAAAGGCTGCGGGGCAAAGCATACGACCTGCGAGGCGTACATAGCGTTCCGCAAGGCTGCGGACGAGTACAACAAAAGCAAGGTAGAGCGCATAGAGCGCGGGATGGAAACAAGCGGCAAGTCCGCCAGAGCGCGGAAATACGATCGGGCAAAACGCGAAGGGAGGGTACACTATTGATGGAACAGATCAAGGGCGCAAAGTACGACGAGGGCAAGCCCCGCCCGTCGCTCGTGCCGGTGGCGGGAATCGAGGCAATCATGCAGGTGCGCGAATATGGAATGCGGAAGTACGGTGATGCTGAGGACTGGCAAAGCATAGCCCCTGAAAGGTGGCACGACGCCCTTCTGCGCCACGTTCTGCATATCTGGGATAATCCGCTGGCGCTCGACTATGAGAGCGGCTTACCGGCTCTGTGGCATGTTATAACTAATGCTGCGTTTCTGTGCGCGGCGTACAAAGATGAACTGGACAAAGCGCGCGGGGAATGGGCAAAGGATGTGCTGGACGAAAAGGCAGTTGATGGGTGCGAGAACTCACAATGTGCGTATTCCTCTACCACATGCGGGTGTATCCGGTATAATGATGTAAGCCACTGCAAGAAAAGGAAGGGAGTGCGCCGTGAGTAAGCCGCGCTACGGCTGGTGGCCATATGCAAAGTGGATGATCCGCAACTATAAGGGCGGCGGGCTGATGACGAGGGCCGAGCGCGCTGCCGTTGAGGATGCAATCGCAGAGACGGAACAGCTCGTTGACGGAGCGGAGCGGCTGCGGCTCATAGACTTGGTCCTTTGGAAGCGTACACACACCTTACAGGGCGCTGCGATGGCGGTTTATGTATCCGAACGCACCGCACAGGAGTGGCACAGGCAATTTATTCGCCTTGTGGGGCAAAAAAGAGGGCTTTTATGAAAAAGTCTGCGTCCCAGAGCCAAATTTAACATTTACTATAAGGGCGTAGAGATCAACTCTACGCCCTTTTTCATCGGCACCGCAGCGTTCTGCGGAAACCTCCTCCTCCTGTTCTCGTGTTCTCCGGTGTGAATAAATATATTTATTCACACACGGAGACACGAGAACGAAAGAATGAGGCAGAAAGGAGCGGCTATGGCGAGTTTGCGCGCCCTTGCACACAAGCTGCAAACAGCGCTCTTGTACAACGGAATCAAAATAAAAATCAATCAAATGCAGACTTATTCCGCAAAAAATGACAGGATGGTGACGAAATACATGGTTTACGAATATCGACCTGATGAAAAGCCGAAGAACGTCACTCTGCTGGAAACGTACCAGATTGCGGATGTGGTGAAGCTGCTGGCCGGACTTTACAGCGATGGCGGATGAAAAGCTTACGCCGAAGCAGAAACGATTCTGCGAAGAATATCTGAAATCCGGGAACGCGACAGAAGCAGCGAAAAAGGCCGGGTACAAAGAAACATCATGCAGAGTGATTGCGGCAGAAAACCTATCAAAACCAGCTATTTCTGCGTATATAAAGCGCAGGCTGGACGAACAAGAAGCGGCGCTGGTCGCTGACGCAAACGAGGTGCTGCAGTTTTATTCTGCTGTTATGCGAGGAGAGGTAAAGGACCAATTTGGCATGGACGCTTCGCTTTCTGACCGCCTGAAGGCCGCAGACAGTCTGGCGAAACGTCTTGCCGCGGCAGAACTTAAGCCAAACGCGGAAGATGCGGTGCGGGTGATTATCGATGTCTGATGTTCGGTTGTCCGAAAAAATCGGACCTGCCTTTTATAGCGTGGCGCGTGACGTATTCCAGCACGGCCATACACACTACGACGAGAGCGGCGGGCGCGGCTCCCTGAAATCCTCGTTCGTGTCCATCATTGTCCCAACCCTGCTGATGCATGAGGAAAACAAAAACTGCCATGCGTTGGTGCTTCGCAAGGTCGCAAATACGATACGCGATAGCGTTTATGCGCAGTATGTCTGGGCAATTGGAGAACTCGGCGCGGCGGAATATTGGGAAGCCAAAGTCTCCCCGATGGAGCTGATTTATAAGCCAACCGGGCAGAAGATCATGTTCCGGGGCGCGGACGACCCGATGAAGATTAAATCCATCAAGGTACCGTTTGGCTACATTGCCGTGACGCACTTTGAAGAAAAAGACCAGTTCGCGGGGCGTGCGGAAATACGAACGATCTTACAGTCCACAATGCGCGGCGGCTCTAAGTTCTGGAACTTTGAAAGCTATAACCCGCCGATCAGCCGCGACAACTGGGCAAACAAGGACAGCTTGGAGGAACGGGCCGACCGGCTGTGTCACAAGTCCACGTATTTGCAAGCACCGCCTGAATGGCTGGGAGAACAGTTTCTTGCAGAAGCGGAACACCTGAAAGAGACAGATGAACGCGCGTATCAGCATGAGTATCTCGGTATTCCGGTAGGGACCGGCGGAAATGTGTTTGACAGGATCGAGCTGCGGGAGATCACAGACGAAGAAGTCAAAAGCTTTGACCGAATCTATCAGGGAGTGGACTTTGGCTGGTTTCCAGACCCGTTTGCTTTTATACGGCTGCATTATGATCGGGCGAGAGAGACGATATATCTGTTAGACGAGATTTATCAAAATAAACTATCCAACGAGCAGAGCGCGACCATGATAAAGCAGCGCGGGTATAACAACATTAGGACGATTTGCGACAGTGCCGAGCCGAAGAGCGTTGCTGACCTACGGGCAATGGGATTGCCTGCGTATGAGGCTGTCAAGGGGCCTGGTTCGGTCGAATACGGTATGAAGTTCTTGCAGAGGAGAACGATTGTCATTGATAGAAAACGAACGCCACATGCCTACGATGAGTTTGTGGGCTACGAATATGAAAGAAACAAAGACGGCGATATTAT
>UMAL01074223.1_pt1 | contig 15544 bp, 16 predicted proteins | sample 1963691 | NCBI WGS metagenome assembly UMAL01 (sample SAMEA4835914, study PRJEB28245) | human gut metagenome | biome: gut microbiome; material: fecal sample | place: Denmark | collected 2008
ATACTGTGTTGTCCACGGCTTCCAACCATTCATTAGAGGTTTCGTCCCCCGGAACCTCTACCGCCAGATGAGAGAACCAGCTATCCGGTGCAGCGCCGTGCCAGTGCTTTACACCAGCAGGAATATTTACCACATCGCCGGGGCGCAGCTCCTGTGCCGGTTTGCCCCATTCCTGATAGTAACCTCGACCAGCCACACAGACGAGGATCTGTCCGCCACCGCTTTTGGCGTGATGAATGTGCCAGTTGTTACGGCAACCGGGTTCAAAGGTCACATTGTAAATACCGACCTGCTGCGTAGAAAGCGGTGCGAGATAGCTTTGCCCGATAAAATATTTCGCAAAGGCGTCATTGGGTGCGCCGATGGGGAAGACCATTTCATTCTGATGTTTGGCTTTTGCGTCGGCAGCATCGTCCTCCGCCCATACCTCCTTTGCCATACGGAAGGCCGCCCACGCCTTGGGCCAGCCCGCATAAAATGCCGCGTGGGTCAGGATCTCCGCAATTTCCGTTTTTGTCACGCCGTTTTTCTTTGCAGTTGTCAGATGGTACTGAAAGGACGAATCCGTCAACCCCTGCGCCATCAGCGCCACCACTGTTACAATGCTGCGGTCCCGCAGAGAAAGCTTGTCCTCCCGGCTCCACACCTGGCCGAACAGCACATCATCATTCAATTCCGCAAATTTGGGAGCAAATTCCTCCAAATCATCTCTGCCTGCCGTTTGATTGACTGCCATAGCTCACACCCCCTTGCCCATCTGATAAGCCTGCTCCAGCGCAGGATGACCTGCGATCTCTCCCACGCCGTTCACGCCGCCTGCAAACACTGTGCCCACCAGCGCACAGCGGGGGAAACAGTCCACCCAGCCCTGCACAGCCTTCTCTGTGCCCGTAAAGGTCTCCGGTGCATCCTCTGCCGCCACTGCAAGCAGATAGGCTTTCGTAAAGGCGTAGTCCGTATCGAACAATGGGTTGGCACGATCCAGCATAGTCTTAAGCTGACCGCTGACGCAGTAATAGTAGACGGGTGTTGCGAACACCAGCACATCCGCATCGTGCATTTTGGCGGCAATTTCCACGGCATCGTCCTGGATGACGCAGTGCCCCAACTTCAGGCAGGCAAGACAACCCTTGCAGAAGCTGACCTGCTTTTCCCGCAAATATACGGTTTCTACCTGATTGCCTGCCTCCCGTGCGCCCTTGGCAAACGCTGCCGCCAGCGTCTCCGAATTCCCACCCTTGCGGGGGCTGGACGATATAATCAGAACTCTCTTGCTCATAGTAAGCTCCTTCTTCTCTTGAAAATATTTGTTTTTCTGCTATACTGAGTACGATAGTACCTAAACCTAACTTTAGGTCAAGAGTTTTTTGAAAAAATTTTTAAGGAGCATTTTATGTACATGATTGGACAGGTGGCGGAGATGTTCGGATTACCCATCTCTACGCTGCGCTATTATGATAAGCAGGGGCTGTTCCCGAACATGGAACGGGCGTCCGGTATTCGCAGATTCAGTGATCAGGAGATTGAGGCGCTCCGAGTAATTGAGTGTTTGAAAAGAGCCGGCATGGAGATCAAGGACATCCGGCAATTCATGGATTGGTGTGCTGAGGGTCCGTCCACCTATCCACAGCGCAAGGCCATGTTTGAGGAGCGGAAAGCCCACATGAAAGCAGAGATCGCACACATGAACCGGGCGCTGGATATGCTGAAATTCAAGTGCTGGTATTATGACCAGGCAATCAAGGACGGCAGCGAGGACAGACTAAAGGCACTGATTCCTGACCGCTTGCCGGTGGGAATCCAAAAAGCATATGAAAATGCGCATTGCTAAAATAGATGGATAATTTATAGAGCCAGTAATTCTTTCTTTTGTAATTTCTTAATTGGCGCGTGAATTTTCTCGATAACGGATAACCCAACAACAGCAAACGATGCCTTCCAGAGTGACTGCTAAACGGCGGCAGAAAAAAGGTGAAAATCGGCCTTTGTTTGCGTTCTGCGCCGTTTTGCCGGCTGAACAGGAAAACACAGCCGGCACTTCAAACGCTGCCTACAAACGGGAAAATCCCCATATTTCAACTCTTATCACAACAATCATTTCACCTATCTGTCCATCTCCGGCCTTACAAAAGAAACCAGAAATCAACTCTGACCGCCTATAAAAAGAGCCACACTCTGATGTGCTGGATCGCCCAGTCATCGGAATGTAGCTTTTTCGATTTCTAATTGTCTGCACCGCTGTTTTTCTTGTCATGCTTTATGCAAGGTTGTCATTTGACTTTTTCGTAGAAGAAAGCATCTTATACAGCAAGTCTTCAACATTTCTTGATAATTTTTATAACTATAAGGAGGACCTATGAAAAAAAGTATCATCATACTGCTCACGTTTGTTTTGACATGTTCGATCTTTCCTTCCGCAAAGGCGGCGGATACAGCCCACGCCGCCGCGCCGATCGATCCGCTGGCATACCAGCAGATGCTGGGAAAAGGCATGGATGTTGATTGGTGTAAAACTGCCGCTGGCATGTCGCTTTACCACCCGGATGTCCCCAAAGACTTTAAGCAGGCCGGAATATCCCATGTCCGTATTCGGGTGAAGGATGAGGCTACTGAGGAGCTTCTGGCACTGCTGGAGCGGCAGGTCAGCGACTGTCTGGAGACCGGACTGATCCCCATTATTGCCTATCAAGCCGATGAACTGAAAAATGACCCATCAGACAAAAATCTCCGCCGGGTCGAAGCATGGTGGAGAACCGTTTCAGAGCATTTTCGGGATGAATCATTCCTGCTGTCCTTTGATCTTATCATCGAAGTGACCGATGCTTTGAAGAACCAGCCGGAACGTCTCAACGAGATTTATGAGCGGCTGGTATCGGTAGTCCGGGAGAGCAATCCGGAGCGGATCGTTATGATCTCGCCGCGTCTGCGGTCTGACGCGGCATATCTGCGGGATCTCACCATTCCCTCGGCGGCGAATGGATACCTGATGGCGGAATGGCATTTTTATGCCTCAGGTCCTTCCAAAGAGAATCCACGCAAGCTGTGGACCAGTGGGACTGCCGAGGAAAAGGCACTGATTCAGGAAAAGATCGATTTGGCCCTCCAATGGCAGAAGAAAACAGGAGTTCCTACTTGGGTAGGGGCATGGATGCCAGGAAATTACAATGAGGGAGATACTTACACTGTAGATGAGCAGGTTGCTTTCGCCTCCTATATGACACAATCATTGACGGATGCGGGCATCCCCTTTGCGATCAATGCAGACAGCCATTTTTATGACCGTGAACAACATAAGTGGCTGGAGGACATGCAACCTGTTTTTATGGCGATCTATGGGACGCAGGCGCTTCCATTTCAGGATGTGCCGGAAGGTGCATGGTATCAGCCTGCGGTGTCGTATGTTTACCGGCGTCAACTGTTTTCCGGTACCTCAGCAACTATCTTTTCTCCTCAGCACGCCATGACCCGGCAGCAGATGTGGATGGTCATGGCAAGGCTAAAAAATGTGCGTCCCCAGTCCATGGAAGAGGCTCGGCAATGGGCTGTATCCACAGGGCTCAGTGACGGAAGTAATCCCATGACAGAGGTCACCCGGCAGCAGATGGTTACCTTTTTGTGGCGTCTCTCCGGTTCTCGCGATACACAAAATACACTGGATCAATACAACGATTTTACAGAGATCGCACCCTATGCGGCCAAAGCCATGGGGTGGGCGGTGGAACGAGGGCTACTCAACGGCACGGCTCCCTATACGCTGACTCCAAACGGAGCTGTAACCCGTGCACAGGCAGCGGTGATTTTAGCCCGATATGATGCGATGATCTGAGGCTGCGTCTGTCATCCAGAGCCTTTGGAGCAATCGGATCGTAGGGGGTAAGACCTCGGCACTCTCTGCCGCTGAAGCCTATACAACGATAGATCAAATTTCAGTTCTCGGCCTTTTCATTGGAAGATGCTCTAAAAAACTTAATGAGGATATTTAGTCGCATCGCAAAGGCATTATAGCATATTCTATTTGAAAAAAAGAGCAAGAATATTTCGCGCTCCTCATTGATCACATATTTCGCAAATGCCTCCCGCACTTCCTCACCCACAAATTCCTCGATCTTCATATCTCCGAAATAACGGAAGTCCATCAGATACAATCGGTAGAGCGGCAGAGATCCAAAACCCTTCTGCATGTCCATATAGGCACGCGGAGCGTCATCATAATTCTTTTCGTGGACAGCGGTGTTCAACCTGTCCAACACCTTCTGAAAAGGTGTGACATCCAGATTTAGGATCTCTGTCAGCACAGTTCCGTATTCTGTCAAAGCGGCATCGGTGTCCGGGTGATCAGAATGACCGCCAGAATCGCGCTCACAAATGCCGCAGCCCCTATGACCGCCAATACCTTTTTGCTAAGTTTCTTCTTCGCTACCTTGCCAATCAGCGCGGCACAAACCATGCAGACAGCCGCCGCCACAAGTGCAATGCCCAGCGTTTCCCATAGCCAGGGTAGTTCATATAGGATTTTCATGCGATCATCATCTCCCGCTCGTTAAACTGGAATTGTTATCTTTCCATCGCCTTCTCAATCATCTCAGCTTTTTCTGTCCTTCCCATCAGCCGATAGTATTTGCACCACAACGACGGTGATTGTAGTGGGATAACTTCTGTTTCCAGCGGCATTTTCTCCACGATTTGCTCTTTGCGTAGAGCACAATCAAAAACCTTTCCATCCTTCACGATTGCAAAGCCAGCCATCACATCGACTTCAACAGAATCAATCAGGAACTCCATAAAGTTTTTTGTCCGATACACAGGGTTTGGAATTGAATCAGATGGGCAACTTTCACCCATTTCCGATAAAATCGTGCGGACGCATTCCGTATCACAGTCAGCGACCATTAAATCAATGTCGTGGAAGTTGGAGGTGATGCCCTTGAAATACAGCAGCATGGATGCACCCAAGGCCCATTCGACACCTGCCTCGTTCAGTCGATGTGCGATTCGCAACAGTAACTGGATTTTTTCTTGTGTTTTCTCCATAAGGTTTTCCCACGTATTATCAGAGCGGCTGCATCATTTCAAGGATAATGCCATCCGGGTCTCTGAAATAAAAAGCTCGGCTCTCCCCAAATCCATTTGCTCTAAAATCGAAATACTGCGGCTCGGACAAGCACTCCACATGATTTTCAATAAGGGTTTTGTAGACAGAATCAATGGCGTCCGTATAGAAACATACTTCCGAGATGGATGTCGTAAACAAGTCTGACTGTTCTTTATGGATCTCGCTATCTACGAACTGAATCAGCTCGACCGGTGGTGCTTCAATAGCCTTAGAACCATTCAAATAAGCAACCCTTGCTTTACAATTTACCTTACGGAACATTTTATCGGTTTTTTCGCCCTTCATAAAGATTTCGCCTTGAAACTCAAGTCCAAGGATGTCTCTGTAGAAAGCAATCGAGCGATCCAAATCAGAAACGGTTAATCCAACGTGATAAATTCTTCCAATCATATTTATATCCTCCTGAGAAAAATCCAATTTGTACGACTCTCAAAGTTTCAGTCCATCAACCCATGCTGCCAGTTCTTTATGCCCTACATTGTGCTTGAAAACTCTGCCGTCCATCAGCCTTGCGCCTTTGCAGCTCGGCGCAAGGCGCTCATTTGTCTTGCCGATGTCGCTTCCGCCGGAGGTTGCAAACGGGATGATCGTCTTGCCGGTCAGATCATAGCTCTCAAGGAACGTATTGATAATTGTCGGTGCAACGTACCACCAGATCGGGAAGCCCACAAAGATTGTGTTGTAGTCCTTCATGTTGTCCCGCTTCACGGCAATCTCAGGACGGGAAGCAGGATTGTTCATCTCAATCGTGCTGCGGGCTTTCTTGTCCATCCAGTTCAGATCAGCTTCCGTGTAAGACACCTTCGGTTCGATCTCAAAGATGTCTGCGCCGATTGCCTCTGCCAGCGTCTCGGCAACCTTCGCGGTCACGCCGGACGCAGAAAAATATGCTACAAGTTTCTTGCTCATGGTGATTTGTCCTTTCAATATCTTCATACCATCCGCTCAATCTTCCGTAGCAGGTGGGTTTCTGGAATCAGTGACTCAATATCCACAAAAATCATTGCCATTTGTCTGCTTTGGTGTCCCATCATGCTGCATCCCTCCTATAACCATTTTACCACAGAAAGGATTTGCGCGCCACTTTGTCAACAGGTCCCTTATTGTACATTATCTAGGAAATTTCTGAAAGTGGAATAATTCGCAGCCAAAGAATAAAATGACTAAAATCTACTCTATGAAAAATAAGCACCCAGAGAAACAGCTTCAAAAGGCCATTTCCTCTGGGTGCTCATTTCAGCGCTATTTTTCCAGCTCTTTGCTATTGGTCATACATAAAAGGCTTGTTTTGACCCCGGCATCATGACATTGCTCAGTGGCCACACTGCAAGACAGGTGCGGAACCATCAAATCAGGCAGAGCCAATGCATCACTAATTTGAAGTAGTCCAACAGTCCTCTTATAATGGTGTTATCCGCACCTGTGGAAATACTTTTTAGGAGGGATAATGTCATGCTGGACTACAAGGACATTATTATCAAGCACTACGGGTTAGGACTTTCCGGACGGGAGATTACGAAGCATCTCTGTATCAGCAAGTCCGGAGCCAACAAGTTCCTCACCGCATGCAAGGAGTGCAGGACACTCAACTTCCCTCTCACAGATGGGATTACCAACTACGCAATTGCAAACCATGTCTGCGGAGACTCACAGCCTTCCCACGCCAGGGACGAAGAGTTTACTTCTCCCAACTTTGAGAATATCCACAAGCAGATGCAGACTCGGAAGAAAATAACCTCTCCTACTTATGGAACCGCTACTTTCAGAATCCTGCACCATTATTTTGGCCCAAGATTTTGCCTGCATCCCCTGGTGGTTAGTTACGCCCGACGCCAAAAACAGTGGGCGCGGTCACCAATAGCATTAGATTTACTAAAGCAAGGTAATGTGGAGCGAATCTTGGAGTTACTGCATTTCAGCCGCCGACTCATTTCCTAAGCTGAGTTGGCGCATAACATCCAGGCCGTCATAGATCTCCCACGCCTCCACAATTTTGCCATTTTCAAAGCGATACTGGGTAATACCCATAATCTCAACCGGCTTACCGGTTGGGATTCCGTACATACCGATTCCCTCATGTAAGCCGCGCAGACGCCAGCGGGCAGATACATGCCACGAGCCGTCTGCATTGTCATTGCAGGTGACACGATCTACAATCATACGTGCATTTGGGAAAGAAGACAGTAGACTTACAATGGCCCCTTGAATCTCGTCATGACCAATCTGATCCTGATTACAAATGCTGTGTACAACAGCATTATCTGCGTAGAAATCACAGATGCGGTTGATGAGCTTGCGATTGTATACTTCATTGAGCAACTCAAGAATCTGTTCCCCAACCGAGTTATCCTTTGCTTGATAGGCCTCAGGGATTATCTGACCTTCCATACATTCATCCCGTCCGTAAATTTGCTTTGCGGGTTGTTTGGCTGCCATTTTGGCGGCCAGTTCCCATGGATCCAGACCTAACTGTTTAACAATCCACAGATTATCACGTACCAGCCATTCCTCAAAAATTTTATTTTGGGTGCAAGCACAGTCAGCGATCGTGCGGAAATATACCTTCTTGCCAGTCGCCGGACCAAAATTGCTATCGCCAAGATTGGTGCCGGTGGACAGAATGCGATGCGAAGAAAGGAATACTCCCGGGCTATCTTCCGACCAAACAACATCTTCTGCCATCAGACGGCGGTCCGGAAATGCGTGCAGTGTCATAAGCGTGTTGGCTATAACACCAGATACACCGGTTGACGTTCCGTCACCTGCATGAACCAAGCAGTTGTTGGCATAGGTATCATAAATGACACCAATTCCCTTTTCCTCCCAAATTCGATGGGTAATCTTGAGAATATAATCCACAATATCCAGATATTCTGCATCAAAGCCGGGAAGTTCCTGCTTCTTCTCGGTGTGCTTTAGAAATTCACCGTAATTCTTGTGATCGATCGCATTGACCTGCGTGCTATCTCCATAATATATAACTGCGTCTTTCATTGTAATGCCTCCATTGTTTATACATCAAAACTAAAAGTTACTGGAGCAAGGCCAGTATAATGATTTGTACAACCAGCACGCCCAAGGTGATATAACCATATTTATCGAACTTGAGAGGCTCAATCGAACACCCGGTCTCGTCGGTTTTACCCTTAAGAGCAATCCGAGCTCCTTTGAGCGTATAGGTAAAAGCCCGCTTACTTTCGTCCGGATTGGGCATAAGTTTGCTCAAAAGGTACGAGAATACGATACAGAGCAGTGTTGTATAGGCGTAGCTCCACAAGTAATACAAATCAGGAAGCATGCTGCCGATGAACATGCTGGAAATAACAGCCAAAATACTACCAAAGAAACAACCATTATCATTGGTGCATGGAATGAACAGACTACACAGCATGATGCCGGTTAGAGTAGAGGCGGTGGGTGCGGTGTATTTGCCAATAGTCAATAGAATCGAAGCGGTGCTATCCCCCAGATAGAGATATACAAAAACAATAACAACGATACCGGAAATGGACGAAAAAAGGATGCTTTTGGAGAGCGGGGTATTAGGTTTCTTACTGATATAGGGCTCGTAAATATCCCGGATAAAGACAGCACTCATAGAGTTGATGACCGCTGCAATTGAACTCATGGCTGCCGAAAACATGGCTGCCAGCAGGATGCCTAACAGTCCGTGCGGACAGTAGTTGATCAAAAAGTCAATCATAACGTTATTGGTGTTTACGAAATCGAGCGTATGCGCATTGGTCTGGTAAAAAACATACAGAATAATACCGAGGAAAAAGCACAGCCAATAGATCGACTGCATACCAATCGAACTCATAATTCCAGTCTTTTTGATAGTTCGTACATCTTTCGCTGTAATGTAGCGTTGCACTTGCCCTTGATCAAAGCCAAAGTAACCTGCCCACATACAGAAACCGCCAATGAACGCACACCAAATCGTCAATTTGTTGCCAGAAAAACTGAAGTCAAAAGACTGAGTTAAGCCAGCTTGACGCGCAATGTTGATTGCTGCCCCCAATGGCATGTCGAGCCCACTCGAAGCAACTATGATACCAAGCACGAGTCCAGTGAACAAGATAATGCCCTGGATCATATCCGCCCAAATTGCAGCTTTAATGCCGCCTGCTACGGCGTAAAAGGTGGTCATGATAATCAATAACGGCACCCAAATTTTCATACTTACCCCGGTGATTGCCTCAAGCACGAGTGAAGGAGTGTAAACAAAGCCTCCAACAAAGATTAGGGATTGGATTAACCAAGCAATGACATTCAAAATGCGCGTCTTGGTACCAAAGCGCAGATTAACATATTCGTAAACCGTAACAACCTTCGTGCTATACACTATTGGGAGAATTGTGTAAGTAATAAAGAATATGCTGAGAGGCACGGAAATATTAACCATTGCCGCAACAATACCATCATTGTATGCCCAGCCTGGGCCGCCAATAAAGGTATTGGCACTGATCATGGTCAAGCCAACCGACAAACCGATAGCATACCATGGCATGCTGCGCCCACCGGATAGATACTCTTCTCCACTTCCTTTTTTGTTCTTTTTTCCAATGAAACTGCCAAGGAACATGATGCCACACAGATATGCAACCAAAATGATGATATCGATGATTTTCATGGGGAGTAGTCCTCCTTTTTATCTGCCTTAACAAACTTTCTTACTGTAAAATTTCCTGATAAACACGGAGCAGGTTTTGCCCGAGCAATAGGTCGAGGTCGGTATCAGACCAACCGCGAGCACGCAATTCACCCTCTAAATTGTGGAAGGTCTCAAGTTCAGATACACCTTCAACAAAATCGTTCTTTCTGATACCATACCAAATTCCGTCAATCCACCCAGGATACTTTTCGCTTTGCAACGGCGTACGATAATCCCAATCGCAAATGTCCGGCCCGAGATTACCGAAGCCGATAACTTTTTCGCGGTCAACTGGAGTTTTGAAAGGGGAATAGTCACTACCAATGGCAATATGCTCAATGCCAGCCACTTCAGCACAGTAATCGATTTGGCGAACCAGGTCATCCATTGTGACAACGTCTTTGTCAGACGCAACCAAAGCTGCCCGCAGAGAGATACCGAGCACGCCACCAGTTTGCGCGATTGTGCGAATTCGATCTTTACTCAGGTTTCGAGGGTGTGCACTGACCTCATATGCACAAGAGTGAGAATCAATGACTGGACGTCCGCCTGCCAACTCGACTAAATCGTAAAAGCCAAAGTCGGATAGCTGCGCAGTATCTAATAAAATCCCCAGTCGGCAACACTCTGTGACAACATCCCGGCCAAAACTGGTCAGTTTGCCACGAGTGCGGGATTGAGCTACTCCGTCACCCAGACGATTTCGCCCATTTCCGGTCAACTGTAAGCCACGGAGACCTAACCGGTAAAGTGAACGCAGACTGGACAGCAAGTTTAGGTTGGCCTTTCCTTCAAGCGGACGGCCACCAGCCAGTGTTGCAATGATTGCAATTTTGCCCTCTGATTCGGCACGTGCCAAATCGTCCGCAGTTTTGCACAAAACAAAGGAGTTACACCCGGCTTCCAGCTCACTGTTGAGAATATCCAGCTTCTTATGTGCATCCCAAAAACGATGTACATCAGTATCACTGTACAATACTTGGGCACAGCGCTCACCGCCGACTGCCATATTGACTAACTGTACACCCTGCGCGCGTAAACGGGGCAAATAACTGTGGTCAAATGCATGATATTCTCCGCGGATTGCCTGTTGTTCGTGCTCTAAAAAACAATAGATGTATTCATCTGACATTGGCTGAAATGCATCCGCACGCCAAGTTCTCTGTGCCATTTTACTCACCCTTTCCTTTATCCGATCGTTTCTTCCAGAACACGCATCAGGTTACCACCCAGAATTTTTAGAATATCCTCGTCACTGTATCCGCGATTGATCAAATACTCAGCGATTACATATCCCTCACCCACATTGTTAGGATCTTCAGTCATATGATCTCCTTTGGGGATACCAGTGTAGAATCCTTCGATAGAGCCAGGGAACGGACACATAGCTCGGTGAACATTGCGCACCAGCGGAAAATTATCATAGTCCAGCCCCAGTCCCACATGGTCGATACCAGCCACCTCTGCAATATGGTCAATATGGTCAATAACATTGTCAAAGGTAACCACCTCACCGGTCTCCTGAGCACCTTTGACCAGTTCAGTCTTGACAATCTCCATACCAACAACGCCACCGTTTTTACCAATGGCGCGCAGGCGATCATCACTCAGATTGCATTCACTTGGGCATACAGCCTGTACCCCATCATGAGATACAATTACCGGCTTAGATGAGGCTTCAATGCAATCAAAGAAAGTGGCGTCATTCAGGTGAGTCAAATCGATGAGCATACCGATACGGTTCATCTCCTCGATTAGAGAGATGCCAAAGGTCGTTGCGCCAGCTTCTGGACGGCATTCGCCGACACCATCGCCGAACATCGTGCGTGCTGCACCACAAATGCAGTTGACGCGCAAACCAAGCGCGTGAAAAGCATGCAGCATTGCCATATTATCTTCACCGGCTCGACCGTGCAGGGCACGTGCACCTTCAAAAGCGAGCAGAAGTGCAATTTTTCCTTCGGCAACCGTCTGACGAATTTGCGCAACGTTAGTGCAAATGCGAAAGGTCCCCGAAGTCTTTTCTTCTTCCCGCAGCATATCCCACTGTTCCATCGCACCAAATACCAAATCATCTGTTAGGTTGCTCAGGCAGGGCGAATTTGAGCCGATGGTAGTTGCGACCACATTGAAACATCCACGTTTCAGCTGCGGTAGATAGTAAGTGTTGAAAACATTCTTTTGCCCCAGAGCCTTGCGAATAGCGAACTCAAACATCATGTGATCGTGGATGTTTACGGTAATTGACTGCTCATTTAGTCGACGTGCTCGTTCCGAAATTTCGTCGGGTCTCTTTTTTTTAAGAGCATACTTGGACATTTCCGTTTCCCCCTTTTGTTGGTGTCGAAAATTGACTGCGCAGTCACTTTTTCAAATAGACACCATATAGAAGCTACAACTATCATATCATCACATTTCTTTCGTGTAAATGGTGTATAATGCTGATTTTTGCGAAAAACATTTTACATTATCACCAATAACAACTGTTTTATTGTTTCCTTTCTATTGCATCGCTCGTATAAAAAAGAAACACAATATGATTGCGAAGTCAAAACGAACATTGAACGTGACGAACAAAGATGTTGACATTTTCGCCCTAAAGATTCATAATTTCATATTATATATTGCCTCTGTGCAATAGCAGTGCCACAAGGAGGCTTTGCATGAATCAAAATCGAAATTCTCATTCATCGAGTCGAATGACTGCGCAAGATGTTGCGTCTCTTGCAGGAGTTTCCCAGTCTACTGTTTCTCGTGTATTCAATCCAAAATGGAAAGGGAAAGTAAAGCCGGAAATTCGTGAGCGTGTATTAAAAATTGCAACAGAAACTGGCTATACACCCAACACTATTGCACATATTCTGACATCCAAACGTTCTGGAATTGTCGGTGTATTGGTGTCCAAGCAGTATCAAGTCTTTTATTATGCCGTATTATCTGAAATTACAGCCTGCTTGAATGCAAACGGCTTCCAGACCATGCTTTTTCTGACCGATCCCAAAGATGCAATTGATGATTTGCTTACCGATGTATTACGCTATCAATTGGACGGAATTATTATTACTTCAGCAGCGGCTACTCATGATTTATACCAGTCCAAGACAGATTTTCCGATTCCAGCGGTGCTGTATAACGGTTATGTGCCGGGGCTGTCTATCAGCGCGGTACATAGTGACAATTACGCAGGCTGTATACAGATGGCAGATTACCTCGTGAGTCTCGGACATCGCAATTTCGCTTATATCTCGACCGCAAATAGTGCTTATCGCAATTATGCAGTGCGTCAGGAAGCTTTTTTGCATGGGCTATCGATGCATGGAATTCACAGCTGTAAGATTGAAGAGGCTGATTACTCCTATGAGAGCGGCGCTGAGGCAGCCCATCGTCTATTGACCAGTGCACATGCACCAGATGCCATTTTCTGCTCAGGAGATATCAACACAATGGGGGCACTGGACGCTGCTCGGAAGTTAGGGAGAGATATTGGCGAGACATTATCAATCGCAGGTTTTGACGCTCCGTGTGGTATGGATTTACCTCCGTATGGTATTACCGCATTGCGGCAGGATACGGGGCAACTAGCACGTGATGCTGTACAGATCTTGAAAAGAATGATTGATACGGATGATCGTTCTCCGGTTGTTGTAACCCGTCCGATGGAGTTAGTTGTACGCACTTCGACCAGACCGCGTCCTACAGAAAAGTAAAACATCTGCAAAAATAGAAGGCAGACAACTGGAGAGAGCAACTTGTGTGGCAGGATATTTGAATCCATCGAAAGTGCAATCATAAAAATTACTGGACAAAGACATCTTGAAAAAGGCTTTTGCCTGACCTCAAATAGTAAGTGCGCTTCAATCAGATAGTCACAACCTAACTCGCCAGTATTGCCAATGGTCGATGGTGATTGCAACCTTTTAAACTAAAAGCACACCGGGACTCTGTGTCCCGGTGTGCTTTATGGATATTGGGGGAAAGTCCATCGCTTAGAGTCTTAATTCTGCGGGTTACAAATGCTGGCAGTGCGTTCAAAAATATCTAACCCTTGCTCCTTGAGCCAATAGGGGAGATCAATAAAGCACCAGTTTTCCGAAATTTTGCCGTCCTTACAGTAATAAATATCAATATCTCCGCGCAAATGCGCACTTTTTCCACCACCAGGCATGCCCAACCATCCGCCGGTCGGTGTTACGTCCATACTGCTGTAAAAACATACGAAATCGCCCTCTGCAAAGTATGCATGAAGCGGATTCTCGGTTTTATCCGTCAATTGGGTGCGGAACGGAATCTGGTGTTGCTCCTGATATCGGGGGATAGTGTAGCTTGCACCAATGCCACAAGGACCGTACCAGATCATATCATCATTCCAGGAACGTTCGAGCATATCGCGTGGTGTACTCATAGTGGCGTTGATAGAAAACAGACCATTGAGCATATCATCTACAATCTTAAAAGACTGCGCCGCCTTTTCCTCGGGAGCGTCTTCAAACATTAGGCCATTATGGTCTCGCGGACCAGGGTAAACAAAGTAGTGACCTGTTTCAGGTGGCAGAGGATTCATACCCGCCTCGCACATAAATCCGATTAAATCTACAAACATGGCGGTATGCGTAATTTTCCCATTTTCTACGCAGGAATACTCAGCATACTGGAGGTGGTGCATTTTGCGAGTGCGTCGAATCCCCAGAAAGTCCTGATCAAACAGCCCCATGAACTGTCCCATGCTCATAACCCATGTTTTTCCATCCAAAGCAGTACCTGCCATGAAAACATCTTGCCTACGCTGCATATGCACCAAGGAATTCTTCAGAGGCTTCCAAAAGACTTCTGCCACCGAGTGCGCCGTTGTTTGATCCAAAAATGGATAAACTCCTTCCCAGATGTAGTTCTCACTCATGTACTTTTTAAGGACTGCTTCCGATTCTTCCGGAGTGCACTTCTCTAATTCATCGAAGTATGAGCGCACCAAATTTTTAACTTCCTGATACTTTCCCATCTCGAGAGGACCCCCTTGTACTTAATTTAATCTGACTGCGCAATCATTATGGGAATAATACACTATTTACTAACTTTTGTCAAATGTTAGTGGAAACAAATTTGATTATTGATACAATACTGTGAGTATCGCCAAAAAGCATTTTTCGTTTTAGTATGATTAGTGCAAGCTTAGTTGGCCTACAAGGTAAAAACAACAGTATGACGCCACAGTGCTGTCTAAACAGTAAAAGCGCTGGCCTTTTCCATTGCCATTTGGTATAACTTTCTCATGGACGTACAGAGTGTATGCGGCTGTGACCGCTTGCGCAGCCTATGAGTCCCGCATAATGGCGACGTCTGTAATCGCAAAGATTGGCTCGTAGGATGTCATTGCTAATTGGGACTGGATTGCCTTGGAGTTAAACAAGGGTTGTCCTGAATGAGCTGAGTACAACCATACGATTACCCAGGCTGGGATTTAAAGAAGCACTGTAACAAGTTGTTCCTAAAAATGCGGAAACAGAAAAGGAAAACGGTATGAAAAATGAATCCCAATATGGTCTGCTGCTTTTACAGCGGTATCTGTATGAGCATACGGATGACCAACATCCGGCCTCCGTGGCGGATATTCTTGCCTTCTGGCAGGAGCATGGCATTCAGGCAGGGCGCAAGAGCGTATATTCCGCTATTGAAGTCTTGCAAAACAGCGGTATGGACATCGTCTGTGTCAAAAGCACCCAGAATCGATACTTCGTGGGCGAGAGGCTGTTTGAACTGCCGGAGCTGAAGCTGCTGGTGGA
>UMAL01004548.1_pt1 | contig 15371 bp, 14 predicted proteins | sample 1963691 | NCBI WGS metagenome assembly UMAL01 (sample SAMEA4835914, study PRJEB28245) | human gut metagenome | biome: gut microbiome; material: fecal sample | place: Denmark | collected 2008
TATGACCCGGAGGCCGACCCGGACAACACGCCGGACTCCGTGTTCTGCGCCCACGGCGGCGGCTTCACCGTGAAGTGGGACAAGGTGCCGGAGTATATGCACCTGCCCGGCTGCCTGGAAAAGCCCCGGGAGGACGCGCCGGTGCGCCGCCGGTGCATCCGCCTGGACGATGCGGAGCTGGAGGCCATCATGACCCGGGAGTTCGGCCCCGTGCGCCGTCCCCTGTACCGTGCGCCGGAGAAGCGGGAAGCCCCTGCCGATACCGGCCTGCGGGAGATCGGCCAGCGCTGCTATGTGGTGGACGGCTATAACGTGATCTTCGACTGGGAGGAGCTCCACGCCCTGGCGGACCGGGACCTGTCCGCCGCCCGGGAGCGGCTGATGGACACCCTGTGCGGCTGGGCCGCCTTCACCCACACCCGGGTGGTGCTGGTGTTCGACGGGTACAAGGTCCCCGGCAATACCGGGGAGAAGTTCGACTACCGGGGCATCCATGTGGTATACACCCGGGAGCGGGAAACCGGCGATATGTACATCGAGCGGTTTTTGCAGCAGGTAGGGAAAAACGACCGCGTCCGGGTGGTGACCTCCGACGGGCTGATTCAGCTGTCGGCGGTGCGCACCGGGGCCATGCGCATGTCCTCGGCGGAGTTTGGCCGCCAGGTGTCCGAGGCCGCCGGCCAGATCGCGGAGATCCTGAAAACCATGCACCAGTCCGGCGGCAGCACCATCGGCCAGCGGATGAACAAAAGCTGAAAAAAGCCTGTGTATTCGGTATGAATACACAGGCTTTTTTATATTCATCCGGCCTTGGGCGGGCGCTCCTCGGCCACCAGGTCCAGGGCCTCCTGCATTTCCTGGGCCGTCTCGCCCTCGACCTCCTGCTCCCGTATCCGGGCCGGGGACAGGGCCTTTTCGGCGGCCTCCTCCCGCACCACGGCGATATACGCCCCGGCGATCAGCGGCAGGGCGTCCACCGCCGGGCAAAGCCGCCGCATATCCACATGGAACAGGTGCGGCAGCAGCACCGTGGACATGGTGCCCAGAAAATAGATCACCAGGCACAGCAGGTGCAGCAGGGCGCTGCCGCCCTTTCCGTGGAGGGCGTCCATGACCATCTCCAGCAGGTTCATGGTCTGGGCGCTGGCCAGCACGCCGCATCGGGCCAGGATGGCGTAGCCGCCGAAAAAGCCGCCCACGGCGGCAAAGGACAGGTGCCGGTAAAAGTCCGCCCGGGGACTGTGTTTCTGATGCATGACAGAATCCTTCCGTTTCCGCGGCCATGCCGCCTCTCCAGTATAGCACGGGTTTTTCTTTTCGCAAGAGGAAAATCTGTGGGTTTCGCCGGGATTCCGGGGAAAAAACCCGGAAAATCCCGCCATTTTCCGGGAAAAAACTCTTGCACTGGGAGTGTTTTTGTGGTAAACTACTGCGTAGTAAGGAAGTGTTGACGGAGAGTGGACAGTTTGTCCGCTCTTTTTCTTGGGCAAATTTGCCCCCTTAAAAATTCCGGAAAAGACAGGAGGTCCGGCATGAAAAAGGTAACGGAGCTGGTGGCGGAGCTGGCCGCTCCCGCCGTGGCGGAGCAGGGCTGCACCCTGTGGGACGTGGAATACGTCCGGGAGGCCGGTCAGTGGTATCTGCGGCTGTATCTGGACAAGGACGGCGGCGTGGACATTCTGGACTGCGAGGCCGTCAGCCGCAAGGTCAGCGACCTGCTGGACCAGGCGGACCCCATCGAGGGCAGCTATACCTTTGAGGTGTCCTCCGCGGGGGCCGAGCGCCCCTTGAAGCGCCCCTCGGACTTTGAAAGGTTCCTGGGCTCCCCGGTGCTGGTGAAAACCTACAAGCCCAAGGACGGGCGCAAGGAGTTTGCCGGTGTGCTGGCGGGGTACGACAACGGGGCCGTGCTGCTGGATATGGGCGGGGCGGAGCCTCTGCGGTTCGAGAAGCCGGAGCTGGCCCTGGTCCGTCTGCGTGTGGAATTCTGACGATACAGTATAGAATAGGAGAAATACCATGAAATGCGAAGAAATCTTTGCCGCGCTGGAAATGCTGGAAAAGGAACGCGGTATTCCCCAGGACTTCATGATGGGCAAGATCATCCAGGCCCTGACCGCCGCCTATAAGAAGGACCACGAGGGCGTGGAGAACGTCATCGTGGACGTCAACGAGGAGAAGAAGGACCTGCGGATGTACGTGCAGAAGGAGATCGTGGAGGAGGTGGAGAACCCCGGCTCCCAGATCTCTCTGGAGGACGCCCGGGCCATGTCCGCCAAGTATCAGCTGGGCGGCGTGGTGAACATCCCCGTGAAGAACGTGGAGTTCGGCCGCATCGCCGCCGGAAACGGCAAGCAGGTCATCATCCAGGGCCTGCGGGAGGCCGAGCACGGCATGATCTATGACGAGTGGGGCTCCAAGGAGCACGAGATCCTCACCGGCACCGTCCACCGCATCGACCCCCGGGGCACCGTGCATCTGCGCATCGGCTCCGGCAACGAGGCCACCGAGGGCCTTATGGGCTCCAACGAGCAGGTCCCCGGCGAGGAACTTACCGAGGGGCAGCTGGTGAAGGTTTACCTGGTGGAGGTCCGCCGCACCACCCGGGGTCCCCAGGTGATGGTGTCCCGGACCCATCCGGGCCTGGTGAAGCGCCTGTTTGAGCTGGAGGTGCCCGAGATCTACGACGGCACCGTGGAGATCCGCTCCATCGCCCGGGAGGCCGGCAGCCGCACCAAGATGGCCGTGTGGTCCTCCGACGAGAACGTGGACCCCATCGGCGCCTGCGTGGGCCCCAAGGGCCAGCGGGTGGCCGCCGTGGTCAACGAGCTGCGGGGCGAGAAGATCGACATCATCAAGTATTCCGACGACCCCGCCGAATACATCGCCGCCGCCCTGGCTCCCGCCGACGTGGTGGAGGTGCGCCTGTCCGACGAGGGCAAGCTCTGCCGGGTCATCGTCCCCGACGACCAGCTGAGCCTGGCCATCGGCAAGGAGGGGCAGAACGCCCGCCTGGCCGCTCGTCTCACCGGGTACAAGATCGACATCAAGCCCGCTTCCTATACCGGGGAGTAAGCGATACAGGAAAGGAGGACCATCATGCAGAAGCCGCGGAAGATTCCACAGCGCATGTGCGTGGGCTGCCGGGAAAAGCGGGACAAAAAGGACCTGCTGCGGGTGGTCCGCACGCCGGAGGGCCAGCTGGTGCTGGACGCCACCGGCAAGAAGTCCGGCCGGGGCGCCTATGTGTGCCGGGACGCCCAGTGCCTGAAGAAGGCCCGGAAGTCCCGGGCGCTGGACCGGATGCTGGAGGTCAGCATCCCCGACGAGGTTTATGAGGCGCTGGAGCGCCAGATGGAAACGGAAGCATGACAGAACACATTTTATCCATGATCGGCCTGGCCAAAAAGGCCGGTCAGGTGGAGATCGGCGAGGAGCCGGTGGGCTCCGCCGCCCGGGCCAAGGACGCCCGGGTCATCCTGGTGGCCCAGGACGCCGCCGCCGGGTCTGTGCGCCGGGCCATGTCCTTCGGCCAGACCGGGGCGTGCCTGTGCCTGACGGTGCCCTTTGACAAGGACCGGCTGGGCCGTGCCCTGGGCCGCACCAGCTGCGCCATGGCGGCCATAACGGACATCGGCTTTGCCGAGGCCATCGTCAAAAAGCTGGCGGCGCTGGACCCGGAGCGATACGCCCCGGCGGCCCAGCGGCTGGAGGTGAAGGCCCTTCGCGCGGCCCAGCGCCGGGCGGAGCAGGCCCAGCATGAAAAGAATCTGCGCCGGGGCAAGAAAAAAGCCGCCCCGGTTCAAGCGGCCCCTGCGCCCCAAGCGCCGCAGAAGCCGGAAAAGTCCGCCCGCCGTCCCCGGCGGCCCGGGCAGCGTCCCCAGGGGGAACGGCCCCGCTTTGCGGGCTCCCGCCCGGTGCATAAGGGCAAGGGGTCCCCGAAAAAAAGCAAGTAAGGAATCAAATCACAAAGATGGAGGTGGCTCTATTTGGGTAGCGTAGGTAACAAATACAGAGTGCATGAGGTGGCGAAGGACTTCGGCGTCCCCACCAAGCAGATCACGGAGATTTTGACCAAGTATGCCGAGACGCCCAAAAACCATATGCAGGTTTTGGGAGATCGGGAGCTGTCTCTGATCTTTGAGAGTCTGACCCAGCACAACCAGGTTTCCGGCATCCAGGCGATCTATGCCGATGCCGCCAAGCCTGCCGAGAAGAAGGCGGAGCCCGCCGCTAAGCAGCAGCCCGCCGGCAAGAAGCCCCAGCCGGAAAAGAAACCCCAGCCGGAGAAGAAGCCCGTCAGCCGCGTGCCCCAGACCAAGGTGGTGGACACCCGCAAGGCCACGGCCGTGAACATGGACAAGTACGACGAGAAGCTCCAGGATATGGCCGACGCCCGCACCGGCAACAGCCGCCGGGACCAGCGCCAGACCCAGGGCAAGGAGAAGATCCGCAGCAAGTCGGGCCGCCGCAGCGGCCCCCAGAGCAACAAGAGCAAGCAGGAGGAGGCCGACCGGCTGCGCCGCCTGCGGCTGGAGGTCATCAAAAAGACCCCCGTCACCGTGCAGATCCCCGATGAGATCAGCGTGGGCGAGCTGGCCAGCCGCATGAAGAAAACCGGCGCAGAGGTGGTCAAGTGCCTGATGAAGAACGGCGTCATGGCCTCCCTGAGCCAGATCATCGACTTCGACACCGCCGCCATCATCGCCGAGGAGATGGGCTGCAAGGTGGAGAAGGAAGTGGTGGTCACCATTGAGGAAAAGCTCATCGACGACCACAAGGACGAGGAGAAGGATCTGGTGCCCCGTGCCCCCGTGGTGGTGGTCATGGGTCACGTGGACCACGGCAAGACCAGCCTGCTGGACTATATCCGCAACGCCCATGTGGCCAGCGGCGAGGCCGGCGGCATCACCCAGCACATCGGCGCCTATCAGGTGCAGATCAACGGCAAGCCCATCACCTTCCTGGACACCCCCGGCCACGAGGCCTTCACCTCCATGCGCGCCCGGGGCGCCATGGTCACGGATATCGCCATCCTGGTGGTAGCCGCCGAGGACGGCATCATGCCCCAGACCGTGGAGTCCATCAACCACGCCAAGGCCGCCGGGATCCCCATCATCGTGGCCATCAACAAGATGGATAAGCCCGAGGCCAACCCCGAGCGCATCAAGCAGCAGCTCACCGAATACGGCCTGGTGTGCGAGGAGTGGGGCGGCGACACCATTGTCTGCCCCATCTCCGCCAAGACCGGCATGGGCGTGGACAACCTGCTGGAGATGCTGACCCTTACCGCCGAGGTGGGCGAGCTGAAGGCCAACCCCAACCGCGCCGCCCAGGGCACCGTTATCGAGGCCCGGCTGGACAAGGGCCGGGGCCCCGTGGCCACCCTGCTGGTGCAGAACGGCACCCTGAAGCAGGGCGACATCATCATCGCCGGTACCGCCGTGGGCCGCGTCCGGGCCATGGTGGGCGACAAGGGCCAGAAGCTGACCTCCGCCGGTCCCTCCGTGCCTGTGGAGATCACCGGCCTGTCTGAGACTCCCTCCGCCGGCGCCACCTTCAACGCCGTGGCCGACGAAAAGCTGGCCCGTGAGCTGGTGGAGCAGCGCAAGGCCGAGGAAAAGGCCAAGGCCAACGCCCCTGTTACCAAGGTCTCTCTGGAGGATCTGTTCAGCCAGATCCAGGCCGGTGAGATGAAGAATCTGAACATCATCGTCAAGGCCGACGTTCAGGGCTCTGTGGAGGCCGTGAAGGCCTCTCTGGAGAAGCTCAGCAACGACGAGGTCCGGGTTCGGGTCATCCACGGCGGCGTGGGCGCCATCAACGAGTCCGACGTGATGCTGGCCTCCACGTCTCAGGCCATCATCGTGGGCTTCAACGTCCGCCCCGACAACGCCGCCCGGGATTCCGCCGCCCGCGCCCATGTGGACATGCGGATGTACCGCGTGATCTATGACGCCATCAACGAAATTGAGTCCGCCATGAAGGGCATGCTGGCCCCCAAGTTCCGGGAGGCTCTGCTGGGCCATGCGGAGGTCCGCCAGACCTACAAGGTCTCCGGCGTGGGCACCGTGGCCGGCTGCTACGTGCAGGACGGCAAGCTCCAGCGGAAGGACTGCCAGGTCCGCCTGGTCCGGGACGGCATCGTCATCCACGAGGGCGTTCTGGCCTCTCTGCAGCGGTTCAAGGACTCCGTCAAGGAAGTGGCCGCAGGCTATGAGTGCGGCCTGTCCATCGAGAAGTTCAACGATATCAAGGAAGGCGACATCATCGAAGCCTTCACCATGGAGGAAATCCCCCAGTAACGGCATATGCCGCCCCGGAACGCAAACCGGTCCGGTCGCCTTCCTGCGCAGCGCCGCTGCGCCCGCACGCAAGTGCGTCCAAGTGTTTTGCGAAGCAAAACCTTGCTTTGGCGGAATTCACTTCCGCCAAAGAGGGTCATATCCGGGGTCCCCATGAAACCCCGTTTCATGGGGCGGGCGATATTATCGAAGCCTTCACTATGGAGGAAATCCCCCAGTAAACACACAACCCAGAGGGCGGGCGCTTCGCCCGCCCTCTTTTCATCTCATCGAAAACGAAAGGAGACCGACTATGGCATCCAACCGCATTCCCCGCATCAATGACGCCATCCAGAAGGAGCTTTCCGCCCTGCTGCGCACCGTCAAGGACCCCCGGGTGTCCGAGGGTATGCTGACCATCACCCATGTGGACACCACCAGCGACCTGCGCTATGCCCGGGTCTATGTCAGCGCCCTGAACTGCCCGGATGAGAAGGGCCTGCTCAAGGGCCTCAAGTCCGCCGCCGGTTATCTGCGACGCGAGCTGGGCAGCCGCGTCGACCTGCGCTATACCCCGGAGCTCCAGTTTTTTATCGACGATTCCATCGCCTATGGCGCACACATTCTGGATATGCTGAACCATGTGAAGCCTGCCGATCCCCGGAACGCAGACATCGTTCTGCCCGAGGACCGGGAGGATTGAGGAGGGCTGTGCTATGACCACCGCTGAAGCCGCCCGGCTGCTGCTGGGCTGGGACGAGCTGCTGCTGCTGACCCATGTCCGCCCCGACGGCGACACCGTTGGCTCCGCCGCCGCCCTGTGCCAGGCCCTGCGGGACCGGGGCAAGACGGCGTATCTGCTGCCCAACCCGGAGCTGACCGCCACCTATGCCCCCTATGCCGCCCCCTACGCCGCCCCGGAGGGCTTCGTCCCCCGCTATGTGGTGTCCGTGGACATTGCGGCCCTGTCCCTGCTGCCGGAAAACGCCCGGCCCTATCAGGACCGCATCGACCTGGCCATCGACCATCACCCCTCCCAGGAGTTTTTCGCCCGGGAGACCTGTCTGGAGGCCGGATCCGCCGCCTGCGGCGAGATCGTGTACAACATCGTCACCCTGATGACGCCGCTGACGCCGGAGATCGCCCTGCCGCTGTATGTGGCCGTCTCCACGGATACCGGCTGCTTCGTCTATTCCAACACCACCGCCCGCACCCACCGCATCGCCGCCGCCCTGATGGACTGCGGCATCGACGCGGCGCCGGTGAACAAGGCCCTGTTCCGCACCAAGAGCCGCACCCGTCTGGCTATGGAGGCCTGGATGGCGGAGTGGGCGGAGTATTATGACCACGACCGGGTGGTCGTCATGCAGATCCCCCTGTCCCTGTGCTTGGATTACAAGGCCACGGAGGCGGATGTGGAGGAGCTGTCCAGTCTGGCTGCCCTGGTGGAGGGCACCGACTGCGGCGTGACCCTGCGGGAGCTGAAGGACGGCCGGGTGAAAATTTCCCTGCGAACCGGCCCCCGGGTCAATGCCACAGAGGTCTGTGCCCTTCTGGGCGGCGGCGGCCATGCGGCTGCTGCCGGCGCCACGCTGCACGGCACCCTCGGCGAGGTGAAGCAGGCCGTGCTCCAGGCCATCGACATGGTGGCGGGGGAGGATTGACAAAAGGAGCGACCCATGGCAAACGGAATCATCATCATCGACAAGCCCGCCGGGTGGACGAAACTGTCAAAAAAGGGCAAGGCCCTTTTTTGACAAAATTTGCAGTCTGCTACGCGCATAATTTGTTCGCCGATGGCGAACAAATTCCACACTTGCAGCCTGAGAAGTATTTTCGGCCAGGTACACGCCCCGGCCGAAAATGATTGCATTTTATTTGCCTCCTGCGGCAAGGTTTTGCTGCGCAAAACGCTTGTACGCGCCATCAGGCGCGTTTGGCGCAGACTTTTCACAAGGAGCGACCCATGGCAAACGGAATCATCATCATCGACAAGCCCGCCGGGTGGACATCTATGGACGTCTGCGCCAAGCTGCGGGGGATTCTGAAAACAAAAAAGGTGGGCCACGCCGGGACTCTGGACCCCATGGCCACCGGCGTTCTGCCGGTATTCGTGGGCCAGGCCACCCGGGCGGTGTCCTTCGCCGAGGACGGCCAGAAGGAGTACGTCGCCGGGCTGCGGCTGGGCCGCACCACCGACACCCAGGACACCTCCGGCGAGACTCTGGACACCCATCCGGTGCTCACCGGCCGGGAGGACCTGGAGCACCTGCTGCCCAGGTTCACCGGCCCCATTGAACAGGTGCCCCCCATGTACTCCGCCATCAAGATCGGCGGACAGAAGCTCTATCAGATCGCCCGCCGGGGCGGTGAGGTGGAGCGCCCGGCCCGGCCCGTCACCATTTATGAGCTGGAGCTGCTGGACCAGAGCGGCCCGGCGGACTACACCCTGCGCATCCGGTGCTCCAAGGGCACCTATGTCCGCACCCTGTGCCACGACATCGGCCAGGCCCTGGGCTGCGGCGGCTGCATGAGCAGCCTGCGGCGCACCGCGGCCGCCGGATTCACCCTGGACGACGCCGTGACCCTGGACCGGGTGCAGCAGGAGGGCGAGGCCCTGCTGGCCCCGCTGGACTCTTTGTTCCGCCAGCACCCGGCCTACCGCATCCGGCACCCCCGGGTGGACGCCCTGTGCCGCAACGGCAACCCCTTCACCGTCCGCCAGCCCCTGCCGGAGGGCCTCTACCGGGTCTATGGCCTGGAGGGCGAGTTTCTCTGTCTCAGCCGCCTGGAGGGCGGCGTGATGACCTCCCTTAAAAACTTTTTCGGAGCGTGAGTACCTTGAATCGAACTGTTATCGCCCTGGGCTTTTTCGACGGCGTTCACCGGGGCCACGGGGCCCTGCTGGAAAAAACCGCCGCCCGGGCCCGGGAGCTGGAGGCCGTCCCTGCCGCCTTTACCTTTGACCGCCCGCCCAAGGAGGTGGTCACCGGCCGCCCGGTGGGCCTGATCAATACCCCCGACGACCGCCGGGATCTGATGCAGCGGCTTTACGGCATCCGCCAGGTGATCATCGCCCCCTTTGACCGGGCCATGATGACCATGCCCTGGCAGGAGTTTATCGATCGCCTGCTGGTGGGGACCTACGGGGCCGTCCACCTGGTGGCGGGCCACGACTATCACTTCGGCCACCGGAACCAGGGGGACCCGGACAAACTCCTGTCCCGCTGCCGGGAGCGGGGCATCGGCTGCGACATCATCCCCCAGGTGACCCGGGACGGCATCACCGTCAGCTCCACCTATATCCGCACCCTTATCGAAAGCGGACAGATGGAGCGGGCCGCCGATTTCCTGGGCCACCGCCACTGCCTGACCCGCACCGTCACCCACGGCTGCCGCTTCGGCCGCACCATCGGCATCCCCACAGTGAACCTGACCCCGCCGGATCACGTTCTTCTGCCGGAGCGGGGCGTGTATGTGACCCGGGTGTTCCTGCCGGACGGCACCAGCGTCCCCGGCGTCACCAACATCGGCACCCGCCCCACCGTCAGCGACGGCGACGCCGTGTCGGTGGAGACCTTCCTGCTGGATTTCGACGGCGACCTCTATGACAAAACCATCCGGGTGGAGTTCTGCCGCCGCCTGCGCCCGGAGCGCAGATTCGCCTCCCCCCAGGAGCTGAAGGCCGAAATTCAGCACAATATCCAACAAACCCAGGACTATTTTATGGAAAACCCCGAATAACCCCCCGCCGCCTGCCTCCGCAGGCGGCGGTCAGCTTGTCAAAAAAATCTTTTTTGACAAGCTGAGTGCGGTTTTTCAGAACTTAAAAAGTTCTGAAAAACCTGTGATTGCAAACGAAAGACACCCCTGATGGGTTTCTTTCGTAACTATCTTCCTTTCCGATGGCGGAAAATCTCCGAGTTTTTCGACAGTCTCCCCGCCGCCTGCCTCCGCAGGCGGCGGTTTTCTCGTTTACAATTTGTTTACAGAAAAGGTCAAAGAAAGTCAAAATATCCTATTGACATTTTGAAACCCGGTGGTATACTATAGTCAAAGGTCAAAGAAAGGCAAAGTCAGACAGGCCGAATCGAAACAGAAAGGAAGTGAAGGGCTTGGGTACATCGGATATGATCGCCCGGTTCATCCAGGCGGAGCTGGAGGAGGCCAACGGGGTTCTGGAGCTGCAGCGCAGCGACCTGGCCCAACGCTTTGGCTGCGTCCCCAGCCAGATCAATTATGTGATGTCCACCCGTTTTTCTCCGGAGCACGGCTACATTGTGGAGTCGCGCCGGGGCGGCGGGGGCTACATCCGCATCACCCGGGTGCAGGTGGACCGCCACACGCTTTTGATGCACGTCATCAACTCCGTGGGCGATACGCTGGACCTGGCCAGCGCCCGGGCCATTCTTTCAAACCTGGTCCAATCCCAGGCGGTGGAGCGGAACGTGGCGCAGACCCTTCTGTGGGCCGTGTCCGACAATTCCCTCCGCTCCGTTCCCAAGGACCGGCGGGACAATCTCCGGGCCAGTATTTTCAAGCAGGTGCTGATTCACCTGGTTTGAGTTTTCAATAAGGAGGCAATCATTATGAAATGTCAGAACTGTGGAAAGAACGAAGCAACGTTTTACTATAAGAGCAACATCAACGGCAGGGTCATGGAGAGCCATCTGTGCCCCCAGTGCGCCCGTCAGCTGGGCCTGGTGCAGGATATGCGCCGCCCCATGATGAGCAGCTTCTGGGACGATGACGATTTCTTCACCCGTCCCTTCCGGATGCTGGAGCCCCTGCTGGGCGGCTTCGGCAGCCGCCTGCTGACGGAGTTCCCGGAACCCGTGGACGTGACCCAGCAGGCCCGCCGCGCGGCGGAGGAGCCCCGGGAGGACAACCTGGTCCAGGGCGACGAGCGGGAGAAGCTCAGCCGCCAGCGCCAGCGCAACGCCCTGGAGACGCAGCTGCGCCACGCCGTGGAAACCGAGAACTTCGAGGAAGCCGCTAAGCTCCGGGACCAGCTGCGGTCCCTGCCCCAGGCGTAAGCGTTACGCCGATCAACCGAAAGGAAGTGTAAACTATGATGGAAAATAAATTCACCCCCCGTGCGGAGGAATCCCTGCGGCTGGCCCAGGAGGCCGCCGAGGAAATGGGCCACGGCTATGTGGGCAGCGAGCACCTGCTGCTGGGCCTGATGCGTGAGGAGGAGGGCATTGCCCACCGCGTCCTGGAGGAAGCGGGCCTCACCGATGATATGATCTGCGATGTGCTGCATCGCAGCGTGGGCACCGGGCTGTCCGGCGCGGCTCCCTCCCAGGGGCTGACCCCCCGGGCCAAGAGCGCCGTGGAGCTGGCCGTGTCCGAAGCGTCCCGCACCGGCGCGGGCTATATCGGCACCGAGCATCTGCTGATGGGCCTGCTGCGTGAGGGCAACAACATGGCCATCCGGGTGCTGCGCACCGTGGGCATCGACCCCAAGAAGCTGTACAGCGCCGTGGTGAAGAAGATCAACGAAGCGCCCCGGGCCGCAGCCGCCGCAGGCGGCAATTCCGCCGCTCCCTCCCGGGAGGACGGCAAGAAGGGCGGCGCTCTGGCGGAGTTTACCCGCGATTTGACCGAGGCCGCCCGCAGCGGGAAGCTGGACCCTGTCATCGGCCGGGAAAAGGAGATCGCCCGGGTCATCCAGATCCTGTCCCGCCGCACCAAGAACAACCCCGTGCTGATCGGTGAGCCTGGCGTGGGCAAAACCGCCATCGCCGAGGGCCTGGCCCAGCGCATCGTGGCCGCCGACGTGCCCGAGGACCTGCTGGACAAGCGGGTCCTGTCCCTGGACCTGTCCGGCATGGTGGCCGGTACCAAGTACCGGGGCGAGTTTGAGGAGCGCATCAAGAACACCATCAACGAGGTGAAGAAGGCCGGCAACGTCATCCTGTTCATCGACGAGCTGCACACCATCGTGGGCGCAGGCTCCGCCGAGGGCGCGGTGGACGCCGCCAACATCCTCAAGCCTGCTCTGTCCCGGGGCGAGATCCGGGTCATCGGCGCCACCACCCTCAACGAGTACCGCAAGTACATTGAGAAGGACGCCGCCCTGGAGCGCCGGTTCCAGCCCATCACCGTGGGCGAGCCCTCTCCCGAGGCCACGCTGGAGATCCTGAAGGGCCTGCGGGACAAGTATGAGGCCCACCATCACCTGACCATCACCGACGGGGCCCTGGAGGCCGCCGTGCGGCTGTCCCGCCGGTATATCAACGACCGTTTCCTGCCGGACAAGGCCATCGACCTGATGGACGAGGCCGCCAGCCAGGTGCGTATGGCTGCCGAGTCCGCCTCCCCCGATCTGAAGGACCTGGAGGAGAAGATCGCCGCCCTGCACCGGGAGAAGGAGGAGGCCGTCACCGCTCAGGACTTCGAGAAGGCCGCCCAGCTGCGGGATATCGAGAAGGACTATCAGGAGCAGGTGGAAATTGAGCGCGACAAGTGGCACAAGCAGATGTCCGTGAGCCGCGGCACCGTCACCGAGGACGACATCGCCAAGGTGGTGGCCGGCTGGACCGGCATCCCCGTCACCCGCCTGACGGAGGACGAAAGCCAGCGGCTGCTGCAGCTGGAGAAGGTCCTGCATGAGCGGGTGGTGGGCCAGGACGAGGCCGTGGCCGCCGTGGCCAAGGCCATCCGCCGCAGCCGTGTGGGTCTGAAGGACCCCAAGCGGCCCATCGGCTCCTTCCTGTTCCTGGGCCCCACCGGCGTTGGCAAGACCGAGCTGTGCAAGACCCTGGCCGAGGCCATGTTCGGCGATGAGAACGCCATGATCCGCATCGACATGTCCGAGTACATGGAGAAGCACACGGTGTCCCGTCTGGTGGGCTCGCCTCCCGGATACGTGGGTCACGAGGAGGGCGGCCAGCTGACGGAAAAGGTGCGCCGTAAGCCCTATTCCGTGGTGCTGTTCGACGAGATCGAGAAGGCCCACCCCGATGTGTGGAACATCCTGCTGCAAATTCTGGAGGATGGCATTGTCACCGACTCCCAGGGCCGCCGGGTGGACTTCAAGAACACCATCATCGTCATGACCTCCAACGTGGGGGCCAAGAATATTACCGCCGCCGACACGCCTCTGGGCTTTGACGGCAGCGGTGAGGCGGCCAAGCGCACCGAGGAGGAGCGGTTTGCCCGCATCAAGGACGCCGTTATGGCGGAGCTGCGCCAGACCTTCCGTCCGGAGTTCCTGAACCGTATCGACGAGATCATCGTGTTCCACCAGCTGACGGAGGAGAACATCCGCAGCATTGCCCGCCGGATGCTGGATACCATCGGCAGCCGCATGGCCGCCCAGGGCATCACCCTCCAGGCGGACGACGATGCCGTGGCCGCCCTGGCCAAGGACGGCTTCGATGCCCGCTACGGCGCCCGTCCCCTGCGCCGCACCCTCCAGAACGAGGTGGAGGACGTGGTGGCCGAGCAGATGCTGGACGGTAAGCTCCAGTCCGGCGACACCGCCCACGTCCGTCTGAGGGACGACAAGGTGGTCATCGAAAAGTAAAAAATCATGCCCGGCGGCTTTTGCCGCCGGGCATGATTAACTGTCCCAAAAGAGCAAAGCCCTTTTTGAACAAAGTGTTTTACGCCTTCACCAGCTCCACCAGCACCTGCACCATCTTTTCCATGGACGGCACGGGGATGAACTCATGGACGCCGTGGAAGTTTGCGCCGCCGGTGCACAGGTTGGGGCAGGGAATATCCCGCTCCCAGGACAGACGCGCCCCGTCGGTGCCGCCCCGGATGGGAACGATCACCGGCTCCACGCCCACGGCCTCCATGGCGGCCTTGGCGTTTTCGATCAGCTCCATATGGGGCCGGATCTTCTCCTTCATGTTGTAATAGCTGTCCCGCATCTCCAGCCGGAAGGTGCCCTGGCCCCACTGATCGTTCAGATAGGCGGTCAGCCGCTCCACAAAAGCCTTCCGGGCGTTGAATTTCTCCAGATCATGGTCCCGGATGATGGCGTGCAGCACCACCTGGCTCTCGTTTCCGGCCAGGTCCGTCACATGGTAGAAGCCCTCATAGCCCTCCGTGTGGGCGGGAGCCTCCGCCGCAGGCAGCAGGGAGATGAACTGGTTGGCCAGCAGGATGGCATTTTTCATCTTGTTCTTGGCGGAGCCGGGATGGATGTTCACGCCCTCCACCGTCAGGGTCACGGCGGCGGCATTGAAGTTCTCATACTCGATCTCCCCCAGCTCGCCGCCGTCCACGGTGTAGGCCACCCTGGCGGGGAACTTTTCCGGATCAAAGTGATCGGCGCCCTTGCCCACCTCCTCGTCAGGGGTGAAGCACACGGCGATGGCCCGGTGCGGAACCTCCGGATGGGCCAGCAGATATTCGCAGGCGGTGACGATCTCCGCCACGCCGGCCTTGTCATCGGCTCCCAGCAGGGTGGTGCCGTCGGTGACGATCAGCTCCTGGCCGATGTACCGCTCCAGGAAGGGGAAGTCCTTCACTTTCAGGCTTCCGGCCTTCTTCAGGGGCAGGTCCCCGCCCTGATAGGTGACGATCTCCGGATGGATGTCCGCCCCGCTGACGGCGGGGGAGGTGTCCATGTGGGCGATGAGGCCCAGGGCCGGAGCCTGGCACCCGGGGGTGGCGGGCAGCAGGGCATACACATAGCCGTTGTCGTCCATGTGGGCCCCCTCCAGGCCCAGCTCTGCCAGCTCCTGGGCCAGATACCGGCCCAGAACCTTCTGGTGGTCGGTGGTGGGGACGGTGTCCGACGTCTCGCTGGAGGTGGTGTCGAAGGACACATATTTCAGAAAACGCTGGGTAACTTCCATGATGGTTTCCCTCCGTAAATTGGATTTGCCCCCAGTATAACACACCCGCCGCCCCGCCGTCAATCCGGGGGACAGCTGTCCCGGGACAAAGAGGGACGTCCCGGGCAGGGCCGGTTTTGTCCCGGGCGGAAGCGGGACAAAACGAAACAGGCAGATCCGTGCAAAGCGCCCCCGGCGGAAATCCGCCGGGTGGTCGTAAAACAGTAAAATTAAAAAATGGCGAAAACCTTGTGTTTTCAAGGGGCGGCGTGACTTCGGTCACGCCGTT
>UMAL01007543.1_pt1 | contig 15369 bp, 9 predicted proteins | sample 1963691 | NCBI WGS metagenome assembly UMAL01 (sample SAMEA4835914, study PRJEB28245) | human gut metagenome | biome: gut microbiome; material: fecal sample | place: Denmark | collected 2008
ATTTGGCGGAGATCGCCGTGAAGGAGGTTTCCAGCGCCGTGAAGGTGGATTTGGAGGAGACCGCCGCGAAGGAGGCTTTAAACGCCGCGAAGGCGGTTTCGGAGGAGACCGCCGCGAGGGAGGCTTCCAGCGTCGTGAAGGCGGTTTTCGCAAACCGGGCTTTGGCGGCAGATCTTCCGGCGGTTTCTCCCGCGGAAACAGGGGCCGTTAATGATTGACTTGTTCCGGTATGAAGAAGCAGTGCAAATGGTGGCTCCTTGCCGGATTGTGTGGGCTGTGCCTCGTTCAGCCTCCGCTTCATGCGTCTCAGGATGCTCCCTCCCCGGCTCCTGCCGGTGAGGGGGATTTTGGGACGTACCTGTCCAGTCTTCAGGAGAAAGCCCATAACGGGGATAAAGCTGCCGCCCGGGAGCTGGCAGTGCATTATGATGTGGAGGGGAATGCCCCGGAGACGTCCAAATGGATGTCTGAATACGTTTCCCTGGCGGAGAAGGAGGCCAATGGCGGGGACGTGGATTCCATGCTGGATTTGGGCAAGCTGTTTTATACAGGCAGCCGCCTGTACCCCAGGAATCTTGAAAAGGCCCGGTACTGGTTTGCCCGCGCCGCTGACGGCGGCAATGCCGCGGCACAGTACCAGGTGGCTGTAATGGCTTCCAAGGGAACAGGCGGTCCGAAGAATGAGGAAATGGCGGCCCGCTATTATGAAAAAGCCCTCCAAACATGGAGGAAAGAGGCTGACGCCGGCGATTCCAAGGCGGCGTTGTGGGCGGCCCTTGTTTATGAACGGAAGCTGGTTCCGGACAGCTCTCCGGAAAAGTCGGTTCCGTACCTCCTTCATGCTGCGGAAAGCGGCAACCTGACGGCGCAGGGGCTTCTGGCGTTCAAGTACCGGGATGGTCTGGGCGTCCCGCAGGATGCGGCCAAGGCCGTGGAATGGTTTGAAAAGGCGGCTGGCCGGAAGGATCTGGGCGCCGTAATGGAACTGGGCATGATGTACCGGGACGGTAAGTATATGCCCCCTGACCGGGAAAAAGCCCTCAACTGGTTTGAAAAAGGCGCGGAATGGAAGGATCCGTACAGCATGGCTGCCCTGGCGGACATGCTGATGGAAGGCTCTCCTTCCGGAGAACAGGCAGCGCGTGCGCTGGCCCTGTACCGTGAAGCCGCTGCCATCGGTTACCCCCCTGCCGCCCTGAAGGCCGCGGAATTGCTCCAGAACGGGAAGGGCGGGGAACTGGATGCGGATGAAGCCTACAGGCTGCTGCGGCGCGCGGCAGACGCAACGGGGGACCCCAAGGCCATGTATATGCTGGCCCAGGTGTATTATACGCGGGGCGATGATGCGCAGGGGGATTCCCTGATGAAAGCATCCGCCCAGGCGGCTTATCTGCCGGCCATGAACCGCATGGCGCGCCTCCATCTTCTGCCGGGCAGTTCCATGTCCTGGAATCCGGTGCTGTCCTATTATTATTGGAACCAGGCCGGAGAACTGGGGGACGAAGGGGCGGCTTCCGCCGCGTTCTGGCTGCTGTGGGGCAGCATGGCGGCGCTTTCCCTGGTGATCTTCCTGGTCGTTTGGCGTTTCCACCGTTTTGCCGTCAGAAGGCTTGCGGAGCAGCAAAAACAGGAACAGCAATCCTCTGATGACGCATGAAGCGTATTATGAGGTATCCGGCATGAAAAAAATCTGTTAAAAAGACCGTAGCACTCCATGATGAACACGTTAGCTATTTTTGGACTGGGAACGCCGGAGATTATCGCCATTCTGGTGATTGTCTTCCTGCTGTTCGGCGCTAAGAAACTCCCCGAATTCGCCCGCGGTCTGGGCAAGAGCCTGGGAGAGTTCAAGAAGGCCAAGTCCGAGTTTGAAGAGGAGCTGTTGAAGACGGAGAAGGAAACCATGAGCGATACTCCCGCTTCCAAGCCGGAGTCCCGCCCCTCTCCCGAGCTTTCCCAGCCCATTGACGTGGAAGCGGAGAAGCCGGCGGAAACCAAAAAGGAGAGTAAGTAGGTTTTCATCTGATAAAAAACTTGAGCAGGCGGGGATTTCCCCGCCTTTTTTGTTAACTTTTTCCTGTTACCTTCAATTGGTAGCAGACAGCCTTCTTTTCCGATATTCCGTGGTTGATTCCATGGAATATTCTTTGTCGTAGATTCCACTTGATCAAATTCTTGATGAATCATACGCGGGATTTATTTATTTTACTGATATGCGAAAGAGAAGGGGGATGGATTTTTCTGCTGGAACGTGAACCATGAAGCGGAATAAGAAAAGAATTCCTCTTATAAAATGAGATTGCGAAAATAACGCAATGCGAATTTTATTCTCCTGCCATTGCAGGCATGAATTACCCGGCAACTCTTTCCGTTGATTCTTGAAAAAGAAGTATGCTACAGAGAATACTTATTGAGAATACGCATACTATCGTGATGCAAGTCTCAATATTTTGTTTATCAATATCTAACAAAACAACATCGATGAACGAACAAACATTCGATAACAGCAGGGATAATGGAAATTCCCTATCCCGATCCGATTCCTCCAACATGATTCTTGCTGAGGAATGTCCTGGTTTTAAATATTACATTCCCGCTACCCGTACGCGCACTGGTGAACCTCAAAATATTCATGAATCCATTAAAGAGGGCCCTCCTTCTGAAGGTTTCCACAAGGATTTTTACTGGATAGTTAAAGTTGGTGATCCATCAGGGGAGACCAGGGAACCCATTCAAGTTACAGCAGACTTGAGCGTCGACGATTTAGGCGAATTTTCCATGGGTCCTTTGAAAATCAGCTTGCCTGAGCAGGGGCCGAATGGGGGGAGCTCCGGACAGAGTGATTCTGCTTCCGGGAAACTTCCTCCCGGTTTTTATTGCGCTACGTTAAGTTATGATAATATTGACTATAAAAAGAACGCTAACAAAGCCTTCCTGGAATTTAGCCTGAATGCCAGTCCGGGCAAAGCTGTTCCGGAAGACAATGAAGACAATGCCGGAGATTGTGAGCGAGATGACTGCGATTGCCAGAAAGGAGCTCAGAACGAAAATACAACGCAGCCGGGCGGAGAGGAAGGGGCCCCTGCTTCTCGGAAAATCCGCTCGGCAGAATGGGCCAGTTCTTCCGGCGGTAAAAATATCACAGCTACCATTAGCAAGAACAACATGCTTTGGCAGGCGAATTTCGGTACCTTCCGAGGCATGGGAGGCGTACCGGGAGGCATGCTTGAAATTACGGCCAAAAATTTTTCAGAAACGGCTTGGTCAATCCACTCTCTTGCCTACAATCATCCGATGGCAAGTCGTCTGGAGAAACCATCCGGCTCCAGCTATATCGGCCAGCCCAACACCATGGTGAAAGTTGTCTCCGGAACAAGCAAACATCATTACCTCATCGGAGGAGACGGCAATTCCATCTTCGGCGCCGGAGTTTCTACCGGTACAACCACCTCCGCCCGGGTTCAATACGGAAGTTCGGGAGAAACCTCCCACATAGAATTTAAAACACATACCAAAAGTTCCACTATTTATTCAACTGTTTCAGGAATGCCTTCCAGTTATAACACTTGGTCCGGTAAACAGATTTCTTCTTCCGAATTTGCCCGTTACCTTGATATTGTAAAAGCTGAAGACGGGAGTCTGCGTCAGATATGGAACTTGTGGGATGGGGTGGCAAATATCGAAAATATTAGTGAAAATGGTTACTCCATCGCCCTGTATCTTCCAAACCAGGTAGGAGTTAAAGACAATTCCACCGGTTTGTATCAGCTCACAGGGGAACCTTTCAAATCCTTTGATATTGGCCCCAACGAAGAACGTGACCGCATCATTGTTACAGAGCGGGCGGCTGGTCGTCCCCCTTATGTGGTATCTTGGTGGCAGGCTGGTGGCGCCTGGAGCATGTCAAAAGGCACCGGAGAAGACGAGATTGTCACACTGGTAGAGCGAGAAGAACTTGGAGGCAACCGCTATAGGCTTACTGCAAAAGTCAAGAGAGGAATGGAGGGAGAGGTAGTTTCATGCACTTCAGAAACTTTCTCTAAGACGGATGAAGGAACGCAGAGAAATGACAAAACCATGGCTTACGGCAGTCCCATCTCCCGGAAGACTACCTATTCCTATGACGATGCCGGGCGCGGCAATGTAGTGGATAAGAACGCCTCCACAAAAGACAATATCTGGTCTAGCGGTTATGATACGCACAGCCGCCCCACTGTCTCGTATGAGCCATGGGCCGGAGGCACTCGCAAGGCTATCTATACGTATTATAAGGATGGGGATTTCTATGATTCGGACATTGACCATCAACGCATCGCCCTTGTTAAAGAAGGAAATGCTACCCAGTACCGGCGTATCAATTACAAATACTCCACAGTCAATCATGTGCGCCGCGTAGAAAAACGGACCACGGCTCTTGGGTCTGGTAAAACACAGTTTGAGGCGACAGAAACCTGGCTGGGCACCGCTCCCAATCCCCATGCCCAAGGACGAATTAAATTCCACCGGGATATCAATGGAGTACAGACAGCTTATACCTATGAGCCCAATAACTCTTACGGATCTCTTTACAAAGTTACGAAAGAAACGCAAGTATCGGGGAAAGCTGTTCATGGTCAAAGCACGCGTCAAATTCGTTATGTCTCTGCTCAGGGAAATGACATGCGGATAGAAGATTACGTTCTGCTTTCTAACGGTACTTGGAAGCTGGTTGAAGCCATGGATTACGAATACGACTGTGAAAACCGCTGGATTAAACGCACGCGCGCCAATGGCCGTATTACAGAACGTGAAATGATGTGCTGCGGTCCTCTGTGGGAACGGGATGAAGACGGTATTCTCACTACCTATTCCTACAATACGGCCCGGCAGCTTGTAGAAGTTATCCGCTCCGCAACAGAAACTACTCCGGAAATGATCACCTCCTATACCAGGGATGCGATGGACCGTATTCTTGAAACTCGTGTAGACATCGGTCCAATGACAACCATCACCAGGACGAGCTATGATTTGCTGGGACGTCGTGTTTCCTACACGGATAAACTGGGGCGCGTAACAACCTACTCTTATAGTGAAGACGGATTGACCACAACTGAAACAACTCCCACAGGAGCTACTCTTATCACACGGAAGCACGCGGACGGCACTCTTCTGGAGCAATCAGGAACAGGACAGCGGCACTTGATTTATATGGTGGAGGCTCTCAAGAACGGAGTCCGCACCACCATTTCAACCCCTTCCCCGGAAGGTAGCGCTGGCATCGTACTCTCCCGGGAAACCGTGGACGGATTCGGGCAGACGGTGAAGAAAGAACTTCCCAATACGGAAGGAGGATGGATTGTTACCGACTATGTCTACAATGAAAAGGGGCAAAAAACACAGGAGCAGACGGTTGGTTTGGCCCCCATTCTTTATGACTATGATACGATGGGAAACCTCATCAGAGAAACTGTCAAGCTGGATGATTCCCCTACAAAACTCAACTCCCGCATTACGGAATGGGCTGTCTCTTTTGAGGATGGATCAGATGGAGTCTATCTGAAAGAGACCTCTACCATTTATACGCCGGAAGGGGCCCCTGTCAGGACTTCGGAAATCAGTCTCATTTCATCAACTCATGCCACCCTGGCCGGAAAAACCGTGATTAGGGATACACGGGGTAATGAAGGCGTTACATGGACGGAATATTCAACATCCGCCAAACGAATTATCAAACGGCAAACTCCAGCTTCCAATACCATGGCGGAGGATGTTTTGATAGATGGTTTCCTGATTTCAGGAACAGATCTGGCAGGCGTCGCGACCACCCACGCCCGCATTTATACGGAACATGGTTTAACACTGATTAATACGGATGTCCGCGGCAATGCTACCATCTTGGAGCAGGATGTCGCCGGGCGCTCCGTCAAGGTAACGAACGCCATGGGTGGTGTTACCACGACATCCTATGATCCAGCCACAGGAAAACCCTCGTTTGTGACGGATGCCTTGGGAAATACGGTCTGCTTCTCCTATGACTGCCGGGGACGTAAAATTGCTGAATACGGTACAGGTGTCCAGCCAGCCCTTTATGCCTATGATGACGCGGACAACGTGGTTTCCCTGACCACTTTCCGGGCTGGGGAAGAGGCCATTGTTTCAGATCCCACGGAACGTACGGATGGCGATACGACTACTTGGCGTTATGACGCGTCCACCGGTTTGCTTCTTAGCAAGACCTATGCTGATGGAACTTCCGCCAACTATGAGTATGACTCCATGAACCGGCTGGAGAGGAGTATCAATCCCCGTTCCCTCGCAGCAATAAGGACTTATGCTCCGCTCACCGGGGAACTTCTCTCTGTCATCTGTGACGATTCCTCTACTACGCAAACGCCTCCGGTCACTTATTCTTACAACTACCTCGGCATGCCTGTTTCGGTTTCGGACGGCTCCGGGACACGGGAATTTATATACAACCAGTACAATGAACTGGAGGCGGAAAAGATGCAAGGACTTGTTTCCTGTGTCCTCTCTAATACTCGCGACTCTCTGGGGCGTGCTGCAGGCTACAGCCTTCTTTGCGGGGAGGAAACCGTACAGGCCGTTTCCTATGGATATGATACCAAGGGAAGGCTGGGGAATGTCTCCATGGATGGTTTGGAAGCTCCCTTTAATTACGGTTACAATGTTAACCATGGGCTATTGGAGACGCTTTCCTACCCTAATACCCTCAAAAGATGGTATACGCGGGAAGAAAAGAGGAATTTGCTCATTAAAGTAGATTATCTTCGGCCCGGAGGGCAGAATTATCCCGCAAAGGTTGATTATACCTATGATATCCTGGGACGTCCCATGACAAAAATGGATTACTTCAACACTCCCAATCCCGATTTGACACATAATTATACGTATAATGAACGGGGAGAGCTTGTTGCCGACGCAATGAGCCGGGGTGGAACATACAGCTATGTCTATGACAACATGGGCAACCGGATAACTGGCCGGGAAGGAACCGCAGATTCTTCTGTGTATGCCAGCAACGAACTTAATCAGTATGTATCTATTATTGAAGGAACGCAAACTCCTTTCCTGCCGGAATATGATTTGGAAGGTAACCAGACAAAGGTGAAAACGGCTACCGGGGAATGGAGCGTTACTTACAACGCGTTCAACCAGGCCATTGAATTTGTACAGGGTGAGATGCGCATTGAATGTTTATACGACTACCTGCACCGGCGTGTGGAAAAATCTGTATACAACGGAGAAAATCTCGTTTCCCGGAAACGTTTCATTTACAAGGACTATCTGCAAATCGCAGAACTGGATGCCGCAAACGCGGATGAAACGGTTTTACCCATTTTGAAAAAAACCTACCTGTGGGATCCTGTAGAGACCACAGCTACGCGTATTCTCGCCATGCGGAACTATGATGGAATGGGCAGTAATCCGGAAAACCTGTACTTCACGCACGACCGGATGAAGAATGCGATTGCTCTCTTCGGTTCCAAGGCCGGGCGCCGTGCCTTGTATGAATACGCTCCCTACGGAGCCGTTATCAAAGCTGAAGGAGACATGGCCCTGGTCAATCCCTTCCGTTTCTCGTCGGAATATCATGACGATGAACTGGGGATGGTTTATTACAACTACCGCTATCTCAACCCTCTGGATGGTCGATGGATTAATCGGGATTTTGTTTCAGTATCAGGTGTTATCAACGAATATGTGTTTAATGATAATTTTGTTTCAGGGTATACTGACATTTTGGGGTTGTCTCCGGACTATAAACCATATTTGTGTAATGGCTCTACATTACCTCCCTCTGCATTAGGATCTTCGCAAACGCCTTCTCAGCCATCATATCCTAAGGCAGATGATATTTTACAGAATATTGATAGAAAATATGATAAAAATGGTGATGGTGAGGTCGATGAGTGTTTTTGTGAAAAATTTGCGAAAGCACTTGAACAATTGGCAAATGATCCATCAGTGAACAATTACAACGATTTCCTTCAAGCTTTGTCAGATGGAAGTGAGAAAGGAGATTTTGTCAATCAAGTTTCAGAAAAATTGGCTAAAGATTTGAATAAAGAAATGAAAACAGGAAGTAAATTATTTAATAATGTTGACAATTTATTTAATGGAGATAAAGATGCTACTCTCAAAAGGTTAATGCATGGGAATACGCCGAGAAATCAAAAAAATGTTGGATTTAAGCCGGAAATGGCCGCGAATGGTGCCAATAATGCTCGTCATTTTGCATGGGCGCTTCACGAAGGACAATTAGGTGCAAGAGCTGCCCAATTAATGGATTTTGCAGAATCGTTAATTCGTTCTGGTGCGAGACAGCAGGAATGTGAAGCAGAGGTGGAATCTGATAGAGCTGCTGCTGGGGCCGCAAAGGATTTGTCTAAAGTTTTTAAATCACATTATTTTGACAAAGATACATGGAATAAAAATAAAAGTAAAATAGCTGATACATGGAGAAAAAGATTTTGCCAAGAAAAATAATCAATATTACAAAGATAATTATTTTTGTTTATATTTTGCAACTTTTGTTATCCTTGATATTGTACTATAGGTCAATTGAAAAGTATGAAATTGATGAAATTAAAATATCTATTGAGAAGGAAACGCCTTGGTATTTGAGCATAATACCAGGATTGGGCATTTTTCTTGATATAGGTGATATTTTTTTAGATAATCACGTCAATATAAGATTTTATTATCAGGGTTGGACGTATGTAGCATACTCGGATTCCCAGGAATATATAAACTGGAAAAACGGTCTTGAAGTTAAAACGACAAATGATTTTATTTTTTTATATGAGAAAGGGGAATGCGATCAGCCTATCATAGGAATGCCTCGTAGAGGAATGAGAATATTGCCTCTCTGATTTTTTCGTTTGATCTTTTTTGAAAAGCAAACAACATTGTTGACAGTCTGTTCTCTCATTTTGAGAGAACAGACTTTTTGCTTTTCCTTAGTCTGGTGTTCACCCTCGGCATTGTGAGATTTTTAGGGAGAACACGTGACATGTATCAGGAGAGGCGTGAGGCGATCTAGTGCATCAACAAGGTTGGGATTATGAGTGATATGTTATATACAAAGAGAGATGGGTGTTTTAATATTTATGTAACCACGGTGCCAAGATATGCTAGCCAGAATTCTTTGCAGAATAGCAGGTATGTTCTGGAGTGCGTCGAGCCATACAACCAGGAGACGTGAAGCAACGAATTTTGACAGATGAAGGAGCTATAGAATTTTCAGCTATCATCTTGAGTCATGTCATAGATGATTTGACCTATGCGGAAAATGGTGTAGTTTTTCCACGTAATGAAGATAAATCTTTAGAAAATTACAGCGCGATCAGATTCATGCAAACGCTTTTCGTCAAGGAGTTGATGATTATCTAAAAAAGGTAAGAGCACAAAAGCAGAAGGATCCAGATTATGTCACAGATCCTGGGGTGAATGACGAAGATTTAAGAGAAAGAGGCAACCAGATCAAAAATGCCCTTTGTGATTGTTTAAAAGCATCCTATTAAAAATGAAGATAAAATCATACTATCCTGTACTAGCATCATGGATCATTACATTGCTTTTGTGCGGAACGAGCGTGGGAGTCCGTTTTTATGGTTTTCCAAAATGGATGGATTTGAGCAACTTGACTGAATTGGCCATGATGTTTTTTGGGTTGATAATGGTTGGAGGTCCTATTCTTAGCTTGTTGTGGGGGGTATGTGGACTTATTGAAGATAAAAAGAAGATGGATTTTATTATAGCTGTGGCTTTATCTATTTTATGGTTTCTTCCATTTTTGATTGTCTTTGCTCTTGGACTTTCATGAGGAGCCAATAGCATTGTTGACAGGCTGTTCTCTCAGAATTGAGAGAACAGCTTTTTGCTTTTCCCAGTCTGGGGTTCCCCTGTGCGGTGTAAGAATGTTTTAGGAAAACGTGCAGCGTGGGCATGAAGAATTGTGATGGGTGAGAGCCAATGCCGGGAACTTGAAATTGTGAGCACGGACACATGAAATTCATCATCCCGGAAGGCACTGATTTCTTGCGTTGGCCGGGGGCTTGTTGTACACATGTATTAATGAAAATTCATTTTTGCGGCGCGGCGGGTACGACGACGGGGTCCCAGCATTTGCTGGAGGTGAACGGGAGCAGGATTCTTCTGGATTGCGGCATGTACCAGGGGCGGCGTGAGGAAGCCTGGCACATCAACAAGGATTTTCCCTATTTTTCTCCGGCGGAGGTGGACGCGGCGGTTCTTTCCCACGCGCACATAGACCATTCCGGCAATCTTCCCAATCTGGTGAAGCAGGGGTTTCAGGGGAATATTTACAGTACGTTTGCAACCCGGGATCTCTGCCAGCTCATGCTGGCGGACGCCGCCCGCATCCAGGAGCACGATTGCGCGTTCATTAATAAGATGAACAAGCGCCGGGGCATTCAGCAGCCGGAGATTTATCCCACTTATTCCGAACAGGATGCGGAACGGTGCATGCGCCAGTTCGTGAATATCGGGTATGAACGCTCCATCCCCGTCGTTCCGGGCGTGACGCTCACGTTTTATGATGCGGGCCATATTCTGGGCGCCGCGCAGGTGTGCCTGGATATTGAGGACCGGGAAGACGGGCGGAAGAAGCGCTTCCTGTTTTCCGGAGACGTGGGCAGGGGGGATAATGAACTCCTGCGTGATCCCGTGCCCGTTCCGGATGTGGACATTCTGCTGATGGAGAGCACCTACGGCGGCCGTTTCCATGAGGCCCCCTCCCGTGATGACGAAGCCTTCTGCAGGGTGATCAGGGAGGCCCTGGACCTGGGCGGCCGCGTTTACATTCCCGCCTTTGCGGTAGAGCGCACCCAGCAGCTTCTTTACCTGCTGAACAGGGCTTATCATGAAGGTTCGCTGCCTTTGCTGCCCGTGTATGTGGACAGCCCCATGGCCGTGGGCGCCACGGAGATTTTCCGCATTCATCCGGAGTGCTTCAACAAGGAGGTGTATGATTTTCTGTTCCGGGAAAAGGATCCGTTCTGTTTTGAACAGCTGCGGCTTATCCGTTCCGTGGGGGAATCCCAGGATCTGAACAAGATGAACGGGCAGGCCATCATCATCTCCGCCTCCGGCATGTGTGAGGCCGGGCGCATCCTTCACCATCTGGCGAACAACATCGGCAACCCGAAGAATACGGTCCTTTTTGTGGGCTATTGCGCGGAGCATACGCTGGGCCGCAAGATCATGGACGGGTGGAAGGAGGTTCCCATCCTGGGCAAGCAGTACACTGTCCGGGCCAGGATACGGGAGATGGACTCCTTTTCCGGCCATGCGGACCATGGAGAGCTGCTGGAATATTTTGACAAGACCGGGGGGCCCAAGAGAAATATCATTCTGGCGCACGGGGAGGAGAAGGCCTCCCGCGCCCTGGCGGAGGCGCTCAGGGAGCGGCAGCCCAATCCCGTTTCCATCGCGCAACTGGGAAGCGCCATGGTGCTTTGACGTTCCGGAGCGCCGGGGCCTTCCTGTTGCGGTTTCTTTCAGGGTTTGCCGCCTTTCATGGCGGAGGCGCCCGGCGTGTTCCAATCAAGTCATGACGGCAGGATGGCTGTGCTGGCCGCTTGACCCGGTGTGTTTACGGGGCTAGCGTGCAGGTATGTCTTCCTTGTTTATTGAATATCCCAAGTGCACGACTTGCCAGAAAGCCAAAAAATGGCTTGATGAACAGGGCGTTTCCTATGAGGACCGCCACATTGTGGAGCAAAACCCCACGGCGGAGGAGCTCCGGACCTGGATTGAAGAGAGCGGCCTGCCGTCCAAGAGGTTTTTCAATACCAGCGGCCTGCTGTACAAGAGCATGAATTTGAAAGACAGGCTTCCCGGCATGAGCCTGGAGGAGCAGGTGGCTCTGCTGGCTACCAACGGTATGCTGGTCAAACGCCCCATTCTAATCACCAACGGGAGGATTTGCGTCGGCTTCAAGGCTGACGAGTGGAAAGCCGCCCTTCATTCCTGATTCCCGCCATGCCCCTGATTACCCGCACCAAGCAAGGCGCAGCCAATTTCGGCCCCTGGGAGAACGTCGTCAGGGTGCTGATTCTGGTATGGTTCATGCTGTACACGCTGAATGCCATTCCGGACGTTCATCCGCTGGTAGGCCGGATTGCGGCCAAGGTGAATTACTGGATCAGCTATTTCTTTGTGTTTGAGTATATCCTGCGGGTGCTGTGCGCCAAGCCGCGGAAGGCTTATATCTTCAGCGGCATGGGCATTCTGGATTTCATTGTCTGCGTGCCGTTCCTGGGCATGTTTTTCGGGGCGGACTGGCAGATTCTTTATTCCCTGCGGATTGTCCGTGTGCTGGCCATTTTCAAGCTGGCCCGGTTTAATCAAACCGCAGCCAGCTTTAAAAAGGCCTTTTACCTGATCCGGGATGAGTTCTTCCTGTTCTTTTCCGTGATCCTGTTTATGCTGTACGTCACGTCCCTGGGCATTTACATTGCGGAGCACGATGCCCAGCCGGAGAAGTTCCGCTCCTTTTTTGACGCCCTGTGGTTTGCCGTGGAGACCCTGAGCACGGTGGGGTACGGCGATCTGGTGCCTATTACGCCCATGGGACGCATTTTTACCGGGGTGATCATGTTCATTGCCGTGTCCATCATCGCCATTTCCACGGGGCTCATCACGTCCGCCTTTTCCCGCGTGTGGCAGCAGGAGAACGTTTTCGCGCACCGCCGCAAGCGCCCTGCGGACAAGACCGCGGCTGAATCCGGCGGTGAAGAGGAGGAACCCAAATAGTCTGCACCTTCCTAAGGGGCGTTCAGCTCCGTTCCACGGATTTTTGAAACAGGCTTGAACAGGAACGGCCGCCTTTCCACAGGGAAGGGCGGCCGTTGCATGAAAGCGGGAAAGAAGTTTTTCCTAGCTGTTGTACATCTCCGTGTAGTACTGGTCCGCCATGCGGTCGGAGTCAAACTCGGGGTAGATATCCGTCATCGCATTGAAGACAATGTCCATCCACTTGTCGTTGTGATCGTAGTAAAGCGGCAGAATCTTGTCGTCCAGGATGTTGTAGAAGTTGTCGCGGTCGGAGCGGTCGCGGGCTTCCGGGGAGAGGTGGGGAGCCGCTTCCGGAATGACGAAGCAGTTTTCCCCGTCCTTGGCGAATTCACAGATCCAGCCGTCATTGGTGGAGACGGAGATGGAGCCGTTCATGGCGGCGGACATGCCGGAGGTGCCGGAGGCCTCCCGGGTGACTACGGGGTTGTTCAGCCACACGTCGGAGCCGTTCTTCAGGTAGCGGCTCAGGCCCAGTTCATAGCCGGTGAGCACGGCGGAACGGGGATACTTGGCCGTCATGTCGTTCAGGCGGTTGAAGATTTCAATGGCGCCGTGGTCCATCGGGTAGGGTTTGCCTGCCCAGATGAACTGCACCGGATAGTTGGTGCGCTGGAGCATGCGTTCAAACATGGTGGGATTGCCAGTGACCAGGTCCGGACGCTTGTAGGCCGCAAAGCGGCGCGCCCAGACGATGGTGAGGCAGTTCGGGTCAAAGACGCGGCCCGTCTGTTCCCCCACCATGCGGAAGAGGGCTTTCTTCAGGGCGCGCTTGCGGCGGATGAAGGCCTCCTTGTTGCGGGCCTGGAAGGCTTCCGCCAGTTCCGGGTCCTGCCAGTATTTCTGGTTCTGGGCGTTCGTGATGTGGATGATGGGGCACACGCCTTCATAGTCCTTCCACATCTGGCGGGAAACTTCGCCGTGGAGCTTGGAAACGCCGTTGGCGATGTGGGAAAGGCGCAGGGCGGCCAGCGTGTAGTTGAACGTGTTGTCCGTCAGGCCTACGGCGGCGCGCACCTGTTCCATGGAAAGCCCGTCGAAGAAGGAGAACGTGTTCATGGTGTTCACGTCCATCTTTTCATTGCCGGCTTCCTCCGGGGTGTGCGTAGTGAAGACGAAGCGCTTGCGCACTTCCTCCACGCTGCCGGTCTTGGCAAGCACATGGAAGGCGGCGGCCAGGCCGTGGGCTTCATTCAGGTGGTAGATTTCCGGTTCAATGCCCAGCTCGTCAAAGAGACGGGCGCCGCCCTTGCCGAGCAGCACGTACTGGGCGATGCGGGTGAAGCCGTTGGCGTCGTACAGGCGGCGGGAGATGTTGCGGCTTTCCTCGTCGTTTTCCTCCAGGTCCGTGGAAAGGAAGAACATGGGGGCGGTGCCGAAAGTTTCCGGATTCAGGAAGTAGGCTTTCACCCAGACGGGCGCGCCGCAGACGTGGATGAGGAATTTGATGTTGTGGTCTTCCAGGAACGGGTAGTTCTTGCGCATGTACTGCGTGGCCATGGAGCCGTCTTCCGCCCGGATCTGGTTGTAGTAGCCGTAGCTCCACAGGATGCCGACGCCTACGAGGTTCTGGCGCAGGTCATGGGCGCTGCGCATGTGGGAGCCGGACAGGTAGCCCAGGCCGCCGGAATAGATTTTGAATGAATTGTCAATGGCGTATTCCATGGAGAAGTACGCTACGCTTTTTCCGTATTTGGGGTCGATTTCATACGGATGTTCAAAAATGGTGGGTAAGAATGATTTCGCCATGATTCTGTAAATGGAGTAAGCGTTCAACGGGTGAACCTGTATGTCTTGGTATCATGGTTCGGCAATATTGGAAAGGGCAAAATGCGTGTGTGTCTGAATTGTTGATTGAACAGGAATGCCTTTCCGGAGAATCCTTTCCGTGGTTTTTCCGTGCCGGAGCGGCACGGGCGGGGAAGGGCGTGCCGCCCTGTTCCGGCCCCTGTTTTCCAGTGCTCCGGAAATGAATTTTGAGCTTGCCGCCGCAGGGGAAAAAGAGCATGAATGAGGGGCATGAAAGCTCTTGTAAAAACGCAGGCAGGCCCCGGTTTGGAACTGATGGATGTTCCCATGCCGGAAGTCGGCCCGAACGATGTCCTGATTAAAATTCATAAAACAGCCATTTGCGGCACGGACCTTCATATCTGGAACTGGGACAAGTGGGCCCAGCAGACCATTCCCGTGGGGATGCACGTGGGCCATGAGTTCTGCGGCGTGATTGAAGCCGTAGGCTCTTCCGTGACGGAATACAAGCCCGGGGAGATCGTTTCCGGAGAAGGCCACATCGTCTGCGGCCACTGCCGGAGCTGCCGTTCCGGCCAGAAGCACCTGTGCCCGAACACGAAGGGCGTGGGCGTGAACAGGCCCGGCTGCTTTGCGGAGTACCTCTCCATTCCCCAGGACAACGTGGTGCGCATCCACAAGAGCATTCCGATGGAGATCGCCTCCATCTTCGACCCCCTGGGCAACGCCGTCCATACGGCCTTGTCCTGGGACATGGTGGGGGAAGACGTCCTGATTACGGGCGCGGGAGTCATCGGCTGG
>UMAL01006585.1_pt1 | contig 15364 bp, 17 predicted proteins | sample 1963691 | NCBI WGS metagenome assembly UMAL01 (sample SAMEA4835914, study PRJEB28245) | human gut metagenome | biome: gut microbiome; material: fecal sample | place: Denmark | collected 2008
GGCGGAGCGGATGCTCGTGCTGGCGAGGGAGAGCGGAATGGCACCCTCCAACACCCCCTGCGGACAAAGATATTTGCAGAAGAAGGGGTTTCCCATGCCGACTACGTTTACCACAAGCGCAGGCAGAAGAAAAACCATAACAACCAAAATGAGATATTTCAGATAGCGAAGACCACTGAGTTTTTTGGTTGAAAATTTCTTTGTCGGGATTTTATGCAGCAAATCCTGAAACCAACCGAACGGGCAGAGAAAGCCGCAGACAAATCTTCCCAGCAGAACGCCGATGAAAATCAACATTCCCGTGATATAATAGGAAAACTTGAACTTTGAGGAGCCGACCACTGCCTGCATGGCCCCGATGGGACAAGCACCCGCTGCCCCCGGGCAGGAATAGCAATTCAGACCGGGTACGCAGACCTGCTTGGTGCTGCCCTGAAAGATGGTGCCTTTCAGGAAATTTGGCAGATGGAGGTTGCTCAAAAGCGTTGCCAAAAGCTGAATACCTCCTCGTATTCTTGCCAGAAGATAGGATTTTATTTGTTTTTTAGCCAATGCCGACACACTCCAGACATAATTTGATTGCTTTAGAGAGCACAACAGCTGCCTCTCCGCGATATGCGCCGTAGCCCATCATGCCGATGCCGAGTGCAAGAGCGGCAAGCTGAGAAACCGGCGTTGCGAGTTCTTTTTTCATGGATTTCTTCCTTTCGTTCAAGGGGGGACTGTTTCGTTTTTATTTTTTTGATGAAACCAGTATACAACATCCGAAATAAAATCTCTGTTAAGAAAAATCTTAATTTTTATTTTATTTCTTTATGGTATACTAAAAAAGGAAAAAAGTGAAGGAAATCGGAAAGGAGGCAGAGCCATGAAGCTTTTGGTGGTTGAGGATGAGCGGATGCTTTGCGATACCATCGCCAAAAGCCTGCACCATGCAGGCTATGAGGTGGATTGCTGCTATGACGGGGCAGAGGCGTTGGAGCGGCTTTTGATAGAGCAGTATGACTTGATTGTGCTGGATTTGCATTTGCCGGGGATGGACGGCATGGAGGTTTTGGAGCGGCTGCGCCGGACGGATGCGGAAACAAAGGTGCTGATTTTATCTGCACGCAGTCAGGTTGCGGATAAGGTTGCGGGCTTGGATGCAGGGGCGAACGATTATCTGGAAAAGCCCTTTCATTTGCAGGAGTTGGCGGCAAGGGTGCGCAGCCTGACACGCAGGCAGTTCATTCAGCAAAGCACAGCCTTGGTTTGCGGCGGCATTTCCTTTGACACCCGCACCAGAGAGACCCTTGTGAATGGGAAGCAGATTCGTCTGACCAGAAAGGAAAAGGGGATTCTGGAATATCTGCTTTTGCATCAGGGCAGACCAATCAGTCAGGAGGAGCTGATGGAGCATGTCTGGGACGGCAGTGTGGATGCCTTCAGCAATTCCATTCGGGTGCATATTTCTGCGCTGCGAAAGAAGCTGAAGGCAGAGCTGAACTATGACCCGATTACAAACAAGGTCGGGGAAGGATATCGGATAGGGGGAGAGCGGAAATGAAGCGACTTTCTTTACAATGGAGACTGACGCTGATGACGGCGGTGCTGATTGCCGCTACCTGTATTTTTCTGAATCTGGCACTTTCCAGAGCAGGCATGTTTTATATGGATAAGCTGGGGCAGGCGATTTTTCATCAGACACCGACGGCGGATTTTATGATTTCCATTCCTGACGCGGATGTGGAGCAGCTTCCTCCCGATTTTGAAATACAAATCAACGATACCAAGAAAATTTTTACGATCAGCAGCTGGCTGATCACCCTTCTGATTACGCTGGTGAGCGGCTGTATTACTTATTTTGTGAGCGGCTATGCCCTTAGACCGCTCAGAAGCTTTTCCGACAGAATTACGCAAATCCAAGCAGAAAACTTAATGCAATATCAATCGGAGGAGCAGCAGATTCCCGAATTTCAGGCGCTCAGCCATTCCTTTGAGGCCATGGTGCGGCGGCTTTCGGATGCGTTTTCTTCCTTACAGGAGTTTAACGGCAATGCGGCGCATGAATTCCGCACGCCCTTGGCAATGATGCAGGCGCAGCTGGAATTATACGAGGAAACGGCGCACCCCGACATGGACGCAGAAACGGCGGAGCTGCTTGCCATGCTGAAGGAGCAGACGGAGCGGCTTTCGAAATTGGTGAAAACGCTTCTGGAAATGAGCGAAATGAACACGATTGAACGGGCGGAGGCGGTAGAGCTGACGGCACTGATTGAGGAGGTGCTGGCAGACCTTTCCCCTATGGCAGAGAAGCGGCAGATTTCGCTTTTACAGGAAGCGACGGGAGAGGTGCTTTTGCAGGGAAGCGATATTCTGCTGTATCGTCTGCTGTTTAATCTGGTGGAAAATGCCATTCGCTACAACAAAGAGGGCGGAGCGGTGCGCGTTTCGGCAGAGGAACGGGCGGATACGGTGGAGATTCTGGTACAGGATACGGGAAGCGGGATTCCCGTAGCAGACAGGGAAACCGTTTTTCAGCCGTTCTTCCGTGTGGATAAATCGCGTAGTCGGGCATACGGCGGCGTAGGGCTGGGACTGACGCTGGTGCGGAAGATTGTGGAGCTGCACGGCGGCACAATCCGCATTGCAAAAAGCGATGCACAGGGGACAACCTTTGCTGTCACCCTGCCTGTGCATGCGGCGTAAGGAGAGTATCATTTTTCCGAAAACTGTGGTATCATAACAACAGAATGTCCGATTTGATTCGGAAAAAAAGAGGAGTGTGCTTATGGCTTATACGGCTTTATATCGAAAATTCCGCCCACAGACGTTTGAGAGCGTCATCGGGCAGGAGCATATCGTCAGAACGCTGAAAAATCAGATGAAAACGGGGCGCGTGTCCCATGCGTATCTGTTTTGCGGCACAAGGGGCACAGGGAAAACCTCTACGGCGAAGATTTTTGCCAGAGCCATCAACTGCACGAACCCCACGGCGGACGGCGAGCCCTGCAACGAGTGTGCCGTTTGTAAGGATATTCTGGCAGGGAGAAGCGTGAATGTAATTGAGATTGACGCGGCCTCCAACAACGGTGTGGACAACATCCGCGAGATTCGCGAGGAAGTGAAATATCCGCCGACACAGGGGAAATATAAGGTCTATATCATTGACGAGGTGCATATGCTTTCGGCGGCGGCGTTCAATGCGCTTCTGAAAACACTGGAGGAGCCGCCTGCACATGTGATTTTCATTCTGGCGACAACAGACCCACAGAAGGTGCCGGCAACGATTCTTTCCCGTGTACAGCGGTTTGATTTCCGCAGGATTACTACGGAGACGATTGCCCAAACGCTGATGGGCTATCTGAAGGAGGAGGGACAGCAGGCGACCCCTGAGGCGGTGCGCTATGTGGCACATCTGGGGGACGGCTCGATGCGTGATTCGCTGAGTATTTTAGACCAGTGCCTTGCGTTTTTCAGCGGCGAGGAGGTTACGCTGGAAAAGGTACTGGATATTATGGGCGCGGTTGACCAGACGATTTTCTTTGAAATGACGGACGCGCTTGCGAAACGGGATGCGAAAGAGGCGATGCTTCTGGTGGAGCAGATGATGCAGGACGGGAGAGACGTGAAGCAATTTGTGACGGAGCTTTTGCAGCACCTGCGGAACCTGCTGATGGCGGCAACACTGCCCGATGTGACGCGGATTCTGGATTTATCCGCGGAGGACGGAGAACGGCTGAAAAAGGCGGCAGGAGTGCTTTCACCGGAGGAGCTGATTTATTTCATCGGGAAATTTTCCGATTTGCAGAGCGAAATGAAATGGGCAACGAATGAGCGGATTCTGCTGGAGGTGGAGCTGATGAAGCTTTGCGCGCCATGGACGGAGAAGGATTTGACTGCCCTGGCGGCAAGACTGGGCGAGCTGGAGCGGAAGATGGAAGAAGGCGTGCCGGTTGCCATCACGCAGGCGGCACCGACAGAAAAGCCCAAGCCCAAGCGCAGACCTCCTGCACTGCCCGAGGACAGGAAGGAAGTACAGGAGAAATGGGCGTTGCTGCGCAATGACGTGGAGGATGCGGTGCTGAAGGGGATGCTTTCCAAGGTGGAAATCGGCTTCAAGGAGGATGAATTTCTCTATCTCATCTGCGCATATCCTGCGCTCACGGATATGATTCAGCGCGGCATGGACAAGATTGCGGCAGTTCTGGAGAAGGAAACGGGCAAAAGCTTCGAGCTGCGAACCACCACGAAGGATGAATATGAAAAATGGAGAGAAGCGGCATACGGCAAGGAGGAGGAGACACCCTCTGCGGATGCGGATGCGGAATTTGCAAGCCTTTTGGGGCAGTATTTTCCGGAGGCGGATGTGGAATGACACTTGCCAGACGGCGTAATTTCAGATAAAATAAAAAGGATTAGGTTTATGAAATATAAGGAGGAATCAGACATGGCAAAAGGCGGTTTTCCCGGCGGCATGGGTGGTATGAATATGAATAACCTCATGAAGCAGGCGCAGAAAATGCAGAAACAGATGATGGAAAAGCAGGAGGAGCTGCAGGCAAAGACACTGGAAATGACCAGCGGCGGCGGTGCTGTGAAGGTTGTCATCACAGGGAAAAAGGAAATTCAGGAGTTGAAAATCAACCCCGATGTGGTAGATCCCGATGATGTGGAAATGCTGGAGGATTTAATCATTTCCGCTGTGAACGAGGCAATTCGTCAGGTAGAGGAAATGTATAACGCAGAAATGGGCAGAATGACCGGCGGCTTAGGCGGTATGTTCTGATAAAGAAGGGACAGCATGAATTATTACGGCAACCCGATGACAAGGCTCATTGAGGAACTGGCGGCACTGCCGGGGATTGGCGGAAAATCCGCACAGAGACTGGCATTTCACATCATCAATTTGCCAAGAGAGAAGGTGGCGGCGCTTTCCGAAGCCATTCTTGCGGCGAAGGACGAGGTGAAATACTGTTCTGTCTGCTGCAACCTGACAGAGGAGGAAATCTGCCCCGTCTGCGCGAACCCGAAGCGCGACCATTCGGTGATTATGGTGGTGGAGGACCCCAGAGATATGGCGGCGTATGAACGGACGAAGGAATTCCATGGCGTGTATCATGTGCTGCATGGAGCAATTTCTCCCATGACGGGCATTGGTCCGCAGGATATTCATATTCGGGAGCTGCTCAGCCGCATAGACGGCACGGTGGAGGAGGTCATTCTTGCGACCAACCCGAATGTGGAGGGGGAGGCAACGGCGATGTATCTTGCAAAGCTGCTGAAGCCCTTGGATGTGAAGGTGACAAGAATCGCAAACGGTGTTCCGGTTGGCGGCGATTTGGAATATGTGGACGAGATTACGCTTTCCAGAGCCTTGGAGGGCAGGAGAGAACTATAAAAAAGCATAAAAAAAGCGAAGGAAATCAGAAGATGATAGCCTTCGCTTTTTTATGCGCATTACATGAAATAGGACAGGGTCAGACCGACACCGCCTGCCAGAGAGCAGGCAATGACAAGGGCTTCGACCGCCTTGGTGTAGCCGCTGATGAGGTTGCCTTCCAGCAGGTCACGCATGGACTTTGCGAAGGTCATACCCGGCAGAAGCGGCATGATGCTGCCGATGATGATGGTGCCGATATGCGCCGAGGGGAAGCGCGGCTGAATGAGGCAGGCAAGACATGCTGCCGCAACACCACCCAGAAACGGCCCGAAGAAATAGGGGATTTTCTTTTTGCCAAGCCAGATATCCAGACAGCCTAAAAACAGCCCGATGACAAAGGCAATGCAGCCATCCAGAAAGAAGGGCGTATCCAGAAAGGAGCAGCAGCCCGAAATCAGACCGTAGCCGAAAACGCGAATCGGGAGGGGATAGAAGGAAAACTGATGGATTTCCTTCAGACGCTCAATGGCCTCATCCAGAGAGATTTTGCCCGAAACAAAGGCGCGGGACATATCATTGACCTCGCAGACCTTTTCAAAATTGATGGTACGGGTGCGGACACCGCGCATCATGGAAAGGGGGCCCTTTTCCTCGCGCGGGAGGGTGACGATGAGGGCGGTGGAGATGGCGGTTGCTTCGATTTTTTCTCTGCCTGTGGTGGAGAGAATCCGTTTCATGGTATCCTGCACACGGAAGGTTTCTGCGCCGTTTTTCAGCATGATTTCGCCTGCATCCAGAGCGAGATTGATAAGCTTCGTATCATTATCCATAAGGCGTTTCTCCTTTCGTTTGATAAAATTCGGCTCAGCTGTTTTTTCTCTTTAATCTGGGGAAGAAAGAGAACCATGCCTGCGGCAGAACCAGAATGATAACAGAGCCGATGCCGATGGCACCTGCCAGCTTTAGCGCAGTCAGAATATTTGCGGTTGTTTCCAGCACGCGGCTTTCCATGGCAGAGGTGATGCAGCGATAGCCCGCCGCACCGGGTACCAAAGGCAGGATGCCGGGGATATGATAGACAATCGTCGGGAGCATGCGGTGGTAGGAAAGAAAGCGCGCAAAGCCTGTTGCGGCAAAGGTTGCCAGAAGCGTTGCCAGAAAGGACGAGCCATCATGCCGAAGGACAAGCTGATAAACCAGCCAGCAGAGGAAGGCGGTCAGCCCGCAATAGGGGATTTCCTTCCGGGGGGCATTGCAGACGATGGCATAGCCTACGCTTGCAAAGAGCGCAACCAAGGGATGCACAAGATAGAAAAACAAGGTTGTATTCATAGGATTTCCTCCGTTCATTCAGTCATTTGAAACAGCGTCAGCGCAACAGCAACCCCTGCGGCGATGGAGCAGGCAATGAGCAGAACCTCAACCACCTTGGAATTGCCGCTGATGAGGTTGCCCTCAAGCAAATCTCGCATTGCCTTGGAAAGCGCAAGCCCCGGCAGAAGCACCTTCATGGTACCGATAATCAGCTTATCCAGCTGGGTGGCAGGAAGGAACACATGCGCCGTGCAGGCGGCAAGACCCGTAACCAGACCGCCCATCAGAGGGGCGACAAAGAAGGGAATCTTCTTGCGTTCCAGATAGACCAGCGTACAGCCCATGAGAAGGGCAATGACGAAGGATACCAGAAAATCCTGCACAGAGCCGCCGACCATAAACGCAAAGCAGGCACCGCTGAGAGCATAGCCGAAGACGCGCGTGCGGAACTTGAAATTCGGGGCATGATAAATATTTCGGCAATGGTCTAAGGCTTCGGTGACGCTGATTTTGCCGGAGACGAAGGCGCGGGACATATCATTGACGGCGCAGATTTTTTCAAAATTCAAATCGCGGTTTTTGACGGCGCGCGCCATAGAGAGAGGGCCCTTTTCCTCTCGGGGCAAGGTGACCATCAGAAGGGTACACATTGCCAGGGCTTCTATTTTTTCCTTGCCGGAAACGGAGAGAATCCGCTGCATGGTATCCTGCACACGGAAGGTTTCCGCGCCTGAGGCAAGCATGATTTCGCCTGCATCAAGGGCAAGGTTAATCAGTTGGGTATCGTAATCCATAGCCGGGGTTCCTTTCTAAAAAATTAAGTCAAAAACAGGTTTTTGACTTGTTGGACAGAAGAATAAACTGACAAGTTCCGTCAGCATAAATGCTTAGAAACTTGCAGTTTTCCTCGAGTGGGCAAAGCCCGCTCTGCGGATTCCATTCGGGACACCGAAACGGTTTCCCGAACCCTTCCGCGGTAGTTCGGCAACTTATCGTGTTGCACCTTCTTTAGTGTAGTCATTTTCCGGAAAAAGTAAAGTAAAATTATTTTAAGTTTTTTTGAAATTTTTGTGAAAAGTGACAGGCGCTTTCCCCGTAATTTCCCTAATTGAGAAAAGAAGTATTTGCCATTTTAAAAAAATATGCTATAATCAAGGAAATAAAGCAAAAAGCTGGGGGTGCTGATGCAGCTGAGAGGATGAAATGCCAACCCTTTGAACTTGATGTGGTTAATGCCAACGGAGGGAAGCGAAACAAGGAAAGCAAACAGACCTTTTCCCGATGGGAGAAGGTCTTTTCTATTGCGGAGGAAAGGAAAAAGAAAGGAAGAAGAACATGAGCTTGACAGACAGATTATATGCAGTGGCAAAGCCTATCTGGGACGGGTATCTGGAACAGCCCTTTGTAAAGGAGCTGGGCGAAGGGACACTGCGCGAGGACAGATTCCGTTTTTATATGGTGCAGGATTATCGTTATCTTTTGCAGTATGCGAAGGTATTTGCGATGGGCGTGGTGAAAACAGAGGACGAGGCACTGATGACACGCTTTTCCTATATGGTGCATGATACCTTGGATGGCGAAATGAATATCCATAAGGCATATATGTCCCGTCTGGGGATTACGGAGCAGGAGGTAGCAACCACGAAATCCACACTGACGAATCAGTCCTATACCTCCTATATGCTGGATGAGGCATATAAGGGCGGCCCTCTGGAAATTCTGGTGGCGGTGCTTTCCTGTGCATGGAGCTATCAGATGATTGGGGAGCACCATCAGCATGTACCGGGGGCATTGGAGCATCCTTTGTACGGCGAATGGGTGCGCGGCTATTGCAGCAAGGAATACTGCGAAACCACACAGGAAATCATTGATCTGGTAAACGAACTGGGGAAGGATATTTCTGCGGAAAGAGAAGCGCATCTGAAGGAGATTTTTGAAAACTGCAGCCGCTATGAGGCAATGTTCTGGGATATGGCTTATGAGGAGATCCCTGAATAAAAAGGGCTCTGCAAGAGAAGCTTTGCAGACAGAAGGAATGGTGTACAGATGATGTTGGAATTTAAAAATGTTTCCTTCCGCTATGCGGTGGACGAGTTCCCCATGATGGAGAACCTCTCCTTTTCCGTAGAGGAGGGGGATTTCGTTTCGATCATCGGGGCGAGCGGCTGTGGCAAAAGCACGATTTTCCGTTTAATCAATGGATTGGAGCAGCTGCAGAAGGGCGAGATTCTGGTGAACGGAAAGCCCATCCGCGAGCAGAAGCAATACAGTGCATTTATGCCGCAGAAGGATTTGCTTTTTCCATGGCGGACGATTGAGAAAAATATCTGTTTGCCGATGGAGCTGGCAGGTGTGCCTGCGGCGGAACAGGCGAAGCGGTGCAGGGATGTGCTGACGCAGGTGGGGCTTCTGAAATATATGAAAAAATACCCGAAGGATTTATCGGGCGGCATGAAGCAGAGGGTTTCCTTTGCGCGCACGCTGCTTTCGGGGGCGGATATGCTCCTGCTGGATGAGCCGTTTTCCGCACTGGACTACCTGACGAGGGTGGAAATGCAGGAATGGCTGCTGGAGCAATGGGAGCATTACCATAAGACGATTCTTTTTATCACGCATGACGTAGAGGAGGCGGTATTCCTGTCGAAGAAGATTTTTGTGATACAGGACAGACCGTTTTCTTCGATGGAGATGGTGGAGGTGCCTCTGCCTGCCCATCGAGACAGAAATGATCTGAAAAAGCCCGAAATCGTCGATTTGAAGGAACGGCTGATTGGGAAGCTGAGAAGGAGTGTGCGCTTATGAAACGAAACATTTCTTCTTTGATACTGGTATTTATCCTCCTGCTTTTCTGGCAGGGGGCGGCAATGGGCATCAATGCGGCGTATATCCTGCCCTCGCCCACGCAGATTCTGGTACGGCTGTGGGAGCTGAGAGAGCCGCTGCTTCTGGTGCATCTGCCGGCAACGATGGGCGTTACTGCACTGGGGCTTTGCATTTCCGTGGTGCTGGGGCTTTTGCTTGCGATTTCGATGGACTGGAATCCGAGACTGGAAAAAACGCTTTACCCCGTTATCATTGCATCCCAGACGATTCCCACAACGGCCCTTGCGCCGCTGTTTATCCTCTGGTTTGGCTACGGCATCTGGAGTAAGGTGCTTGTGACAATTCTGATGACGTTTTTCCCGATTGCGATTACCGTTTTTGACGGTCTGAAGGGGACGAAGCGAGAAATGGAGGAGTTGCTTTTTACCTACGGTGCAACAAAAAAGGATATTTTTTTAAAGCTGAAGCTGCCGACGGCTCTGCCGCATTTCTTTTCCGCAATTAAGATGTCTGTGCCGATGAGCGTAATCGGGGCGGCAATCGCGGAATGGCTTGGGGCGCAGAAGGGGCTTGGCTATTTCAGCAAACGAATGATGACACAGCTGGACGGTGCAGGGGTTTTTGCGCCTGTGGTATTGCTGTCCGTTGTGGCAATGGTGGCAGTTGGCATCATTACCCTGATAGAAAAGAAAATCATCACATGGAGAAAAGAGCTGTAACGGCTCGCGGAACGAAGGGAGAAGGTAAGCTATGAAAAAGAAACTGATGGCACTTGGCATGGCGGCGGTGCTGGCATTCGGTGCGGCAGGCTGCGGCGGCGGAACCGATGCAAAAACGGATGATACGGCTCTGGAGGATTTTAACATTGTTCTGGACTGGTATCCCAATGCGATTCATTCCTTCCTGTATGTAGCGCAGGAGAAGGGCTATTTTGCGGACGAGGGACTGAATCTGGTTATCAACTTCCCTGCCAACACGAATGACGGCATTTCCATGCCGGCGGCAGGCAAGGCGGATATCGGGATTTACTATTTGCAGGATGCAATCCAGACGGCAGTGGAGGAGAAGGTTCCGATTGTTTCTGTCGGTGCAGTGACACAAAGCTCTCTGAATGTTGTGATTTCCCTTGCAAAAAGCGGCATCAAGGGTGCGGAGGATTTGGCAGGCAAGAAAATCGGTTATAGCGGTACGGCTCTTTCCGAGGCACAGATTGCATCTATGCTGAAAAACGTAGGGCTGTCTGCGGATGACTGCCAGTTTGTAGATGTCGGCTTCGACCTTTTGACAGCAACCACAACCGGACAGGTGGATGCAACCACAGGCAACATGGTAAACCACGAGGTACCGCAGCTGGAGGAGGAAGGCTTTGATATCAACTATTTCTACCCCACCGATTACGGCGTTCCCCAGAGCTATGAGCTGGTATTTTTGGCAGGGAAGGATGCAGTGGATAAAAACCCCGAAAAAATCGAGAAATTCCTGCGTGCCTGCCGCAAGGGCTTTGACTTCATGAAGGAAAACCCTGAGGAAGCATTGCAGATTCTGCTTGACCACCAGAATGAGGAAAACTTCCCGCTTTCCAAAACAGTGGAAATAAAGAGCATGGAGATTCTACTGCCCGTAATGGAAACAGAGGATGCGAAGTTCCTGTCTCAGGATGTTTCCGTATGGCAGAATAATGCGGATTGGATGTATGAAAATGGGATTCTGAAGGAAAAGGCGGATGTTTCCTTCCTGGTTAAAAATTTACTGGATGAATAAATAAAGGCAATCAAAAAGCCCCCTATCTTAGGATAGGGGGCTTTGTTGTATGTCTGATTTCGACTTAGGATTATACATTGAAGCGGAACAGCACTACATCGCCGTCCTTCATGACGTATTCTTTGCCTTCGGAGCGGACTAAGCCCTGCTCCTTTGCGGCATTATAGGAGCCCAGACGCATGAGGTCATCATAATGCACAACCTCTGCGCGGATGAAGCCGCGTTCAAAATCGGAATGGATTTTGCCTGCCGCCTGCGGTGCCTTTGTGCCCTTGGTGATGGTCCACGCGCGGGATTCCTGCGGCCCTGCGGTCAGATAGCTGATTAAGCCCAGAAGCTTATAGCTTGCGGCAATCAGGCGATCCAGACCACTGGTTTCCACGCCCAGCTCGGCAAGGAATTCCTTTTTGTCCGCTTCGTCCAAATCGGAGATTTCCTCTTCGATTTTTGCGCACAGCACGAATACCTCGTTATGCTCTGCGGCGGCATATTCTCTGACTTTGCCGACAAATTCGTTGGATGCACCGTCATCCGCCAGATCATCCTCTGTGACATTTGCGGCATAAAGTACGGGCTTTGCGGTCAGAAGGGTTAAGGTCTGCACGAATTCATAATCTTCGGGGGCATCAAATTCCACGCTTCTTGCGGACTTGCCTGCCTCCAGCGCTTCCTTCAGCTTCAAGAGGATATCCAGTTCTCTTTGCAGGGATTTATCCTGCTTTGCGAGCTTTACGGTTTTGGAAATGCGGCGTTCCAGAATTTCGATATCGGAGAAAATCAATTCCAGATTGATGGTTTCAATATCACGGATGGGGTCGATGGAGCCGTCCACATGGACAACGTTTGTGTCCTCAAAGCAGCGGACAACATGACAGATGGCATCCACCTCGCGGATATGGCTGAGGAATTTATTGCCAAGGCCCTCGCCCTTGGATGCACCGCGTACCAGACCTGCAATATCGACAAATTCGATTACCGCGGGTGTTGTTTTTGCGGAATCATACATTTCTGTCAGCCTTGCCAGGCGTTCATCGGGGACGGGAACTACACCCACGTTGGGGTCGATGGTGCAGAAGGGGTAATTGGCTGCCTCTGCCTTGCCCAGTGTCATAGAATTAAATAAGGTGCTTTTGCCCACGTTGGGCAGACCTACGATACCTAGTTTCATTTTTATCTTTACCTGTCCGAAAACCCTTTATTTATGCGGGTTTTCGCCTTTCTCTATATTTTTATTACACCCTTTTTACACCCTTTTTTCAACTGTGGGTGTAGCTGCTTCAAATTGCTGAACAGCTTTTGCAAGGGACTCGTCCGTAACATGAACATACCTGTCCATTGTTGTTTTAATACTTGCGTGTCCTAATAGTTGCTGTAAAACTTTAGGTTGTACGCCGCGTTCAATCGCGCGTGTAGCATAAGTGTGTCGTAAGGCGTGCATACAAAAACGCTTAATACCAGCTTCATCACACAATTTATATAAATGTGTATCGTAGGAACTGTTTTTAGCAGGTTCTCCTGTTCGCCAGTTGATAAATACCAAATCCCGCATGACAAGACATTTCTTTTCTCCCGTTCTGCTGTCTGTGTACTCCAAAATCTGTGAAAGCATTTCAGACTCTTTCCGGGTATCTTTTTCATCATAACAACTTTTTAGGATTGTATATGCGCGTTCTGTAAGCGGAATAGTACGATAACTTTTTTTCGTTTTAGGCGGACCGGCACGCCAATATCTCCGGCTGTGTCGATACTCTAAACTCTTATTTACAGTTAAAGTACGTTTTTTCCAATCAATAGCGTCCCATGTCAGACCAATCAATTCAGCCGTTCTCAAACCCGTTTCTAATAACAAAGCATACTGTCTATAATTATGAGAACGCTCTGCGGCTTCAAGAAATTTTTCCTGTTCCTCAACGGTTAAGTATTTAATATCATCTACTGCCCGGACTGGTTTCGTATATCGAACACCATTCATAGGGTGCTTTGCAATAATATCATTCATAACTGCTGATTTGAACATAGTTCCCATTGAAATATAGGTCTGCCGGATTGTTGAGCCTGCATATTCTGTTTCCATTCGATTTAAGACAGCTTTACAGTGCATAGGTTTTACATCAGCTATACACATAGTTCCTATCAATGGTTGAATATTTTTTTCGTAACGCTCACGATAATTTCTTATCGTATTTGGCGCAAGGTCACAAATGATATTATCAATCCAATAATTGAACCATTTGTCTACTGTCATATCAGGCGCAGTAACGATTAGATTATGTGTATCTTCATACTTTGCGTCAGCAAGCCATTTTTTTGCTTCTGGCAGCGTTTTGAAATATCCATTTTGACGCGCACCATTTTTAGCATAAAATCTTGCGAAATACAAACCGTCCTTTCTTTGACAAATACCTTTTCCACACTCTTTGCCTTTTAAATTTTTTCCCATGACGGACTCCTTTCACGTTAAAAAAAAGAGTCCAACGCAAATATAAAGTATATCACAAGGACTCCGTTTTTTCAATCTTAACAGACAAATATTTCAGCTATTAAAGGCTATATAATCAATTCTCGGCGAATGTATTCCTCAAATTCTTTACGCTTCACTAACTTTCGTGTTCCAACATATAAAACAAAAGGGCAGTTTGGCTGTTTTAACATGGAGTCAATCTTATTGATACCTATGTTGCTATATTCAGCGGCTTCCCTTATTGTTAATGTTATTTTCAAATGGATAGGTACTCTTACTTCTGTTTCCTTATATAAATGCAGTTCTTTTTCTTCACTGCTATTTGATTTATTCATTAGAATGTCCCCCTATCTTTTTCAATTTAACAAAAAATAGGCTCATCAGACGGTTTTAGCAAACCTCACAAGAATTTCACTTCCACATGGTTCTCATGCAGCTCTACCCGTTGCCTGCGACGCTTCTAACGCTCGGACTACGGCGGTAAAGGAGTATCATTATACCGATATATGGATTATGGCGACAGAGTTGCTAAGTCTGCTATGGAACGCTGATAGTTCTCGCTCGTTTTGTCCCTCCTTTCAGTCATGGCGTATCAGCCCAACGGCTCCCCATATATCGAATGTATCTGATTTGCCTTATGCTGCGTCGCCGTTCTATTGCGCCGCTTTCTTTGTCAAAGAGCAGAGGGCTGTTCTGCGATATGGAACGGAAAAGGGGGAAGCGTTCCAACACCGCGTTGCTTTATTCAGCCCTAAATGTGAGGATTGCCCTCATTAGTTTTGCTTGCAGCCTTTCGCGTATTTCTTCGTCTACTCCAAAATAAACATTTCCTCGCTCGTCATAGAGCTTCCGCATGGAAAGACTTGCTATGTAGCCGCTGAAATGCTGCAATACAATCTTCATTGCGTCCGGGTCGCCTTTGCTCGCTGCCAAAATAACGGGATAGGGAACAAGGGCATTTTCCGGGTACTCGGTCGGTTTACCATTCAATCCATTCATCAGCGTTTTCCTCCAAATATTTTTTTAACTGCTCAAAGGAGCTTGTCCGGCGATACTGTACCGTACTTCTTGAGATATTGAGCTGCTTTCCGATTTCTATATCAGTCAATCCCTCAAAGTAATACAACAGTACAATTTTGCGCCGTTCTTCGGGTAAAGCCCGGATAGCTTCAAGCAGCAGTTTTGGGGTTATTTCTTTTCCTGCCATTTGATAAGACGGCTCTGCTTCTTCGTCTTGAAAATACTTATCGACGGTATAAAGCTGCCGTTCCTCATACAAGGCAAGGTCGGAAAAAGTAACTTCCCGAACTCTGCGCCGACGAATTTCTTCATGGGCGTTGCACGCTTCATTGTGCAGCACTGATTTACAGAACTTTTGAAACGTACATTGCTTTTCAAATTCCCTGCGATTAGGTGTCATGGTGTTCACCTCCTTTCTGCCGAAAGGCGGTAGTACCTCCCCTTTTCGCGGGATAATACAGGCGACTTTTTGCTTTGCCAAAAAGAGGGCAAAATTTTTGAAAAATCTTCTGCAAAATGCGAAATGCGCCTGCCTGCAAAATGCAGACAGACGCATAGGAAATAACAGCAGTATTTAATTGATTTGACAGTTCATCTACATAGCCGGAATAACCCGTTGGTGG
>UMAL01053980.1_pt1 | contig 15093 bp, 13 predicted proteins | sample 1963691 | NCBI WGS metagenome assembly UMAL01 (sample SAMEA4835914, study PRJEB28245) | human gut metagenome | biome: gut microbiome; material: fecal sample | place: Denmark | collected 2008
AATTCCGAATGATACTGTTGTAGAATCTATTCTGTTATAACCAGAAGCTTGAAGAATTGAACGTAATCCTAAATTTCTTGTTTGCTCAACAAGTTTTAAACCTAATTTAACAATAACTCTATTTTCATCAACTAAAGGAACAATATCTGAAATTGTACCAACACATACAATATCTAAATATTTTAAATAGTCTTTTTCCTCAAGACCTAGTTTCATACTAATTGCTTGAGTTAGTTTAAAGACAACTCCAACACCAGCTAAATTCCTAAATGGATATTTATTGTCTTTGCGTTTTGCATCAACAACTGCTAGTGCTTTTGGAAGTTCTGAACCTGGTTCATGATGGTCTGTAATTATAGTTTCAATGCCTAATTCATTTGCATAATTTACTTCTTCTACAGCAGAAATTCCACAATCTACAGTTATCATTAAAGTATAACCTTGATTAGCAATAGATTCTACAGCTTTTTTATTCAAACCATAACCTTCATTTAGTCTATTTGGAATATATTCATCAACTTTAAGACCTCTTTCTTCAAGAAAGCTTTTTAATACAGTAACACTTGTAATTCCATCAACATCGTAATCACCATAAATAATAGTTTTTTCACTATTTTTTATTGCTTGTAAAATTCTATTTACAGCAATTTCCATGTCTGGCATTTCATAAGGATTATAAAAATCATTTCGTTTAGGATTTAAAAATTTTTGAATTTGTTTTTCTTCAGTAATACCTCTATTTACTAGAATTGTTGATAGTAATTTATTGATATTATATTTTTTTTGTAGTTCTTTTACATTCTCATCATTTACTTGATATATTTGCCACTTTTTATTCATATCTATTTCCTTTCAAATAATAAATTTTCTGAATTAATTTTACTATTTTATGCACAAAATAGCAAGAGTTTATCAATATATTGACTAAACTAGCAAAAAATGGTAAAATATAATAAGGCACAGCTTTGTGAATGCGACAAGTATATTGTTGCAACATATACGAATGATGTGCAAATAAAAAAATAAAGAGGTAATAAAAAATGGCAACAGCACAGTTAAAGGTTCTTGGAAATTATTTTATTCTTCCTAAAGAAAACGGAGGTTTTCAAAAATCCAAAAAATGTGAAATGCTTGGTTGGAAATGTTCGATTCAGCCAAACGAAACCATTATTTGTTATAATGCTCAGGAAGCGTATGACGGATGGCACATTAAACGGCTGATCATCACCAAGAAAGGCCAAGTTAAAATTATTGAAAAGCTTGGTGAAAACGACAAAAGTAGGACTGTACAAAAGTTTTACTTGACCCGTAAGGGGGAGAAACTTGGAATTATGAATCTTCTTATTGGCCTGTCTGATGGATGGGTTGATGGAAGGAAGATTTATGTTAGGAAAGGAGACTTAAATAATTTCATGCATAGTCATGGAATTACGGCAATTCATCAGGCAAATCCGAACACGTTATATTCTATTCAGAATAAAACGTGTAAAACTGGAGATGGATATCAATACGAAAGACTTCTGACCGATGGCCATTGTGAAGTAACATCGACCATTGACATTCCGAATGGGTTGATGGAAAACTCCATTACTAAAGTAAGGGTAACAGGCGCTACATTTGTTATTAAGGAGCAGATGCAAAACCTGAAGTACAATTTTGAAGAAAGGACTTGTGTTATCTTTACGAGAAGTAAGGATATCACTAACATGGAATTACCTATTCTGTAACGGAATAATTCGTATATGTTATAAAGAGGTGAGGAGCTATAATTAGTTCCTTACCTCTTTAATATTATGAAAAAATTTTAATAACCTCTTTTAATTTATAGAAAATTGATATAGAATAAGAGCTAGCAAAAGGGGGAAAAGATATGACACAAAATTATACAATAAAAGATATTATAGATAAAGTAAAGAAAAATAAGAGATGGCCAGATGTAAAGCTAATTCAAAGAGCTTATAATTATGCTGTTGAAAAACATGGAGACCAAAAAAGAAAATCTGGAGAACCATATATAATTCACCCAACAAATGTAGCATATACAATAGCAGAATTAGGACTAGATGAAAAAACAATTTGTGCAGCTTTGTTACATGATGTAGTTGAAGATACAGATGCCACATATGAGGACATAGAAAAAGAATTTGGAACAGAAATTGCAGAGATGGTTGATGGTGTAACTAAATTGAAACTAATACAGCATGCCTCTATTGAAGAAAATCAAGTTGAAAATTATAGAAAAATGTTTTTAGCAATGGGAAAAGATATAAGGGTTATTATAATTAAACTTGCAGATAGACTACATAATATGAGAACATTAGAATATCTAAAAAGAGATAGACAAATTGCTATAGCTCAAGAAACTATGCAGTTATATGCACCATTAGCAAATAGATTAGGTTTATATTCTATGAAATGGGAATTGGAAGATTTAGGATTTAAATATTTATATCCAGAGGAATATAGAGAATTAATAAAAGGAATAGAACAAAAAAGAGAAGAACGCCTTAAGTTTATAGAAAAAATTATGGCAGATATAAGAGTGCAATTAAAAAAACAACATATTGAAGCAGAAGTAACAGGAAGAGCAAAACATTTATATAGCATATATAGAAAAATGGAAAGAGATAATAAAACATTAGACCAAATTTATGATTTATTTGCTTTAAGAATTATTGTTAATTCAGTAAAAGACTGTTATGCAGCATTAGGTGTTGTACATGAAATGTATAGCCCTATGCCAGGGAGATTTAAAGATTATATAGCTGTGCCTAAGACAAATATGTATCAATCAATACATACAACATTACTTGGAGAAAAAGGGACTCCATTTGAAGTTCAAATACGTACTTGGGATATGCACAGAATAGCAGAATATGGTATTGCGGCACATTGGGCATATAAGGAAGCAAATTATGGAAGTAAAAAAGGGCAAAAAATAGTAGCTGTTCAAGAGGATAAATTAGCTTGGTTAAGAGAAACGTTGGAATGGCAACAAGAAATGCAAGATCCTCAACAATTTTTGGAAACCTTAAAAACAGAACTATTTGAAGATGAAGTATATGTATTTACTCCAAAAGGAGCAATAAAAGTTTTGCCAAGAGGAGCAACTCCAATAGATTTTGCATACAGTATTCATGCAGAAATTGGTAATCACATGGTAGGAGCTAAAATAAATAGTCAAATGGTTCCAATTATTACTCCAATAAAAAATGGGGACATTGTAGAAATTCTTACATCGGATAATTCTAAAGGGCCAAGTATGGATTGGCTAAAATTCGTAAAAAGTTCTGCTGCCAAGAACAAAATAATGTCATGGTTCAAAAAAGAAAATAAGTCAGAGAATATTGAAAAAGGAAAAGAATTAATTGAGAAAGAACTAAAAAGAATTGGAATGTCATATGCAGATTTATTTAAACTAGAATATATTAATCCAATGTTAGATAGATATAAATATAAGAGTTTAGAAGAGATGTATGCAGCAGTTGGTTTTGGAGCAATTACTGCACAAAAAATAATTGCGAGAATGCTAATAGAATATAGAAAAGAACACAAAGAAGAGCCAATTGAACAAAAAATAGAAGAATTATCAATAGCCAGACGAAATAATACAAAACCATCAAGTTCTGGAATTGTTGTAAAAGGTATAGATAATTGTTTAGTAAAACTTTCAAAATGTTGTAATCCATTGCCAGGTGATGAGATAATAGGATATATAACCAAAGGAAGAGGAGTTTCTGTTCATAGAAAAGACTGTGTTAATGTAAATGAATTGTTAAAAGAAGAAAATAGAATAATAGAAGTTCAATGGTATAATCAAGAAAAAGTAAGTTATACTGTAGAAATAGAAGTTTTTGCTAATGATAGAAATGGGCTTTTAGCAGATATTGTTCAAAAAATAAATGACTCTAAAGCTAAAATTTTAGGAGTAAATGCTAGAGCAACTAAGGAAAGAATTGCTATAACAGAAGTAACTCTTGAGGTTGATAGCTTAGAAAGTTTAAATAAAATTATACGAGAATTAAGAAGAATAGATAGTGTATATGATGTAAATAGAAAAAAGTAGAAAGGACAAATAAGATGGAAAAAGTAAAAGAAAAATTAAAATCAATAACATTAAAACAATGGCACATTGTACTAATAGTAGTAGGAATAATATTTGTATCATTAGGAGCTTTTCACAATAATTTATGGTTTGACGAATGTTATTCGGCAGGATTAGCAAGACACACATTTGGAGAAATTTGGACAATAGGAGGAAATGACGTACATCCAATCTTATATTATTGGATGTTAAGAATAGTATATTTGCTAACTGGTGGTTCGATTATGGCATATAAAATTTTTTCAGTTATACCAATAGCAATTATGATAATTCTTGGATACACACATATAAGAAAAGATTTTGGAGAAAAAACAGGATTTATATTTTCATTTTTATGTGCATTTTTACCAGAAATGGCTCAATATGCAATAGAAGTAAGAATGTATTCATGGGCAATCCTTACAGTAACAGTACTTGCAATATATGCATATAGACTAATAAAAGAAGATAACACAAAAGATTGGATAATATTTGGAGTATCAAGCTTAATGAGTATATATCTACATTATTATGGATTAATGGCTGCAGGATTAATAAATGTATTTTTATTAATATATTTGATTGTAAAAAAGAGAAAAAAAGGAATAATTTTTATAGTTTCAATGGGAATTGTGCAAGCAGTTGCATATCTACCATGGTTAGTAAATTTTGCAAGACAACTAGGAAATGTATCAAGTGGATATTGGATAGGATTTTCATTTCCACAAACTCCAATGGAATTGCTAAGTTCACAATTAGCAGGATATGTTAGAACATCAGGATATACAGGATTATTAGTACCAACAGTATTGGCTTTGGAATTATATGGATATATGATATACAAAACATATAAATATGCTAAAGCAAAAGAAAATTTAAATGCATTTAAATGGTCGGTAATTGTATATTTTGCAGTAATACTAGCAGCAATTATAATTACAGCAGTAATGAAAACATCAATTTTATATTATAGATATTTATTTGTAATAACAGGTTTATACATATTTGCAATAAGTTTTATATTAGGAAAAGAGCAAAACAAAGTTGAAATAGTTTCAATACTTTCAGTAATTGCAATATTAGGAATTTATAATAATGTAGGATTAATGCAAGAAAATTATAGTAAAACGAATATGGAACCAATTAATTATATGAAAGAAAATATCAAAGAAGGAGATACAATTGCATTTGCAAATTTAGGTGGAGGATTTGTTTTATCTATTCATTTTGCTGACAATCAAGTATATTTTTATAATGCTGATAATTGGGGAGTAGAAGAAGCATATAAAGCTTTTGGACCTAATTATGATACAGTTGTAAATAAAGAATTTGTTAAAGAATGTTCAAATAGAGTTTGGATTGTTGATGATCCAAATGGAAAATTCTATGAAGATGTGTTTAAAGAAGAAGGATATAACAAAGTTTCTGAAAAAGAATATTATACTAAATATCATGGATATAATTACAAAATAATGTTAATAGAAAAATAAAAAAAGTGGCTTCGTATGAAAGCCATTTTTTTATTCAAGACCATATTTCTTTTTAAATCTGTCAGCTCTACCACCTTTAGTGTCAAGTCTTAAGTTACCTGTCCAGTATGGATGACATTTTGAGCAAACATCTACTTTTAAATCTTTTTTTGTTGAACCAACTTCTAAAACATTTCCACATGCACATGTAATTGTTGTTTGGTTATATGTTGGATGTATTCCTTCTTTCATGTAAAATTCACCTCTTTCTCAAAACAGTAATTTTGCCAAATATTATATTAACATATTTGTATTTTTTTTTCAAGTTATTTGTCTAAATTTTTATTTTGCTCTTGTTCTTGTTCTTGTTGATTTACATATGTTGCTGAAGTTTCTAGTTCATTTTTTAAAGATAGTTTACGGACACATTTATTCATAATATTAAATATACATGCAACTATTAAAATAAAAAAACCAATCTTTTTCCAATACTTAGCTAACATAATAATCTCCTTTAAAAATTTATACATCACTAATTATACTATATTTAATATATATTTGTCAATAAAATTTGAGATTTTGGGGTAAAATAATTATAAAAGATGAGAAATTTTGTGAAGGAGAAGGTAAAATGAAGAAAATTGCTATAAGTCTAATAATAATTGCAGTAACAATAGCTGGAGGTGTGATAGCTTGGAATCTCTGGGATTCGAATAATAATAAACAAGCACAAACTAATACTTCAAATTATCAAGCTCAAAGAAGTAGTACAAATACACCTAATAATAGCACAAATACAAATAGCACAAATACAAATAGTACAAATCCAGTAGCTCAAAATGAAGCAGAAATAGCTACATTTTCAACTAAAATTCATAATAAAGATCCAAAGAGACAAAATAATGTAACAATTACTTGTAATACTTTAAATTCAAAAAAGATAAGTGCCGGAGAGATATTTTCTTTTTGTGATATTGTAGGAAAAGCAACTATTGAAAAGGGATATCAGGAGGCAGATATTTTTGTGAATGGTGAGAAAAAGCAAGGACTTGGTGGAGGAAATTGCCAGGTGAGTACGACATTGTACAATGCAGTACTACAAGTTCCTGAATTAGAAGTGTTAGAAAGACATCAGCATAGTGCACATGTGCCATATATAAAAGATGGTAAAGACGCAGCAGTTTCATATGGTGCATATGATTTTAAATTTAAGAATAATACAGCAAACACGATAAAAATAGTAATGGAAAATACAGAGAATGATATTACAGCTAAAATATTAAAAATAGAATAAAATAGGGCACTTTGAGTGTCCTATTAATTTTATAAATTAAAATTAAAATATTGTAAAAATAAAAAGGTATAAAATGCAGAAAAGCAAGCATGTAGTAATTTACCTAAAATATAAGGTTTGATAGATAAATCAGTTTTAGAGATAACACTCCAAACTTGTAATAAAACAGAAATACCACCAAATCCAAGCAAAAAAGAAGCGAGAATAATATTAATAGATAAATGTTTTTCAGTTATATTGCAAATTATATTAAGACCATTAGTCAATTCTAAAATTCCACAAGAAAAGCCTTTACAAAATTTTGTAGGAATGTGCAAAAAGCTAAATATAGGAGATAACAAATCCGCAAAAACATCTAATAAATGACTAGTGTTTAAAATTGAAATTACAACTGAAAACAACACAACAAATCCACCAATCAATAAAATAGTATTAATCGAATTTGAAATGCTGTTTCCTATAATTCCGCCTAAATTAGATAGTGTAAGACTTTCTTTAGATGAAGTGTATTTATTAGAATTAGATATGTACGAATTTTTCTTATATTTCCAAAATCTAAAAACTATTCCAACAGTGATAGACGCAAGAAGATGAGTAATAAGCAAGATAAAGCCAATAGTAGAATTAGCAAACATACTTATACCAACAGTTCCAACAATAAATAAAGGACCAGAATTGTTAGTAAAACTTAAAAGACGTTCACATTCTTCTTTGGAACAGATATTATTTGTTCTAAAATCAGCAGCAATTTTTGCTCCCATAGGATATCCACTAATAATTCCCATAATAAAAGCAAAGCTTCCTTCACCACGAATATTAAAAACAGGCTTCATAAATCTATTTAAAAGTTTTCCAAGATAATATGTGAATGGTGTATGAGAAAGAAGTTCTGTTGCCACAAAAAAAGGGAATAAAGATGGGACAATAGAGTTTGCCCACAAAGTCAAACCTTTTTTGGCAGCAGATAAATTACTAGTGGAAAATAGAATAAGGCAAATAGTAAACAAGGTTAATATAAAAGGCAATAATAATTTTTTGATTTTAAAAATATAAAAATAACTTTTTTTCATGTCACACCTCTATAAAATCTATGCAAAACAAGCTAAAAATATGTTTCGAAAAAATGTTCGAAAATTTTGCAAAAAAGTATTGACAAAATGAAAATTAGGATATAAAATAGGAACAGAAAAACGAACAAGAGTTCAAATAACAAGGAGGAAAATAAAATGAGTATATTTGGAAGAAAAGAAAATGTAATAACATACACTGTAAATAAGGCAGTAAACAGAAATATGTATATAACAGTTCAAAATGGTGAAGTTGTTGTAAATGCACCATGGTATTTTACATCAAATAAAATTCAACAAATAGTTCAAGAAAAGAAAAATTGGATCTTAAGCAAAATGCAAGAATATGAAGAAAATCTTTCAAATATACAATCAGTAAAGATTTTTGGAAAGAACTATGATGTACAAGTAGAATACAAAAATATAAAAGCACCAGAATTGAATTTAAGAGAAAATTATAAGATAGAAATAATCTTACCAGCAAAATATAAAAAAGTTGGAAATGAACAAATATTAAAAATGTCAATAGAAAAAATGTATGAACAAATAGCAAATACAGAAATTGAAGACATAATGGAGAAAACAAGAAAAATGTTAGGAATAGCTCCAGAAGATTACGAAATAAGAAAAATGGAAAAAACATTAGGAAAATGTGAAGATGGAAAAATCACAATAGCTCCTGAGCTAATGCAATATAAAAGAGAAGTAATAGAATATGTAGTTGCACATGAATTCTGTCATCTAAAATATAAAACACACGGAAAAAGATTCTACCAAATTATAGAAAAATATATTCCAGAATATAGAAAATACGAAAGAGAAATTCAAGAATATGAATATTAAAATAAATAAAAATTTGCAATATAATAGTTGCAAATTTTTGTTTAATATGTTAAGATAATTTGCGGTAGAAGTACTATAATTTTATAATTGGGGCATCGCCAAGCGGTAAGGCATCGGACTCTGACTCCGACATTCCTGTGTTCGAATCACAGTGCCCCAGCCAAATTTTCAAAAATATTTTAATTTTTAATTCTTGATAGTTTTATCTATAAATTTGAATAACTAATAAAAATTCCAATAAAAAATAAGAAATAATTGATTTGATGAATAATGTGAAATTTAAACAATAAATAAGTTTATATTGGGGAATAAGGCAGGAAATATATAACCAACAACAAGAAAAAGGTAGAAAATCTCGCACCATTAGTGGCAGAATTTAGCTGGAGCAAGAATGTGGCTATAATGGAAAAATGCAAAGACCAAGAAGGGTTAAAATATTAATAAATAAAGGAGAGATTATATGCAATCAGAAACAAATAGAATAGAAAACAAAGAGCAACTAAACGAAGAATTTGAGCAAGAAGTTATTGCATTTCTTAATTACAAAGAAGGTGGAATAATTTATATTGGTATTAATAAAAATGGACAAGCGGTTGGCATTAAAGATATTGATTTAACTCAGTTACAAATTAAAGATAGAATAAAAAATAATATACAACCATCTACTTTAGGATTATTTGATGTAACTGTTGAAACAATAGATAATAAAGTAGTAATAAAAGTTACAATATCAAGTGGAACTGAAAAGCCATATTATTTAAGAAAAAGAGGAAGAACACCAGAGGGATGTTATATTAGAGTTGGAAGTAGTAAAGAAAGAATGACTGAAAAAATGATTGATGATATGTATGCCAAAAGAGTTAAATATACATTAAAGGAAATAGAATCACCAAGACAGGAGCTAACATTTAATCAATTAAAGATTTATTATGAAGAACATATTTTAATGCTTAATGATAATTTTTTGCAAAATCTTGATTTGTTAACAAGTGATGGAAAATATAATTATAATGCTTTTCTATTAGCAGATGAAAATAATGTTTCTATAAAAGTGGTAAAATACTTAGGAACAGATAAAATGGAATTAGTTAAAAATCAAGAATATGGATATCGTTGTTTAATTACTGCTACTCAAAGAATTTTGGATAGACTTGATGCTGAAAATACAACATATGCTAAAATAGAATATTTTGGAAGGAAAGAACAAGAAATGATTGATAGTGCAGCTTTAAAAGAAGCAGTTATCAATGCAATAGTTCATAATGATTATTCTTATGGAAATTCTCCAATTATAGAGTTATATTCTGATAGAATTGAAATAACTTCTGCAGGAGGCCTACCACAACAATTATCGAAAGAAGATTTTTTTGGAGGAGTTACTGCTCCGAGAAATAAAGAATTAATAAGGGTATTTAAAGATGTAGATTTGATTGAAAATATCGGATCAGGAATATTAAGAATTTTAAAAGTATATGATAAAGATTCATTTATATTTTTGGATAATTTTTTACGAGTATCATTTAAATACAGAGAAAATCCATTTGAATATGATCAAGAAATTAGCCAAGAAAGTTACCAAAAACAATTAAATGAAACTCAAAATAAAATTATAGTACTTATTAAACAAAATCCCAATATTACGCAAAAAGAAATGGCTAAAATGCTAGATATGTCACGAGAAAAAGTAAAATATCATATAGCTGTATTAAAAGAAAATAACATGATTATTAGAGAAGGTTCTACTAAAAAAGGAATTTGGAAAATTTTAAAATAATTTCTTGGTTGAAAAAACAACCAAGAAAACGACCAAGAAATAAAAATGAAAAAAATATATATGGTGAATTTAACTTATAAATATTGACTTTTATGAGTAGTAATAGTATAAAAAATATAGAATAATAAACTTATGAAAAGAGGAAAAAATGGGGAAATTTACAGTTAGAAATGGGCAATATGTTATTTTTGCCAAAGATGTAAAACAAGCAAGAAAGGTTATAAGTCAAGAATTGCAAAGGGTCGATAAAATAAGAGAAAAAATGGCTAACTTATTAAGTCAAGATGGGGTAGCAATGCAAAATTTTATGGAAAATACATCAGAAGAAAATTTAAATATATATTTTTATGATGAGACATCTTTGATATATGATGATCTCAAAAATGCAACAACAAAAGGTGAAGTAAGACAAAGAAGTAATGAAAATGGAAAATTTACTTATGATTTAGCATATCGCTATCCAGAAATACAAGGACATAATGCTGACTTTAGGTTAGCACATGAAATGGGACACTTAATGTTAAATCCATCGAATGCAAGAAGACAAACTTATGATAAAGAAACTGATACTAGACAAGTTTCTGGCTTAATGAGAGTGCCTAGAGAGCAAGAACGTAATCCTAATGCAATTTATGGAACAAGAATGCAAGAAAATGCTATAAATTTAATTGCTGAATTAGCAATCAGAGGAGAATATAGTGCAGATGATATAATGTCTGGAAAAGTAGATGTATCAGAATTTAATTTATATAAAAAGTGTGATGGCTTAGTAAAATTACTTGCTGTTTCAATGAGGAATGATTTTGAGAATGAGATGAGTTTTGAACAATTAGTAGAAAATAAAATAGATTCTTTTATCGAGCATTCTGATGGTAGCAAAGAACCAGCAAATACATTTTTTTATGGTGTTTTAAATGACTCTAGCATTATAGAGAATGAATTTGATAAGTATATGGGGAAAGGTGCTTGGAGAGATTTAGATACATTTATTACTAATTTGCATAACACTAATATTAGTAAAGAACAATTTGATATGGTATTTAAAGAAGCTCAGGGAATGATTATTGAATTTGCAAATACTAGAATGCAAGAAAAATATAAAGAAGCAGTTGCAAGAAATGGGCAATCGGTTCCAACTATTGCTAATAAAATAAATATGATTAATGAAATGACTGGAATTGAATTAGAGCAAGAACAATTTAAAGAGCAAATAATTGATAAGAATAATGTAGTTCAATTCCCAGAGGGATATAGTATTAATGAATATGGAGAAATAATTAGACCTGCAAGAAGAGAAATACAAGAGCAAGTTCAAGAAAGTATTGATGTACAACAAACTGAAAGTAAATTGACATTAAAGCAAAAAGTAGCACAATTTTTACAAAAAAATAATTTATTTATGAACTTATCATTTGTTGACAAATTTGTTCATAAACAATTAGATATATTTCCGGCACGTACAGAAATAGTAAGACAAACAAATGCAGGAATAGCAAGCAGAACAAGAAAAAACTTTATAAACCAATTAACCAATTTTGGCGCATATAGGAATCTTCCACCAATTCAAAGAATGTCTAATCCAGAAAAAATAGCACAAATGAGAAGAGAAATGGAACAAAAAGAGCAAAATAATGATGATAGCGAAAGAGGTTAGAGTTAAAATATTTTTGCTAAAAAGTATTACAAAACAACTGCAAAAATAAAAAAGGCTAGTTAATAAAAGCATCTTTTGGGTGCTTTTATTTTATGTTAGGAAAAATATGTTAGAGGAAGATAGGTTAAAACATTCACTAGCAGTGGTAAGAAAAATGGTTGAAAGATATTAAAAAGGATAAATAAATTCACATTTATAATAAAGAAAAAATATATTAGTTGAAAAGAACAAAAAAATATGTTATAATTCAAAAAGCATAAAAAATAGAAAATGAATATGATATTGACATTCAAAAAGTAATTTTTATGCTTGCAATCCATGAACTTGGTGAAACAGTTATTGGAGACTTAACACAGTTTCAAATTTCAAGAGATGAAAAAGAAAAAATTGAACATCAAGCAGTACACAAGATTTTGAGTGAGCTGATTGATGGAAAACAAATCGAAGAATTGTTTTTGGAATTTGATGCACATGAAAGTAAGGAAGCACAATTTGCATATCAGTGTGATAAACTTGAATGTGATTTGCAATGCAAATTGTATGATGAGCAAAATTGTGTGGATTTGCATAATCAATCCAATAATGATACAATTCATGATAAACAAGTACAAAAATTACTCGAAAATGGAGCAACCTGGTCAGAGATGTGGTTAAAGTTTGGACAAGCTAAATATCCATATGATGAAAACTTTATGACTGTTTCTAAATATGCAATGCAACATAGCTTATTAAAATCAAAAGAAAAATAAAAAATAAAATTTAGAACATTTGCTGTAAAAAGTAAATGTTCTAAGAATTTTAGAAAAGGGAGAAAAGAAAAAATGAAAAAAGAATATGTGATAATAGGAATAGTAATTTTAATAATTATAATAGGAGGAATAGTAATGGCTTATACAAAATCAAAGCAAAAAGTAAATGAAAATACAAATACAGTAAGTGAGCAAAATAGTGAAGAAAATAAATACAGTAGAGGAACACACCATGCAGAAATAGTAATAAAAGATTATGGAACAATTCAACTAGAATTATATGCAGATACAGCGCCAATAACAGTTGCTAACTTTGCCAAATTAGCAGATGAAGGATTTTATGATGGGCTAACATTTCATAGAATAATATCAGGATTTATGATACAAGGTGGAGATCCAAACGGAAATGGCACAGGAGGAAGCAAAGAAAATATTAAAGGTGAATTTTCAGCAAATGGTGTAAAAAATACAATATCACATACAAGAGGAACAATTTCAATGGCAAGATCAAGTGCATATAACAGTGCTAGTTCACAATTTTTTATAATGCATGAAGATAATACAGGATTAGATGGATTATATGCAGCATTTGGAAAAGTTACAAGTGGAATAGAAATTGTAGACCAAATTTGTCAAAATGTACAACCAGTAGATAATAATGGAACAGTATTAAAAGCAAATCAACCAGTAATAGAAAGTATAAAAATGATAGACTAATAAATTAACAGAGAAAGGAAATTAAAAATGAAAATAGGAATAGTAGGATTACCAAATGTAGGAAAAAGTACAATGTTTAATAGTATAACAAAAGCAGGAGCAGAATGTGCAAATTATCCATTTTGCACAATAGAGCCAAATGTAGGAGTAGTAGCTGTTCCAGATGAAAGAATAGACAAATTAGCAGAAATGTATAAACCACAAAAAGTAACAAAAGCAATTGTAGAATTTGTAGACATAGCAGGATTAGTAAAAGGAGCAAGTAAAGGAGAAGGATTAGGAAATAAATTCTTATCACACATTCGTGAAGTAGATGCAATAGCTCAAGTAGTAAGATGTTTTGAAGATCCAAATGTAATACATGTAGACGGAAGTGTTAATCCATTAAGAGATATAGAAACAATTAATTTGGAATTAATATTTGCAGATATGGAAACATTAGAAAAAAGACTTGACAAAGCAAAGAAAAATCTAAAAGCAGATAAAAAATATCAAGCAGAAATAGATTTAATAGAAAAAATTAAAGCAAATCTAGAAAAAGGAATACCAGCAAGAGCAATAGAATTTAACGAAGATGAACAAGAAATCGTAAAAGATATGTTTTTATTAACAGCAAAGCCAATACTTTATATTGCAAATATATCAGAAGATCAGATTGGAAATGCAGAAAATGAACCAATGGTAAAACAAGTAAAAGAATATGCTGCAAAAGAAGGAGCAGAAGTTATACCATTATGTGTAAAAATTGAAGAAGAATTATCTGGATTAGAAGAACAAGATAAAAAAGAGATGCTAGAAGCACTTGGATTAGAGGAATCAGGATTAGATAAATTAATTAAAAAGAGTTATGACTTATTAGGATTAATGTCATTCTTGACTGCAGGAGAACCAGAAGTAAGGGCATGGACAATAAAGAAAGGAACAAAAGCACCAAAAGCAGCTGGAAAAATCCATTCAGATATAGAAAGAGGATTTATAAAAGCAGAAGTAGTATCATTTGATGATTTAGTAAGAGAAGGATCTATGGTAGCCGCAAGAGAAAAAGGATTAGTACGTCAGGAAGGAAAAGAATACATTATGCAAGATGGAGATATAGTATTATTTAAATTTAATGTGTAAAACGTGAAAAAATGAGTAAAATAGCTTAAAGAAAGATACAAGAAAAAATTTACAACAAAAAAATAAAAAAAATATGCAAAAAAACTTGCATTTGACAAAAAAATGTAGTATAAATATAAAGAAGAGATAAATACTATAGATAAAAGAAAGAGGTATGAAAATGAAGAAAGAGAAAATATTGAAAATAATCGTTGTATTAATTTTAGGAGTTACATTACTTGCAATGTCAACAAGAGTATTTGCAGCAGTAGGAGATAGCGATGGACTTATGGATTTGTATGATGACACAACAAACCAATTAAATACTACAAATACAAATAATA
>UMAL01038665.1_pt1 | contig 14629 bp, 8 predicted proteins | sample 1963691 | NCBI WGS metagenome assembly UMAL01 (sample SAMEA4835914, study PRJEB28245) | human gut metagenome | biome: gut microbiome; material: fecal sample | place: Denmark | collected 2008
TTTATAATTGATTGGCAAATCAATTTGCTAAACCATAATTTGTTAATATTACCCCCAACATTAGAATATAAATGCACAAAAATGCCCGACTACGGAAAATCCGTAATCGGGCAACAATTTTAATTTAAAACAAATCAGCTGATTTTTGAGCCGGGTTCCATATCGTCTACAAAGATTACCTTTATTTCTTCTCCGCAAGTTGCGGCAAGAATCATTCCGCAGCTTTCAACACCGCAGAGCTTTGCAGGCTTGAGGTTTGATACAAGAATAATCTTTCTTCCGATAAGGTCGTCAGGTGTATAGAATTTTGCGATACCCGAAGCAACGGTTCTCTCTTTTACACCGTCAAAAATTGTGAGTTTCAAAAGCTTTTTAGCCTTTTTAATCGGCTCGCAAGCCTTAATTTCGGCAACTCTGAGGTCAACCTTGCAGAAATCGTCAATACCGATTTGAGCAACGCCCTCAATTTCTTCTTTGAGTTTCTCTGTCTTTTCGTCAACCTTTTCGTTATTCTTGATAATTGCGTTGAGTTCTTCGATTTCTTTCTCAACATCAATTCTTGGGAACAGAGCCTCGCCCTTCTTGACTGTCACATCAAGCGGAAGAACACCGAATTTATCGGCATTTTCATAAGTAGCACACTTTTCACAAGCGCCAATCTGCTCAAGTGCCTTTGGCATTGTAGTCGGCATAAATGCAGAGAGAAATGTGGCTGTGATTCTGATAGTTTCAAGCAAATTGTAAAGAACAGTTGCAAGTCTTGCTTTCTTTGTTTCGTCCTTTGCAATCACCCACGGTGCTGTTTCGTCAATGTACTTGTTAGCACGGGAAACTACCTTGAAAATCTCGGCGAGCGCATTGTTAAGCTGGGTTTTATCAATAAAATCATCAACGCTCGACTTAAGTGCGGTAGCGGTTGCGATGAGGTCATCGTCAAATTCTCCGCCTTCACGCTCTGTAGGAAGTGTGCCGCCAAAATATTTTTCAACCATTGCAACGGTTCTTGACACAAGGTTGCCAAAGCCGTTTGCAAGGTCGGAGTTAATACGGTTTATCATAATTTCGTTAGAGAACGAGCTGTCTGCGCCGAGTGCCATTTCACGAAGAATGTGATAACGGATAGCGTCTGCGCCGTATCTCTTGCCAAGTACAAACGGGTCTACAACATTGCCGAGTGATTTACTCATCTTCTGACCGTTAAAAGTAATCCAACCGTGAACCGCAAGGTGCTTTGGAAGCGGCAAATCGAGAGCCATAAGCATTGCAGGCCAAATGATAGCGTGGAAACGCATAATATCCTTTGCAACCATATGCACATCGGCAGGCCAGAATTTATCAAAATCATTATAAGCGTCGTTATAAAAACCAAGCGCAGAAATATAGTTTGAAAGTGCGTCAATCCACACATATATAACATGCTTATCGTCAAAAGTTACAGGAATACCCCACTTAAAAGAAGTTCTCGACACACAAAGGTCCTCAAGACCCGGCTTGATAAAGTTGTTTACAAGCTCTGTCGCACGGGTTTTCGGCTGTAAATAGTCGGTTTCCGTAAGTAATTTTTCAATTCTGTCGGCAAAAGGTGCCATTTTGAAGAAATAAGCCTCTTCCTTAGCCTCTGTAACCTCTCTGCCGCAATCCGGACATTTGCCGTCAACAAGCTGGCTTTCTGTCCAGAAGCTCTCACAAGGAGTGCAGTATTTACCCGAATACTCGCCCTTATAAATGTATCCCTTATCGTAAAGTTCTTTAAAAATCTTCTGAACAGTCTTGATGTGGTAATCATCGGTGGTTCTTATATATCTGTCATAGTCAACATTCATAAAGTTCCAAAGGCTCTTGAAGGTTTTAACTACTTCGTCAACATATTCCTTGGGAGTCACACCCTTTTCGGCAGCTTTCTGCTCAATTTTAAGACCATGCTCGTCAGTACCCGTAAGAAACATTACATCATAGCCCTGCATTCGTCTGTAACGAGCGATAGAGTCGCAAGCAACAGTTGTATAGCAATGTCCGATATGCGGATTGCCTGACGGATAATAAATCGGTGTCGTGATGTAATACGGTTTTTTCTGACACATAAAAAATTCCTCCCTTTTCAGCAAATGAGCTGTATTTTTATTATACCAATATCATACAAAAAATGCAATAATCAAAGTAAAACTAAACGGCAAAAAGCCCGAATAATATTGCCGATATTACAAAACATTTACGGCTTGCAAATATATTTTTGATTTTTTAAAAATATATTATAAAAAGGCTTGACAAATCTGATAACAAGGTGTATTATAATATAGCTGTAAAGATACAGGCAATAAATATCGCGGGATAGAGCAGCTCGGTAGCTCGTCGGGCTCATAACCCGAAGGTCGTCGGTTCAAATCCGGCTCCCGCAACCACTAAGAAACGGCTTAACCGCTAAGGTTTTGCCGTTTTTCTTTTTATGTTCAATATTTGTTTTCTTACATATTTCCCCCAAATTTCCCTCCCTTGATGTTTATTTTTTTAAATTGCCCAAAAAAAATGCATAATAGCCTGAGTTTCTTCACTTGATACTCAGGCTATTATTTTTATCAGATTAGTATTTTGTGTAATGTTAAATTTTCATCAGGTTGTTTTTTCCCAATATGTATATCTGTAAACCCATTTAATAACATATGTATCTGGATCTCTGTAGGATTTTCCAAAATCTTTTAACATTTCACATGCGGTTTCTGCATTTTCCAAAGAAGATGACGATATAGATTTTTTGCTACTACTAACAAAATCATAGCGAGACCAACCGTTAGCATCTTCAAATACAACCTTTGAACAATTGGTACCTCCAATGATAATATCTCCAATATAAGTAACATTTTTCGGTATAGTTAGTTCTGTTAAAGCACTACAACCGTTAAATGCACTGTTTCCAATCTTTTTTACACTATCAGGTATGTGAATTTCACTTAAAGATGTTGACTTAAAAAACATTTCATTACTTATTGAAGTCAAATTTTCTGGTATAGTAAAATCAGTCAATGAATTACAATAGGAAAATGCAGCTGTTCCGATTTTTGTTACAGACGATGTCATGGTCACATCTGTTAATGATTGACAATTACTAAAACATTTATCACCTAATGTATTTACTGAGTTAGGTATAACAACACTCTTTAAATTAGGGCATTTATAAAATCCATTATCGGCAACCGTCGTAACTTTTCTACCATTATATGTACTGGGAATAATTATTTTTTCAGCACTATTTTGATAGTCAGATTTAATCGCTACGCTTAATGTACCATCATCAAGAATATTGAATTTCAACATAGAAGTAGAATCAGTTACATCTCCGCCAATACTTCCTAAATTATCACTTGTTCCGTCTGTATATGTGATAATCAATTCTCCGTTGACAAGTTCCGTTTTGGCTATACCTCTACCATCTTTACCATTCTTGCCGTCAGCACCTTTATCGCCTTTATCTCCCTTATCTCCTTTTTCGCCTTTGATATTTCCAAGATTACATACAGTATTATCAGTCAAAAGAATACTAAGATTTCCGTCTGATAAAAGAGTAACTGATTTAATACCTGTTCCGTCTTTACCGTTAGTACCATTTGAACCGTTCACACCCACAACAACACCAAGATTTTCCGTATTACCGTTTGTGTATGTAAGTATCAGCTCACCATTTGAATTTATTTCAGATTTTGTTATTCCGATTCCATCAGTACCTTTGATATTACCAAGATTAAGAATTGTTCCGTTTGAGAGTTCAACACTTAAAGCTCCCTCCGAAGATACAACTACATTAGCAATACTTGTGCCATCTTTTCCATCAGTACCGTTTCTGCCGTCTACACCATCCGTACCTTTAACAATTCCAAGGTTGGTTGACTGACCATTTGTATATGTAAGTATTAACTCGCCATTTGTGTTTATTTCAGATTTTGTAATACCGAGTCCATCAGCACCTTTAATGTTACCTAATTCAAGATTCACACCACTCGTAAGTTCAACTGTAAGAATTCCTGTATCAGATATTAAAACATTCGATATTCCTACACCATCCTTGCCATCAATACCATTTTTTCCATTTTCGCCATCCTGACCGTCTTTTCCATCAATTCCATTTGTGCCATCCTTACCTACTACACAACCAAGATTAATACTTGATAAATCAGAAAAAGTAAGTTCAAGTTCACCTGACATGTTAATTGTTACATCTGAGATACCTATACCATCTTTTCCGTCAACACCATTTGTACCGTTAATTCCATCTTTACCATCTACACCATCTGTACCATTGATACCATCTTTGCCGTTAATTCCGTCCTTACCGTTTTGACCTACAACAACACCAAGGTTGATGAAAGTGTTATCCGAATAAGTAATTACCAGTTCACCTTTTGAATTTATTTCGGATTTTGCTACACCTATACCATCTTTACCGTCAACACCATCTTTTCCGTTTGTACCATCCTTACCATCAATACCATTTGTGCCGTTGACGCCATCTTTTCCATCAGTACCGTTCTTTCCGTCTGTTCCGTCCTTGCCTACTACAGTTCCAAGATTAACAGTTGTACCGTCAGTATAAGTTAAAACGAGTTCACCGTTATCATTGATTGAGGTGTCTTTAACTCCGTTTCCGTCTTTACCGTCAATACCGTTTGTACCATTGACACCATCTTTTCCATCAGTACCATTCTTACCGTCTGTTCCGTCCTTGCCTACTACAGTTCCAAGATTAACAGTTGTACCGTCAGTATAAGTTAAAACGAGTTCACCGTTATCATTGATTGAGGTGTCTTTAACTCCGTTTCCGTCTTTACCGTCAATACCGTTTGTACCATTGACACCATCTTTTCCATCAGTACCATTCTTACCGTCTGTTCCGTCCTTGCCTACTACAGTTCCAAGATTAACAGTTGTACCGTCAGTATAAGTTAAAACGAGTTCACCGTTATCATTGATTGAGGTGTCTTTAACTCCGTTTCCGTCTTTACCGTCAACACCGTTTGTACCATCTTTACCATCAATACCATTTGTGCCGTTGACGCCGTCTTTTCCATCAGTACCGTTCTTACCGTCTGTTCCATCTTTTCCGACTACAACACCTAATGTTTTTGATGTTCCGTCAGTATATTTGATTACAAGTTGACCGTTGTTATCAATTGAAGTCTCAGCTACTCCAATACCGTCTTGACCGTCTGTACCATTTAAACCGTCAGAACCTTTAATATTTCCAAGATTAAGTTCAGTGTTATTTGTAAGAACTATGCAAAGTTCATTCGAGGAATTTATCGCAATGCTCTCTATACCAACTCCGTCTTCACCGTTAAGACCATTTTCTCCATTCGTTCCATTAACACCGTCTTTACCATCAATTCCGTTTTTACCGTCAACTCCATCTCTGCCATCTTTTCCGTCCTTACCGTTTGTACCGACAATTACACCGAGATTTTCAACAAAGTTATTTGAATATGTAAGAACAAGTTCACCCTTAAGATTTATTTCAGATTTTGCAATACTTATTCCATCTTTTCCATCAAGACCATTTGTACCATCTTTACCATTAGTTCCGTTTATGCCATCTTTGCCGTTCTGACCGTCTTTACCATCTGTTCCATTCCTGCCGTCAATACCATCCTTACCGTTCGCACCTATTACATTTCCAAGATTTGAACGCTGTCCGTTTGAGTATGCTATAACAAGTTGACCATCAGAATTTATTTCGGCACTTGAAACACTTATACCATCTTTTCCGTCAAGACCATTTGTTCCGTCTTTACCGTCAGAACCATCTTTTCCGTTTTGACCATCCGAACCTACAACTATACCGAGATTCTCTATTCTATTATCGGAATATGTTAATACAAGTTCGCCAAGAGAATTAATTTCGGATTTTGCTACACTAATACCGTTGCTTCCGTTTTTACCATCTATACCATTTTTACCGTCAATACCATCTTTTCCGTTTGCACCTATTACATTTCCAAGATTTGAACGCTGTCCGTTTGAATATGTCAATACAAGCTCACCATCTGAATTGATTTCTGAGTTTGTTACACTAACACCGTCTTTACCATTCATTCCTGTTACTTTGTCAAGATTTACAGTTTTACCATCTGAAAAAGCAATAACAAGTTGACCGTCAGAATTTATACTTGCGTTAGAAATTCCTATACCATCAGCACCATTTTTACCGTCAGTGCCGTTTATACCATTCTTGCCATCAACACCGTTTATACCATCTCTACCATTAGTTCCATTTAAGCCATCATTTCCGTTCTGACCGTTTGTACCGTTCTTTCCGTCTATTCCATTTTTACCATCCGTACCATTTTTACCATTAGAACCATTCATACCATCTTTACCGACAGCTTTTCCGAGATTGATTTCTGAATCATCTGACAATACTATAAGCAAATCGCCATTTGAAGAAAACTTTGCCGTTTTAACACTAACAACCTCATTGGATGAAGCTTTTAATGATTCTATCCATTCTTTTTCTGTTCCTTTGTAACCATTATCAACTGCAATTTCATAAGCAGATTTACCTGAAAGTGATGTGAGCCAATCCTGAACAGTACCGTCATATCCGTATTTCACCGCAAGTTCATATGCTGAAAGTCCGTTTTCCACTTTTTGATTACCGTTATAAACCGTAATTCCAAGCATGCCTATCAAAAGCAGCAAAACAAGAACTACACATAATATTTTGTAGAACCTACCGAATTTTTTCTCTGATTTTTGAATATTAACCGTATTTTGTTCCATAGTATTACCTCCAATAAAACTAAATAATGCCTTTGCTTTATTTTACAACTGCATTCTAGTTTTGTCAACGAGTTTCTAGTATTTTTAACCATTATTTCATATCTTCATTTAAAATAATTATGGGTGATTACTATGAATTTCAGCGAAAAATTACGTTTGCTTATAGATGAAGAAAATATTACGCAAAAGCAATTTGCAAATGACCTCAATATTGCACCGTCAACAATAGGCGGATATGTTCAAGGTGTAAGTGAACCTGACTTTGAAACTTTAAAAAGAATAGCATTATATTTTAATGTATCCGCCGATTATCTTTTGAATATTCCCGAGAACAAAACCAATAATCTTGCAGAAGAAGAATTACTGCGTGTATTCCGTTCAATGACAAATGAACAACAACAGCTGTACATTGAACAAGGAAAAGTCTTTGTCCGAGCTAACAATCAACTAAAATCAAAAAACAAAGCAAAATCATCATAATTGATTTTGATAAAAACAGATAATAAAAACTGCCCTTATCTATTATAAAATAAGGGCAGTTTTTCTTTTTTTGTTATTCCAACTTTAACAAAAATAAATTTACCTTTCGTCACTTCTCAAATAATTTATAAAAATATAGACTTTTGTGTGTACTTTTGGTATAATAAAAATAATTATAGGCTTATACAAATTTAACAACATAAAGGCGAATTATTATGAAAACTATAGATTTAATAGTACCGTGTTACAACGAAGAAGAGGGACTTGAGCATTTTGTGCTTGAAACCAATAAGGTTATTGACTCAATGCCTGAATATTCATTTCGATATATCCTCGTCAATGACGGCAGTAAAGATAAAACTTACCTTGTTATGAAAAAGCTCGCAAAGCAGTTTTCCAATGTAAAGTATATTTCATTTTCAAGGAATTTCGGTAAAGAGGCGGCTATGTACGCAGGACTTCAACATTCCACCGCCGATTATGTGGTGGTTATGGATGCCGATTTGCAGCATCCGCCGACACTTTTCCCACAAATGGCAAACGCTCTCGAAAACGAGGGCTACGATGTCTGCGCCACAAAGCGTGACGAACGAGAGGGCGAAAGCAAATTCAGAGGAATTTTCTCAAAAATGTTCTTTGCTCTTTCAAATAAACTCACTGATACCAAAATGCCTTACGGCGCTATGGATTTCAGAATGATGAAAAGACAAGTCGTCGATTCTATTCTTGAACTCGCCGAAGTTCAGAGATTTTCAAAGGGAATATTCTCTTGGGTAGGTTTCAACACAAAATGGATTTCATTTAAAACCGTTGACCGTCAGCTTGGACAGACAACATGGAAATTCTCAAGTCTTTTTCGTTATGCGATTGACGGAATTACCTGTTTTTCGGTTGCTCCCCTCCGTTTTACGGCAGTAATGGGTGCGATAATCTTTGTTATTTCGCTTATCTATATAATGATAACCCTTGTTCAGACGTTGTTTTTCGGAATTACCACACCGGGTTATGTAACTACCTTGTGTGCGGTTCTGTTTTTGGGCGGAATTACAGAAATGTCTATCGGTATTCTTGGCGAATACATAGGCAGAATTTATATGGAAACCAAGGACAGACCGATTTACATAACAAAATTCTCTAATTTTGAGGACGAAAACAACGAGGAAAAGGAATAATTATGGGCGATTTAAAAAAGTTTTTTGATATAAAGTTTTGGAAGTTTATTCTGGTCGGCGTAATCAATACCCTCGTTGGCAACGGCTTGCAGTTTGTGCTCTTTGCGCTTTTTGCGTGGGACAGATACGAATGGGGTGTGTGGCTCGCCTCGGCTCTCGGATACTTAATCGGCAGTATTGTAAGCTATTTTCTTAACAAATACTTTACATTTAAAAATACAGAAAAGGGTTGGAAACCGATTTTACGCTTTGCGCTGAACATTGCCGTTTGCTACGCACTATCGTATTGCATAGCGATTCCGCTAATCAAATGGATTTGTACGGCGAATAATTTTACAATGTTCTCATTTACGGTTGAACAGTTTGCAGGCTATACCTCAATGATACTCGGCTCTTGCCTGTTTGTAGCGTTCAACTACATAGGACAAAGATTCTTTGCCTTTAAAGAAAAGAAATGATAAAACAAGAATACTCCCGACATTAACATAGGTTATATCGGGAGTATTGCGATTTTTAAACGGTTATTTTTTAATTGGGAGAAATTAGAGATTACCTGAATTTTTAACCGATTATAAAAGCTTGGTCAACCTTTTATAATTGTTTGGCAAAATACTACCCTAATCATTAAAACAAAGATGTGATATGCTTTATAGGTAAAAAACTGAAAGTCTATTAATAACTATCGGATAATAAAAAGTTTTGTCAAACTTAGTCTTAGCACGCAAACATTCAAGCTGTTTACACCCGACAGATTGCTATGACGGAAAATTTTATGGGCACTGCCCAAACCGGCAAGCCGTTAAAAAGACTTGACCTAAATTTAATATTAGGTGATTGAATTGGAAAAGCTTAAGAAAAACAAAGCCGTGCGGGTACTGCTCGCCATAAAAAATATAATTTGTTGGGTGCTTATAGTCTGCCTCGCACTTTTAATTGTAATGAGGGACTAAAAAATTTACTGTGCTATATGTGTTGTATAGTATTCGATTTCTGTAATATTTTCAATATCTGCTTTATTTAACCTGTAAATATTATTTTCACAGCAATCTTCACCATACTCCTCAAAGGTATCCATTTTATAGTCAAAGACAATTAATTTGTTTCCGTCAACAGCAAAACTATAAACACCTACAGAATCATATTTGTCATTAACAGAAAGCATTGCGAAAAGAGCGTTATCTTTGAAAAATTCCTCATCAAATTCAGGAGATTCTGCTTTAAATATATCACAAAACTGTTCTTTTGATGTAATAAGTGCACAGCCTTTAACGGGATTTCTTTTCATCTCATCAACAGTCATAATGTAATCGGCGGTTTCGCAGATTGTTTCACTTTTAATTCCGGTACCCTCTACATCGCCGTACCCCGGATAAGTATGACCGGTTTGCACAATATCTTTATAAGAACTATCTGTTTTAAGGTAACACTCATAATCTGTACCGACTATCTTTTTCTGAATTTCCGACACATCGCTTACATTAAAACTGCCGTCACCGTTAAAATCAAGGTGTTCGAGCATTGCGCCTGTGATTACTTCGTTGCCGACAAGCTGTAACTGCAAAGCCGTAACATCGGATATATCTACAGCATTGTCCGCATTGTAATCACCGATTTTTGTATATGTAAACTTTTGATTTTCTGCCGCAAATGTAGGAATTACCGCTGTTGCACCCATACACAGCGCAAGTGCCGTTGATACTAATATTTTAGCTTTTTTCATAGTCCTGCCTCCCTTTTTCATTAATTTAATAAAATTATACCATAAAACAACGAATATGTATATAACAGTGAAAAAAAGTCAACATAAAATTTTATCCCCTGTTTTTGTCGATTTTTGACAAGTACATTGGTACTACTGACAATTTAACTCCTGCAATATTGTATCAAACGCAAAACCCCCTCTCCGCTCGGAGAGGGGGGTAGATTTACTGTGCTAAATATTCTGTATAAAAGTTAATTTCTGTAATATTTTCGATGTCAGCCTTATTCAGTCTGTAAATATTATTGCGACAACACTTTTCGCCATACTCCCAAAAAGTTTCGACCTCATAATCATATACTATCAGCTTGTTTCCGTCAACCGCAAAGGAGTTTATTCCTGTATAATCATACCAATCCCTGGCTGTGAGTATTACAAAAAGAGCGTTATCCTTGAAAAACTCGTCGTCAAATTCCGGCGACTCCGCTTTAAACAAATCGACAAACTGTTCCTTTGATGTTATGAGAGAAATTCCTTTAACTGAATTTCTCCTCATTTCATCAACAGTCATAATGTAATTCTCCGGTGTGTAGATTGTTTCATATTCAATAATATCGCCTTTAGAGTTACCGTTATAGTCATAGTCATAATAGCGCATAGGAATGTTTTTATATGAGCTGTCTGTTTTTTGATAGCAAGTATATTCCGTACCGGCAACCATTTTCTGCAATTCTGTAATGTCATTTACATTAAAAGCGCCGTCACCGTCAAAGTCAATATGCTCAAGAGCAGTGCCCGAAATTGTACCATTTCCGCCAAGCTGTAACTGTAATGCAGTAATGTCTGATACACTTGCTACACCGTCTGCGTTGTAATCGCCGATTTTTGTAAAAGTAAAACTTTCATTATCCGCCGCAAATGCAGGTGTTACTGCCGTTGCTCCCATACAAAGTGCAAGCGCCGCCGATACCAATATTTTAGATTTTTTCATAGTCCTGCCTCCCTTTTTCATTAATTTAATAAAATCATACCATAAAACAACGAATATGTATATAACAGTGAAAAAAAATCAACATAAAATTTTATCCCTTGTTTTTGTCGATTTTTGACAAGTACATTGGTACTACTGACAATTTTTCAAAATTCATTTTCTTTTTTTAAAATATTATTTACCTTGACTAAATAAAGTGTTACAATATATAAGTTATAGTATATGCAAAAGCATAACTAATCGGTAATGCCCTGTCTTTAAAAGGGCAAACACAATTTTATGGAGGTTTAATTCTTATGCTTATGACAGCTTTACAAACAAAAGCAAAAAAGCTGCCCGAAAAGCCTGCGGTTGAGCAAAAGGGATTTAAGGCATTTTTAAAGAAAAACATTTACATTATAATTGCCTTTTTCCTGCCGTTTGTTCTTATGACCATAGGCTTTGCGATAATGGAGGTTTCTCCGTTTGGCGACAAGCAAATTCTTGTTACTGACCTTTGGCACCAGTATTATCCGTTTTTGGTAGATTTTCAGGATAAGCTTAAGCACGGCGAATCACTGTTCTGGTCTTGGACGCAGGGCGGCGGCGTAAATTACTTTTCGCTTATGTCATACTACCTTGCAGGCCCTATGAACTTCTTGTGCGTATTTATTCCGTCACAGTGGCTTAGGGAATTTCTTATGTTCAGCGTTTGTGCAAAGGTTGCCTTTGCAGGCTGCTTTACAGCGATTTTCCTGCGCTCGGTTTTCAAAAAGAACGATTTTTCTCTTGTTGTGTTCGGTACAACTTTTTCGTTCTGCGCATTCTTTATGGGCTACTATTGGAACACAATATGGCTTGACACGGTCTGCATTACTCCGCTTGTGGCACTCGGAATCGTTAAACTCCTTACAGAGGGCAAATTCAGACTGTTTACAATTACTCTTGCGGTTTCTTTGCTTTCAAACTACTACATAGGTTTGTTTACCTGTATTTTCGTTCTTCTTATTTTCATTGCATACAGCATTGTTAAGTGGGACGGCTTTAAAAGCTTTTTTACAAAACTTGCAAAAACCGCACTTTTCTCATTACTTGCAATCGGTATGACGGCATTCTTCCTGTTGCCTGCGTTCTTTGCCCTGCAAAACACCCACGCAACCTCGAGTACATTCCCGTCTACATACGCAATTAACATAGGCTCTACAAACGACCTTTTGGGTACGCTTGAGGCTATGAAAAAGATTTTCTCAAATCTTCTTACATTCATAACTCCGGCAACGAAGGAAGCTGACGCCCTGCCTAACATTGCCTGCGGTACAGTTTCTTTGGTACTCGGCATCGTATTCCTTACATCTAAGAAAATCACACTTAAGGAAAAAATCGTTGACGGCTGTCTTGTTCTCTTTATGATGTTAAGCTGCGTTATCCGTCAGCTCGACTACATTTGGCACGGCTTCCACTTTACAAATATGATTCCTTACCGTTTCAGCTATCTTATCAGCTTTGTAATTGTGGTTATGGCTTACAGAGCATTTATGCTGATTGACTTTACCACCTGTTGGGATGTAATTTTGGCGGCGCTCTTCTCGGCAGTTATCATTCTGATTGCCATTGATACACAGGAAACATACGCTATCGTGGGTACAGCCGTTATTGCGGCACTCGTATGCATTGTGCTTTTCCTCTATACAAAAAGAATTATTCCAAAGCAGGTGCTTTTGATTATACTTGCGGTCATAGTCGTGGGTGAAAGCGGCACTACCGCATATATCGGTGTTAAAACCACAACCGTAACGGGCACATTCGATTACCCTCGAGGTGAGGGTAACACAGCCTCTGTAATTGAATATATGGATAACCTCGAAAAAGATACCAAGGAAATGTGGCGTGCCGAAATGACAAGCACACAAACCCTCAATGACGGTTCACTCAACGGCTATAACGGACTTTCAATGTTCAACTCAATGGCTAACGAAGATATGACCGTATTCTTTGAGAACTTCGGTATGATGGGCTGGCAGAGCGGCAACCGTTACACCTATGCCGAAAGCTCGCCTGTAACCAACACATTTATGAACCTTAAGTATCTGATTTCAAGAGAGGGTACTTACAAAAACAGTTATGACCTTACAAATACCTACCAGTCGGGCGGCATAACCTTGCTCAAAAACGAACATTACATTCCTATGGGCTTTATGGTTAATTCCGACTTGCTCAAGTGGCAGGGAAACAAAAACGAGGACCAGTTTAACCCGTTTGACCAGCAAAACGAGTTCTTTAAACTTGCAACAGGCGTAAACGAAAATGTATATACACAGCTTGAGGTTGTTTCGCAGGGACACACAGACTACTCACAGTTCCCCGTAAATAAACTTTCTTACGGCAACTACAGCTACAACTGTACCGATACAACCACAACACCGCACCTTAAGTGGAACTACACAGCGCCGTACTCGGGATATGTGTATGTTTATGCCGACATTGACGGTAAAGACGATGTTTCATTTATGATAAACGACGATTCGACAAATACGCAAACTCTCGGAATGGGCAGACCGTATATTGCTTGCGGCGGATATGTAAACGAGGGTGATAAAATCTCTGTTTATGCCGAACTTCCGCAGGGACAGGCAGGCAGTGCGCATGTGTATGTAAATATGCTCGACCAAAATGTTTACGAACAGGGATACGCACAGATAAGCAAAGATGTTATGACAACAACCGAGCTTACAGGCTCATCTATGAAGGGCACAATAAACGCAAGCGAGGACGGACTTTTCTACACCTCTGTTCCTTATGAAGAGGGCGGCTGGACCGCATATGTTGACGGCAGAGAAGCTGAAATTACACCTGTCGGCAATGCGCTTATAGCATTCAACCTCAACAAGGGCGAGCACAGCATAGAGCTTGTGTATTATCCAAAGGGATTTAAGCCGGGCGCTGTTGCAACGGCGGTATGCCTTGCAGGATTTGTGGCAATTTGCGTTTATGTTTACATTATTAAAAAGAAAAAGGGCGGAACCGCAGCGGAAGAAATCACCCCTACCCCACCGCCTGTAAAAACTCAAAAAAGCAAAAGCCCAAAACATTAATACTTGATTTGATAAAAAGGCAGTTTCGTAAATTCGGAACTGCTTTTTTGCGTGTATTTTGGCGGTTCTTTATCAAAAGTTGGGGTAAATTGTAGTTTGGCAGAGTGTCGGTCGGGCATTGAAATTTAGCTAACGCTAAATTATCCTCTCAAAAACAAAAAAGTTTACTCAATTTTTTCAAAAATTGCGGGTTTGGGCAGCGCCCATAAAATCTTCCGATACAACAATTTATCAGGCGCAAACAGCCACGCTGTTTGCGTGCTAAAACTAAGTTTGCTAAAACAGGCGACAGCCATTAAAAAAGCCTATATTTTATTAATGAAATAACGAATTTCTTTTCTTATTGCTATCGCATTTATGGGCTTTCGCCGTTGCGTTCAAGCCGCCAAACAGCGAGCTGTTTGGCTATTGTTAGCTTGCATAAACGGAAAGTATTTGTGGGCTTTGCCCA